>Ga0335078_10019437_pt1 | contig 10098 bp, 5 predicted proteins | sample Lox_Sample_32_FD_206711 | JGI IMG/M metagenome (GOLD analysis project Ga0335078, IMG submission 206711) | Soil microbial communities from Loxahatchee National Wildlife Refuge, Florida, United States - Lox_Sample_3.2 | ecosystem: Environmental > Terrestrial > Soil > Wetlands | place: USA: Florida...
ACAGGAGCGACTTCAGGACTCTCGGATAACGCCGCCGGGGCCATTGCCTACCTGACAATCATCCCGGCGATCATCTTTCTGCTGGTGGAACCCTACAACAAGAATTCGTTTGTCAGGTTTCACTCCTTCCAATGCATCTTCCTTTGTATTGCCGCAATTGTGGTCGACATTGGGCTCGGTATTTTGCTGGCGATTGCCACTGTGATGATGCCCGCCATGTTTCTGGGCGTGTTTCTGTGGCCGGTGATCAACCTCTTCTGGCTCGTGGTTGTGATCCTGTGCATTGTGAACGCATACCAGGGCAAGCGCTTCAAGCTGCCGTTTATCGGCGGGTTCGCGGAAAAGACCGCCGGCGCATAGACAAATGAATTGAGTGTTGGGGCCCGGTGCAACCGCCGGGCTCTCAATGCCTTAGGTTCCTTTCGAGCCGCCTGCTCTTGCCAAGGAGCAATGGCGCGGTCTTGCCCCGCAGTACATTGGGGCCTCCAGGTCGCACTCATGGAAAAACCGACATGGAGGTCTGATCATGAAAGTTTCTCGCTGTGTAGCATTCAATTTCCTATCGTGCCTGGCCGTCCTGATGGTCGTATTTCCAATGACGGCCGCAAGCCAAAGCGTCTGTAGCCAGAACTCACTAACAAGCTGCAACACACAGGCCCAAGCAGCTTACCAATCGTGCTTGCGCGACAACCCGAAGGGCAGTACGGTTTGCAGTAAGGGACTGGCGACGCAAACCGCTGCCTGCGACGCCAAATATGGCGTCTGCGCCGCGGGTTCCACATGTCAGAACGGCATCTGTATCAATCCGGCGGCGTGCTCGACAGGCTTATCCCGCTGCGGCAGCTCCTGCACAAACCTTCGGAACGACTCGCTCAACTGCGGCGCGTGCGGAAACTCCTGCAAGTCGGGCCAGTTGTGCACGGCCGGAGCCTGCGTTCAGGCGGCAAGCTGCAACCAGAGTGCCTACAACCAGTGCGCGGCGCTCGCAGCAAAGAATGACAAGTTATGTCTTGCAAGCGTTCCCGATGTATCCAAGCAGACTTGCGGGACAGCGCTCTACACGGCGATCGCCAAGTGCACGACTTTATACGCATCGTGCAATGGCAGCGAATCACTCTACCCTGCCGCGCTGCTCTTGACCGTCCTGTACGCAGCGCCAGGCAATGCGAGTAGTGTCGCTTTCACCCAGAGCAACAGCGAGGGCACAACCACCTCGATCAACAGTACCTTTGCTCAAAACTCGACTTTCAGCTTCAAGGCCAGCGGCGGATTCCTCGGCTCTGGTGCCAGCCTGGGCGTTTCGTTTGGAAATACTTTGTCCAAGCAGAACACTTCCTCCTTCCAGACCACTGTCACTTCTTCTGAAGGCATCGGAATAAAGAGCACTTCCGACAAGGTCGACCACACGCAGGATCAGTTTTACCTCTTGCTCAATCCATCTGTGACGGTGACCCAGGACGGCTACACCAGCGCGACCTACACAGTGGGAACTTTCAATGGCGAGTGTCCCGATATCATCAACGTCAGCGCCGCGGAGTTGATGAACCCTGCGTTGATGGGCACCGCGAAACTAGGGAAGCAAAATATTTGCGGCGGAGTCCTGCCCGGCCTGAGTTCGCTTTGTGCGAACCCGTCTCAGTGCGCCGCCAGTGACTTCGCCCAATTCCTGGCTTTGGATCCGCTGATTTCGAGCGACACGACCCAGGCCCCCGCCGACACCAATCGCTTCGTTCTCGTAGACCAGCGGACCCTCGAGGGCCCCGACTTTGCTGGCGCGGATCAAACGCCCAACACCTTCCAGGAGACGGACGCGACTGTCATTTCAACGGGACACACTGAAAGCCAGGCCTACAGCGTAGGCGTCACGATTGGCGGCACGGTTGGTACTCCAGGGACCGGGTTTAGCCTCCAGATCGACAACAGTAATACGTTTACCTGGACCAACTCCACTACGAACACCACCGCCAGCGGCACTTCGACTCAGGCAGCGGTTACCCTTTCGACGAGCACAGTGAATTGCGAGGAGTCGGTCGACATCTACACGGACCTGATGTACCACACATTCGCCTATGTCGTCGCTCACCCCGCTTGCCCCCCGGCATCCGCAGCGCCGGCATTCACGCCTCAGCTGAGCGGTAATGTGACGACGCCCAAAGGACCGGCGGCCCACCAGCTTGTGGTGATTACACTCGCCGACAAGAGTGTGCGCCGCGTCTATACGGATTCGAAAGGCAAATTCACTTTGGATTCGGCGCCTTCCGGCTCCATACAGGTGGCTGCGGGCGGCGCCAGCGCTACGGGCACGATCGTGGCCGGAAAAGCTTCCGTTCTCAATGTTCAGCTCACTTCCCAGTGATATCGAGCACTTGCGGAGAGAACTGACGGGCGGACGCTGAGGCTCAACGTCTGCGGCCTTTCTTTGCTCGCCGCTTGTCGCGTTTGGCAGGCGGCGAAGCAGCATGCTTGCGTTTCTCCTTCTTCGATTTTGACGACGGCTTCGGGCTGGGCCGGCTCGTCAATTTCAACTCCTCTTCGACAAGTGCAAATTGAAGCTTGCGTTCCTGCGCGAGGATGCGATCGAGAATCACCTGCACCCGGTCGCCGGAGCGGAAGCGGCGGCCCGTGCGCTCGCCGATGATTTCGTGCGTGTTCTCGCGCCAGGTGTAGCGATCGTTGCGCAATGTATCGATGGGGATGAGGCCCTCGACGAAAAGGTCAGTCAGCTCGACAAAGAGGCCGAACTTTGCGGGGTTGAGGACAAGCGCGGCAAATTCGTCGCCGACCTTGTCTTCCATGAAGCGGACTTTCTTCCACTCGATCAGCTCGCGTTCGGCATCGGCGGCGCGGCGCTCGGCCTGGCTGGATTCAGCGGCGATCTGGGCCAACTCTGGTTCCGGGATGGGACCCAGAACTCTGCTCGCCGACATCCGCTCCTCACGTCTCCCTGGGTGTCCCATCCTAGCTTTGCTAGGGTGGGGGCCCATCTGTCCCTCCCACCGAACTCCGGATTCAATTCCTACCCGACCTTCACTTGTGTGCGACCACGGTGAATCGAGCCGTCCCGAAGCGATGGTTCCCGTGCCCGATACGCCGGTGCGGAGCAGGGACTTGGCGATGCGATGGACGATCAGGTCGGGATACCGCCGGATGGGCGAAGTAAAGTGCGTGTAGGTGGGTGCGGCGAGGGCGAAATGGCCTTCGTTTACCTCGGAGTAGCGGGCCTGCGAAAGCGACCGCAGCATGAGATAGCTGAGGATGCGTTCCTCGGGCTTGCCTTCGATGCGCGCGGCGAGCTTTTGATACATGCGCGGCGTCACGGCGATATCTTCAGGAACTTCATGCTGGCGAGGGTTGCGGCCCTGGCCACGGGACTCGCGCCGCTCGCCACGGGTTTGCACCCGCTTCACAGGAAGCGGTCCGAGGCCAAGCGAGTATCCAAAGCTGGCGGCGAGTTCTTCGAACTGGATGACGCGGCGGGGCTCCGGTCTCTCGTGGATGCGATAGAGCGAAGGCACGCCAAGGTCCTCGATCCACGTAGCGACGCACTCGTTGGCGGCCAGCATGAACTCTTCAATGAGCCGATTGGCCCAGGTTCGCTCGGACTTGGTCACGCCGCGCATCTGGCCGTGCTCGTCGAACTCAATAACCGGCTCAGGCAAATCGAAGTCGATACTGCCGCGCTCTTCGCGGCGCTGGTTCATGAGGACGGCGAGCTTCTTCATCAATTCGAAACGCGGAACGAGCGCAGCGTAGCGGGCCCGCTTCTCGGCATCGCCTTCCAGAATCGCGTGCACATCCGTGTAGGTCATCCGCTCCGCCGAACGAATGACCCCCTCGGCGATTTCATAGCTCTTGATGTTGGCTTTGGCATCGAGCTGCATGATGCAACTGAGGACCAAGCGGTCTTCGTTGGGGCGCAGGCTGCAGATGTCGGTGGAAAGCTCCTGCGGGAGCATGGGAATGGCTCGATCGGGAAAGTAGACGCTGGTGCCGCGGAGGCGAGCTTCCAGATCGAGTGCCGAGCCGGGCAAGACGTACTGGGCCACGTCGGCGATGTGGACCTGGAGCTCGTACCCGCCGGCATTTTCAGTCACGAGAACGGCGTCGTCGAAGTCCTTCGCGGTTTCGCCGTCGATGGTGACGATGGGCAGGCCGCGGAAGTCGGCCCTGCGGGCCACTTCTGCCGTGTCGAGGTGAGCGACGCGGCGCGCTTCGGCAAGAAGATGATCAGGAAAGATTCGCGGCAGTTGGTGTTTGCGGATCATCATTTCGACGTCGACACCGAAGTCGTCGGGCGAACCGAGAATCTCAATGACTCGGCCGATGGGCGGGCGCGTCGGCGTGGGCCAGCTGGTGATTTCGACGTCGACAACTAATCCAGCCTCAGGGCGCTCCACGCTCTTGTGCTTTGGTTTAGCGTGCGCCTCGCGGCCAAGCACGCGATGCGGCGTCGCGGATGCGGTCGACAGCGGAGTCTCCTGACCGCGGGGAATGAGGATGGGCTGTGTCATGCGGTCGTCGAAAGGAACCACAATGTTTCCCAACTCGCGGGAATAGCGAAAAGTTCCTACGACTGTCGGGTTGCGCCGCTCGAGTACCCGCAGAATCCGCCCTTGCATGCGGCCGTCAGCCTTGGGAGGGTCAACTTCGACCAGCACCTGGTCGCCTTGCATGGCGCTGTTGATCTCGTTGGGTGGAACAAAAATATCGGCGTCGACAGACGGGCCTCGCCGAACATCCGCCTCGCCGGATCTTCGATTCGGCCGGACGAAGCCGTAGCCGTCGCGATGCAGGTCGAGCCGGCCGGCGATGAGGTTGTCGCGATTCCCTGCCCCGCGCGTTTCCGCCGGCTTGGGAATGCTCCACTGCTCGCGGTCAAGCTGGGTGAGCTGGCCGCGGACGGTAAGCCGCGCGAGTTGTTCGAGGAGTAGACGGCGCTCGCGCCCGCCCCCGAGGCCGAGCTCGCGGACGAGTTGTTTGTATCCGGCTTTGCGGCCGGGCGAGGCTGCGATGCGGGCCAGCAGATCGCGATCGGTCATACGAATAGGTTAGGGGATGCGGCCGGTAACGTGACCAACGAGCGGTGGACGCTGCCGCTTGCCGCCGGGCATTTTGCGCCGGATGGGCGGCTGGAGTATGTTCACTATTAACCGTTCTCTAAATAACCGGGTGGCTCCCCAGTCACCCGGCTGTAAGATTATTGAGTTGCAGTTCGTCATAGAATAAGGAGCAACACACTGTATTCGTGGAGTTGGGGGGTCCTGTAGATCCTTCGTCCTCGAACGAGTTTGTGGCAAGAAAAGCAACCCGGGCGAGCACATGCTGCAGTTTGGGTTAGCGCCATTGGCCATTGCCTTGGCATCCCCCTGAGTCCCGAAGGGACAGAAAAGGAACTATCTTGAGCGCTATGTGGAAACCAAGCCAATCGGATCCCCAGAACACTGCTTCCAACCCGGAACCGCCGCGTCCGGCCCCTGCACCACCGGTTCATGAACCGGCGAGCCGCGCAGGGACGGCGACCGACCAGGCTGTTATCAGCAAAGGTCTGTTCGTGAAAGGCGAGATCTCGGGCACCGAGTCGTTGTATATCGATGGCAAAGTGGAGGGCTCAATCAGCCTTCCTGGCAATCGTGTGACCATCGGACGCAACGGCCAGGTGACGGCGAACGTGACCGCCCGCGAAGTGGTCGTACTGGGCAAAGTAAAGGGCAACGTGTCGGCCACGGATCGCGTGGACATTCGTGCGGAAGGCGCACTGAGCGGCGATGTGGCCGCGGCGCGCATCAGCATTGAAGACGGTGCGTTCTTCAAGGGCGGCATCGACATCCGCAAGCCCGACGCGAAAACCGCGGCGCCGTCGAGTGGCCCGGCGGCAACGCCGGCTTCGAATGCCCACGAAAACGCGAAACCGGTCGCGGTCTAGACAGTTCGTCCGGCGCTCCGCCGGCGAAATCTACCTCGCGGCAAGTTTTTCTTCGCGCAACAAGCGCCTCTGCATGCGCAGAGGCGCTTGTGTGTTTTTGGGGCTTACATGGGGCTCAACGATCTGCCGGCGTGCTGTTGCTCAGGCAAGACGCAATTTCTTCATCGCGACGGCAGGCAACTCCGAGCCGGCTTTCTCAAGAATCACTTTCGCAATGAAAGCCCAAAGCAGCCCGCCGGCGATGAGGATCGCAGCGTCGATCAGGCGCGTGCGATGCAAGCCTTGAAGAGCGGAGAACTGATGGAGGAAGAGACGCACTCCCCAGGAAAGCAGCCAGGCGGCAGCCCCGGCGACCACTGAGGCAAGAAGGCAGCGGCCCATTTCAACAAAGTCGAGGCCTGCAAGCGAAACCATGCGGCGCTGGTGGAGAAGAACCGCAAGAGTGGCAGCCTGCAGCAGGATACCCGCGTCTGACGCGAGCGCTAGACCTCCGGCTCCCCACATCCGGTAACCGAATCCGTAAAGCGGAAAAGCAACAAGGAGAATGATCGTGCTGGCCAGCATCGGCAGCCAGGTGATGCCCGCTGCGTAGAACGCGCGCGCGTACATGGCCTGGGCAGACCAGGCAAAGAGCGAGACGGTGTAAAACGCGAAGAACAGTGCAGTCAAGTTGACGTCGGTGAGCGTAAACCTGCCGCCACCGAAAATGACGCTCGCGATGGGCTGCGAAAGAGCAATCATCACGGAAGCGGCGAGAAAACTGAGAGCGACGACGCGGGAGACCGAGTCAGCCACGCCGGTGGCAAATTTGAAGCGCTCCTGCTTTGCCCAGAGCTGCGCGAAGAACGGCATTGAGGCCACTCCGGCGGCCTGTGCCAGCATCGACATCGGCGCCGAGAAGAGTTGCTTGGCGTTGGCCAGGCGCGTAATGTCGCCCGCGCCATGCGATGCGTAGAAGCGCGCGAAGTACGCATCGAGAAACGGCAGCGTGAAGCCGAACATGAGCGGCAATGTCATGAAAAGCCACATCCGCACGCCCGGATGGCGAAGGTGGATCTGCCAGCGAAAACGAATCCGCGCGCGCGAGACGCCCCATGCATTGATGCCCAGTGAGCCGAAGAGAAATCCCGCGGTGGCCCCGACGGCAAGCGAGGAGATACCAAGCCTGCGATGCAGCAGCACGCCGCTGGCGATAATTGAGAGGTTATAGATGATGGGAGTCGCGGCCTGATAGAGGAACTGCTTGCGAACCAGGAGCGTCGACCCAAGAACGCTGCCGGCAAAAAGAAAGATCTGTGCGGGAAGCAGAATGCGGGTCATGTGTGCGGAAAGTTCCAGTTGCACAGCCGAGAAGCCGGGATTGGTCCACCGAACGAATGGCACAGCGAGAAACATCAGGACGATTGAAGCCGCGATCAGCACCAGAACCATCAGGTTGAGAACGGTGAAAAGTACGCGCTCGCCTTCGTCTTCTTCGCCGCTTTCGCGATAGCGGTTGAGAATGGTAACGAAAGTGATGGAAACCGCGCCGCCGACCAGGAAGTTGTTCATCAGGTCAGGCAGGCCAAACGCGGACATGTAAGCGTCAGTCTGCGGGCCGGCGCCGAAGACCCAGGCAATGTATTTGCCGCGCGCCAGCCCGACGAGACCTGAAATTACAGAAGATGCCGCCAGCAGAACCGAGGCCGAGAAGGCGCTATGCGCGTGCGAGGGGTGAAGGATACCCAGAGCGCGCATCCAGCGTGAGCGGGGTTGTGGCATTTCGGTCCCTTCGGTGCCAGGCCTCTGGGCCTCAGGCCGCTGGGAATCCTGGGTTAAGGGCGTGCTGGTCACTGCTGTTGATTCTAAGTGATTTCCTATATTGCTATAATGCTGAAAACCATGGAAGCTACCGTCGCCGAGCCGCCTGAGAAGCTGCACGTGCAGGAAAGGGTTTGGCCCTACTTCCTGCTTTTTTTTGTCTCTGGGTTCCCTGCGCTGCTCTACCAGATCGTCTGGCAGCGTGCCCTGTTTACGATCTACGGCGTCAACATCGAATCCGTCACGGTGATCGTAACAGTCTTTATGCTGGGGCTGGGACTTGGAAGTCTGGCAGGGGGGCGCCTCTCGGCTATGCGCGGCGTCGCCGCTCTTCGTGCCTTTGGCGCGATTGAGACCTCGATCGGCGCGTTCGGACTTTGCTCGCTGCCGCTCTTTCATCGGGTCGCCGAATTTACAGCAGGAGCATCGACCGCAGCCACCGGAGCGATCACATTCGTGCTCTTGCTGGTTCCCACTCTGTTGATGGGAAGCACACTCCCGCTGCTGGTCGCGCACCTGGTGCAGCGTACAAGAAATGTGGGACAGGCAGTAGGCTCTCTTTACTCCGTCAATACATTCGGTTCAGGATTCGCCTGCCTGATGGCGGCAACTCTTCTCATGCGCTATCTCGGCGAATCGGGCTCAGTCCGCCTGGCTGCCGGTTTAAATTTTCTCGTCGGGTTGACAGCGCTATTATTCAGTTTTCGCAGTGCAAGCCAGGAGCGCCGGCAAACTCAGCAAGCGATTCCCGATGACGGCGCCGCACACAAAACCGTCCCCTTTGTCCTTGGTATGCTGCTCGCCGGGTGCACGGGTTTCATTGCGCTCGCATACGAGATCATCTGGTACCGCCTTTTCTCCTACACGAGCGGTGGCAGGGCCCCGTGTTTTGCCTACCTCCTCGCCTACTACCTCTTCGGAGTCGCTTATGGTGCGCTTGCGGTTCACGACGAGTGCAAGAAGGGGCTCAAGAACGATCTTGGCCGGACTCTGAGGGCTGGTGCAACTGTTGTTCTGGCAGGTTCGATTGCGGCCTTTCTTCTCGGTCCGGCTCTTGCGTTTTCGGCGGCTCTTATCCCCTACCAATACTTCTACGGATGGGTGGCGGTTGGTGCGGCGCTCCTGGGCGCGACCTTTCCCATCCTTTCCCATGCGGCGATCGGCCCTGCCGAAGAGACCGGGAAAAAACTGAGCTATCTCTACCTGAGCAATATTGTGGGATCGGCGCTGGGAAGCTTTCTCGTGGGCTTTGTGATCCTGAACCACTGGTCCACAAGGCAGACATCGGTAGCGCTTCTCCTATTGGGAGGCGGCATCGCAGCCACCCTGGGATGGCTCGCGATTCCCAAGCCATCCAAAATCGCGGTAGCCGGTGCATGCGCCCTTTTGATCCTGGCTGCTGCGACATCTTCGGAGCTCTATTCGGGTATCTTTGAGCGCTTGCTCTCCGACCACAACTATCAGCACGACACTCCTTTCGTGAATCTGGTCGAAAACCGGAGCGGGGTTATCGCCGTGGACTCCAGAGAAACAGTCTACGGAGGCGGCATCTACGACGGTCATTTCAATATTGACCCGGTGCACGATACCAACGGAATCTTTCGCTGCTACGCAATCCAGGCGTTTCGTCCGAACCCGAAAGACGTCCTGGTGGTCGGACTTTCGTCAGGCTCCTGGGCTCAGATCCTCGTCAACATTCCCAGCGTTCAGAATGCGACCATCGTTGAAATCAATCCCGGCTATTTGCCACTGATTCTCGAGCGTCCACAAGTCGCCAGTTTGCTCAGCAACCCAAAGGTGCACATCGTCATCGACGACGGCCGACGATGGCTGGTTGCGCATCCCGATCGCCGCTTTGACTTCATTCTCATGAATACGACATACAATTGGCGCGCGAATGCTTCCAATCTCCTGTCGGTGGAGTTTCTCGAGTTGGCCAGGCGGCATCTCAAGGCCGGCGGGGCGCTTTATTACAACACGACCGATTCAGAGGAAGTCCAGCTTACAGGCGCAACGGTCTTTCCCTACGCATTGCGCATTGGCAACCTTCTTGCCGTAAGTGACAGCCCGATCGAATACAACCGCGAACAACTCAGATTGGCGTTGGTGAATTATCGAATCGATGGCCGGCCTGTCTTCAACCTGTCAAGGCCCGCGGACCAAGCCGCACTCGACAAGGTCGTGTCGCTGCCGGATCTGACCGGAGTGATTCCGAAATGGTTGAATGATCCTTCATTCGAACGCCGCACAGGCCTTTTGCAGCGAGATAAAGGAAAACGCCTGATTACCGACGATAATATGGGCACAGAGTGGCAATGAAGTTCCGCCCGGACGCGATGCCTCGCCGGGGCGTCCGATTCTCCAATTAGGTGGTA
>Ga0335078_10019439_pt1 | contig 10098 bp, 11 predicted proteins | sample Lox_Sample_32_FD_206711 | JGI IMG/M metagenome (GOLD analysis project Ga0335078, IMG submission 206711) | Soil microbial communities from Loxahatchee National Wildlife Refuge, Florida, United States - Lox_Sample_3.2 | ecosystem: Environmental > Terrestrial > Soil > Wetlands | place: USA...
AAAAACCGCGAATTGTACAAAACACACCTCCGCTTCAGCGTTTGGCTTTGTACGTACAACCTTGTACAAATTCGCGGACCGCGACCGAAGGAGCCACCGCATCCCGACTGCCGATCAGCATACTCGACACGCAGGCATCCGGCACGAAATCTTTGCGAGAGTGTTGTCGCCGCCCGCCGCCTCCATTCTGGAATTCCGATTCCGGATGCCTGCCTCTTAGTAAGAAAATTGCTACAATTATCTGACAAAGTGTATGCTGACTTCTCCGCCCAGCATCGCTGTCGCCATCCGCAATCGTGCTACGGCGGGGCGGAATGCGCGCGTCTGGACGCCCGACGACTTTGCTGACCTCGGATCACGTACCGCCGTGGACCAGGCGCTCCACCGCTTGGTGGCCTCCGGGAAACTCCGGCGCATCGCTCACGGCCTCTATGATGTTCCCGGCACCAATCGTCTGCTCGGAAAGCCAACCTCTCCGGATCCCCGCGCTGTGATCGACGCGCTCGCTCGAAAGAACAATGTTAGAGTGCTCGTTGACGGCATCACGGCTGCCAACGACCTGGGATTGACCAACGCAGTCCCGGCGCGCATTACCGTACTCACAGACGCGCGCCTTCGTCCCGTTACCCTGGGAAAACTCACCATCGAATTTCGCTACGCCGCGCCCAGCCGTCTTTACTGGGCTGGCCGCTCTGCCATGCGCTTTGTGCAGGCGCTCGATTGGCTCCGCGACATGCTCCCCTCGGACGACGGACAGTTACGGCGCCTACTTCTCTCCATCCTTCGAGACCCGCAGCATGGGAAAGCAATTTGTGACGACCTCGGTACCAATCTTTCCGCACTTCAGGGCTGGATGCGCGAGATCGTGCGCGACCTGCTTCAGGAGTCGGGATGAGAATGTTTTTCCGATGGGCGGTGACGACCGGCCCTCAAGATCAACGAGAATCAATGCATGAGCAGTGTCTGGTTCACGGCGGATTTTCATTTCGGCCACTTCAACATCATTCGGTACTGCAATCGTCCGTTTGCGAACTCTCAGGAGATGGACGAAGTAATCTGCGAGCGTGTCAACGCCTGCGCCAAGCCGAACGATACTCTTTATTTCCTCGGAGATTTCTGCCTGGGAGGACCGGAACGTGTGACCGCCTATCGAAAGCGGCTGGCCTGCCGGAAAATCCACTTTATCGAAGGCAACCACGACAGGACTGCGCGGAAGCTTCAGCATCTCTTTACATCCTGGAATCTGCTCTCCGAGATCCACGCAGCGAAGCAGCGAATCGTGCTTTGTCATTATGCGATGAGGGTGTGGCCGCATCATGCTCAAGGTGCGTGGCACCTCTATGGACATTCGCACGGCAACCTGCCGGACGAGCCTCTGGCGCTCTCCCTTGATGTCGGCGTGGATACCCATGAGTTTCGCCCGTGGCATTTTGACGAAATCCAGTCGGTGATGGACGTCAAGGCAAAGGCACAGGAGTCGGCAAGCCGGGATGAACGCCGCGCGGCGCTTGCCGATCTGGCGGCCTACGACCAGGAAATCGGGATCTGAAGTACGATGAGGGCTCACTCTGCCCAGTTGCGGCGTTGCCGAGATGAGATCGCACTGCTTGCCAGTCTGTACTCATTTTGAGTACAATTGTTCTCGAAATGAGAACGCCGATCACTTCGGTTGGGGATCTGCTCTTTGGCCAGACCAGAGGGCGGGTTTTGGCGCTTCTCTATGGCGTGCCCGACCAAACCCTCTTCGTTCGCCAAATCGCACGCCAGGTCGAGATCAGCGTGGGAACCGTGCAGCGGGAACTTGCCCTGCTCGCTGATGCAGGACTGATCAAGCGTTCCACAGTCGGCAACCAGGTGTTCTATCAGGCCAATCCGGAGCACCCGGAATATCCAGAACTGCGGGCGCTGCTCGCAAAAACCACAGGCGTCTTTCAGATGCTCAAGACAGCGCTTGCGCCGCTCTCGTCCCGCATCGATTTTGCCTTTGTGTATGGTTCAGTTGCACGAGGTGAGGAAAGGGCGACGAGCGACATTGACCTCATGGTGATCGGAGCGGTCTCGCTCGACGAGGTGCTGGACGACGTGGGTCCCGTGGAAAAGCAGTTGGGGCGTCCAGTGAACCCGACCATTTACTCCCGCGAGGATCTGAAGGCACGGTTTCGTTCCGGCAACCATTTTCTGCAATCATTGAAGAAGAGCAAAAAAGTCTTCTTGATCGGCGACGAGGATGAGTTTAGAAAAGCTGGCACAACTCGGCTGGTACAAGGCTGAACCCAGCAGCCCGAAAGAGATTGCCGATCTCTTCAGCATCGTAGACCGCTCGCAGGCGGACTCCAGGGTGGAAGGCATCTCCGATGATCTGCGCTTCCAGGCCGCTTACAATGGCATCCTCACGCTGGCCAACATTGCTCTCCGCGCCAGCGGTTTTCGCGTGTCTCTTGGCCAAGGCCACCACCAGCGCGTGATCGAGAGCCTCGAATACACACTGACAACGCAGGATGCCACCGCGCGCGAGAAATGGGTGCGCAAGATCAAATCTCATTCGCAAAAGCGGAACACCACCAGCTATGACTTGGCCGGCGGCGTCTCGCCTACCGAGCTTGCGCAGGTCATGAAAGATCTGACCGCCTTGCGAGATCAGGTAAAGGCCTGGTTGAAGGAAGCCCACCCCGAACTTCTTCACAACGATTCACAGCACAGTTGATCTATGCCTCGGGTCCGCATCGTCTGCATCAGCGACACCCACGGCCAGCACGCCAAATTGAGCGTGCCGGACGGCGACATACTCATTCATGCCGGGGATTTCATGGCATTCGGCGATACACCGAAGGAGATTATCGATTTCAATTACTGGCTGGGCAAGCAGCACCATCGGCACAAGGTTGTCATCGCTGGAAATCACGATCTGATGTTCGAGCGCCATCCGGGAGCCGCCAGGGAACTGCTCGACAATGCAATCTATCTTGAAAACTCCGGCGTGGAACTCATGGGTTTGAAGTTCTGGGGATCACCCGTTCAGCCTGAATTCAACAATTGGGCCTTCAACGTGGCGCGTGGCGCGGCAATCCGGCGCTATTGGCAGATGATTCCCGAAGACACAGACGTTCTGGTCACGCATGGTCCGCCGTTCGGTGTGCTAGACCAGTCGCATCCCTCCGCTGCCCATCTCGGCTGCGAGGAACTCGCAAAAGCAGTTGAACAGATCAGGCCGGTGCTCAACGTCTTTGGACATATTCATGGAGGGAACGGGCAAACGACTGCCAACGGGACGCAGTTTGTAAACGCATCCGTGGTTAATGAGGCGTACCGACTCGTTCATGAGTCCCAGGTTGTCGAGATCGACCTTACACTCCAGGAAGAGCGCATCGCCAAGTGATCCAAGCGACACCGGAGGTTCTGTGTTCAGCCGGCTCGAACGCGCCATGACCCCGGCCGGCAGGTGCGGCAGCACAACCTCCCGTGAGCGATATAATCGGGGCCATGCCGGATTTGAGATTGACAGAACTGGTACAGCGGGTGGACCAGGACAAACTCGTTATTCCCGAGTTCCAACGCGGGTTCAAATGGCAGACTCCGGATATCCGAAAACTGCTGGAATCCTTGCTGCTTGACTTTCCGATTGGCGCAGCATTGCTCTGGCGGACGCAAAGCAGCACGCTAGAATTTCGTCGCATCGAAGACGTGCAATTCTCTGATGGAGACGGAGATGACGACGCATCCCCAGACGTGCAGGACGAGTTGAAAGCAGAGGAAATCGATTTCATCCTTGATGGGCAACAGAGGATCACGTCGATCTACAAATTGTTTCCAGTCACCCTCGCGCCGACTGGCCACGAACTCGAATCCAGATTCAAGGGACTTCGTTTTTTTCTCGATTTAGAGAAACTCGGCTTGCCGCGTGAACTTGCCGACCTTCACACCAAAGATTTCAGCGGTTACAAGGACCCGGATGTCGTCGCATCTGCAATAGTCGAGAAGCGTCACTCGGACTTGAGAAAAGAATATCGATCTGTCAGTGGAGACAAGGCTCCACAACGCTTAAGTGACGAAAACATCCTTCTCATTTGTCAACGCAAGCGGTGGTTGCCGTTGACGCGTGCTTTCCTCGAAAATAAGCAGGCGCACTTCACAAGACTACGTCGAGGCATCGAGGCAGATCTTAAGGGAAAAGTTGACGGAAATTCGACCTCCGAACCACGAAGCACTCTCTTGAGCTTAGTTGATGATGGTCTCGACCGGTGGGCGGATTGGTTCACGTCCGGCTTCCAGGCGACACTAGAACTGGTCCGATAAATACCCATGCGATCTTGCAAGTCCAATAGAATCAACACCTGCAAACATTTATCAGACCAGTTCTAAACTCAAAGTCACTCACATGTCTGATTCATGGAAACGATCAGCCTGAGGGGCTCGCGCGCATTTTTGAAACCATCAACAGTACAGGCATGAGCCTTTCCGTTTTTGACCTCTTGGTTGCTCGACTAGGCACGTGGAAGACATCGCAGAACGACACATCCAATCTTCGAAAGCTCGTGCTAGCGAGTATTGAAAAGAGCTTGCTCCAAAAGTTTGACGACGAACGTTCGCTCGGCGGGACAGCAAGCCAACAACTTCCCAGGCTTATGGCCCTTCGTGCCGGAGTAGAGCTAAAAAAGGGCGAGATTTTGAAAGCAAAGAAGGCGACCTTTCTCAACGTTGTAGGGGAGGCTGGCCTTGGGCTGAACAGCGCCCTTACAACATTGACGGTCCACATGGGGGTTATTGACGATTCTTACTTGCCGTTTAAGGACCTGATCGCTCTCATCGGTGCGACCTATTCCGACCGTTGGGAGGAAATGAAGGACAGAGCAATTGCCTTCCTCTGGATGATTTGTCTGGTTGAAGATTGGGATAGCAGCACTAACGACAAAACCAAGGCAGCATTCAAGCAACTCACAGATCTACTCAACGGGAATCTGGCACCGGATGCGGTGGTCAAAAAGATCGAGGAAGGTTTTCCGGATTTCGAGCAGGTTCGAGACGCGACCTCTAAAGCCAGCCTCATTTTTCGGGCCTTGATGGCTGCTAACCTTGCCAGGGGAGGCATCGACTGGGCAGGATTTGCTCGGTCCACGTCCGAAACTCAGGAAGATCATCACATCTTTCCTAGGGACTGGCTGCTTAACAATCGCGATCAGACCGAAGACAAGCAATTATGGGCCGCGCTTCGGGATTCAGTGTTGAACCGCGTCTTTGTTTCCAAGAAGGCAAACTTGGATGCCAGGGCACAGACCCCGCCAAATTATCTCGGGAAATTGACGGCATCAGAACGAAGGCAGCTTCAGATACCAGAGTCTTTCCTTGGACCCCTGGAGACGCCCATCACGTGCGAAGCGTTTAGCGCCTTCTTGAAAGATCGCTATGATTTGATTAAGCAGGATTTCATTGACTCCATCCGCCAAGGTCTATCTACGTCCACGACTAGCGCGCAGCCTGTGCTCATGGACGGCGCAAGGGGAGGGGACGATTCTGCGCGGTCGTAGAGATCGATCATCAGGGGCTGATCACCTGTGCTCTGAACTTGCGTTAAGGGAAATCTTTTGGGTTGAGCGTCACGATGGAGTCCGCTTCTCCTTCTTCGGCACGCAGAACGGCTCATCGAAAGGGTGGTGCGAAATGCTCAGCTCTGCGGCGGTTGGCACTTCATTCTCCGCCGTCATTTCGGCGAACGGGATTTCTGAAGGATCGGGCGAGCCTCCAGCCGGTCCAGAACTTCCATGAAGCGGGGGCGATTGCGGTAGTTCGTGCGGATCTCCGTCACCAGTTCGTTCCACTCCCAGCCACGGTCCAGCGACTTCAGAATCGGGCGCATCTTCTTCAGGTAGGCTGCCACCGTTTCATAAGCTGAGACGCTTGCCTGCGTCAGGTTCTGATCGACGCAGCCGCGATAGACCTCCAGCGTGCGCTCAGGATGCGACTCGGCAACAGCCGCAGCGACCTTGTCGGCATAGCTGCCAACTCCGTAATACCAGCCGGTACGCTGGCCTTTTGCCGCCGCACGCCACGTGTCGTACCACCTCAGAACATCATCGGGGCGGCGCTCGGCAATCGCCATGTCGATCAGCACGTCGTAGTGCGGACGCGGCTCCCCGATCCGTAACAAGGGCAATAAATAGCCGGGGAGCGGCAGCGGCCAATCCCGGTGAATCACGCCGCTGTGCGCTCCATCCTTTGGCACGGTGACCGCGAAAGGTAGCTTGCCGGTTTCGAGGAATTCCAGAGCTAGGTGCTGGACTGCCTCCCGGCAGCCGGCGCGTTCGGCACTGGCGATCAGCGCGGCGAACTTTTCGCATCCGGGGCGCTCGAAAAATTCCCACGCTGCGTGTGCCGCGACCACGTTCCATTGCCGCCGCAGCCGGGCAATTTCGCCCATCGCTTTTGCGAGCTGGTCGGCAATTCCCGGAGCCTCACGAACCGTTTTTTGGATGCCCTCCGCCGCCCAGCGCTCGGCATCGTCGTATCGTTTTCGCTCGATTAGGAGCGGAACCAGCCGCTCGTAGCTGCCCGTGATCCGCGCCTCTCGCTCGCGGACGGCAACGATTTCGTCGTCGCGCCCTGCCTTAGTGAGCGCCCGGACAAGCCAGTCGGCGATCCGCTCGCGCTGATATTTATCGTGAAAGTTGCCGCCGATCTGCGTATCGGATTTCAAACGGCGGGCCAGCTCGTCAGCCGCCCCCGACCAATCGGACAGGCTGGCGTTGCTCTCCAGCACGGTGTCCAGGTGGTCGCTCTCGATCACGTTGTACTCGTCTTTGAGATCGGCATCAATCGCGAAAAGGAGCCTCTGGGTGGGGGTCAGGCTCGACTCGTTTACCGCCCGAAAGAGAGGCGGCAGGCACTCCGCGAATGCCGTGGCCGTCTCACCTTCGTCGTTTGACTGACCGATCATTTCCATGCCCCGCGACATAGTCTCCCGGCTCAGTTTCACCACGGCGTCTGCATGACCAAGTTCGACCATCCGGTCCAAGTAGCGCGCGAGCCGGCTGAAGTCCGGGGTGTAGCCCTCGCCCTTCCAGTAATTCTTCCATCCCGGTTCCGAGGTCGCTTTCCGCAGCTCCTTTCGCGCCTCGGAGATCAAACGATCCGCGTCGCCTTCGCCCAGGGCAATTCGCTCGCGGAACTCTTCCCGCAGATCGGGGAAGCGCTGCGCGAGCGACCAGACCAGCTCGGCCAGATCTTCCCGGCTCTTCGCGTCAATGTGTTTGCGAATCTTCTCGTCATCGGCGGCACGCCCTTTCCCTGAGCGTTGACGGTGAACCGGCTGGCCCTCGTCGTCTTCCCATTCGTCGTTGTCTTCGAGGTCCTCGTACGGTTCTTCAGGGACTCTGCTGGCGAGTTCCTCCCACCTTCCATCTTCCGCATCCGCAATCGGAATCGCGGCGTTCTTGGCAAGCATGTCGAGATACGTCGCGACGACTGCGACGGCGTGCTTGCAGCCATTCCAGCCGACAGGGCAAGTGCAACGGGAGCGAAGCGCGTCCGCTTCCCACCAGACGCCAGTTGTGTACCGACGCCCGCCAGCGACAGTTGCCAGCAGCTTGCCTTCCGTCGAAATTCCAAGATCGCGCACCCGGCCGCCTCGCTGATATGCACGTCCACGGGTCACCGACCGCGATCCGGCCCAGTTCGCCACATCGTCCCAGGTAAGGGACTCCCATTTTGATTGCAGGAATTCCGTCTTCGCAGATGCTTTCGCCTTTGCCGCGCGTGGAGACTTGGCCGCCATGGGTCGTTTCCTGAGAGAATGCTAAATGGCGAAGCTCGATAGTCCTGCAAGGCGCGCAACGCTGCGTGCGCAGCGGATGAACGTTGACACGTCATCCCCGGCTGGGTAGCTGTAAAGATACCATTTGCTACCAAGCGTAAACATGAATGGAATGAACAGCGTGCGCTCGGCAGCCGCGAAAAACAAGGTGTTTACATGGTAGCATTCGGTAACGTATTGAAAGCGCGTAGGTAGCGACGAAAATTGATCGTGCCGGGCGACAGTGCGTATACGCTGAACCATTGCGGCGTAAACACATTGAAAGCAAATGAGCGAGGCTGGAGCGAGCGATTCGGCGCGCTTACGCGCGTACCCTCCGCTGCGGTGGCCGTCAAGGGTCGGGCCCGCTTCGCGGCTCGCACAGAGCAGCGCGCCCTTGACCGCCGTCCTCGCTGCGGGTGTTAGCCAGCTATGAGAAGAATGTATTCTTCTCATGTTCCACGAACATGCGCTGGGCCAAGAAGTTAAGCCTCTCCGCGACACGCTCGCCATCCCACAGAAGGCCCACGCGATTCAAGCTCAAATAGCCATCGAACCCAAGTCGAACAGTGTCCGCGTCTGTTCGAGTCCGTCCGCCTTTGTCAGATATTGGCGTCCCTGCTGTCGCGCCGTCTATGAATCGGCGCAGTGTTTACGTGCGTGAACACGTTATCGACGAACACCTTACAAAACGCGACGACCGGAGCCTGCATCCAACCTGGACAAGAACTGAAGCGCACGCAGCGTGTTTCCCATGGCCTCTTCCAGCGCCAAGCCGCCCTTGCCGATCCCGCCCGCAGCCACTGCCGCGCCGGCAAACGAGGCATTCCGCACCAAATCTGTCGCCACTCGTCTCAGTGAAGCCGAATTCGCCGAGGTGGAATCCGCAGCGGCAAACGCCGGGCAGAAGGTTGCCGAATGGCTCCGTGAAGCCGCGCTCACCCAGGCTCGCGGCAAGGTCAATCAGGAGACCGATCCGATCCTATTGACGGAGATCGCCGGGGTGCGCGCCCTGATGTTGAACCTGTTTGCCAAGGCTTCCGAGGAACCGTTGAGCCAGGATGACCTGCGGAAGATCTCCGAGTATGCCGAAGCCGTCAAGGAGCAGAAGGCCGAGGAAATCCTCTCCCAATGGCAGCGGAAGAGGTCCAGAAGGCCGGGGAATTCGCCGTGAATTGGCGGCGCATTGTCTACTGCGTTCCGTGGACGACGGCGATTCTCTTGGCATTCGCTTTGGGGGCTCAATCGCTGGTCGTTTGGTATTGGGTTGACCGGCAATTGCCGCCGCTCCAGCAATATTATCTGTGGGCTTATCTCTTAAGCTCGGAAACGGCGAAACATCCAAGCGCGAGCACCCGAATCGAATGGCTATTGAAGACCGCTCCCGGTAGGAAACGCGAGCTGGCGTCCGAAGGGGACGTGATCGGCGCGCGGAGCGGAAGGCTTCACGTTCAGCTTTTGCCGGATGCAATCGATCAAGGATGGGCGGGGATCGAGAAAAGTTCGCCGCAGCCGATCGTCTCGGCCAAACTAAACGCAACATTGCGGGATGACTTCTATGATGGCGCGGGGATCGGGCGCGTCATGCTTCTGCCAATCCTGACCGGCTGCGTTCTTCTGATCATGCTGATCTGGGTTTCGTTCTCATCTCGGCAGGAGCTTGCGGCTGAGTGGAGCCGGGTCTGGCGGGAGATTATGGGGCCGCACCCGGCGCGGAAAGTCTGGCGATTGCTGGCCGAATCGCGGGGGAAAGCGTGGCTCATTCGACTCCTAACGGACCTCCGGAAGGAAATCGAAAGCGCCCGGATAAGGATGCCGATAAACACCCGATCAGCCGACGCATCCGAGGCTGATCGCCCTGCGATTGTGGCTGTCATCGGCAGTGAACAGCTTCCTTCGAGACCGGACGAAGACACCCGATCAGCCGGCATATCGAACGCCAATCCCTCCCCGATTACGACTGCAATCGCCGGCGAACAGCTTTCCTTCCCCAACGTTCAGCGGGTCGATTCGGTTCCCCATCCGGCCAGTGACCCACCCGCGATCCGGTCTGCGAATAGGTCCCCAAAGCGGCGCTTAGTCTTCCCCGGAAGAGCCGGCATCCGTGACTCCGCGCAGCCGCCGAAACCCTGGGATGAATCCGATTGGATTGACTGATCCAAAGACATCGCCAAGGTGAGCGCTTGACTTTCGCGAGCGAATGGCTGAGAGAACCGCTCTCAATGAATATCGGAAGCACCATCATCAGCCATCGTTCCGGCTTGCTCTCAGCCTCCGAATAGCGACTCGAAGCGACTGCTGAAGGCACTCCTTTC
>Ga0335078_10019440_pt1 | contig 10098 bp, 9 predicted proteins | sample Lox_Sample_32_FD_206711 | JGI IMG/M metagenome (GOLD analysis project Ga0335078, IMG submission 206711) | Soil microbial communities from Loxahatchee National Wildlife Refuge, Florida, United States - Lox_Sample_3.2 | ecosystem: Environmental > Terrestrial > Soil > Wetlands | place: USA: Florida...
CGCGCCACATCCAGTTCGGCTTGAAGTTGTCCTTCTAGCCGCTGTAGCTAAGCTCTAGCAGAACAGAGGGACCGGTCGCTGTCCGGTCCCTTTTTTATTTTGAGAAGAATGGCTAATCGGTGAGGGTTCCGGTGCCAACTGTTCGCATGCGGTATTCCAGGTTCGAATGGCGACCCGACAGGTCGGCTAGCTCTGCGTTGACTCGAGAAATGCGTCGCTACTTTGGCCCTGTCCTGTTTGTCTTGCTCTACTTATCTTCTATTTGTCCGGCGGAGCGACGACCTCATCGCCGATCTCTTTGTTATATTCCGCGATGGCTGAAGGCGAGCAGTACATCTCTCGAATATCGAAGCCATGGGGTTGCAACCGCAGCGGAAACTTTTTCAATGCAAACCATGGCTCGGTGTACATCTTAGGATCATTGATGGTCATCGTGAGTTCGATGTGGTCTTGGTCGACGCGGTGAAACTGTTCTTCCACCTTTAATTCGCCGCTGTGCGGACGTCCCTGGTTATCGATCCAGGTCTTATCATTCATCCCCACGGTTTCCACCACGAAGGTGTAGTCGTCAGCCCATTTGCCTACCGAGTAGCCGTTCCATCTCGGTTCGGGATTCGTGGGGAGCTCCCGGCCATCGGTCCAAATGGTGCGCCAGGTCCGATAAAACTGATTCAAGATAATCATCTGGTCGGCCGTCTGGGTGATTTCGATGGTCCTGAATTCGGAAAGGTCCAAGCGCGGAAACCCTGGCGGGTCGCAGATGTCCACCGGATCGTTGCCCAGCACCGCGGGGACCGACCTCACACCCAGTCCGGTCGGTTTGTTGGCCTCGAGCATCTTTTCGCCGAGTGGCGTGTAAGGCAGAGGATTGGGGATATTTCGCTCGTCGGGTTCGCCCCCAGGGGGATTGTTGTTTCCGGGCAGCACTGCCCGGTGCTCATTGGCCCCGGTCGGTTGGATTTGGGCGTCCCAAACTCCGGTGATGTCATGCTTCGGAGCAGGGGTGGGCTTTATCGCGTCATAGACAGGCCCGCGGACCGGCGCGCTATTCCACTTCTCAATGTGGAGGTCATCGACTGACTTGGGGGGAGCGGTCTGAGCGCCCAAAATCTGAGGGAGCATAGAGGCCACAATCATCGCCATCGGCGAACTTATCCAAAACGAGCGTTTGGGCATATCGAAATTGCTCCGCAGCTGGGATTAGATTTTCGAGCAGGCGGCCAGTTCAGGGCTTGAACTGCTGCCCGTTAATAACGATGCGGCCTTTGAATTTTCCGATCGTCCGGCCGTTCTTTGCCGGCGTAACGTCAATCACCACCTGATCGCCGGGTTTGAAGGTAGACTCGCTCCAGCCAGCGGTCGCCTGGTTAACCGCATTCTGGGCTTCAATGACCCAGTGCGATGTATTGCCGCTCTCGTCCTTGGCGTCGACTTTCAGAAAGACGTGGGGATTCGCCCAGATGTACGCGGTCACCGTCCCCTTGACCGTCACTGTTTTTTCTATATCGTAGGCCGCATTTCCGTGATGAGCTAAGAGCGGCAAGGAGACGGCCAAGAAACCTACCGCCAAGAACGAAATCACCCCGAGCTTGATTTTCACTGGATCCTCCGTTTTATGGGCAAGAGTGTACGCTCCCCGGAGCGATATTGATAAGAAAAAAACGGGGGCGTGGGCGCGCGATCGACGATTCCACAAGCCGGTGCTTAGTGCTTTTGCGTTAGTTCGTTGTACATGACTGTCGTCAAATCAGGAAATTGCGCGACGTCGTAGGCGGGTTGAGCGGTGTCATTGAGAGCTTGCTTGATTTCACCCAACGATTTGCCCTCCGCGACCATCTTCTTCACTTGCGTGCGCCTGTCCTCCACGCGTGCCAGCCTCTTCTGCACGTCGGCTTTCGTTTGCAAAGGGCCATGTCCAGGAACGTAGGTGTCGGCGTTCAGTGCCACGAGTTTTTTCATAGTCTCAATCCAGCCTTCGGCGGACCCGGCTTCGTTCGATCCGCTTTTGCGGGGTTTGATCATGGTTAAGAGCAGTTCCGACCGGGCGTTGCCGCAACAGCTGTTCGAGATCATGTCCCCGGTGAATGCGACCTTCTGATCGGGAAGATAAACCATCAGGTCGCCGGCTGTGTGCGCCGGCCCGAAGTTGAGGAGGACCATGCGGACGCCGTTGATGGTGAGCGACTCCTTTTTGTCCACTCCTTTTGTCGGCAACTGCGGCGCCGGGCTTTTCGAACCGACAGTGGCTTCGAGTTCTTTCTTGGCGTTCTCATGGGCGATAATCGTCAAACCCTTCGGGAAACCTGCCAGGCCGTAGGAATGATCGAGATCACTGTCCGTGAGAATCACCGTCGTCACGGGCAAGTTGGTGACGCTGGCGACCTGAGCCATAATCTGCTTCCCCGCGTTCGCGCTCGTCCTCGCGTCGATTACGATTACCCCATCCTTGCCCACGAGAACGCCGACGTTCACGGCGGCGCCTCCGTTACTCCAATAAACGCCTCCTGTCAGAGGCTGCAGTGACGGTGGAGCGCTCTGCTGCGCGTGGGTGAGAAGGGCCGACCCGATCAAACCCCCGACGATCGAAAATCCCAAAAGCAACTTACACGGATATTTCATCGTGGCTATCCTCTCCAGCGATCATGACAAGTTGCGTCCGGGCACACCAAGCGTTCGATGACGACAAGAACATATTTCCGCTCATGCACAAGCAGCTCTATGGCGTGGAGTTTACTCTCCCCCGCACTCTTGTCGAAGGATAGTTCCATCGCTGCGTCGTTGCTGCGTCGCGATCCCGACCGCTACTTCCAGGCCGCGTAGACCGGCTTGCCGACGAGCTTCGAGGGATCCGCTCCCGCGCGTGGGCTGAACTTTTGCGCGCGGCCGTTGCCGACTTCGGCGACGTAGAAGTTGCCTTCCTGATCGACGCTCATGCCGTGGGTGTTGAACAGGCCCCCTGGGTTATCCGAAAGCATGCCCCAGGCGTACAGGAGGTGGCCATCGAGATCGTACTCCACGATCCTGGAGTCGCGGTCGTCCGCGGCCCAAAGATGGCGATCGGCGGAGATATACAAGAAATTAACGGAGGAGTATTTGTCGAGCGGCCACTGATCGAGGAATTTGCCGTTCTCGTCGAACACCTGGATGCGGCGATTGCTGCGGTCGCAGACGTAAATGTGGTGCGTGACCGGATCGGCAGCGAGGCCGTGGACCACGTTGAAGTAGCCCGGCCGGGTCTCCGGCTCCCGCCCTGGCCCTAGCCCGCCATTGCCCTTCTGGCCCCAAGCCATCAGGTACTTGCCGTTCTTATCGAATTTCACGACGCGCGTGCCGTTGTAGCCGTCGGCGACGTACATGGTGCTATCGGGCAGCCAGGTGAGGAAGGTAGGACGGTTGAAATGGGTCTCATCGGCGCCGGTCTTATCGGGCGTGCCGATGGTCTGCAGAAGCTGCTTGCCGTCGTGGCTGAACTTGAAAATCACTCCCTTGTAATCGTCCACCACCCACACGTTCTTGGCCGGATCATAGGGATTGATGTAGACGGCGTGGGGGCGCTCGAGGAGAGTGTCCCACTGCGTCCACGATTCCACGATGTCGCCGGTGGAGTTGACGACGACAAGATTGTGTTCCCAGCGCGCATCGACGCCGGCTTTGCCTTTCCAGAGTTTGTCGGCGTCCTCGGGCTTATCGCCAGGAGCTCCGCCGCCCGGCAAGCTCGCCACGGGCCCCTGAGAGGCGTTGCGGAAGGGCACTTCCGCGGTCGGGAACGAAAGGCTTGGCCCGAATTGCGGAACCGCCGTCTGCGGTGGCCGCTTCAGCAGGGGCTCTTCGCCGCGCTGCGCGATGAAGACTCGGTTGGGACTTTCGGCGAAGATGCCCTCGACCGCGCCCCAGGTCCAATTGTCATGGCCAGGCAGTTGCGAAAGCGGCTTGGGCCAGCCGACAACCACATCGTAGGGTCCGGTGACATCCTCGCCACCTTTTTCGCCCGGCACAGCCGCGAAACCGGCGCCCGGTTTCATCGCCCCACGGACGGGCATCAGCCGATTGCCCGCAACAAAACCCAGCACAAAGAAAGCGGCCAAGCCTAGCAAGACCAGTCCACGCTTACGCATCCGTTTCCTCCCTCAGAATTGCGGTTACTCAGGCTAAAACCCGACGACGTCCCTTTGCTACATGCCGAGTTCGTTCATGCACGACGGAAGAGTTCAGTCCGGCCAATGGCCAGCTGACTGCAGGCGCATTGTGGCAAAGCGTCAGCGCGCGACCTGCGGCGTGCTGGGATTTGCTGATATCGGCGGACTGTTCGATCAGTTGGGATGCTTTTCTCCGCCGAGCACCGTATCGTCCAATCGAGTGCCGTCAGCGAGAATAATATGATTGAGACGCCCGACAGGGGCACCTGTCTTGGTCGCATAGACGTAGACGGTGATAACGTCGCCGGGCTGGATCGAAGCCTTGCTCCAACCAACCAGCTTCAGTGCTTGAGGCGCAGCCGTTTCGACCACCCAATGCGCGACATTGCCGTTGGCATCCTTCACGTCAAAATCAATCAAAGCGTGAGGATTGGCCCAAGAGAATCTCGTTACCGTTGCTCCCTTCAACTCGGTGAGCTTGTTCTCATAGGCTGGAGTTCCGTGGTGCGCGAACAGAGTGCCAGAAACAACGAGCACCACAATGGCGCAAGCAGCGGACATAAACAGCTTATTCTTCATCATGAGTAACTCCTCAGCCGGCGTGGCTGGTCATCTCGACAGCACAACTTGCAAAATATGTCGGCATTATACGCGAAAGATCAATGCATTCAACATTTCAACTAATTGCATAAAACCACAACTCCGTCCCGGCTGGACTGGCGCGCCGGATCGGATTCTTGCGAAGGCCGGCAAGCTTATTTGGGCGACTCGACGTCAATACCAGACGGCCTGGCCAGTGTGTCCCGGTACTCGATGCCCTCCGACGGCACGCAGATCGTCTCGGCGAACTCCTGGTCCTTCATCCAGTAGAAGTTGGCTTTCATGTACGTCCAGGGCTTGGTGTAGTACTTGGGATCGTCCACTGTGACCGTCAGCACCATGTTGTATTGGTCCAAGCGGTTGTAGCGCTCCTGGATGTGCGCGGAGGAGCTGCGTGGGTGCCCAAGTTCATCAAGCCAGGCCCTTTCATCCAACCCCGTGGTATCGATCACGAGCGTATTGTCGCCTTCCCAATGGCCCACCGAATAGCCGTAGAACCTGGAGTCGGGCGTCCCGACGGCGTCCACCTTCGCGGGAAGTTTTCGTCCATCCATCCAGATTTCACGCCACACACGCTGCTGCTCGTAATTAATGATGATGCGGTTCGGCGCCGACCCGAATAACGTGCCCCCGCGGCTGCTGATGGCGTGCGCCAGAAGGTCACGCGGAAACCCGAGCGGATCACAGATGATGAACGGATCGTTAGTGGGCGGGAGATCGTGGTTGCCAGCCTGGAAGCCGTTGGGCAGGTAAGCTTCCCTGGTCTTGAATACCGCCATGCCCGCGGGCGTCATAGGGGGCACAGGCTCCGGCTTGTTATTTTGCGGTCCGACCCAAGCTCCCGAAAGGTCCTGCTTGGGAGCGGGCCCCGGCGGATTGGGCATCTTCGGAACTCCGTCGGCGACGTAACCCTCCGGCACTTGCCGCCCCCCGGCACGAGGAGCCTGGGCAGTTTGGGCCATGGCAACCGACGAAAGCACCAGTACAACCAACAAAGAAAACATTGCTTTGACGACCGCATCTCGCATTTCAGACCCTCCCTGGGCGCGCTTGCTGGCGCATCCTACACCTCTCCCGCCTTCGACGCAACGAGCTTGCTTTCAGCGTATCGACGCGCGGAGTTCGCCCCCGAAAGCACCCTTGGAGGCGACCCGTCGCCCTCCATCCGCATCCGTGAATATTCGGTCCGTACAAATATCGGGCATTGGGCCAGATATTCTCAGGTAGAGTCCAAGTCAGGTCCTCTATGAAGCAAACACTCATGCGCGCTCTCACCTCGATCTGGCTCATCTTGCTTGTGGCTTTGGGCGCACGGCTGGCTTATGCCTGGGACCAGCAGCACAAAATTTCCGGCGACGCTCTGGTGATACGCTTTCAGCAGGAAAGCGGGTTTATTGCCGCCGCGCTGGCTTCCGGGAAGGGATTCAGTTCGCCCATGGGCCGCGAAACCGGCCCGACCGCCTGGCTGCCGCCGATTTATCCGCTGCTCTTGTCGGGAGTATTCCGCATTTTCGGAATCGAGACGGTTCGTTCGTTTTTAGCCGCCGTGGCCATGAACATCGTGTTCTCCGCGGGCGCGTGTCTGCCCATCTTCTACGCCGGCAAACGCATCGCCGGGCTGCCTGCCGCGAGTACGGCCGCCTGGTTCTGGGCTCTGCTTCCCACGGCAGTGACGTTCCCTTTTGAATGGATTTGGGATAGCTCGCTCGTGGCGTTACTGGCCGCGACGCTTTTATGGGCCACGCTGGAGTTAGCGGATTCGCCGCGTCTGCGTGATTGGTTCGCCTATGGACTCTTGTGGGGATTTGCGCTGCTCACCGATCCGTCGCTCGGCGCGGCGCTGCCGCTTTTGCTGGGCTGGGCGGCGTATCGGGCTCGCGCTCACGGTTTCACGCGCTTAAAAGGACCGGTGCTGGCGGCCGCCTGCGCAATTCTCTGCTGCTTGCCCTGGACTGTGCGCAACTACGTGGTATTTCACCGCGTCATACCTCTACGCTCGAATTTCGGTTATGAGCTATTCGCGGGCAACAACGAGAACTACGACGACCATCCGCCCGTCTGGCCCAACAACATCACACGCGCGCGGGAAATTTTCCGGTTCTTCCGCATTGGCGAGCCCGCCTTCATGCAGGAGGAGATGCACAAGGCCCTGCAATTCATCACCAACCATCCACGCATAGAGCTTCGTTTAACCTGGGATCGCGTGGTCTCTTTCTGGATGGGCACTCCGGCGCCGCTGGACAATTTCCTCTCTGCCGATTCTTTCTTCTTACGCTCGGTTTCGGTGAGCAGCTTTCTTCTGGTGCTCGGAACGATTGGCGGCCTGGCTGTCCTTTTACTCACTCGGAACGAGTTCGCCTTTCCCGTGGCGTCCCTCCCACTGGTCTTCCCACTCACCTTTTACGTGACCCACGCCTCGCTGCGCTTCCGTCACTCCATCGAACCGATACTGGTGCTGTTAACCGCCATCGCCGCAGACGCCCTGCTGCGCAGGATCTTCATTCCCAAACCAAATGTTCCTGCTCGGAAAATCCTTCGGAGCGTCTTATCGGGGCGAGCCGGAAATCACCGCGTCTGATCCGGCATTCTGCCGTCCGCTCGGGTGATCCCAAAACTACGAAGCTTTGGCAAATCGCATGGCCACTGAGTTCATACAGTAGCGCAGGCCCGTTGGTTCGGGGCCGTCGTCGAAAACGTGTCCAACGTGAGCGGCACATCTGCGGCACGAAACGGCTGTGCGCTCTATTCCCAAGCTACCATCCGTCGCTTCAACAATGTTTTCTTTGGCTATGGGAGCCCAGAAGCTCGGCCAGCCCGTTCCGGAGTCGAACTTCGTCGCCGAGTCGAAAAGAGCGGTATCGCAGCAGATGCAGCGGAACACACCCTTGTCGTGCACGTTCAACAGAGCTCCACTGAACGGAAATTCTGTGCCCGCATGACGAGTTACCTCGAAAGCTGCCGCGGATAATTGCCTCCTCCATTCGGCCTCACTCTTCTGAATCGTCAGGACAGAAGCGGCTCCCTTCCGTTCGCCATCGTCGGTAAATTCAATGATTGTGACCGGCTGGGCTGGCGCCAGCGGCGCCTCAGGCTCCGCGTGAACGGATTCCATTCTGTAGAGACCGTATGCAAGCCCGACCGCGGTCGCGCCGGCAGCGAAGAGGAAACCCCTTCGTTCGATCAACCTCGGCCTGTCTGATTGGAACATTGCGACCTCCTTTGTTGAACGGAGCCGATCATCAGTGCCTCAATCCCGAGGGGCCTGCCTACCGTACATATTGACTTAAGATCGTACATCGTCCTAGGATACGCGCCAGAAAGCGGATCCTTCCATCAAGAATTTCTGGCCGAGGGGGTATCTGTGAGCCTTCGAAAAGCGCTCCCTTTCATGGTTTGCTGTGTTGGTCTATTTTTTTGCCTGCCGGCTCATTCCCAAACTCTGGGCCGAATCAGCGGAATCGTAACGGACTCGAGTGGCGGCGCAGTTGCAGGCGCCACAGTCACCGTGACGGATGTGGCGCGCGGTATTCCGCGAAACATAACTACGGATAACACCGGCGCGTACGCCGCCCCCAACTTGATCCCCGGAGCTTATTCGGTTCACGCCACGTATATGGGCTTCCAGGCATTCGATCGGCAAGGAATCGAGATTGGCGTCGGTGGGGACGTTCACGTTGATATAACCCTCCAACCCGGTGCGCAGACGCAAACCATTACGGTCACAGAAGAGGCCCCTGCCATTACGACGACCAATGCGCAACTGGAGGGAACCATCGCCGCCAATGCTCTGAGTGACCTTCCCTTCTCAGGGCATAATTATGTTCAACTCATCGGTCTTCTCCCGACATTTCAGCTCAAGCCGGGGTCCGGCGCCGGCCGAACCCAGGATAATTCGAACGGCCTGCCCGGTGAGTTCAACGTCTTTGTACTTGATGGCGTGGCCGACCAGATGTCGTACAACTCGACTTCGGCCGTGAATGGCGGGTATCCCGCGGGGGGACCTGAGCAAGCGGTGATGCTGCCGACCGATGCGATTCAGGAATTTAACGTGGTCCAAAATGGCAAGGCGGAATTCGGTTGGAGGCCGGGAGCGCAGCTCAACGTGGCGATCAAGTCAGGGACCAACTCGATCCACGGGACGGCCTTCGCTTTGGGGCGCGACGCGTCAACGATGGCCAGGAACGCGTTCTTCAATATCAAGACGCCGACCCAGTTTGAGAACTACGGCGGAAGTTTCGGGGGAGCGGCGAAGAAAGACAAACTGTTCTACTTATTGGGGTATGAAGGACAGCGCTACACGGTTGGTAACCCGCGGACGTCAAACGTTCCAACCACGGCGAGCGGGCTGGGAGCATCCAGCAGCCTGCCGGATGCGATCAATGATCTGCTTAATCACGGGATACAACCGAGCCCGCTCAGCTTGAACCTGGCGGGTTGCACGATTACGCCTACGGTTGTGTGCACTGCGAACAAAGGTTTGTTCGGCAACGCGACGGGGAGCACAAGCCTTCCTGTGGACTTCCTGACCACCGGGGGTACAGACAACGGCGTGGGGCGAGTGGATTACCACTTAAACGAGCACCATAACATGGCCGCTTACTTTTTCGATGGCGACGGCATCGCCGTTGCGCCCGTCACCAGCGTCAACCAACCCTACTGGTCGTCGCCAATGGAGGTTCACACGAAAGTGGTGAGGGCGTGGGAGACCTGGGTGCCCAATTCGGCCTGGGTGAACGACATCCGAATTGGATGGGACTGGACTCTCAGCTCGAACGTAGGTTACTACGACTGCGAACCGCAGTCGGGAGCGCCGAATTACGCAAGCCTAGGCTTTACTTCCGGAGCACCTGTCTGCGGGTTCCCCGCCGTTACGATCACAGGGTTCACCGGCAGTGTGCTCGGCGGCGCCGGGACCATAGATGAAAGCGGCGCCATATCCCGGTTACTGGATAATGTTTCGTATACGCACGGAAACCACATCTTCAAGTTTGGCGCCGAGTTCCTTCACGCCGCCTTGAATTTCCAGAGCTATCTAAGTGGAGGCAAAGGCACCTTTACTTTTAACACCAATACAGCCGCCTTGAACGCCTTTACTGGGGCGACGGCTCTCGACAATTTCATGGCTGGGGACGTGAGCTCGGCAACCGTCCAAACCGGCACTGTTCCGCGGAACTTTACCAATTTCGCCTATGCCTTTTATGGCCAAGACGACTGGCGAATCTTCCCCAGACTCACGGTGAACCTTGGATTGCGCTACGAATACACCCTGCCCATTCACGAGGTGAACAACCTTATCGGTAACGTCGACCTGAATACCCCATCGGGAATCTGCCAGGTAGGGGTCAGCGGCTGCCCCTTCTAC
>Ga0335078_10019442_pt1 | contig 10097 bp, 11 predicted proteins | sample Lox_Sample_32_FD_206711 | JGI IMG/M metagenome (GOLD analysis project Ga0335078, IMG submission 206711) | Soil microbial communities from Loxahatchee National Wildlife Refuge, Florida, United States - Lox_Sample_3.2 | ecosystem: Environmental > Terrestrial > Soil > Wetlands | place: USA...
TCATCGATTGGACCCATGCAGCCGTTGTCCCAGTTGAAAGTTTCTGCGTAATGCCGCTCGAGTTTCCACGGTATAATCCCTCTGGATCGTTTTCCGACAACCTCATCTGGAATGTATTGGAAGAGCGGGAGCGCTCCATCAATCCATTCACTCCTTTATCTCGTTACATGCAATCTCCTGAATCGACCGCGATCCCTTTCTTTGATATGGGAGACTCACGGAACCCTGTCATAGTGAAGCAGTACTCTGAGGCACTGATTCGGCGTCTCTATGGGCAGGAAACGACATATGATCAGGTTAAAAACATGTATCGTGGGTCAACTTTGCTGAAAGAGCCTTGCAAAGGAATGGTACGTTGAAGTTCATCGGGTTTACATACTTTAGATTGGAGTCATTACGATCTTTGGAAATATTAGAAAGCTCTGAGCTGATAGCTTTTATTAGTTTTTATGATATCAGAAAGTCATAGGGTCATAGCTTTTGATGAGTTTAATATTTATAATTTGTAAAGTTGTGATCTTATAGCTTTTGCTAATTGCTGTATGATATCAAAAAGTTATGATTCTAAGTAGGATTGTGCGAAGCTCTGATTGGCCATTGGGGCCACTTGCTCATTTAGGTTGAGACTGAATTTCCGTGGGTATGTGTCGGCGACCCTGCTGAAAGGTTAAAATACCCGGCACATCACAGCCCCCAATCCCGATTCTTTCATCCTCTGTCCCTTCGAAATGGTGAACGTCATCCAGAAGACATTTCAGAGAGTGAAGGAACGAACAAACTCTCATGAGCAACCAATCCTTTGCAAGTTCTGTGGCAAGCGAGTGAGGGATGCAAGCTACGCCCCAAACGGAAGCGTGATCAATGGCCCGAAGTCAAAAATGACGCATAACCAAGAGAGCGGTGTGACAGTGATTTGGCACAAGAGGTGTCATAGACCTAATCAAGCTGGTAGCGATAGGTCCATTCGAGTCAAGCTAATAACTGTAGCGGCATGGAACTGGAGGGGGATGCCGTGTTTTTGCTAAGTCTTTTTTAAATCGTACATACGAGAACATGATGAGGACTGTTAATCAAGGAAATGGAGCACAGGGAGTGGCAGGAGGAATTATATCTGGAGCATTTATTTTGGCAAATGGAACCGCAGATGAAGAAGAATTGTGGACTTGTTGAAACGGTCAGCAGCAATTTTACGGTATCTTAAATAGTAGCCTCGCCGCCATACCCAAATCAGATGGCACTTTGTGGGGGTCATAATTCAAAGGAACACGAACTGGCAACTGCCTCTCCTTATCCCGGTCCATCCACTTCAAATCCAAGTCGAAATGTCATCATGATCAAATGTCGTCCCCACCGCATTCTGTCCAAGCCCGCTGTATTAAGCAGTACTTGAAGTTTGAAGAATGGCTTCTTGACTTTTTGATCGAGGATCTCAATTCATTTAATGCTTTCGATATGATATGCGGGATATTTAATCAACATTGCATAGATATTTAATGACAAAATAACCTGACTAGAGAAAGGTAACGTTTGGTATCTTTTGCTGGAGAAAAACCAAATCCTGGAGAACCAACCATTCCTCAACAATCAAACCGCGGGTAAGGTCGATCTACAGGGAATTAATTTAAGCATCGGGACAAGAAAAACCTTGATTACTACAATACCGAACGCATCGTAAGACTGGCCGGTTGCAGTGAAACCGGCCCAGTCACTAAGACGTCAATGTACTCTCCAGACTAGCTACTCTTCGATGGCAGAAAATGGCAGATAGAAAGATAAAGCAGGCTTAGAGCCAGGTGGTTATATACCCATGTTTGTGATGTCCCTTGAACTCCCAAACTTGCGAGACGGTAGAATTTGTCTCATTAACGGAGATTTCGAGAACAGTAATGTCAAGGTTCTTTGTAGCCAAATGAACATTTGCATGTTGACCCAAAAGCCCTGCATAGTCAGCAGTCAGGCCCATTCATGGGATATGGACCTTAACGTCGGGAGCGACAATATCGGCGAGTGCTTTGCGAGATTGTTCTTTCCTGTGCCAGTCGGCATAACGGTCGGCAATTTCAAGAAGCTTTCGCGGGACATCGAGTGGGAAGCAAGAGAGATAACTCGAAGTAGAAGTTGTGGAGAAGACGGAGGGAGCGGTTGGTTATAGAGACTAATTCCTCACGGAAACGACCTTATAAGGGGAACCTTTGGCGGCTCGGGAAAAGACGGAGGAAACGGCTGAGTACACCAACTCAAATTGTGTAATTCGCATATCCTGAGGAGTGTTTCTGGTATTCAGATATGGTTGAGATGGAGGATGAATGTGATGATGTTACAGTGTAATTCCGAAATTTTTGAAGTTTGAAGATGAATAGCTCCACAGGAATGAGAGATATTGACAAGCGGATTTCACGTTTAGATTCAACACATCCAGATTGTATATTCCACATATTGCAACGAGTGCTTTTAGCGTTGGGATGTGGTTGAGATGGAGGATAAAGGTGTGGATATGATCTTCGATATTTTTGACGTTTGAATGTGAATACCTGTCCTACCCCGTATCTCCTTGGCCTTGGCCGCCGAAACCTTCCATTCCGATGGAAGCGATCGTGGTGGGTTGCCATGGCGACCTACCTGTTCAGTTTGGGTTCCGCGTTCCGTGCCACAAAACTTACGCTAATTCTTGACCGTAATTATGAAAGTATTCCCGCATCACTTTGATCAATGTTTGGCGTGCACTCTCCAAGCCTCCCCACGAGCGGCCCCTCGCGCTATGTGACGGACAATGTTTTCCTGAAGACGCCGGCGTTTTCAACAGGCTGATTTATACTGACAAAATCCCTGACATGAGGGACGTGTAAGCACAGGATGAGACTGGACCTGGTGGGTATATCTGCCAATACGACCCCAGTTTGAGATGGTATTGTTACTTGAACATGGGTCGAAATGAAGAATTATACTTTAAGTTATTTGACCGTGAATGTAAGGAGGGACGGAAAATTCTACATGCCGCCTTTTTCGACTCAACGCAACCCGATGCGAACTTGAGGGACAGTTACGAAATTCGAACTGTTTCTTTTTGGAAACAGTCCCTGAAATGCGAACATCTGTATTACAATTCATTCGGATATAGGTATATATTGGTAGTACGATAAATGACCTAAAAATCCGGTGGTCCAATTCAAATTGCATTGCACGGGCCAACTGCCATCCGCCTAAGTGAAACCAAGATTATATACATAAAGCCCAATCCAGATACAGAGGAAAATAACAACCGAAAGCCCCCGTTCTGCACAACTCCCAGACGTCCCGACCGACCTGGCAGTACTTGTTGAAGCGGTCGTAGACGGGTTCATGAATACAGTGACGGTGGTGGTCCCCGTCGGTAAAGGTGTTTGTGTGGCTACTCCGTTGCAATAATCCCCAAGTTGCACAAGCTCTGTAGCCTGACCGGGGTCGCCGAGAGATACGTAGCAGGAATAACACTGCGCAATTGCACTCTGGTAAACCGACGTTGCAGCACAGAAACAGTTGTAATAACTGGCTGGGTCAGTGACGGTGTAACATTCGATATAAATCGATTGTTGTGCCAAGCAAGCTGTGCTTAAGCAGTCGCCGTTTACGAATATGAGGTGCTAAAAAGACCAGAGGAGGGACAGGAGTACTTGGAGAAAGTTACTAGAGTGCGTTTCGAACGTAATTCAAAGGGTGGGAAATGATGCGTTAGGACGGATTGGACTTATTAACTGGTGTTGCGGAAGAGGTGCATCAACTGGTTGACCGACCCCGCAGGGGAGAACATTCTACAACGGGCAAATGGCCTAACTACAGGCTTCCCCACACGCAAACTCCCCCGGTTATTTGCAAATTGGCAAATCGAGAACCCTGCCAATGCGTTCTAATCGAGAAGAAGAAAAATTTATTAGTGATTTATTAATCATAACTGATTTAGAGGATGAGCAGTTGAAGGGCTCTACTGAAGATGAAGAGTTTGTACTCTTTGATGAATGATGAGTTTAAATTTACATTATCCTGTAGTAGGCTCGAAATAAAGTATTTCTTTTGATTTAGGTAGATATTCACTTGTTACGCTACTGCTGGATTCGCCGTAACCATTAGGTGGCCCGCTTTACTGTTCGGTCTATGTCAGTTCCAAGAGAATGTGTGGAGTTACGTCGTGTAGTGTCATCGCTACATCTGTCTGCCTTATCAAGGCATTTCCTGAGTGTCCATCATTCAGTTGGATTATAGTTGTCAGTATGACTCATGTCTGTCATTATTGGTTTTAATAGTGGCAGAGGCTCATAACCTGTACCTGAAACCCCAAAAAATTGCTTATCAGGGTGCTAATTATGTTTACTCACATCCGAGATTTACTTACACACGCTTCGCCTTCCGGACCACTATTCTTGATAATAGTGACCCGATAATTAAAATTGTCAAGCAATGTCTTGAACTGTGATTCAAAATCACTTGGCGGTTTCTGAGAAATTATAATATTTGCAAAAGCTTGTACAAAGAAATCAATGCCGAGGGATAATGTATTCTATGCATCCGCTATAATTTCGCTCAGACTGTGTGTAGTGAAACCGATGCCCAATCGCAAAGCTGCCTGAGCAATGATACTAATGCTCCAGGACACCAATTGATTATCTTTCTAACTTTGAAGGTAAATTCGGGCGGCCAGGACACACAGGGCCACCGAGACAATATACGTAGCCATCTCCAAGGCAACTGAGATCAAATTATGAGCTTCGTCTATTACATTGACTGGCTCCTTCCTGCCACTCAAAACACTATTCACTCGAATTACAATAGCTGAAACAATGAAAGGAAGTACACACATGTCCAAAATCCTAACAAAGAACTGCTTCAAGCCAATAAGCTCTTTCAAAATTCTCAAAAGGTCCGTGGCAAGCCAATTATCATAATCATATCGTCCAGCTCTCTGTAGATAGAGATTCACACTGAGTGCTATTGTGGTGACATATGATCGATGAGATCGACGCCACAATATATAGCCTATTCCCTGGTAGGAAATATGGAATTATCTTCATTTCATCTCATACTTTATTCCGTTCAATACGATCTCTTTTACTACAGCTATCCCCGGGCTAATACACTCAGCCTTCAAACCATTAACCATTACCATGACTCATTTGTCTTAGTCATTCAGCTCTTGTGTGAAGGTTGCTTTGTCAGCGGCACTCAGAACGTTCAATGAACTTATATATATATAAAGGAAAAACATGATAGAAGGCAATCCAGGTGCAGAAAACTGATCTCCGAATTTTCATAGAGCTTTGACATAGTCGAGACGAAGTTCTATTTTATAAATGAAATGATTGAGTTTCTTCATGAGTGTCAACTTGCTTGTGGCAATCTCGACTTGGAAGGTGGAGGGCAATACAGTAGTTGGTTATGTTATTCTTTCATATTCACAATTCTGAGTCGCAGTAGAGGATTTCTCTACCTTTCTCTCAAGAAATGGTAGAGAGAAACTCAAGTAGAAGAGGGAGAGGGAGAAGGAGAGAAAGAAGATGTAACTTATAATTGGAAAGACTCATGAATGGGTTGAAAGATTTCAAAGGAAAAGAAATAAAAGAATACCGGGAATGTTGTGGATAAAGATAGCTTCCTACATGTATGTAGATCCGCTAGATCCACCTTCAAATTAAGCATTTCTATAACACTTTCCACATCGCTTTCCACACCACTTGCTACGTCACTTGCTACGTCTGGAGATACCGGAGATGAGATCTGTTCATTACACCTGAGCGTCTCTTGGCTCATAACCTGTTGTAGAAATGCTTGATTTGAAGATGGATCTCACCAGTCTTTATATACATGCTGAGAGCCACGGCAGCGCAGTGACATAAGCTATCTTTATCCACGACAATATAGACTCGGACCTACAATATCACCAATAGTTTAAAATAATCCTCATTATCGGAAATTCCGTGGTTTCCACTATATGTGAGAAGCCGAAATCCCCCCTCATCCTACATGACCTAGTGATAGTACGACAAATGGGACTCATAGCTATTTGAGTTATTCCTTTAGTCTCCCACTGAAAACATTTTCATTCTCTATCTTCCCTGGTAGTGCATCTGTATTGGTTCCAGTGTCTGCTGAGGAAACATGATGGTCTAGCTTCTTCAGTTTATAGAATATGACTCCAATTATTGCGATGGATGTAATTATGATGCCACCAGCAACTATGCCACCAATGACACTATTGGAAATGGGCTGCGGGGATGTTGCAACGGTCGTAGTCTAGCCTCTCAGTCACATAAAGAAGAGATGAGTGAAGGAATGAACCGTGATTAGAGTTGAAAATGATGAGGACGATGAAGGATTCACAGTGAGTGTAATTGATGCTGGAACAGTAGGGCTACTCAACAAATTCATTGCGCTGCGTTGTGATGTGGAGCTTGATAAATCTAGTGTAACCTGATTCAAAAGAACCATAAGTGTCACGCATATATGTAGAAAATGCGTCCCACGTCATCCAAGCATGTCACGTGTATATAAAGTAGCTTAGATGTTCAGCTGGCGGACTGAACATTGTGCCTTTTTGAGGGACAGGCCAGTTAGCGCGGTGGTTAAATCTAAGCAAACCGCTGGTCCGTTACAAAGCACCATAATCAGTTTCATGATGAATAAGGTCAAGGCTGATATCAGGCTTTGTGTTTTGGATTGCCGTCTCAACACAGGTGCGTTCTTGAATCTTTCCTTCCACTTGTTCCCTATGACGGAACCATGTCGCAAATTTCTCAGGCCATGCGTCAATAAAACCACCAACCCTTCCATTGAATTGTTCAGGCATTGGAACATACACCTTTTGCTTTTGATAGGTGCCTTGATCCATCCTCATTCTCCAGCCTCCACATCATCATCTGCATCGCCTTCCACTCTCAATCCTTCATCCAATTCAACTTCAATGTCCAATGCATCCCGTACTCGAATCGTTTCATGGGCTTCAGCGCGATTATTGTCAAGTTCAACCCGAGAAAAGAATCGTTTGAGCCGGTTTCCGGCGAACGTAGGTGTCAAATGCGTACCGTCCAGCTCTTCCAGCAAATAGAACGTAGAATTGTCCGGGATCTCAAGGATTCTGTATGGCCCAAACCATCGATCGTCGAGTTTCTGAGCCCACGAACATGAATACGATGCCTTCGTTTGATGGACAAGGACCAAATCCCCGACACGAAGCGGATCCTTTCGAAGCTGCTTGGTTTGATCATAATAGACTTTGTTTGCATTGCTTGAATTTCGAAGATTCATTGCCGCTTGGGATTCCGTGAATACTTTCTGATCCAACTGCCGCATGCGTGCTGTCAGCAAATCTTCTCTCGTCTTGACTTCTCCTTCCCAGTCGACTACGCTCCATGATTCCAATGCAAAGTCCACTGGCAGCAAGCAATCTCGGCCATATACAAGCTCGAATGCAGAATATCCAGTAGACCGCCGAACAGAGATCCTATCGGCCCATAATGCGAGGGGCAAATATTTGACCCAATCTGTCGGTTTCTTGCTGCAGTACTTGGCCAACGAATTGACTATAAAATCATGTCCACGTTCAACAAGACCATTCGCTTGAGGATGATATGCAGAAACAACGCTGCGTTTGATCTTGTAATGTTCAAGGAGATCTTTCATGAGATTGAGATTTTCGCTTCCCCTGTCCAAAACATTGCACTGTGGGCATCCATGCCGGCAAATAACGTCTTCGTAAATGAATTTCGCGACATTCTTGGAATCGACAGCCTTGATTGCACGTCCTTCAACCCATCCGCTCAAATCATCCCTGGCAAACACGATAAACCCGAATCCATCTTCAGTCCATGGCATGTAGACAACGTCGATGCCAACCTTTTCTCAAACCGTTAGGCTCCATGTTGGGTGTAATGGTTCTTGACGAATCCGAGACCTGCGCTGACATTCTTCACACGATCTGACATATTTGACAACGTCGCCATACATCCCTTTCCATTGATATCGCCGGCGCAATTGATCATAGGTCCCCTGCTGCCCTCTGTGCCCGAATTCATGGAGGTCACGAAGAACCTCCTGCCTCTGCTCTGCTTTTCCAATGACTCGTCGGGGTGGGTGACGCTTTCTGCTCCGCTTGTACAGGTGTCCGTCACGAACAAGAAAAGAACGCGATTTCTTATGTAGCTGCTCAAATTGTTGGTCCGTCATGCCGTTCGGTCTCTGCAATGTTTCTAGATAGTGTCCAAGGATGAGATCATCACCATCATAGTCAGCTTCATGAAGATATATCCGTGCTGTGGTTGTATGACGCTGATTAGAGCTTTGATCAGAGGCTTGAATTGAATATAACTTGGCATCGAAATAGTCGTCAGCTTCATCTTCATCTTCTGGAGGGTCATCAGGTCGAGCGCCTCGTCGTGAAAGGGAATCTGCCACCATTCTTGTTCCCAGGGATGTGCTTGACGTGGAAATCGAATAGCCGAATGTAAGCGAGCCATCTCGTCATCATTGCATTCGGTAAATCGTTGGGAGGCTGATTCAAAAGCCAAACCAGAGTTTGTGCGTCCGTTTCAATCGTAAAATAGCGTCCATACAACCAGAGATGAGCACGAGGCGAGCGAGTTGCACGTGCAACTCGGCTCGTCAGATGAACCCCTGACTCGCCTCGCCTCGCCTCGTCACGAGTTGAGAAAAAGCCGACTTGCCTTGCCTCGTAGCGAGCGAGCCGAGCCAACTCGCGAGTTGACTCGTTATTCTGTTGCGTAAAAATGCACGTTTTAGCTCCAAAATAGATAGTTTTCCACGTTACGAACACTGCAATCAATTATGAGATATATCTGAATGTCCTGTTACGTAAAAAACACTTTTTTAGAGCGAAATTAAGTCATTTTTCATGTAACGGATACTACATCTGACATACTGTGGCAGCTCGGCGAGGCGAGCGAGTTGAGGGACCCCTGGATTCACCTCGCCGAGTTGGACCCCTGGCTCGCTTCGCCTCGCCTCGCCACGAGTTGAGAAAAAGCTGACTCGCCTCGCCTCGTGCTCATCTCTGCATACAACCAGAATCGAAATTTCTTCAAAGCCTTCAATAATCCTCTGCATTCCAGCTTAACGGTGTCATATTTCAATTCAGCAGAGCTCCAAATGCCACTCTCAAATCGTGCAGGCCGTGTTTTCCCATCTGGCTGCATCTGAGACAGGACAGCATCCCATCCGATCGTAGTACTGGCATCTACGTTGAGGATAATCATGAGGGCAGAAGGTGAAAAATCAAGTGAGATCAGGATTGGGGCTGTTGTAAGTCGTCGTTTGAGCTCATCCATTGCATTCTGGCATTCTTGAGACCACAGAAACCTGACGTTCTTTCGAAATAACTGGAAAATCGGCGCAGCAATTATTGAAAAGCAAATGATGAAGATCCTGTAATAGATGACGACTCCAATAAAAGCACGGGCCTCTTTCGTTGACTGAGGGACAGGCCAATCGAGAATCACAGCAACCTTCTTCTCAGGATGTCGTCCGTCAAAGTCACAAACCATTCCAAGAATAGCAATTCCGGGCATACCGATAGCACATTTCTCTCCAGAGATTGTCAATCCTGCTTTCCATGTGTCATGCATGAAACGTGTGAATATTTGAGCATGTTCAAGGACAAATTTGCGCACACGAGGTACAATTTCAACATCGTCGTATCGGGATTTGGGACCCTTGATCCTGCAGTCATCAAGGAATGGATGTGCTTCATGAGGAATCTGTCGGTAATGGACTTTTCCCATGATACATTGGAAAATTGCCACAGAATTCGTCCATCCCTGGGGCAAACGGGTATTCCTGACAAGCCCAAGTGCGGTTAGGAACGCTGTAAGATCTCGGGATGTTATGTCAAGCAATATCTGATTGTATCCAGAATAGTGGTCCACTGATGATGTGATAGGATACCCAGCAAAGTCTTCCGAAAATTCATCGACGGAGGGCGGCATTCCTGAATCTCGAATAGTGACACCATTGAGAAGCTGCACGTCGTTAATAAATCGAAATTCCCCCGCCTTTTTCTTCTTGACGAGAAAATAACGGCTCCGGTACGGGCCTTGGGAGAATTCAAGCATCCCACT
>Ga0335078_10019443_pt1 | contig 10097 bp, 5 predicted proteins | sample Lox_Sample_32_FD_206711 | JGI IMG/M metagenome (GOLD analysis project Ga0335078, IMG submission 206711) | Soil microbial communities from Loxahatchee National Wildlife Refuge, Florida, United States - Lox_Sample_3.2 | ecosystem: Environmental > Terrestrial > Soil > Wetlands | place: USA: Florida...
ACGCAATGGGCCGGCGTGTTTCAGACCTCCAGCAAAAAAGTGCCCAGCGTGGGGGGAACTGACACCAACTATCCCTTGCTGATGCTCACCTTGGCGAGCATGAAGCAAAACATGGGAACCAGTCCGCTCGTTCTCTTTACTGGCGACTTGCTCGGACACAACATTCCGGCGAATTTCTGCACCGCCTATTACGGTGCATTAAACCAGTCTGTGCCGCCGGGCTGCGCCACCAGTGAAAGCGCACCGATGCAGCAGTTCATCGCCAACACCTTCACTTTTGTGGCCTCTCAGGTCCGCCTCTATGTGGGCAATGTGCCGGTAATCTATGTGCCCGGAAATATCGATGCCTATGTAGGAGGGTATGGACCCGATACCCAATTTCTGATAGGGAACGCGCCCACGGTCTATTCGCAATTTCTGAACAGCGCTGCAGATCTGCAGACGTTTCAGAGCACGTTTACGCTGGATGGTTATTACGCCGTGCAGCCGCTGGGATCGAAGTTGGTGGTCATCGCGCTGAACACCAACTCCTTTGTTGCGGGAGTGCCCACCAGTGGATCTGCTGGCCCCGAACTCACTTGGCTCGATTCGCAGCTTGCCGCGGCGCAGACCGCCGGACAGAAAGTGTGGATCCTGATGCATGTACCACCTGGAGCTAACTCCCAGGGCATTGCCCAAGTGGCGGCCACGCCGAGTGATGTCGACGCCAGCGACGTCTCGATGATGTGGGACCCTGACGTGCAATCGACGTTCATCAACACGCTGGCCAAGTATCCGGGCCTCGTGACGCTGATGCTGGCTGGACATACGCACATGGACGAGTTCCGCATTCTCCCGACCGGCGATGTTTTGGAGCAACTACCCGGAATCAGCCCGTGCTTTGGAAACAACCCGGCCTTCAAAATCCTAACCGTTACGCAGGACACCTTCACACCTACCGATTACCAGTCATTCGACTACAATCTGGGCACAATGCCGGCACAGTTCGGTGCCCTTTACCAGTTCTCTAACACGTATGGCGCGCAAGACTCTCTCGGGAGTTCGTTAGTGCAACTATATCCGCGGCTGGCCACTGATCAAACCAAACGCGACACGTACACGATGTTGTACGGTTCCGGAACTGCGAGTGTGAACCCCATTACCTTTGCACCGTGGAATCCCATTAACGACGTGAACTGGCCCATCTTCGCCTGCACGATCGATGAAGTGGAGCAGTCTGCTTATTTGGGCTGTGTAAGTTCCTATAATTCGAGCACAGCAGATTCTGTTCAGCAATCGCCGTCCTCGCGGTGAAAACAATCGCTCGGGGACTGATGCACCCGGTCCCGAGCGTTTTCCTGTTTAACTCTGGTCTGCTCTCGGGCTTACGCGATCGGGGAGCGGCGAACGTCCATTAGTTCCCAGAGCCGCGATGCTGAGATATTGGTTCTGCAGCTTTTGCGGGCCTGTCATCATCATCATCATCCGAGTGCTTTTTCATCAACGACGGAGGATATGGCTTGCCGTGCATCATGCCCTTCCAGAGAATCCGGTTATAGAGAAGAGGATTGACACGATCGGCGTCGGAAAAATCCAGCCCTTTGGTGAGTCGCGCCCAGTACACAGAATTGTGGGTGGACCTCGGAATTTTCATGCCTATCGGAGGCGCAGGCAGGGGCAGCGCTGTCGCGTAGAGATAATCCGACGGCGTAGCCGTAAAACTCCACTTCTGCGCTGTAGTTGAAAAAACGTCGGCCATCGGATGGCCGAGAGCGTCGTTCAGGTTCAGGAACTGCTTCACGCCCAGAACTTCTTCCATGGTGCGAACGAAGTCGACTGTGTTATAGCCCGTGGACACGACAGCGCCCTGCTTCACATACGGTCCGGCAATGAATGCAATCGTGCGGTGAGAATCGACGTGGTCGGCGCCATCCTGCGCATCATCTTCGATTACGAAGATCAGCGTGTTCTGCGCATAGATGCTGTTCGCGATTTTCTGCACCAGCAGGCCGACTGCGTAGTCGTTATCCGCTTGCATCAACTCGGGCGTGTTCACCATGTCGATGGCCGTATCAAAGTTCCCAGTGTGGTCGTGCATCAGGCGCACCAAGCTCAGTGCCGGAAGTCCGCCGTTCGCGTAGTTTGCATCGAAGTCGCGCTCCCACTCCTTGAAGCGGTAATAATCCGGGAAGTTGTTGTCGAAGCCGCGGTAGTAGGGATCGGTGTAAGGAGCCAGCGCGGCATTCGTGGGATGTGCGACCACGGTATTCGATGCCGCCGGGTCATGGATCACCGGAATGGCACACGCCGGCTCGTTATAGCAGGTTGTGTCAATGAAGAATCCGTAATTGCGCACGCTAAGACCGGCTCGCATCACGGCATTCCATAAATAACCGGTATCAATCTCGCCGTTAGGTCCGTCCGGGGCGCCCACGGCGGTCTGGCCCGGCAAGATATCGGGATCGTTGGGTGTGAGCGGATTCGCAGCTATGCGCTCCGCCAGCGTCGGAAGCCCGACGTTCACGCTCCGGTTCAGTCCCTCCGCGTCGATGCTGAGAGCGCGAAAGCCATAGGTGACCGGATATTGATGTTCGGTCACATCGGTGCATTGCGCCGATGTGCTCCAGACCCATCCGTCGTAACTGACTTCCGACGATGCATAGAAATGGTCGAGCGTGACAAATGTCCGTGCCAGGCTGTGCAGGTTCGGCGTGATTGCCTGTCCCCACTGCACCAGGCTCGGGTCCTGGTCGCCGATCGGCATGCCGCTTCCGTCGACCAGATCTCCCAGCACCTGATCATAGGTGCGGTTTTCTTTAATGATGTAAATCACATGCTTGATGCCTCTACGAACGGCCGCCATGACCTGCGCGTCGCTGCTCGACTCCTTGCTGGAGAAACGATCATTGGTGGCGACCTGCGTGGTCAACCCCTGTAGCTGACTCGTAGTAGGAACCGGGAAGCTTTGCAGACCGGCCTTGGTCTGCTGCGGATTGTACTGATTGCTGGGAAAACAATTTGGCTCGAACAACGTCGGCCCGTAGCCATAACACCAATCGGGATTCGCTCCCGTGGGCGATTTGGCGTTCGCCACATACATCCACGTGCCCGCGGCATTGACGCTCACCGAATTTGGATACCAGCCGGTGGGAATCAGCCCGATGACGCGGTCGCCGGAGTTTGTCCCCGTGAGCTGGACCACCGCAACATCATTCAAGTTGCCATTGGTCACATAGAGCTGTTTTTCATCCGGAGAGAGCGTGAGGCTATTCGTGTTCGCCCCGGTGTAGATAGGATTCGCAATGTCCTGATTGGAGCCTGAATAGTAAAACGACGAAGGCAGGGATCCCGCCGGCGCGAGCACCGGGATGGTTTCGATGACTGTGTTCACCGTCATGGAATGAGCCGGGTCGGGGTTGATATCGATGACGTCGACAGTGTCGCTCTGATCTTCGGCGACGTATAACAGTGTCTGCGCCCGGTTCATGACCATTTTATTGGGCTGGCCCTTGACGGCAATCCGCGCCGACACCTGCAGCTGCGTCTGTTTCGGATTGCTTGAGCTGAGCGGCACCACATCAATCTCGCGGTCCCGAATACTCGATACGTAGGCAACGGCGTGCGCGTCGTTCGTATCGTTCGGGATCGTGTCTTGGATCAGCACCCCAAACGGGTACTCACCTCCCGGCGTTCCCGAAGTCGCCGCCACCAGGCTCTTTCCCGGGCGCAGGTCCAGGTTTGACACCGGAGGGTTGCCGTTAACCGCAACCGGCTGGCCGGTCGCGACATCCATTGGCTGCCAGTTTCCGTAGCCTCCGGTGAAGATGGAGATCGAATCGTTGTAGTAGTTCGCCACGGCCATGGTGTTCCCACTCGGTGAAAGGGCAATGCCCGCGGCGCAAGGGTACACGTAGACTTGGGAATTTACCGGCACCGACCCGACTGGCGGGGCCGCATTCAAGCCCACTCCTGTGCTATGTCCCAAGCTGAGTGGTACGGGTAAGTTATTGGAACTCTGAACCGTGTCTTCGGCCCACTGACTGCCCGTGTTGGAGAACACGTGAACGTCGTCCCAACTGCACCCCGAAACGTAAAAATGCGTGCTGCTGGGGCCCCAGGCGATCCCGAAATAGGTGATGGGAACCTGCAAGACCTGTTTCTTGATGGGAGCGCCGCTGGAAATGTCGTAGACAAAGACGTATTCGTTCGAGTCGGGTTTTTCGAACGAGGTGAGTGAGTTGCTGCCCTCATCGAACACACGGTTGTAGCCGCTGGTTAGAACCAGCATGGTGCTGCCGTCGGGACTTATCGCCGTGGTAGCGGCATGCGAGGCTAGCCAGGCGGGATTGTCCGGCAGATCCGGGTTGAGTTGCTGGAATTGCGATCCCGGGGGCGCGAGTGGAGTGATCGTCTGCTCCATGTTGGGGATGGTCTGCGCCCACGGAGCTACACCGTCCACCGTCATACTCACCGCTCCCACTGCGTTGCCCATGGAAGTCGAGGCCGTGACGGTGTAGGTCTCGGTCGAGGTCACAACCGACGGAGTTCCACTGATCGTTCCCGAACTGCTGTTCAGCGTCAGTCCGGCTGGAAGCGGCGGGTTCACGCTATAGGTCCCGATGACCCCATTGCTCGCTGTAAGCGGTGTGACGGGTTGCCCCACGGTGTACACGACTGTGCTGGGCGTATAGGTCAAAGAGGTTGCGTCGTTGTTCTCGACCGTGATCGTCAGCGAAACCGCGGTGCTTCCGAACGCGTTGCTGGCAGTAATTGAGTACTGGGTCGCAGGCAACGCTGAAGTCGGAGTGCCACTAATGGTGCCGCTCGTTGGGTTTAGTGTCAGCTTGTCCGGAAGCGCCGGACTTCCCGGGGTCATCGCGTACTGTGTGGGCTCGCCACCGGTCGTGATCGGGACATTCACCATGATGGGTGCATTCGCCGTGTAGACCGCGGGGTTGCTGCTGTAGGCAAGAGTCGCCGGAGCGCCGTTGGTCACCGTAATACTCAGCGTGGCACTCGTGTTGCCCCCTGCGTTGTATGCTGTGACGGTGTAATTCGCTTGCGGCGCGGCAACTGTCGGAACTCCGGTGATCACGCCCGTCGTGCCGTTCAGGCTCAGCCCCCACGGAAGTGTGGGAACCACGCTGTACGAGGCCACCGTGCCGCCGGAATTGCTCGGCGAATTGGCAGGGATGGCCACTCCAACTGGGTATGCGGCGGATGGGGTGGCGTAGCTCAGATCCGATGGTGCCGGCGTTGTCCCTGATCCTCCACTGCTGACACCTCCGCACCCGCACAGGGAGAGTCCCAGCCCAATTAGGACGCACGTCCATCTCATCGATCGCATTTGAGAACTCCAGGGAAGCATTATTCGCGTAGCGTCAGTGCGAGACCGTTCGTTTCGCCATGGCACGGAGGGATGCTGCAGTTCGGAACTCCGCAGATGACGGATCGGGTATCGGTGCGCCCTGAACTCGGAACCGAACGGTGCAGTTTATTGACCGAAACTAGATGAGAAAATGCTTATGGATGGGAATGACCTCCCGGAAGTGAAACAAACGAGTTCGTTGCTGGCTCGCAGGATTGCACCGATGGAAAGAAATGAAAAAATTCGAACAAAACGCTAACCTGCTCCCATTGGAAGGACTTTGAAGATTCGAAAAGGTTTTACCAGAAAACCACAAAGGGACGAGCCCGCGACGAGAGCCAAGAACTACATCACGCGGAGCGGACTCGAGCGCCTCAAAGAGGAGCACCGGTTTCTGCTCACCCGGGAACGTCCGGCCGTGACGGAGGTCGTGGCGTGGGCTGCCGGCAACGGCGATCGCAGTGACAACGCCGACTATCGCTACGGCAAGCGCCGGCTGCGGCAGATCGATGGCCGGATTCGCTTTCTCACCAAGCGAATCGAAGCCGCCGAAGTGGTGGACCCGGAAGCTCCGAGATCGGGACAGGCGGCAGCGAGGGCATTCTTCGGAGCGACCGTGCGCTATGCCAATGCCGCGGGCACGGAGCGGGTGGTCAGCATCGTAGGCACCGACGAGGTCGATCTCAACCGCAACCACATCAGTTGGGTGTCCCCTCTGGGCCGCGCGTTGATGAAGTCGGCAGCGGGGGACAGCGTAGTCGTCCATCTACCGGGCGGCACGGAAGAACTGACCGTGCTCGAAGTACGTTACGACCGCATCGACGTGGAACCGTTCCGTGAACCCGCGGGATCGGAGGCAGCGGCCAAGAAACTTCCGCGTCGACGCTGATAACCGAGGGTGGCCCACTCAAGCCCTGTTTTGGCTTGAGTGGGGCAGTGCAACGGCTGGCCTCAAGCTCCCCGCTGCTCGCTCGCGTTTGCGCGCGGTCCATTCGGACTCGATTTCAATTCGTCCCTCGCACCCCAATGCGTGATGGAGAAAGCTGCTCCACGGCCAGTCCTCAGGTCGTGCGCACAGTCCCGCATTGACCGGGTTGCAATGCGTGTAGTGGAGCTTCTCTACGAACTGGTCGTGATTGCGAATGTTGAAATCGTAGTAGCGTTTCTGCCAGAAATGCTCGGCGTCTCCGATCAAACGGCGGGCCACTCCCTGCTTCAGTGATTTCAGAGCATCCGCTAAGGTGTCGCGTTCCGGCTCGCTGAGGACAAGATGAATGTGCTCGGGCATCACGACGTATCCGTAGACGCGCAGGCGGAAGCTGCGGCGCACACGCTCAAGCGCGTTCTCAAAGATTCGCCGGCTTTCGTCCGTCGTGAACAGTGGATGGCGGTGATAGCAACAAAATGTAACGAAGTGACTTTGCCCGGTGTGGTGATAGCGCTTGAGACCCCAAGGCATGAACTCAGCGTAGCCTGCTGCAGTGCCCCACTCAAGTCATAAGGAGCGTTGCAGGATCGCCCAGTTTCAAAACGGAATTGAGCGCGCACTTGTCGACGGTCCCACTCAAGCCAAACCCGGGCTTGAGTGGGCCACCGGCGGGGTGGCCTACTTCTGATTTTCTCGCCCCCACAATAACTCGGGGTGCACCAGGTCTCGCGCACTGTGCGAGACCTGGGCCGCGATGCTGGAGGCTGGCCCAGCCTTCAAAAGTTCTCACCCTGAGGTTGCCCCACCCTTCCCGCGTTCTTTGCGGGAGGGTGGGCTTTGACCAGGAGCGCAACACCCATTTGTCGGGCTGGCCCCAGGCTTTTGACTTCGCCGGCACAACCACAAAAATTGGGTACCCCGTCCTTCGCGCACATTGCGAAGAGCCTGCCCTGAGCCTGCCGAAGGGGCGGGTACGGTGCTGCGGGTGGACCACCTCTGATTCGCCTACTCTGTTCCTGCCCTGTCTTCTTCTTGTGTTGTTGTCCCCGCTTTTCTGCTACAATGTAGCCACGTTGCTACATTAAAGGACAGCGCCCATGGCCATTACAAAACTGTCGAGTCGAGATTTTAATCAGGACACGAGCAGGGCAAAGAGGGCGGCTAAACGAGGTCCCGTTTTCATCACGGATCGAGGCCGTCCGTCCCACGTGCTGCTCACGGTGGAGGAGTATCAAAGGATCACTGGAGGGCAAAAAAGTGTTCTGGACTTACTGGCGATGCCAGCCGCCGCTGAAATTGAATTTGAGCCGCCTCGTTTGCGGGGAAATCTGCACGAGACCACGGATCTCACCTGACCCTGACCTGACCTAAATGTACATCCTTGATACCAATGTAATTTCAGAACTAAGAAAAGCCAGGAAGACACATCCTAACGTCAAGAAATGGGCCGAACCCTTACCCTCCGCCAGTCTCTACATCTCTGTCATTTCAGTACTGGAACTGGAGATCGGAATTCTTCTCGTAGAAAGGCGCGACAAACAGCAAGGCGCGATCCTTCGCACGTGGATGGATGGTCACGTGTTGCCCACATTCTCCAACCGTATCCTGGCGATTGACACCGCCGTCGCGCAGCGATGCGCGACGCTTTACGTACCGAACCCTCGCTCCGATCGTGACGCCCTCATCGCAGCCACAGCCCTCGTGCATGGTCTCACCGTCGCGACCAGGAATGTTGCCGACTTCGCGCGAACCGGAGTGGGGGTGCTCAACCCTTGGGGGGACTAAGGCGAATGGCCCAAGTTTTTGACTTCGCCGGCACAACCACAAAAATGGGTGCCCCGTCCTCCGCGCACGTCGCGAAGAGCCTGCCCTGAGCCTGCCGAAGGGGGCGGGTACGATGCAGCTTGCAGTGCCGGTTTTGACTACGACGAAATCTCATGGCACAAGCAGCATCGTACCCGCCCTCTAACCGCCAGTGTTTCCAAGAGCTTAGATGTCATGACATAACCGTCATCCCACAACCGTGATGACGATATGTTCCTGCAGGAACATTCGGAAAGTCAGGATGGCCGCACGGCCTACGAATAGATCCCCGGCGCCTCGTGCCCAAGCTTCTGGACATATTCAACATAGGAGCCAGGATAGACCGTAGGATGGCGGTCCGTGCCGCTCTCACCGCCCAGTTCCAGCACACGTGAGCCGAGACCGCGCAGGAACATGCGGTCATGCGATACGAAGATCATGGTGCCTTCAAAATCCTTCAGGGCCTCCACCAGCATCTCCTTGGTCGCGAGATCGAGGTGATTGGTCGGCTCGTCGAGCACCAGGAAATTCGGCGGGTTGTAGAGCATGCGCGCAATGGCCAGCCGCGACTTTTCTCCGCCAGAGAGTGAGCGGATTTTCTTATCCACGTCTTCGCCGGAGAACTGGAATGCTCCCGCCAGTGTCTTCAGCGCCCCGAGACTGTCGTGAGGAAAATCTTGTTGCAACTGTTCGATGACGGTGAGATCGGGATTGAGCGTTTCCAAAGACTGTTGCGCGAAGTAGCCCATATACAGGCTGGCCCCGAGCCGTACGCTTCCGGCATCGGGAGTACTGGCCCCGGCAATCATCTTGAGCAGCGTGGTCTTGCCCGCGCCGTTTCTACCCATAACGGCCCAGCGTTCTCCGCGGCGGATGGTGAGATTGAACCCTTCGTAAATCACACGCGGGCCGTAACTCTTGTGCAGATTCTCAAGGACGGCCACCTGTTCGCCGGATCGCGGCGGCAGACGAAACTCAAACTTCACCACCACGCGTTTCTTTGGCAACTCGATCTTCTCGATCTTGTCGAGCGCTTTGATCCGGCTTTGCACCTGGGCCGCTTTGGCCGCGTGCGTCCGGAAACGATCAATGAAGCGCTGCTCCTTGGCCAGCATGGACTGCTGCCGCGCAAACGCTGCCTGCTGGTTGGTCTCCCGGATCGCGCGCTCGCGCTCGTAGAAGTCATAGTTACCCGAGTAAGTGATGATTTCTCCGCCATCAATTTCTGCAATCTTTGAAACCAGCCGATTCATGAACTCGCGGTCGTGCGAAGTCATCAGCAACGCGCCAGGAAATGACTTGAGGAACTGCTCGAGCCAGATGATGGATTCGATGTCGAGATGGTTCGTCGGTTCGTCCATCAGCAGCACGTCCGGCATCCCGAGCAGAACGCGCGCCAGCGCAACGCGCATCTTCCATCCGCCTGAAAGCGCGCCGACGTCGCCATCAATCTGATCGTCTTTGAATCCCAGACCGTGAAGCACTTCGCGGGCCTGCGATTCGAGCGCGTACCCGCCCAGATGCTCGTACTCCTCCTGCACGTGACCGAAGCGCTCGAGAATTTGCTCCATGTCATCCGCTTTTGCTGGATCGGACATGTCGTGCTGCAAAGCTTCGAGTTCGTGATGCAGATTCCCGACGCGTCCGCTACCTGCAATTGCTTCATCCAGGACGGAACGGCCCCGCATTTCCTCGACGTCCTGGCGAAAGTAGCCGATCGTCAACTTCTTAGGGACAGAGACCGTTCCCTCGTCGGGAGTTTCCTCGCCGACCACCATCCGGAAGAGCGTTGTCTTGCCCGCGCCATTGGGACCGACCAGCCCGACTTTTTCGCCGGGATTCAACTGAAAGGAAGCATCCACGAAGAGCAACTGCTTGCCATACTGCTTATTGATGTTTGAGAAAGAAATCATTTTGGAGGAGCAACCCGCGGCACGGCTGCCTCTTCCAGTGTAGCCCGTTCAAGAAAATTGCCGGCCATGAGTCGTTGGCTCGTGGCGGTGCTGTTCTTTCAAACGG
>Ga0335078_10019444_pt1 | contig 10097 bp, 9 predicted proteins | sample Lox_Sample_32_FD_206711 | JGI IMG/M metagenome (GOLD analysis project Ga0335078, IMG submission 206711) | Soil microbial communities from Loxahatchee National Wildlife Refuge, Florida, United States - Lox_Sample_3.2 | ecosystem: Environmental > Terrestrial > Soil > Wetlands | place: USA: Florida...
GCATGCGCGCTTGCTTGAGCGGCTCGACCGGCACCAGCGACGGCCCCGGGAAAGCGGCATCGATGTATTCGTTGATGATTGTGGACTCACGCACCGGCGCCCCGTCGTGCACCAAAGTCGGCACCAAGCCGTCGGGATTGATGGCGAGATATTCCGGCTGGAGCTGGTCGAACTTGAACAGATCGATGTAGCGGCTGGTCCAGGCCACGCCCTTTTCTTCGAGCGCCATGCGGCAGCGGACCGAACAGACAGAACTCCAGAAGTGATAAAGCTCGATCATGCCGTGCCTCCTTCACTTCGGGGTTACGCTGCCGCTTCCTTACGCACCGCGCCGAAAGCGGGCGCCACCTCGGCCATGAAGCGCGCCATCTCGTCCCTGACCTGATTGTGCGGTTTTAGGCCGACGTTGAAATAAAGGATCACTTCGGAGAAGCCGGCGGCTTCGACTTTCTTCAGCGTATCGATGATGCGTGCCGGCGAGCCGAGCAACACCGCATTCTCGGTCAGGTCCGCCGGCTGCACCTTGGCAAGCTTGGCCACCATGTCGACGAAGTAGCGATAGCTCGGCGGCGCGGTCTTCGGATCGCCGGGCAGCGCCGGAATCACGCATTCGCGGTAATAGCGAATCTGCCGGGCGCGGGCGGCATCCTCCTCCGCCTTGTTGTCGGCGAAGTGAATGAAGTAGCTGCACATCAGCCGGCGGGGCTTGGTGCCGTGCTTGGCGCAGGTCTCATGATAGAGATCGGACACCTGTTTGAGCCCGCCGAAGCTGATGGCGGCGGCGAACGGCGCCACGATCAAGCCGCACTGCAGTCGCGCGGCGAGTTCGATCGAGGGTTTGGAGAACGAGCCGACATAGGTCGGGATCGGCTGTTGCACCGGCTTCGGCGTAATCCGCACATCGGCGAAGGAAAAATGCTTGCCGTGGTGCGACATGCGATCGCCGGTCGCCCACAGCGCGCGGATTACTTCGAGGCTTTCTTCGAAAATGCCCTGGTTGTCGTCGAACGAGACGTGGAACGGCTCGTATTCGCGACGGTCATAGCCGCGGCCACAGGCGAAATCGACCCGCCCGTTGGACAGAAGGTCGAGCGTCGCCCACTGCTCGGCGACGCGGATCGGATGGTGCAGCGGCGTCACCGTGACCGCCGGCGCCAGCCGGATGTGTTTGGTGTTGGCGGCGACATAGGCCAGCACCAGATCGGGACAGGACAACACGCCAAGCGAATTGAAATGATGCTCGCCGATCCAGGCCGAATGCATGCCGAGCTTGTCGGCATAAAGCGCCTCGGCGGTGATGTCGGCGACGAACTGGTTCGAGGAGCGGGTGTTGTTCTCGTAGTGATTGTCGCTCAGCGTGAAGTAGCCGAAGTCCATCGTATCCTCCCTCAATCCGGCGTTTTCAAAGCAATTTTTTGCGACAATAATTGAATTTGCATCTGTTGTAAATGCAATAATAGGGCGGTAATCTGCCCCGGTCATGGCGCCAAAACATCCGGCCAAGCTCGACCTCGGCGATTACCTGCCGTATCTCGTCAACCGGGTCGGCACCATCATTGCCGACCAGTTCGGCGAAGAAGCGCTGGCCGAGCACGGCTTAAGCATCGCCATGTGGCGCGTCTTGGCGGCGCTCGCCGCCAACGGCAGCCTGCGGCAGATCGATCTTGCCGATTTCACCAGCATCGACGCCTCGACATTGTCGAGGCTGGTGTCGCGGCTGGTACGCATGGGGCTTGTTCTGCGCGCGCGCTCCACGAACAGCAGTCGCGAGGTCGCCGTCGCGCTCTCCGCCAAGGGCACGGCGCTTGTCGGTCGCCTCATCCCGGTCGCGCTCGCCTACGAAAAAGCGGCCATCGCCGGACTGTCGCGCGAGGAAACGCTGGTGCTCAAGCGCTGCCTGCGGCGCGTCTATGGCAATATGAAAAGCCGCAACCGCAACCTTACTTCGACGGCGCCGGCAGTCTATCGAACGCCGTCTCAAGGTCGACGCTGACGGGAACCTTGTCGTCGAGATCGCCGGGCTTCTTCCAAGTGCTGGCATGAAGCGCGTGCGGCCTGGCGATCGTGAACGTTCCCGCGACGGTCGGCGAGCCGTCGATCATGTCGCTGAAACCGGCGAACTGATTCTTCTTCACGCTGTACACCCAGATTGGAAACGACCACGGCGAGTGACCGCCCGATGACATCATGCTGTAAACGAAGAACTGCGAATCCGGCGACCATTGAGCGTTGAGGACGTAATAACCGTTAGCGCCGCCGGGCGAGGAATAATCCTTGGACGCAAGCGCTCTCCCGCTCATGGAGCGGATTGCGACATTGCTTTCCATATCGGGCGTGGCGTTGAGGCTTTTGCCGGCGGCAAACACCGACGCGATCGTCTTTTTGTCGGGAGAGATAAAGGTTGTCGGCTTGACGTTCTGGCAGCTGCCCTGCGCTCGCGGCTGTGGCAGCAGCAGATGTCCGCTGCATGGCGCATCGGCCAAAGTTGCGTGCGGCGTCACGGCGGCCGTCGCGGCGCCAAGAAGCAGAAGGGCAACAGGCATCCGCAAGTTCACGCGATGTCGGCTCCCGGCTCAGAGTCTTCGAACACCGTCACATCCATCGGCTTGCCTTCGAAGCCCAGCTCGTTCCAGCGCGCCGCGACCTGCTGGTACATCGGCTGCGACAGCTTGGTGCGCTTGGAGAAGGTCTTGATATGCCGGTAGTCCATGCAGGCGTTGATCAGCGCCTTCGATCCCCACGGCCGAATCTCCGGCGGGTTGAGGCTTGGATCGAGAAACGTGCTCCAGGTCTCGCGCAAAATATCGATCGACTGCGCCGGCCGCGAACGGGTCGCCATCGCCCACAGCACCTGATGGATGTTGCTGGGGTCGACGTCATCATCGACCACGATGACATATTTGCCGAAATAGGCGCCGCCGGTGCATTGCGCCGCGAGCGCCATCACCTGCGGCGCGTGGCCGGCATACATCTGCTTGATGGACACCACGGTGATGCCCCAGCCGGCCGCTTCCGGGATCGACCACACGCCTTGAATGCCGGGAATGCCGAGTTTTTGCAGATCCGACCAGATCGCCGCCGCGCGCAGTGACGCCCAGAACAAGCCGCACTCGTTGGCCGGACCGTCGGCCATCAAGGCGCAGGTCAAAGTCGGATTGTTGCGGAAGCGCACCTTCTCGACGCGCATATAGGGCGTGGCGCCGGTCGGCCGGCCGTAATAGCCGGTAAATTCGCCGAACGGGCCTTCGGCGAAAGTCTCGTCGGGATAGACGAAGCCTTCGATGATGATCTCGGCGCGCGCCGGCAGCGGCAGCCCGGTGAGGTCGCTCTTGAACACTTCGATCGGCGCGCCGGCGATGCCGCCGTAATAGTCGTATTCGCATTCGGTCTTGGGAAAGCTCGTCGCCGCGACCAGAAACAGCAGCGGATCGATGCCGTAGGCGGCGGCGATCGGCATCGGCTTGCCCATCTTCCACCATTTCTCGCGGTCGAGCGTGGCGTCCTTGCCGGGCGAGGTGTAGATGCCGATTTCGCGCGGCCCCTTGATCATCATGCGGTAGGTGCCGACATTGATGCGTCCGGTCTCCGGACATTGCGTCACCACCGCATCGCCGGTGCCGAGATAGAGCCCGCCGTCGAGCGGCCACATGCGCTGCGCCGGAAATTTGCGGATGTCGACCGCGTCGCCGGTCTCGATGTTCTGATTGCAGATCGCGGTCTCGGCCGGAACTTCGTTGGGCTTCATCGTGCGGCCCATCTTCTTCTGCAGCGCCTGCACCGCTTTGAGCGGATGATCGACCGGCTCTTCGCCGATCATCAGGCAGAAGCGCGACAGATTGCAGCCGATCGTATTGTAGAGCGCGCGGTGTCCGGGATGGCCCTTGATGTTCTCGAACAGCAGCGCCGGGCCTTTCTCGCTGGCGGCAAGATAGGTAATGGTGGCGGCTTCCAGATCGGGATCGACCTCGGCCGAGATGCGCTTGAGCTCGCCCCGCGCCTCGATCTTCGCCAGCCATTCGTCGAGGCCGCTGGAATTGGGCCGGCGCAGCCGATCCGCTTCGGCCGCATCCGGCGCGCGCTTCTCGGCCGCCGCCGTCACCGACACGCTCATATCCATGAAAGATTTCCCGAGACGATTGCCGCCCTGCTGGCGCCTGCCGCTGCGGCGCTTACCGCCATCATAGTTTCGCGGCCGGGGTTTTTCGAGAGCGTTTTCGGCAAGGTCGTTGCGTGGCCAGCGTCGCCAGCCCGCAACTGGGCAGGCACGCCGGCGTTCAACGGGGGCAGGCTTCTCCGGCGAGCGCCGGCTCAAAGAGAGCGTCTGCCGGGGCGGCGGCGGCGTCCACGTCCTGCCCGGCGTGCTCGAGCGGATGTCCAGCCTCAATCCAGGCGTCGATGCCGCCCAACAGCGGCCTGATCTTCTTGAAGCCCGCCTGCTTGAGATGCTTGGCCGCGATCGCTGCCGAGGCCTCGTTCGGACAGTCGCAGTAAATGACGATCTCGGTGTCGCGAGGATAGTTCGCGTGCGCCGGATCCTTGTCTCCGGGATGTGCGGCAATGGCGCCCGGAATGATGCCGCCGAGTTCGCGCACCTCCCTCGGCCGCACGTCGAGAATCACCAGATCGCGGCTTTGATCCATCAAGCCGCGAAGCTCGTCGACCCCGATGCGATCCATACGAAGCTGACGGATGAACAATTTGCGCCGCCACCATTTGCCGAGCATATAAATCGCAAGTGCTGCGGCGACGCCGCCAAGGCCGAACTTGCCGAGCTCCGCGATCGTGAACAGCACGCTGGCAATCGCGTCCCGAAATAGCACGCCGAGCGCAACGGCAGAGCCGACGAACAGCAGCTTGCCGAGCCCGTCGAGTAGAATGAATAGCGGCACCGGCATTTTGGTGATGCCGGCCATCGCCACCGATACCGGCGATACTCCGGGAATAAATTTGGCGAATACCAGCGTCCAGGCTCCGACCTTGGCGAACACTGTCTCGGTGCGGTTGACGCAAAAATCCGGCGAGAACGAAACTTTGCAAAGAAGCGCGAGAACGCGCCGTCCGTAACGGCGGCCGTACCAATACGGCGCGAGATCGCCGAGCACCGCGCCACCGGCACCGGCGGCGAGAACCTCTACGATTTGCTCGGGGCTGTGGCCGGCAAGCGCAGCTGCCGTGAACAAGCTCGGCAAGACCGGTAGCGGCAGTCCGCTCTGCGTCAGCAGAAGGTTGACGAAGACGACCCAGAGAATGTGATTCTCGAGATTGGCGATGACGTCGTGCATGGCGGTCGGCGAATTGATTGATCGAGAATGCGCCATTCGCAACCGAGGAAGCGAATGGGCGCCGCGAGCACATATAAGATCGCTGAGCCGCTTCGGCCAGCGCCGCGAGTTTTGCCTTCGCTGCAGCGGAGCCTTGCGCCGGCCGTGGAACCGGCAAAAGTCTTGGGCGCCATCGCAAGGACGGCGCGCCAGGATCGTCGCAGCGGTTGAGCCTCCCCGCCGAGAGCACCGGGTCGTGCACTATGTGCCTGCGGTCACCAGCGGGCATTTGCCCAACGCAGACGCTGCGCGCGAATGCCGCTTTCCTTTGCCGGTTGCCTGCCCTAGTTTCGGCCGGCGGCGAGTATACCGTGACAACAACAATAGTCGGGGGAAGCGATGGCCGGCGAGGCAAAAGTACAGGTTTCGCAATTTCTGGACGAGTACGGGCTTGGTTCGTTCCAGATCAAGCTGATCGTCTGGTCCGTACTCCTCGCGATGATCGACGGTTACGACATCGGCGCCATTGCTTTTGCCGCGCCGCATCTGATCGCCGAATGGCACATTCCGCCGAAGGCGCTAGGTCTCGTGCTGTCCGCCAGCAATATCGGCGTGCTATTCGGCTCGCAGATCTTCGGCTGGGTCGGCGACCGCTACGGCCGCAAGACCGCGCTCATTCTCTCCAACCTGTTGTTCGGCGTCCTGACCTACGCCGCAGCCTATTCGACCGATCTCACGCAGCTATCCTGGCTGCGCTTCGTTGCCGGTCTCGGCATCGGCGGCGTGATCCCGAACCTCGTTGCCATCAACGCCGAATCGGCGCCGCGAAATCTGCGCGCGACCTTGGCGATCATCGCGGTCGGCCTGGTGCCGCTCGGCGGCGCGATGGCGGGATTTGTCGGCGCGGGTCTCGTGCCGCAACATGGCTGGCAGGTGCTGTTCGAGATCGGCGGCATCGTGCCGATCGTGCTGGCGCTGGCCGCGATCTTCGGCCTGCCGGAATCGATCAAGTTCATGACGCTGCATGAGAGCCAGCGGCCGAAGATGGAAGCGCTGATCGCGGCGATCCGGCCTGACTTCAAGGTGCCGGCCAATGCCCAATTCGTCATCGAGGACGAGCAACAATCGCCGAGCTCGAGTCCGATCTATCTGTTCGGCAACGGGCTCGCTTTGATCACGCCGCTGACCTGGCTGATGTTCGCGTTCAACCTGATGGGCTATTTCTTCCTGATCTCGTGGACGCCGACGCTGATGGGCGCCGCCCATGTGCCGCCGGCGACGGCGGCCTTGGCCGGCGCGGCCTTGCAGGTCGGCGGCACGGTCGGCGCGCTGGCGCTGTGCTGGTGGCTGCAACGGCACCGCTTCCTCGCCATCGCCGTCATGTTCGTGATCGCGATCCCGATCGTCGCCTCGATCGGCTATGCCGGAATGAGCTCGACCACCGCATTGCTGGTGGCGACGTTCTTCGCCGGCGCCATCGTGCTCGGCATCCAGTCCGGCATCAATGTCGTCGGCGCCATGATCTATCCGACCATCCTGCGCGCCAACGGCTCCGGCTGGCAGCTCGGCATCGGCCGACTGGGCGCCATCGTGGGACCGCTGGTCGGCGCGTTGTTCGTCGGCCTGCCGGTCACGCAGCTCTATGTGTGGTCGGCGCTGCCGTTCGCCGCCGGCGCGGTGGTGACGTTCCTGATCTTCGTGCTCAACAAGGCGCGGGTAGAGGCGCGTCCGGAACTGGCCAAGGCGCAATAGGCGCAAAAAGCCGTCGCGCCGGAACGCAGCGCGCGGGCGCTACGCCACGATCACCAGCACCACGCCGCCGACCGTGGCAGCGATCGCGGCCAAAAGCTGCAGGCCGATGCGTTCGTGCTTGAGGAACAGGAAGCTGAACAGCAGGGTGGCTAGCGGGTAGCTGGCGATCAGCGGCGAGACCAGTGTCACCGGCGCACGGCCGAGCGCGGCGTAGGTCAGAAGCACCGCCGAGCCATTGCATATGCCAAGCGCGGCAAACCACAACGCACCGCGATAGTTCAGTGTCTGGATTATGTTGCGGTCGCGCAATAACGCAGCGCCGACGAGTACCGCGGAGGAGACGGTATAGCCGAGCACCACGGCTGCGAGCGGATCGGACCAACGTGCCAAGCCGAGTTTGATGACAGGTTGGACGCCGCCGCGAACGGCGGCGGCGGCTAAGGGCAGCAAAAACAGCAAGGACCGCGGCCAAGCCGGAAGGCTGTCCCGCTGGCCGCGATACAGCAGCATCACGCCGCCGACGATTCCGGCAATGCCGACAAGCTGCAGCGGACGAAGTGCCTCGCCGAGCAGAATGAGCGCCAACAGCACCGCGAAGAGCGGCGCCAGTCCGCTGCCGGCCCCCGCCACGTTCGGGCCCAACAAACGATTGGATTCGAAATTGAGCAACGTCACCGCAGCGGGGAAAAACAATCCGACGCCGGCGAATAAGACGGCGGCGTGCATATCCGCCTTCGCCATGTCGACCGAGAACGGTGCCGCAAGCCAGAACAACAGTGTCGCCGTTGGAACGCTGAACGCGGCGCCGAGCCGAGGCGGCATCCAGCGCAACCCGAATTGGGCGAGAACGAACGAAACGCCGTAACCGAGCGTCGAGCAAAGCGCCAGAAGAACTGCGGTCGGAGTATTGTCCAAGACCAGGTCCTCCCGCCGATACAACGTGCGGCTGCAGGTTGGCGAGAATAGGCCTACTGCAATCGGCGGGTCCAGGCGCTCCGAGTAGGTGATAAGTCTAATTAACGGTATGATTTAACCGTTTTATGCTATGCGGGCACCGATACACGGAATGGATGAATGGCACTCTCCGTCACGCCCCGTGGAGAGCACGTTAAGGTGAGTTGTCGCGAATTTTTCAAACCCTCAAGCGCCGCGCCCTCAAAACGGCTCATACCCCCGCAGCGCCGGGATCACTTTGTCGCCGAACAGCCGGATCGAGCGCATCAGATCCGCCTCCGGCAAGTCGGCGAAATTGAATTCGCCCATGAACACGTTGAACACGCCGGCTTCGGCGGCGGCGCGGATTTTTTCCGCCACCGTCTGCGCCGAGCCGATGAAGACGAGATCGTGCTTGTGGAGATAATCGGCGTCGAACAGATGCTGCATGATCTCCGACGCGCCCGGCTCGCCGCGGCCGACGAACATTTTGGCGTGTTCCTTGGCGCGCTCTTCGAAGGTCTCGCCGGGCTTGGCGGGTTTGAGAAAACCCTCATAGGCGCGGCTGGCGCGAAACAACGCCGTCTCGATCGCCTTGTCGTCGCTCTCGTCGACATAGACGACAGTGCAATAGGCGATGTTAGGCTTTTGCGCGCGGCCGGTCGCCCGCCAATCGCTTAAGAATTTGCGGTAGCGCGGCGCGGCGTCGGCGCGCGGATAAACCAGAAAATAGCCGGGGCTGATGGCGTGCTGCGCGCAGAATTCGAGCGTCTGCGGATCGCGGCTCATCATCCATAGCGGCGGATGCGGGTGCTGCACCGGCGGCACTGAAATCTGCGCCTGGTCGGTATGGAAGTCGTGACCGTGGAACGAGAACGGCTGCGCCTTGCCGAACGCAGCGGAGAGATAATCGACGAATTCCAGCGTCGGCGATTTGCGCTGGCTGTAATCCAATCCGAACGGCCGGAAATAATCGGCGTTGATGCCGGGAACGAGCCCAAGCTCCATGCGGCCGCCGAGCATCTGATCGACGATGGCAATCTCCTCGGCAAGCCGCAGCGGATGATAGAGCGGCACGATGTAGCCCATCGGTCCGATGCGCATGCGCTTGGTCCGCGCGCCGGCGCCGACCGCATAAAGCGACGGCGACGACATCCAGCTCTCGTCGGGCCGGAAATGATGCTCGACGCAGAACGAATAATCGAAGCCGAGTTCGTCGCAGGCTTGCAGCTCGCGCCACAATTGCTCGTAGCGGGCATGCGGCGTCATTCCAGGCTTGGCCCAGATATGGGAGAAATGCGCAAATCTCATCGAACGAGCGTCCTCTCGAGGCCGGCTTGGCCGAACTCACCCTACAGTGTCCGTCTGATGAGGTGCTAGCATGTCCTCCGACACTGGGGGCGATATCGGCGGCAGCGAGATCGCTGAGGCCCGATGTACACTCTCATAGGGAATGTCATGACACCGCAAGCGATGATCGATTTGTTTCAGAAGCACGTGAATGCCGAGCTCGCCGGGGACCTCGACACGACCATGGCAACCATGAACGACAATCCGCACCTCAACCATGTGCCGACCATGGCCGGCGGCGTCGGGCGCGACGGCGTGCGGGCGTTTTATCGCGATCATCTCGTCGGCAGGTTTTTTCCGCCGGACGTGAAGATGACGAACGTCTCGCGCACGGTCGGCGACAATCAAATCGTCGAAGAGCTGATGATCGGCTTTACGCACACGATGGCGATCGATTGGCTGTTGCCCGGCGTCGCGCCGACCGGAAGACCGGTCGAAATGGCGGTCGCCGTCATCGTCGGCTTCAAGGACGGCAAGATCTCCCACGAGCACGTCTACTGGGATCAGGCCGGCGTGCTGGTGCAGGTCGGACTGCTCGATCCCAAGGGATTGCCGGTGACGGGCGGCGAAAGCGCCAGGAAGGTCGCGGATCCAAGTCTCCCGCCGCGCCGCATGTGAATTGACGCCGCAAGCCTCGCGGCAAGCGCGCGCAGGCAATCAGCTCTTCATACTGCGCATGCAGCGTCAGCCTGGGCCCGGCCCGGATGAGGGGGAAGTGCGCGAATTTCATTGCGACGCGTTGTGGACGTTTGTACGCCGGCTTGCCAGCCGTAGCCGTGGCGGCGAAGGCTGGTGCCCGTG
>Ga0335078_10019445_pt1 | contig 10097 bp, 7 predicted proteins | sample Lox_Sample_32_FD_206711 | JGI IMG/M metagenome (GOLD analysis project Ga0335078, IMG submission 206711) | Soil microbial communities from Loxahatchee National Wildlife Refuge, Florida, United States - Lox_Sample_3.2 | ecosystem: Environmental > Terrestrial > Soil > Wetlands | place: USA: Florida...
ACAGCAGCGCCCCGAATGACAGTTCATTCGGGGTACTGCTGATCCGGCGCCAGATCGACCTCTTTCTAGACGCAGACTGTCTTCGTTATGTTAGCGCGGTAGTTGAGTACCTCTGGAGCAATTTAATGCCAACATGCATCGGGAACAGACCAGGCTGCATCATTGATTGAAATAACCTCCGATTGGAATAACCTGCGATTGAGATAGCCTCCAAGTCAAAAAGAGAGCCGGAGGTCCCACTCTCTTTTTGCTTGGAGTTATACTTTTACCTAAGGGCTGCCAGGCCGTCGAACCCGGTTTACATACCACTCCCTGATGCGATGTTAAGGTCGTCGATGTTGGCGCCGATGTCCGTCCCACCGATACCTGCACCTTTGTAGGGGCTGGCCGGGAGCAAGTGATAGTCGCCCCCAAGTCCGTTGTTGAAGTTCACGAACTGGACGACCGTCCAGGACGCCGGGAAGTAGTTACCAGGAAAAGCGACATAGCTCGGGGCTCCCCCGGGATAACCTACGATGGCGTTACCGGTGAACTTCACTCCGGGGAAATAGGTCTGCAGGGTGCCATCCCCATCGGCTGTTCCGTCGCCTTTGACCGCATAGTTGCAGTAACTAAACATGTTATTGGTGAACACGAAGCCGGGGGTCTGGTCATCGACCTCCAACATAAAGCCATCGTTGCAGGAGGTTACGAACCCGGTGTTGTGATCAACGGTCACATAGGCCGGTCCCGAGCTGGCATAGCCCGGAGGAGCGCCTTGCCCGATGATTCTTACCAGAGTCCCCATTCCGCCGGAACCAGTTGCATTAATGTTTTCAAACAAGTTGTCGATTACGGCGACACGGGTGGTGACCTGAATCGTTTGGGTGTTGTCACGAGCGGCAACCTGAATCCCGATGGCCGCGTTTTCCACCGTATTGGCGGCAAAGGTTACGTCCATCGTTTGAGACCAGGGAGCCCTGCCCTCCTCATTCGAAGACTTAAGCGAGATGGCATATCCAATCTGGGCGTCCATCCAGCAATTCTGGAAGGTATTACCCATGATCAGCACACGTCTGGAATTCTTAAGCTCGAAGAGGTTCTTAACGCTCCAGTGATAACCGGCATAGGAGGGAGACGATTGCTGCCAGGTCAGGGGCTTGTTGAAGGAGTTCAAGCGGATCTCTATGTCGGACGGAATCAGATTCTGTATGGCCGGATCAGCGCCGCCAAACATAACGTTTTCGCTTGCTCCCTCCAGGTAGTTGTTATTGATTTTATATGGACCCGCGCCGTTCCAACCCGCGATTGCCTGGGATTCCCAGCCGACGCCATGAAAATCGGACAGGTATGAGCTGATGATCGCAGAGTAGGCACTATTTAAATTGACTCCGCGAATCGTGCTCATAGTGGGGTTGCCGTGGACGTAACATCGATCCACGACCAAGTGATGAGGGACGTTGGCTGCATTGGTCTCCGACGGATCGCCGAATCGGACGAGACCTGTATTTGCTGTCGCATTGGCTGCGTTGGCGTTGGTCAGAGCGCTGGAAGTAACGGAAAACTCAACACCGATGATTCGCCAGTATGACACGGAACTCGCTCCCGGGCCGGTTTGCGTCATAATTGCCGCGCCGGCGCCGGTGGAAAGAATCTTGGGCATTGCAAAAGCTTTGGCCGGCCCGACCCTTACTCCATCGGCGGGTAAGTCCGTCAAATCAGACGTCCTTATTACAATCCACTCATTGTTGGGATTAGCTTTTGGCGGCAATATCAGTCCGCCCGGCGGCGCGTCAAAGGTGACGCCCGCTTGCAGGACAATCGTATCGCCGGGCTGCGCCTGATTCAGCGTCGTTTGAATATTGGCACCAGCCCCCAGGGTATAAACCTTGCCAGAAGACGACGGCATTGTCGTGTCGACCTCAACCTGAGGCAGTGCCGGCTGGCCGGCCGGGGCTGTTGCCTGGGTCGAAAACGTCATGTTGCTAGAAGGAATAGTCTGCCCTGAGGAGGTTGTCGTTACGGTGCGATAGTTATAAGTTTTGCCGGGTTGCAGTCCGAACAGCGGGACCGAGTGATCCGTGCTCACGATCGGGTCAATTGGAGTCGCCAATCCGTAAGAAGGGGTCAGACCATATTGGACCTGTGAATTGCCGGCGGTGCTGGTTGTCCACAGAATGACAGCTCCGGTCGAGGTCACGTTAAAGGCAACTGGCGTCGATGACGTGCCTGTCGGGGGCGGCGGTACAGTAATCGCCGGCAGGCTGACCGTTATAGTCATTGACGACTGGGCCGTCTTACCAAGGTTATCCGTCACCGTGACAGTCGCCGTAAAGGCTCCTGCTGATGAGAAGGTATGTGATATATCTTGTCCGCTGCCGGTCTGGCCGTCGCCGAAATTCCATAAATAGGTCTGGATCGGACCATTGGGGCTAGAGGCCGCGCTGGTAAATGACGTACCAAGAGGCGCAACTCCGGTTGTAGGGAGCGCCGCAACGGTGACCTGAGGATTACCAAGCGCGGGCGGCTCGGCTGAACCGGAAGCTGTTATTGCAGCCGTGAAATTGGCAAAGCTAACGGTGCCGGGGTTGCTGGCCTCCGATTGCCACGTTCCTGCCTTGATCTCAAATTGAACACTTGAAAGCGGCACGGCAGAGGTATTCCATGCCTCAGACCACTCCGAGGTCCAGGCGCCGGGTATGCCACCGCCAATATCCGGAGCAGTCTCGAACCATACTTTTCCGGTTGCACTATCGTGCCTTATCTCGATGAACTTTTCGTTCGCCGGATCATAAGCGCCCGAATATAACTGAGTTTTGGCGCCATTGATATTCTTTTGAACGATCAGATTTCCGCCTTCGACGTAAACTCGATAGAAGTTATTGACGCTGAGTCCGATGGTGAGCATTGCATCGGCCTTCGTTGAGGATGACGGAGCCTGGGTTAATTCGACGTAAGCAAATGCTCCCGTGAACTGATAAGTCTTTTTGGAAACGAGTCCGTTGTAGTGCGAGCTGGAAGTATTGCGAAAGAGCGGGCCGATATTCAGGCTTCCACCTGCGATGGTCATTGGAACGGATTTATCCGTATATCCGCTAAACAGACTGCCCAAAGTCCAGTTGGAAGCGTTGATTGGCGGAGTGCTCAATTGATCCGCCAGCAAGATCGTTTCAGCCGCGGCGAAGACTTTTCTTCTGGTAACGAGAACGTCTTGGACAGACAAGATGAGGGCGATCAAGATTAGTACGCTGACAGACCTGCGAGTGGTCATCCGGCATCTCCTTGTTAAAATGGCGCCAAGCTGCAGCGCCCTACCAAGTTTCGGAGAGGGCAATGAACGGCATGGAGGCCGGTTGCCGTCCAGAGAATCCGCACAAAAAGGAGCCACGGAAGGTGTTGCTAATGGACAGGTATAGGGGCCGGCAGGTTCGAATTTGCTCCACTGTCCCAGCGAGGACCGCAGTAGTGGGCTGCTTACCAGCCGGTGATAGAGGGATTAAGAGTGGGGGCCGAGCGCCGCGAAAAACGAGGCCCGCAAGTTTGCCTGCTCACCACTTGACCTGAGCGGTGAGCAGGCGGAACGAAAAGCAGACTACTTAATTGTGAAAGTCGCCTCCACTGGATCGTGGTCTGAGGGCCTTACCCCCAAATCATCAGAGGTTCCGATTGGCTCGCAAACCGTTTCGCTTAGGTTTCGAGTGTCGGGCACCTGGGCACCCGCCACACCGACGTTACCGCTATAGAGAATCCAGTCAATGCGCGTCCTTCGGGTGCGAGTGTTGAAACTGACCGGATTGTCGGGATAGGCGGTGGCGGTACCCGCATTCATTGCGCTAACCCACGCATCGGTCAGGTTGGTGGTCATTGAGGCATACACCGCGCCGTCAGACCATTCGTTGAAATCGCCCCCAATGATATTGTTTTGGCCAGAGAATCCAGCGATGAACTGCTGAATCTCAGTCGCCTCGGAAAGGCGATTGTCCTCACTGCTGGCATCCAGTTGGGTACCAAAGTAGTTGACGTTGACGCCGTTGACGTTCACCTGGATCTGACACACAACCAGCCCTCCGGTAAGGAACTGATACGAGCTGCCGAGGATCGGGAAGCGGGAAAGTACTGCCTCGACCTGCTGGGCTCCGGAATACAGCGGAGCCGTGAAAACGTACCAGGTTTGCCCGGTGTCCTGACCGAGCAGGGTAGCAATTTGCTGAGCCATCGCGGGCTGCCACACCTCAGCCATAGAAACGACGTCGGGACTCAGGCTTGCAATGGTTGATGCGGTCCGCTGCGGATTGTCGATGCAGTCGGTCCCTTCGGTAAAGTCAATGTTGTACTGAACAACTCTCAACGTGCCTCCGCCGGACTGACCAACTGCCGGACTGACCGTAATGTTGGTGGATGCAGTTGCTGTTTTCCCCGCGGTATCGGTGACGGTAAGTCCAGCCGTGAACGAACCAGTCGAGCTGTAAGTATGAGCAACACTGGCTCCGGTTCCGATTTGACCGTCTCCAAAAGTCCATGCATAGGACTGGATGGCGCCGTTCGGGCTGGATGCAGTACTGGTAAAGCTGATCGGTAGCGGAGCGGCGCCGCTGTGTTGAGAGGCGCTCACTGTGACACTGGGATTGCCAGGCGGCGGTGGCGGCGGACTTCCACCTGCCGCCGTCGTATGGACACCGGCCAGGAAATTGTTGAAGCCCACAGTCCCCGGCGCGTTGGCCTCGGCTTGCCAGGTCCCGGCTTTCACTTCGAACTCGATAGCTGAGAGTGGAATGGAAGAGGTATTCCATTGCTCGCTGTACTGCGAAGTCCAGGGGCCTGGTATCCCAGCTACGACCGCGGACGTCTCAAACGACACCTTGCCGCTGGTTGAATCATTTCTGATCCGGAGGTATTTGAAATTGGTAGAGCTATAGGCCGTGCTGAATAGCTGGATCTTATTGCCGCCAACCTTCTTTTGGCCTATTAGATTGCCGGCCTCAACATAGATTCGATAGAAGTCATTCCCATCAGAACCAACCGTCAGCATAGCATCAGCAGCAGTCGAGGAGGACGGCGGCTGAGCTACTTCGACCGAAACGTATGCCCCTGAAAGATTGTAGGTGGATTTAGAGACGACTCCGTTGTAATGGGAGCCTGAAGCATTCCGCGGCAGCGGTCCAATACTAAGTTGGCCACCCGACTGGCTCATCGGAACCGTCGCATCGGTGAAGCCGCTAAACAGATTTCCCGTGTTCCACTTCGTTGTGTCAATCGCCGATCCACTGAAACTGTCGGACAGCAATGACTGATCGGGAGAACCAAATACAGGCGTGCCATTCACAATGACGCTATCGATAACTGAAGTGCAAGCGGCAGCGGGATTGTGGCTGGTCAATGCAAGTCCGACATAAACACTGGACGGCATGCTGATGGTCTCTGAGACCAGCACAGACCAATTGATTCCGTCAGTGGAGTAATACCCGGTTATGGTGCTGCCGGTGCGGGTCAGTGCTATCCAGAAGGGTGCGGTGTTAGCAGGCCCAGAGACGCTGCTGCTTTGACCGCCGGTGGCGGTTCTGAATTGCAGGTCAATTCCCTTCCCCGGTGTGACCATCATCATAGCCTGACTGGAATCCGCATCCAGGGTTTGGCGTATCATTACGCCGGCCTTTGACCAGTTTGAAACGTTTTGCACGCTAGCGACGCGCGCAACGATTTGGCCGTCTCCGTTGAGCGGCTGGTAGACATAGTGAAAGGCGTCGGCGGTGTTGTAGATGTCCGCCCCGCAGGCCGTTATGGTAAACGCGCCGTTGGAATAAGAAGCGCTTCCGCCCGAGTCGACCGCGCCGATATCTGAGTCAGCCCAAGGCGATGGCAGCGTGGAAGCATTGACTTTCTGCGATGGCCACCCAATCCGCAGGCATACGCAAAAGGCAAAAACAATCGAGAGAGGGAGCACGAAACGGGATCGGGAGCACGTCTTTACGAAAAGCTGCATATCTGCACATCCTCCAGTCAAGAATCACGAAAGAGAACACACCTCTGCCTAGCCGCCACCGACTCCACAAACGTGGAGGGCGGAACCGGCTGTTGAAATACACCTCCACTGGTTCAGCGCCGGTGACGGCGCCTACAATGAATTAACCGACTTTTAAAGCCTATGGACGGACCCTGCTCCTGGGGATCGGCAGGTCCTAGCCACGGCCAGTGTGCCGGGGCAGAATTTACGCGCGGCAGACCAACACTGTACCCAACCTGCCGGCGTGGCACACGTATAAGTGAGGAAGTCTTTAAACCTAGTTACGACAAACTACAGGGGCCAATTCTAATGTCTCTTAGTTCGGAGGCCAATATAACAACCATGCCATTTGATGTCAATAGTTTGGCTCGTTTCGCAATGATTTTGAAATACTTAGGCGTGGAAGTTACGGGAAAACCTACGTAAATCACGAGGCGTCCACTGTTATTATTATTGAATAATCAAAATGACCGGATACGGCGGGAGAAAAAGCCGCCGAAGAATCTCAAACGAATTTCATCTGTGAATGCCTGATCTCGCTTGCCAAGCAGCGAATGCTTGACATACGAGAACCCGTCAACGGCGGCCTGCCGGTATAGATGGGCCGGAACACCAAACAACCGGCCGTGGCTGGTGCGTTCAAACTCATTGGACTGATAGAGAGCATAGAACCCGCCGTGTCGAAAGTGCCAATGGCGGTGATAGGCCTTGGTAAGCCGCGCCGCGGGAATTTCAGTCGACACAATCAAGTCGGGCCGGTACAAGCCTTCTATACCGCTTGCCAGGAAGCGTTCGAATAGCTCGTGGTCCTCCATCGATCCAACGCCATCGCCAATCCGCTGGAGCTCAGGCCTGAAGCAGCCTGCTCTTTCGAAAACAGATCGCCGTACAGCGCAGTTAGCGGTGATCAGACCGACTCCGTTCGGAGACACGATCGTTATCGGGCAGTCGCCGTGATCAAGAAGGGCGAGTGGCGCCCAGTGATCGCGTGTGAGCCAAGGCGGAAGATCTTCCGTGAATTCCGCTATGACTTTGCCGCCGATAAAGCCAACTTTAGGGTTCTCAAGGAAGGCGCGTTGAATTGTTTTGATCCAGCCGGACGCGGCCCTAACGTCGTCATCTAGAAATGCAATGACGGGCGCGCGCGCGCTTGCAATTCCGAGATTGCGGGCGTGAGAAACGCCCTGCCTGGCCTCCAACAAGTATCTAAGTCGATCCGGCGTTTTACTCACGAGCGACTGAACGATTTCGTTGGTATGATCGCTCGAGTTGTTATCGACTACGATCAATTCGAACTCGAGGTTGCCGCACTCTTGACTAAGTACAGAATTGACGGCCTCCGCGAGAAGCTGCTGGCGGTTGTAGGTTGGAATGACTATGGAAATGTCCGGCGATGTCATTATGGGCGTCGTCAGTGACGATAAAAATGCTTGCCGTAGAAAAATCCAGCGAGGTCCCACCACGCAAGCTCGTCCGAAAAAGATTGGGCGATATCCTTTTTCGGTCTGACAACGGACCGAATCAGATCGATTGCAGACCGTACGGCGCGGCCATACAGATACCGCGGAACACCAGCAAGATAGGCGACGGTGGGGCGCTGCTTACGATCCATCACGCCCAGTGAGACCCCGCGCCAAAAGCACCAGTTTCGGAAGTAACGTTTAGTTAAACGCTCAGAAGGTACATAGTGATAGATGATCAGGTCAGGCAGATAGAAGCCGGTTGCCCCAGTCGCCAGCAGCCTGCGATACATATCCTCATCTTCGCATGACAGCAACCTCTTGTTATTTCGGCCGAGCAAAGTTGAATACGGCCCCGCCGCATTCAAGGCCGCGCGGCGGATTACTGCATTGCCTCCCATCAGAATCCCCGGATAGTCCTTATCAAATGCCCGAGCCTTGTTTCCGCCATCAACCCATCCGATAACCCCCAGATAGTTGCGCGGCAGCCATTTCGGCTTCTCGGCTCCCCAGTTCGGTAGATAAGGTCCCCCGATGAAATCGATATTGGGATCAGCGAAGGCAGCCGATATGGTGGAAAACCATCGCCGATCAACTTCTTCGTCGTCGTCGATCATTCCCACCAGATCTCCACCGGTCATTTTTATGCCGGCATTCAAGGCATGCGAACGGCCCTGATTTGGCTCAAATACGTAACAAATTTGTCCCTTGTTTGCGCGTATGTATTTCCTGACGGTATCCGCGGTCGCGTCGGTTGAGTTGTTGTCTATAACGGTGATTAGAACGTCGAGCCCGCGTGGCATTTCCGCCGCGAGCAGGCTGTCCAGGGTCCGTACTAACATTTCCGAACGGTTATAGGACGGTATCAGTACATCAAGCGTGAGATTTTTGACCGCGGCCTGATTAGTTGAGCCTGGTTTTCTATGTTGCACTTTCGAAAAAACCCCAATGACAAGAGATACCACCAATCAAGACGCTGTCTTCATCACCCAAAGCGCGGTCATCCTAAGCATCGGTGCGGTGACGGTCGACCAGTAGCACACACCTTCACCTTGCTGACACTTAGCAAATACTTCAATCCGCGGCTGCCGTTCAAAAATCAGCAAATCGCGCTCCCAGAAGGCCGCTCTGCGCTACAATCGAGGGGCTGATTCAGTCCCTTGGGCAGCCCGAGACATTCGAGCCATACTGGCCCAAAAGCTGCTTAGCTTGTTAAGCCGTTTTGCAGCGTTGAGAGCGAAACCTGGACATCCACTTTACGTAAGAGGATTGTTTGAATGGCAATTCATAGCCTGAACACCGCGGTGGAAAGTGAATACAAAGGGCTGAAGATCCATGCCGCTTCGAATCTGCATAGAAGGTGCTTTTCAGCGGTTGAACGGCTTGGTTTGCAAGAGTCGTCAAGGGTCCTCGATCTTGGGGCTGGCGAAGGCGCGTTTTCCCAGCGCTTGATAGATGCGGGATACGATGTCGTCGCGGTCGAGCTTGACCCTGCTCGCTTCCAATTGAAGTGCCCACATTACAGCCTGGATCTCAATTTCGACTTCTGGGACAAACTTGGCCAGCAGTTCGATACTGTAGTAGCCATTGAAATCATCGAGCATTTATCGAGCCCGCGACATTTCATTAGTAATTGCCTTCGACTGCTGAAGGAAGGGGGAAGCCTTTTGCTAACCACTCCGAATCTGGAATCGTGGCTCTCGAGGATCAAATTCCTCAGGGAGGGCCGCTTCCTCTGGTTCGAGGAAGAGGACTATAGGTCGTACGGGCATATAACGCCGATATTCAGTTGGCAAATTGCACAGATATGCCGCGAGAATCGCGCCGAGGTTATTGACATCACCAATACGGATGACAGCCTTCTGAAGAATCGCGTGGGGAACGGCTTTATCGATACCCTTAGGAATAAATCATGGTATATGTCGGCGCTGAAGCCGCTGATGAAGGGCAGAACAAAGGGCGAGATCGGTATATACACTATAAGGAAGCGATAGCCTCGGGTCTCCTGATCTCAGTCGTTCGTCCCTCAGCACCAACCGAAAAAGTCAGAGCCGGCTGAAAGGCAAAGCGGCGAGAATTCGCCGCACTCCAAACGCTATTTAAGCCATCGATCCAGGCGATCCCTGTAACTGCGGCTGGCTTTCAATATTTTTCCGTCTAGAAGCCTGATGCGGAATTCGCGATTCGGCAATGACTCGAGATCCCGAATGCGAGTCGCTTGTACTATCGTTGACCGATGAATTCGAACGAAACGAACTGGGTCTAAACGCGATTCAAGCTTGCTAAGAGTCTGTCGGAGCAGGAGAGTCTTTTTGCCGACATGCAGTCCGGCGTAGTCGCCGCTCGCCTCTATCCAATCAATCTCGTCAGCCGTTACAAAGGTGATGTGACTTCCGGTGCGAACCGCGAATCGCTCCGCGAATTCCGTCGGCAAAGGTCGCGGCTCTCGTGAAGGCCCCCTTATACCTTCAGAGCCAATGCGCGCGTCACTGCGATCCGCCGCCGCTCCCGATAGTGGCGGAAGCCGCATTTCATTCAGGAGCCCGCGCAGCCGGTCCTCCAGCGCACCTGCCGTCTCAAGCCTGATCTGCCTCCGTGCCCTTTCAACCGCGATGGCAAATCGCTCATCATCAATGGGCTTGAGCAAGTAGTCTAAC
>Ga0335078_10019446_pt1 | contig 10097 bp, 8 predicted proteins | sample Lox_Sample_32_FD_206711 | JGI IMG/M metagenome (GOLD analysis project Ga0335078, IMG submission 206711) | Soil microbial communities from Loxahatchee National Wildlife Refuge, Florida, United States - Lox_Sample_3.2 | ecosystem: Environmental > Terrestrial > Soil > Wetlands | place: USA: Florida...
CATACACTCCGCGACGAACATGGGCGAAAACCGCCCCGGACATGCTAGAATCGCCGCATCGGGAGGACCGATGCCACATTTCTCCAGACGCGATTTTCTGAAAGCCGGATTAGCCGCGGGCGCTTTCGCGGGCTCCGGAAATCTGCTGAAACTCAGAGCCGCGACATCGAGCGCAGCGGATTGGATCACGCTGGGCAAATCGAACATCAAGGTCACGCGCCTGGCGTTCGGCACGGGCAGCTTCAGCGGAAAAGTGCAGCGCGACCTGGGGCAGGAGCAGTTCAACCGGCTGGTGCGGTATGCATACGACCACGGCATCCGCTTCTTCGAAACCGCCGAGTCTTATGGCGACATGCATCGCATGCTGGGCATCGCGCTCAAAGGCATCCCGCGCGACAGCTATCGCCTGCTTTCGAAGTTCACGACGCGACCCGGCGTGGACGCGCAGGCGAAGATTGACGAACTGCGCAAGCTGGCCCAGACCGATTACTTTGACGTGATGCTGCTTCACTGGCAACACACTTCCACCTGGCCAAGCGACACGCAGCGCTTGCAGGACGGCATACAGGAAGCGGAGGCCAGGCACGCGGTGATCTCGCATGGAGCGTCGGTGCACGGTCTTCCGGCGCTGCGGCAGATGCCCGGCAACCAGTGGCTGCAGGTGGCCATGATTCGCATGAACCACAACGGCACGGCCATGGATGCCGAGGATTACATGACCGGCGGCCGCGGCAACGTCAACGAAGTAGTGGAGCACGTGAAGCAGGTGCGGAGCCAGGGAATGGGCGTGCTCAGCATGAAGCTGATCGGCGAAGGACGGTTCACGGATCGCGAGGATCGCAAGGCGGCCATGCGCTTCGCTTTCCGGAACGCGGGCGTCGATTGCGTCACGGTTGGGTACAAGAGCACCGCGGAAATCGACGAAGCGATAGAGAACGTGAACATGGCGCTGGCCTGACCGGCGGGCTGGCCATTGGCGCGCAACCCCTCGTAACGGTTTCAGGTCCGGTAAGGATTGCGTGCTAACGGATGGCCAGCGTGGGGCCCACAGAGCTGGCATCGCCGCCGAAGCTCACCACGAGAGGGACGGCATCTCCGCTGGGAGCACCGACCGGGATGCGGGCCTGAACCTGAAGGATGGCGGTCACAGCGCCGCGTGCAACCTTGGCTGACGCCGATTCGGATGCCGCGGAGCCGAACCAAACCTGCGGCGACAAGGCCGGGCTGGCGTCTTCGTCGCGCGCGATGAATCCGTCCGGAAGAGAGCGAGCGAGGGCGCCGGCGCCGGTGACATAGAACGTAACGACGGATCCACGTTTCGCCGGGTTCGAAGGCGAGTTCCAGGAACGATCGGCATTCCGAACGAATGAGGTTCCGAATGCTGCGATGCCAGGCGCCGCGGGCGCTACGGGGACCGTTACCGGCAGCGTAAGCGTGCCGGAGCCCGAATACGATTCCTGGATGTCCACACTGGTATGCCCGTTCACGAACGATGGAAGCACGGCGGTCGCCTCGGCCGGCGAGACCTGCAAAAGAGGAGCGGGCTGCCCGTCAAACAAAAGCTGATATCCATCGAGCGCGTCGGGCAGAATCGCCGTGCGGGTAGCGGCGATCGCGGTGGGCGGCGGAAGCGACGGCTGGAGGGCGACGAGTTCGTTCGGCGCAAGTGCCCCGCCCTGCCCCGCGAAGCGGTTGACGGGCGGATTGGGCTGGAGCAAAGCGCCGGGCAATCCGGACTTCGGACCGAATCCGTAAATTACGCCCCGGCAGCCGAGGCCCGCGTACACGAGGTCCTGCGCGCGCATGTCCCCTTCCAGCGAAGCGATGACGCCGAATTGCTGAATACGCGGCTCGGTGATACGAATCCAGGTTGCGGCAAGATCTTCCGATTTGTAAATCGCATCCGCCGTGTCGCCGTTGGCGCGCCCATGGATGTAGAGGAACGGCGTATCCGGCGTGTTGCCCCGGCCGAAGGCGACGTAATTGGCGCTTTGCACGGTGGGAACGGCCTGAAAGGCGTGTCCGCCATCGGCGGAGTGAATGAGAGGGAAGGTATTTGACTGATTGTCATTCGGCTTGAAGGACATCCATATATCGCCGGCCTTCGCAGGATTGAGCAGGATGGTTGGATTCAGGCACCACTGGGGATTCGACGGCCAGGTGGAATTGGTCAGTGTCCAGTTTGCGCCGCCGTCGCTGCTGACGTAGAAATTGCCGTTGTCGAAGTAGTAGAAGGTGGCGCCGTTCACCATGTCGGCCGCAAGCACGTCGGCGGACCACCACGAATTCGAAAGCTGCCAGGAGCCGTTCATGGGAAGGCCGGCGCTCAGGCAGCGCTGCCAGGTTCTGCCGCCGTCCTTCGAGTACTGCGGCGCGGCGCCTGCCGGACTCCACACCAGATTGTTCGGGTCGGAAGCGGACATGGCGATCTTGCCCCCGCTGCCCGGGCTGGTGTTCGCAAAAGGCGTCCAGGTCACGCCGTCGTCGCTGGTGTAGCCGGTCATGGCGGTGGCCGCGTTCGTTTCGTCCCAGCCGACGAACGCGGCGAATTGCGGCTGCCCGCCGGAATAGGCGAAGCCGTCGGCCTGGGCGATATAGAGGAACGGCGCGAGGGTGCTGGAAGGGACAACGTCACGGCTGGCGTGGCGGAAGCCAACCATGTCGTCCACTACGCTGAAGAGGTCGGCGCCTCCGGGCACGGGCGGCACCTTGACCTTCTGCACGCACAGCTCTTCGAGATTGTTCATGCGCCAGCTCCATTGCGGGGTGGATGCAGTGACATCCTCGCTGGCGATGACGCCGTAGCCATTGGTGGCCCAGATCCGCTTTGAATCGGCCGGGTCGATGCGCAATGCCGCGTTATAGTTGGACGGCCCACTGGCGTAATACCGCGGCTGGTTCGCGAGCGCCGCGCCTCCGCTGAGCACGATGCTCCAGGCCGTGCCGCGATCGGTGGTGCGATAGATCTCGCCGCCTGTACCGCGCGCAACGGCCACGGTCCCTTGCACCCAGGGGTCAACAGCTATGCCCGAATAGCCGGGCGCCAGAGCGTTTTCGCCGCTGACTGAAGGTGCGATGGACTGCCAACTGCCGCTGTAGCGGCCGACGTCACCATAGCTGGAGCCCGCACCATCGCCGAACGTCGCATAGACGGCGCCGTCACGATCCACCGCCGCGCGAAGGGGACTGGCGCCGTATGAAATTGGCGCGGATGCGCTGGCCGTGTTGGTCCAGGTGGAGCCGCCATCCGGGCTTCGCCACACGCCACTGCCAAACACGCCGACATAGATGTTGCGCGTTGAGCCCGAGGGCGTTGCTCCAGCGCTTTCATCGAACAGCACAAAGCTGATGCCCACGCTGACGCCGCCCGGCGCTGGCGTGGCCGTGGGCAGGCCGCTCGTCTGAGTCCACACGGAGCTCCCGTCGGAGGCGATGACGCCGCGCCAGAGGCCATTTCGCCGTGTGCCGAAATAGATGGTGGAAGGCTGGAGGGGATCGACAGCAAGGCGCTCTCCGGTGGTGCCGCGATAGGCGTCGTTACCACCGACGTACAGGTTCTGCGAGGCCAGGCCGAGCGGAGTCCAGTGCGCCCCTCGGCTGTGAGAGACGTAGACCTCGGCGGGATAACTGACGTTGCCGCTTCCATCGATCAGCCGGGTGGACCCGGCGGCAAAGTAGACCGTGTTGGGATCAGTGGGATCGACGGCGATTGACTCGACATTGAGAGCCGAGGAAGCGGTGACCGGGAAGCCGTCGTGGAGAGGGATCCAGCGACCGGCGGAGCGATCGAGACGATAAACGCCGCCGACGTCGGTGCGAATGAAGAGGTCACAGGGCGGGTGGGGATTGATGACCATGCCGGTGACATAGCCCATGCCCTGAATGTTCACGTTCCGCCACGCGAAAGGAGCCGGAGGAGCCGCAGCGAGCGCCGCGCCGATGAGAAACCCAGCCAGACGAAGGGACCGCGCCGGCATGCCACCACGCTATCAAAACCTGTGCGGAAATGCGCAGGTCTGCGTTCAGCGCAGAGGTCCCCCAGGGAACGAAAAAGGAGCAAGCGCGCTTGACGCGTTTGCTCCCGTAGTGGTGGAGAATCGGGAGAAGATCTACGGACTTGCCGAGGAAGGACCTTTGTTCGCTTCGTATAATCCGACGCCGGTTCCTGCGGCGGCCGCAACAACCACGCCAGCAATAATCAAGTGCGCGGTGGTGAGGCCGAGCACAGTACCGGCCGCTGCGCCGGCCACGGCTGCCCCGGCCACGGCTGCCGCGCTGGACACGACGATCAGGCCGGCGGCGCAATTATTGGGCTGCACCGAGGGATCGGGCGTGCCGGTGAGGGTCACGGTCTTGCCAATCAGGGCATCGAGGTTTGAACCGGTAACTTCGTACTTCGCGCCGGTCTCCTGCACGATGACGTAGAACTTCTTTTCGTGGGTGGCCGAGCACTTGTCCTCTTCGCGAACCAGCTTGCCGCTTACCGTGGTGGGGGCGGTTGCGCCGGCCTGCTGATCGTTGAATGCCATCATGCGGCCCGGCTTGACCATAGCCAGCAGCAGACCGTTGCTGGTGGTGACTTTCAGGTCACCGGCCAGCGCGGAGACTTCAATTGTCCGGTCATCCTTCATGGAGACAACGCCGCGGGAACCCGGAGAGTCGGACGCGACAGTGATGCTGTTGGCAACCAGACGGAAGGGCCCGGGCCGAACCAACTCGCTGGAGCCTTTCTGGAGCACCAGGTGATCACGATAAAGCTGCCCGCGCGATTCGGTGGCCAGTTTGAGCTCGATGCCTTTGTCCAGACGCAGGGCCGTGGTGGCTGCGTCAGTTTCGACAACGCTGCCATCGAACAGCGTGGCGTTGCCGTTAACGAGCGATCCGTCAACGCGCATGCTGCCGCGAGCGCTTGCCGTGCCGATCACGGAAGTTCCCGCGGAAGCCGGTACCAGTACCAGCGCGATTGCCAGAGCAGCAGAAAGTGTTATCTTCAACACGATTCCTCCACAAAAACCGGCGCGTTGAGATTGCGCCAGGCGGGACATCGACTAGACTAAGAGTACGTCAGAATTTCACGCTCCGCAAGAGTTTTCTCTTTCTTTTTCAACGATTTGGTAGTACGATCGTATTACAGAACCGGATGGATTACTACGAAGAGCTGGGGCTACGCCACACGGCTACCGAGGAGGAAATCCGTAAAGCGTACCGTACTATCTCCAAAGTTCTACACCCCGATCTGCAAACCGACCCCGCCGCACGCGACGCCGCCTCATTGCAAATGCGACGCCTCAACATGATCGCGGAGGTTCTTCTCGATTCGACGCGCCGCCAGGAATATGATCGGACGCTTCGAAGTGCGGCAATAGGCCCGGCTTTCACGCCCCCGGGCCCGCGGGCGTACCCCGGCGGGGCAGTCGAGCGAAGCCCAATGGCGCGCTGGATCCGGCGGCCGGCAGTTGTTGTGGCGATGGTGATTGTGGCGGGAGTTGTGGCGACGTTGGCAATCATCTGGTCTCAGGCCGGCGATCTTATTCGCTTTCAAACGAATAGCGATCATTCTTCGGTGGCTGCGCAGACGCCCCGGAAGGAGTCGCCGGGCGCGCCGCAAGCTGGCGCCTCGCAGGCTGGCGCTTCGCAACCCGCGGCTGAAAACGCCGCCGATCCCTCCGCAGCGCCGGATTCGCCGGTCTCGTCGAGGCATACGCCGGCGAAAGGCGCCATAGCCGAGGCGGGGCGGGGTCCGGAGTTCGTTCCGCCGGCAGATCAGGCCCGATCGGCGCCGCAGTCCTTATCGCCCGCGCTGCCATCTCCTCCGGCGGTCAGCGCCCCGGCACCGGCGCCGGTGGCTCCGCCCGCGACACCGCTGATCCCAGCGGCAGCGGCTTCATCTCTGCAGCCGCCCGGACTTGACGGCCTGTGGGTTTATGTCCCGGCCACAGCGGCGGGCCAGCGATCATCCACGGTTTATGCCCCGGAGTATATTCAACTGAGAATTCGCACGCAAAGCGACAACCTTTACGGAGAGTATTCGGCGCGCTATCAGGTGCCTGACCGCCCGATTTCGTCCGATGTTTCGTTCACGTTTGAGGGACGGAATGCGGCGCCGGGCCAGTTCGGGTGGAGAGGATCGGACGGCAGCCTGGGAACGGTTGAACTGAAAATGCTGGACGGGCAATCGCTGCGGGTGAACTGGAGGGTGACGTCATTCGGCACCCGCATGGGACTCGGCGCCGGCACCGCCGTTCTGATCCGCAAGCTGCAATCGTGACGTGATCCGCGCATTCCCAATCTGGCTGCTCATGACGCTCCGCCTGCTTGCAGCGGTGGCTTGCATGGATGGCGCGGTCTGGTCATTGAGGCTGGCACGGGCAGACGCGCTGTTTCGTGAGGACACGGCGCAATCGGTGCGGACGGCGATCCGCATGGTTCCCGATGACTCGCAATACTACATGCGTTTGGCGCAGCTGGACGGCGGACGGGCGGAGGAGTTTCTGGAGAAGGCTCTGACGTTGAACCGGTACAACGCGCAGGCCGCCGAGGAGCTGGGGCTGGACCGGGAGGCGGATGGCGATTACCCGGGCGCCGAGAAACTGATGCTCCAGGCGTTCGAGGTGGACCGTACGTACGGAACGCGATGGACTCTGGCGAATTTCTATTTCCGGCGGGGCGACATGCCGGAGTTCTGGAAGTGGGCGCGGCGGGCGGCGGCGATGCCTGCTGACGACCTCGCCGCGCTTTTCCAACTCTGCTGGCACGCCGAGGGGGACGCCAGCGCGATCGCCGGCCACCTTCTGACCGATCAGCCGCAGACCATTCGCGAGTACATGGTCTTTCTGCTGAGCCGGGGGGATGCTTCGGCGGCCGTGTCGGTGGCGCCGCGTTTGCTTGCGCGGGGCAATCCGGAAGACGACCGGCCGCTGTTGCTCACGGCGATTAATCGAGCGGTCGAGAGCGGCGATGGGGCTCCGGCGCTGTCATTGTGGCGAGCGCTTGGCAGGCAGCGGTGGGTGGTGAGCGACGGGACACTGCCGAACAATGCGGTGTTCGCGCGGGACCCGACACCGGTGGCCTTCGACTGGAACATTGCCGCGTACGATGGGCTGCATTCATGGCCGGGCGCGTCGGGACTGGAAGTGGAGTTCACGGGAAACGAGCCCGAAAACTGCGCGATCGCGGAACAAATTGTGCCGCTGGCGCCGGGGGATTACGAATTCCGCTACAGCTACCGCACACGGGATATCGCGCCGGAAACGGGGTTACACTGGGAAATTCAGGGACCCACGCCGAGCGTGCCGACCGTTTCGCCAGACCTCTCCAGCGAGACACTGAAAACCGAGTCGTTCCGCTTCACTGCCAGCGGCGCGGCGCTCTCGCTGGCGAGGCTAAGGTTGGCTTACCGGCGCGCACTGGGGACGCCCCGGATTTCAGGTATGCTGGTGCTCGTAACAACTTCCATTCAACCTCACAGATGACCTGTCCCAAATGCGGCAGTGACAACGTTCGTTCTTCGCACCACAGCCGATGGACCGATTGGTTGCATCGCCTCAGGAGTCAGCGCGCATGGCGTTGCCGCGAGTGCCGGCTCCGTTTTTATGCCACCGGTGACGGAGACAATCATTCGGAAGGCCGGAAACGCCGCGCCGGGAAACGCGGCTCAAAGCGTCTGAAGAGAATGCTGGTGCAGACGATTATCGGCGTAATTCTTCTGTTACTCTTCTATGTTTTCCTGCGCTATCTGACGCGGGAACCTTCGGTCAATTCGGATTCGGGCCAACTTGCCACCCCGCATTTTCACGTGGAAACGCCGGGCTCGGCCACGACGGGGCTCGCGGGCCGCGGCAAGGCGGCGCCAGTCGCATAAAGCAGACCGAGCATCGCGAACAACCAACCCGACACCGCCGGGCGCGGAAACGGATAGTCCACGAAGGCGTGCGCCATGACCACGACGAGGCCGAGCGCCCATGGATTGCGGAAAGCAGCGGGTATCTCGAAGACGAAGGGAATGGCAATGAGGAGCAGGAAGGGGATGCCGCCGTCAGCCGCGAATTCCGCCCAGTCATTGTGGGTGTGATTGGCGTAGAAAGGGAAATCGCGCACAGCGAAACGCTGATAAACGTCCGGGAACGTGCCGAGGCCGTGACCGGCGAGGGGCTGGCTGCGAATCATGCCCACGGCCGCTTCCAGGAATTCGCGGCGACCGCGAAACGGATCGTCCTGCTGGAACCGCTGCCAGACGTGCTCCCACCCAACTACGAGGGTCAGGACAATGGCGAGGGCAGGAACCACGAGTAACATGGCCGACGCGGCGCGGGAAGGCAGACCGGTTTCGGGATCGCGCAGGCGAATGAGGCCGATTACAAGCAGCGCGAGCAGTTCGACGGTGCAAAGGAGAGCGCCGGAACGCGAGGCGCTGCCTATAACCGAGGCATAGAGGATGCCACCGGCGAAGGCGTACCAGAAGGACCGGTGGCGATCCCGGAGTGCGCGCCAAAGCGCGATGGGCAGGGCCAATTCCACGAACTGCGCGTAGTTGTTGTGATACTGGAACGTCGCAAAGACTTCGTCGTATCCGGTGGGGAAGGTCCAGAGGACTTCGCCATGCGAGGTGAAGAGCTGCATCAGGCACAGCACCGCGATGGCGGTGGCGAACCACAGGAAGATGTCGGTGAAAAGACGTCTTGCGCCGCGGCGCCGGCCGATGACGGTGGCGAGGAAGAAGACCCCGGTAAGCGCGCCCCAACGGAGCACCTCGGCACGAGTGGCGGCGACATTCGTGGTGACGCGCGCGAGGATCTGCGCGATGCCCCAGACGGGGATGGCGAACACAAGCCAGGCGACGGGGCTGATCCGGGCGGGGTCCGCCGGACGCGTGACACCAATGAGCAGGTGGGCCGCGACGACGAGATAGACGCCGATCTGGAAGGCCTGGAGCGCCCAGGCCTGGCGGACGAAAACAGTGCAGGTGGTGAAAGCGAGAAGAAGGAGCAGGAGCCAGCCGACGGCTGGGAAGCGCCGCGCGAAGGCGTCGCGGGCGAGATCGCGCGGAACGGTGGCGGCGAAGGTTGGGCGCACGGGGCCCTTCTATCGTATCGGAGCGCAACAGGCCGGAGGCTCGGCCGCGCAAACAGCGTGTATACTAAGCCGAAGATCGGAGGCAGGGGAACTCCGGTCATCCTTTTCCTGGAGCATCAATGGGCGCATGGGACGACGTGTTGGGCTTTGGAACGGCCCTCGGAAACGGCATGGTTTCGGTGGCGAAGGACATGTATTTCGGCGCCGAGCGCACTGCGGAAGGTCTGGGGGTGCGGGGGTACGATCGAACCGCGGCGATCGGCCTGGAGAACGAGTATCTCGTAAAGAATCTGGTGGATCTTGTCAGAGGCGTGGTCACGGCGCCGGATAACCCGCTGTATCAGCTGGTGGTGGACATTCTGCAGAAATACTACGAGTGGTTCCCGGAAGACGCGCTGAATAAAGTGGCCAAAGCAGCGTCGATTTCGGCGGGGTACGTAACCGGCCGGATGGTGATCGGCAGACAACTGGCGGTGGCGATCGCCTTCCGCATTGTGACGCAGATTGCGGCCACGGAGGCATATCAGGAACTGGCCAAGAAAATCGGGATGTCATCCGCCGCCGGCACGACGGGCGTAGGGACGCTGATCACTCTGGTGATGGTGCAAGGCGTCGCCCAGCGTGCGTCGCGAGCGTCCCAGCGGCTGAGGGACCGCAACGCGGCCCTGTGGCAGGAACTCCGCAACAATCGAGGGCGGGACATGATCTATTTCCTGGTGGAAGGGCCGATGGCCCCGTATATGGACGGTATCGACCTAGCCTATCGCGACCGTGAGTTGTTCCAACAGGAAGTGCGGAAGCTGTATCAGTAGGGACGGGATCGCAGGACCCGTTTCAGCCGGGAGTACCTGTCTCAGCGTGACGCATGTCCTCGGAACGAAGTGTTACCCATGTGTCCGGAACGGACATTGTCCCTAAAGGCCAATCGGCCCCGCCCGTCCGCTCCAGAGCGAGGCAAAGTCGTAGACTGTTGACGTGCGCCATATCGATAGAATCCCGCGTCGATCATGGATGTGGATCGTCGG
>Ga0335078_10019447_pt1 | contig 10097 bp, 7 predicted proteins | sample Lox_Sample_32_FD_206711 | JGI IMG/M metagenome (GOLD analysis project Ga0335078, IMG submission 206711) | Soil microbial communities from Loxahatchee National Wildlife Refuge, Florida, United States - Lox_Sample_3.2 | ecosystem: Environmental > Terrestrial > Soil > Wetlands | place: USA: Florida...
CCTTTTTGCACCGCTGCATCGGCATGCGAGGCGATTTGCTGACAAGGGCTGTCTACAAGGAAATGGGAAAGAGAGCGGGCAACGAGACAGTGGCGAAGCTCGAAAAACTTCACAAAACTTATTTTGAGAAAACCTTGCCGTCGGTCAAGCCCCTGCCCGGCGCCGCGGGGTTGCTGAAAGCGTTGACGCGGATGAAGGTTCCCTGGGCGATCGCCACAGGCGGCGACAAAAGCACCGTCTTGAAAATGATCCGCCCGCTCGGCGTGTTGCCGGCGGCGCCCGTCGTCACTGCCGACGATGTCGACCAGGCGAAGCCTGAGCCCGATGTGTTTTTGGTCGCCGCTCGACGGCTCGGCATGGCTCTCGCCGACTGTATCGTGGTCGGGGATAGCGTGTGGGACTTGCTCGGCGCCCGCAGGGCGAAGGCGCTCGGTGTCGGCCTGCTCTGCGGCGGATCTGGCACGGCAGAACTGACGCAGGCGGGAGCCTACCGCGTCTACAAGCACCCCGCCGACCTGCTCGACCATCTCACCGAAATCGGTATCGATGCGCTCTGACCACAGTCTAATTTCCAAAGCGAAACCGGCGCAACCGCCAGGCGAGCAAAGCAACGGCCAGCCATATCACCAGTGCTGTTCCGAGGCTCGCGGCGGCGCTCCATCCCGGCAACAGCCGCCACAATGCGGCCGCAAAACAGGCCAACGCCACGCAGCCCAACGCCGCGCCACGGGCATCGAGAGCCGCCGCCTTGCGGCCCCGGCCATTATCCATAATGCCCGCTTTTCGCTTTTTTTCCGTTTCATGCTTTTGCACGAGCGTGGCGCTTGCGGGAAAGATCGCCGGAAAGGCGAGGAACAGGCCGCCGAACACGGGGCCGTAATGCTTGGCGATCAAGCCTGCCGCCACGGTAACGGCGCCGCCAAAGAAAAAACGCAGCGCGTATTCATGCCATCGGGTCCGGCGCAACGCCGAAAGGTCAAATTCAATCCGCATAGAATATTACCTCAAGAAGACTGCCCAGGACCCCACCGCGCAGGCGAGCCAGAGAGCGAGCGCGAAAACCGTGACGGTCGCGGCTCCCGCCTTTGTTTTCGTCAACACACGCATGCACAGGCAGCAATAGACGAGAAAAGAAATCGCACCCAGAATCATCGAGTGTGCTTCCAAAGCCGCGTAAGCTTTTCCGTCCTTGAAAACTGTGAGCGTGAGCGTGGCGAGCGCGACCGATGGCGCCGCTGCGAACAATCCGGCGAAGCTCTTGGGTTTCAATCCGTCGCCGATCACCGCGAAAAACGAGACCACCAGACCGCCGACGATAAAACGGAAGACAAGCTGCATGATTTTTTCCTCATGTTCCCCGTCAATTACACCGCAGGGCTGAAACCAACCCGAAAGCGCCTGACACTCATTCTTTTATACCAGGACACAACAATCGCATGGACTCGCCGATCGTAAAAGAGAAAACTTCGCCCGCTGCCCGCAGCACTCCGGTCGCGGCCACATTCCCGCGCTTGGGCCCAGGTCTCATCACCGGCGCGGCCGATGACGACCCCAGCGGCATCGCCACTTATTCCCAGGTCGGAGCGCAGTTTGGGACGGGCCTTCTCTGGACCATGCTTTTTTCCTTCCCTCTAATGGCTGCCATGCAGGAGATCTCCGCGCGCCTGGGACGGATCACGGGCGCCGGGATCGCCGCGAACCTGCGCAAGTATTATCCGAAACCGCTTCTTTTCGGCGCTGTCGCTCTGCTCTGCGCGGCAAACATTTTCAACCTGGGCGCGGACGTGGCGGCTATCGGCTCCGCGGCGCAACTGGTCCTTGGCGGCAACCTGAACGCTTATGCCGTCGGCTTTGGCCTGTTCTCAATTCTTCTGCAGGTTTACCTGCCATACCGGCGTTATGTGCGTTATCTCAAATGGCTGACGCTTGCCCTGTTTGCTTATGTGGGGACCGCTTTCGTGGTTCATGTGCCATGGCGCGCCGTGCTTCGCGCCACATTTATTCCGGCCGTCACGAGCGAAAGCGATTACTGGATGGCGCTCGTCGCGGTTTTAGGCACTACCATCAGCCCTTATCTTTTTTTCTGGCAGGCCTCGGAGGAAGCCGAGGAGGTGCGGACCACGCGCGATGAATCGGCTCTCAAGCGAAAACCCCACCAGGCCTTCGAGCAATTCAGACGCATTGCCTTCGACACCCGCGTTGGCATGGCGCTATCCAACCTCATCGCGTTTTTCATTATTTTGACCGCGGCAGTGACGATTCACGCCAGCGGCGGGGGCAAGGAAATCCACACAGCCGCCGACGCGGCCAAGGCCCTGGAGCCGGTCGCTGGCCGGTTTGCCTTTTTTCTGTTCGCCGTCGGCATCATCGGCACCGGCCTGCTGGCGATTCCGGTGCTCGCCGGATCGGCCGCCTATGGCGTCGCCGAGGCGTTTCGCTGGCGAGCAAGTCTGGAGAGCAAGCCCGGCCAGGCACCCAAATTCTATTTCGTCATAGCGGCCGCGACGATCATCGGACTAGCCCTGAATTTTGTGGGGCTCGATCCCATCCGCGCTCTGTACTGGTCCGCTATCGTCAACGGCATCGCGGCGGCGCCGCTGATGGCGATGCTCATGCTCATGTCGTCCAACCGCGCCGTGGTGCGGGAATTTACCCTGCCCCTGTCTCTTCGCGTCATCGGCTGGGCCGCGACCGCGGTCATGGTTCTCGCCTCGATCGCTTTTCTCGCGAGCATAGCGCGAGGCTCGCACTGATGGCAGTTCGGCCACGAGAGGCGGGAGACCCAGCCTTACGGGCACGAAGGAAACTACTCTTTGTTCTGCTGAGACAGGCGATCGCAAGCCTGCCGATAGGCCGGAATATTGGGATTGATTTCGTAGGCGGCGCGATATTCCGCCATGGCTCCCTGCTTGTCGCCCTCACGCTCAAGCGCCATGCCGAGGTTATAATGCGCGCGGTCGTTGCTGGAACTCAGTCGCAGCGCCTCGCGGTACTCCGCAATGGCGCCATCATAATCGCCTTTTTCTCCGAGAATGGCGCCGAGGTAGACGTGGGCTGTCCCATCCTTCGGGTCCAGGCGCAGTGCGGCGCGTTCCTCCGCGATGGCACTATCCCATTCACCCTTACTCCCCAGCATCAATCCAAGGTTCAGGTGGGCAACTTCGTCATTCGGATTCAAGCTCAGGCCCTCGTGGTACTCCGCAATGGCGCCATCATAGTCCTCTTTTTCTCCGAGCATGGCGCCGAGGTAGACGTGAGCCGTCTCATCCTTCGGGTCCAGGCGCAGTGCGACGCGTTCCTCGGCAATGGCACTATCCCATTCACCCTTGCCCCCCAGCATCAAGCCGAGGTTGACGTGCGCCAATTCGTCCTGTGGATTCAAGCGCACCGCTTCTTTGTACTCCGAGAGCGCTTGCTCCCGATCGCCTTTGGAGGCCAGCGCCCAGCCCAGGGCGAAGTGAACATTGGCATCGTTGGGATTGATGAGCAAAGACTTGGCAAACTCAGATTGGGCGTTATCCAGGCGGCCCTGACTTTCCAAAACCAGGCCCAGGCGCGTGTGGAGTTCGGCGGCGTCGGGGTAGTACTGCAAGCCTTTCTCGTAGTTGCGGATCGCGTCGTCGGGTCGTCCCACCGCCAGCAAGGCGACGCCGAGGTTTTCGTATGCCGCGCGGTATTGGGCCTTCAATTCGAGCGCTTTCTCAAACTCGGGAATTGCTTCCGCATACCGGCCCCTCTGCCCGAGAGCCGTGGCCAGATTGTTATGGACCCGGGGATCATCCGGAACGCTGGCGAGGAGTTCCTTCCATGCGGCGATTGCAGCATCGTACTGCCCCTTCTGTATCATTTCCGCCGCAAGATCGAATTTCTTGTAAATATCGACGGCGGGCGTGCTGATGGCAATGAGGCCGTCGGGCGGAATGTTCACAAACTCCGGTATATTCACCGCGCGGTTTGCCGCGGTGGCGTTATCAATCAGGATGGCCGGGCTATCGTCTCCCTGCTCATCAATGTGGGTGAGATACATCTGGGTGTAAGGCGAACGCCCCTTGGAGGAGAAAACCAGCCAGCGGCCATTGGGCGAAAAGCTGTGCCACGAATTCATCAAGGGAGTATTGCAGCGCATCCGCCGCGCCACGCCACCGGCCGGCGCAGGAACGATGTAAAGGCGGCTGTCAGGACGCATCAACTGCGCGTTGCGGCACTGGACCCAGACGATCCAGCGGCCGTCGGGTGAGACCTTCGGAAAGCTATTGCTCATGCCGTTGCCGGAAGCGCCCGCGACCGGCGTCGCCTGTCCACCTTTGCCATCGTTGAAAGGAACCCAATAGAGGTCGTATTGGATTTGTGGTTCCTCGGGGTCATTGGCATGTTGAGGCATCTTCATTCCGGGGGTATAGGAATCCTTCGCAACCGCCCGGGCAAAGACCACATATTTGCCATCGGGGCTCCAGACGGCGTTGGTTTGCACATAGGCCGGATCATCCGCCCCCGGCAAGGAGTGCTTTTGACCCCTAGCACGGTCATACCACGCGACGATGCTGCGCGTCGGGTAGAACACCTGAAGAAAGCGGTAGTCCTTGAAATTCACGGTGAAGTACCCGGTGGACAGGTCCTTCTGCTGGCCCCGGTAATTGGTCAAAACGTATCGGCCGTCCGGCGAAACCTGAGACATGAACCCAATTCGGGAAGCCGCAGTCGTATCATCCGGGAGGGAACTCCACGAGATCACGTTTTTATTTTCAATGGACATCTCCCGCTTGACGGGAACGATCGCGTACAAGCCCTTGTCGTTGCCTGGCCCGTCCAGGTCCATGCCCATGGTCTTGCCGTCGAGGGAAAACGAATGACAATTACCGCACGTGGGCATTTCCTTCAGGACCACCCGGCTCTCGGGCTTTCCAATGTCGCGCACCCGCCACTGGACCAGGTGGAGTGCGGTTGGAGCCAGAGGCTTGATGATCCCCTTTTCAGTTTCGGAAGGCATCAGGGGTACGTCGCGATAAAAGATGGGTGCGCCGACCGGGTCGTTTGAGGTGCGCAGGGTCACTTGGCCGCTCGACACGGCATGCTTGGCGTCTTGAGGACTGAAACCCAGGATGGTCACCGTGGCTACCCCGGCCACGGAATGTTTCTTGATCGCCTCCCAGTCCCCCGCCGGGGGAACCCAGGTGTGGGCAGCGGCTTGTTCCGGCGTAAGCTTGGGCAATTCGTTCAAGTCGGAAATGCAGCGTTGATCGATCTCTCCGATGGTCAGCCGCTCGCCCGCCGATTTGATGCGCATTTCTCCCGAACTATCGCCAAACGCAATTTCAATGCGCCAATCGGTGGCCGTTTCCGACGCGTCGCGCCAAATGAAGGTGGGCGGCGTGATCTCGGGAGGGAAAATCGAACCGTCCAGGGGGTAGTCAATCGTGATCGAGGCCAGGTGCGCCCCCGACGTTCCTTGCCAGCATATCGCTTGGACCGGCGAATGCCCGCCGCACACCGTGACGGCCGCGACGAGGGCGATTAGCGGGAGCAAAGAAACTCCGGCCGGGCCTGGACGACTCTTCCTCGCGCCCGCTAAGCGCACGGGCAGGACAACCGGTGCGCTGGCGGCTGGGCCCTTAGTCGACGAGTTGGGACTTTCAATTAGCATTGACACCCGATTTCTTTTGTCAATTCTCCACGGGCGGACAATATACATCCGACTGCCATTGGGTTCAACTGTCAGTTCGGTTTTGCGCGGTCCCTGTTCCAGCGGACGACGCGAGGAACCTGTGTGCCTTCCCCGGCGTTTGAGGATGAACGACAGGCACAAATGCACGACGGCCGTTGAAATTCCGCCGGGAAAGATGGAAGATACCTATCGCGGGGCTATGGATTTCAACAGGCTTGATGCTGCGGATTCTTTTCGGTGCCGGAGATGCGCATAGGTGGCGGTCGATTTCTGATGTGTCTGGGGATCGCCTTGGCTGTAGTCGTCACGGCGCGCTCCGAGGCGCAAACGGGCGATGTCGCCGGTGTCCCCTCGACCACTGAGGAGCGCCTGCAGTCCCCAGGCTGGTGGCCCACCAAAGGCCTTCCCACGCGAGACGAATACCTGGGACCGGCGGCCTGTGCCGCGTGTCATGCTTCGGAGGCTGCCGATCAGGAATCGACCCCGATGGCCAAGGCTTGCGCGCCTGCGGGAAGTTCCAAAAACCTGCAAGCGCACCCTCGGCTGACCTTCCGCCAGGACCCGTACAAATATGATCTCACCCGGGTTCAAGCCAGCGGCGTCTTTTCCGTCAGTAAGGGCGCGCAGTCAATTTCCGTCGCTTTGGCGTGGGTATTCGGAGAAGGTGAAGTTGGTGAGACTCCCGTCTTCAAGCATGACGGAACCTACTACGAAAGCCGGCTGAGTTACTTTCCGGTTCTGGGAGCGCTCGATATCTCGCCAGGGCATCCGCATTCTTTACCGGATAATCTGGTAGCGGCGCTCGGATTGCGGCTGACGGCCGAAGATGCCCGGCTTTGCTTCGGTTGCCACAATACGGCAGCGTCGACAGGCGGCCAATTCGATCCCGATCACCTCATTCCGGGCGTAACTTGCGAGGCCTGTCATGGACCCGGCGCGAAACATGTGGCCGCCATGAAATCGGGACAACGCGCGCAGGGATTAGCCGCAGTCCTGAATCCCGCCAAACTGGGGCCTGTCGATTCCGTGGATTATTGCGGCGCCTGTCACCGCACGTGGGCTGACGTGCTGGAGAGCGGCGCGGTGGGGGTGCGGACCGTGCGTTTTCAGCCCTACCGCCTGGAGGGCAGCCGGTGCTGGGGGACGGGCGACGCGCGCCTCACTTGCCTTTCCTGTCACGACCCGCATAAGCCCCTGATGCGCGCCTCGGGCGCTTATGATAGGGTGTGTCTTCACTGCCATTCCGGGGCCGGGACAACAGAAGGAGCAGGAATTAGCCGAGCTGTCGTGTGCCCACAAGGCACGAAGGATTGCGTGGTATGCCACATGCCCAAGTACGAAGCCCCCGATACCCACGCGCAGTTCACCGACCACCGAATTCGCCTCGTTTCGCGGGACCGCTCCTATCCGGATTGACAAGCCTCCACCCTCCGATCGAGATAACAGCTCCACCCGGAACGAAAGAATTGCTGGCGATCTCATCCCAATCACGCGATAATCTTGTCGCTTGGCCGCTGGAACTATGATGCCTGAACGAAGTCGAATACCGCTGGCACTTCTGACCTTGACCCTGCTCCCATTCGTTTCGCCCGCCCAGACCCCGCCGGGGAAGGCAATTCGGGATCACTACCAACGCGCGCAGGCGGCTCGTCAGGCGGGGCAGAACGATGTGGCCGTGAAGGAATTCCAGGAAATTCTCCGCCTCGACCCTCACAATGCCGAGGCTCATGCCAACCTTGGGGTTATAGCCTATTCACAAAAGGACTACTCGCGAGCCGCTGACGAGTTTCACGCTGCACTGCGCCTGCGTCCCGCCATGTGGAATGCCCAAGCCTTCCTGGGTATGTGTGAGCTGCGGCGAGGCCATTCCCGGCAGGCCAGACCGCTACTCGAAAAGTCGTTCAATTACATCCAGGATAGAACCCTGAAATCACAAGCGGGGATGGACTTGATTGCGATCTATGGCCAACGCCAGGAATATGCCCGCGCCCTGGGCGTGGTGCAGGCGCTCGAGCGAACCCAGCCCAACGATCCCAACCTGCTTTACACGGCCTACCGGACCTACACGGAGCTGGCGGCGAGCACCCTTGCCAAGCTGGCCCAAGTGGCTCCCGACTCCGCGCAGTTCCACCGAATTCTGGCGCAGGCCCTCGAGAGTCAGGACGACTTCTCGGGCGCTATCGCGCAATACCGCAAAGCGCTCGAAATCGATCCAAAACTTCCCGGCCTGCATTTCGAACTCGGCCAAGCCATTCTGGCGAAGTCTACAGACGAGCCTTCCCGCCAGGAAGCGGAAAAGGAATTTCGATTGGCCCTGGCCGATGATCCCGCCGACGCTTACAGCCAGTACATGATGGGAGAGATCGCGTGGCTGCGCGCCCACCCCGACCGGGCCATGGAATACTACTCGGAGGCGGTGCGCCTGGCTCCGGACTGGGTCGACGCCCGCATCGCGTTGGGTAAGACCCTGACGGCGCTCGGGCGGCCCGCGGAGGCCCTCGACGAACTCGCCCAGGCCATTCGAGAAGATCCGCAAAGTGACATCGCCCATTACCGGCTGGCCCAAGCCTATCGCAAGTTGGGCCGTAGTGACGATGCGGAGCGTGAACTCGTTGCGTTCCGCAAATTGCGCGACTCCCATCCTGCGGGGGGAGCACTGTCTCAACCAGTGCAGGAGCGCACGGTGCCGCATCAAACCGTGGCGCCAGACGAACCCCAGTGATCGACGGAGAACCCCGATGCTTAAGGCAAAGCGGATGCGGATGATATTGATACTGGTGCTCATGTTCAGCGGAGTGCCAGTAGTTACCGGCTCACCCAAGGACAATGACGCTGCTGACGTTCAGGGTCAGTACTTCGAAAAAAAGGCCTACACACCCGTACCCCTTCCGCAGTTCGCGACGTTACGAAACGAACTGCCTTCGCCAATTTACGAAGCCAAGCCTCTGTGGGTCGAAGTCTACTGGAAGGCCTGGGAACTGGCCGCCAGGAACTTCTACAAACCTCCGGCGGGTTCCGGGTTTGTTTCGGCCTTCATTGACGCGGCCTTCAACGAGAACATCTTCCTTTGGGACAGCTGCTTCATGACGATGTTCTGCAATTATGGCCATCCGCTCGTGCCGGGGATTTCGACCCTGGACAACTTCTATGCCAAGCAGCACGGCGACGGTGAAATTTGCCGCGAAATCGTGCGTGCGAAAGGAGAGGACTATGGCCCCTGGGTTAATAGCGAACGGAAGCCCCTCTTCAGCCGTTGGGGCTGGCCCGGGTATGAGGCGAGTGTTTCCAGAGAACTTAACGCGCCGGTACGCTATTGCGACAGGCCCATCCCTCAGCCGCCGCCGCGGCTGACCCTCGACGGCCTTGACCATCCGATCATGGCCTGGGCGGAGCTCGAAAGCTATCGCGTCTCGGGCGACCGCGCGCGCCTGGCAATGGTCTGGGAGCCGCTGGTTCGCTATTACGGCGCGCTGGACAAGTACCTGCTCCAGGGCAACGGCCTCTATGTGACGGACTGGGCCAGCATGGATAACTCGCCCCGCAACCACTACCTCGATGGCGGCGGCACGGGGATCGATATCTCTTCCGAAATGGTGCTGTTTGCTCGCCAGCTTGCCGAAATCGCTCAGATTCTGGGAAAGCACGACGCAGGGAATCAGTACGCTCGCAAGGCCGAAGCGCTCGCTCAGATCATTAACCGCCAGATGTGGGATCCCGACCGCAAGTTCTATTTTGATTTGACCCGGGAAGGAGTGCGCGCGCCCGTGAAAACGGTGGCGGCTTACTGGACGCTTTTAGCGAAGGTCGCATCGCCCGCGCAGGCAGACGCACTGCTGAAGGAGCTCGACGACCATGCGACGTTTGGCCGCATGAATCGAGTCCCCACCCTCTCCGCCGATGCAGAGGGTTATGATCCCGCGGGCGGCTACTGGCGCGGCTCAGTCTGGGCTCCTACGGAAACCATGGTGATTCGCGGGCTCGAGAACTACGGCTACCGGGATCGCGCTCGCGAATTGGCGCTTCAGCACCTCGGCTTGGTCGCCCAGGTGTTCCAGAAAACGGGTACGATCTGGGAAAACTATGCGCCCGACGCCATCGCTCCGGGAAAACCCGCCAAGGGGGACTTCGTCGGCTGGAGCGGCATCGCCCCAATCATGTACCTGCTGGAATACGCCATCGGCCTCCAGCCCGACGCCGCCGAGAATCGCCTTGTGTGGGATTTGCAGCCCGGAGCCCGCACGGGCTGCGACCGCTACCGCTTCAACGGCCACGTGACATCGCTTGTGGCGGAGCCGGTCGTCGGCCGGCCGGCGACGATGGCGATTTCTGTTGAGTCCGATGGCAAGTTTAGTTTGGAAGTCCAGTGGCGAGGAAAGCGGGAGATGTTTGAAGTAGCAAAGGGGAAGCAGAAGTTTGAAACAAACCCTTAGTTCTG
>Ga0335078_10019449_pt1 | contig 10096 bp, 10 predicted proteins | sample Lox_Sample_32_FD_206711 | JGI IMG/M metagenome (GOLD analysis project Ga0335078, IMG submission 206711) | Soil microbial communities from Loxahatchee National Wildlife Refuge, Florida, United States - Lox_Sample_3.2 | ecosystem: Environmental > Terrestrial > Soil > Wetlands | place: USA...
GTGATGCGGGCCGGGAGCCGGGTTCGAGAAGGTCAGGGCCTGGCGCCAAGTCTGGAAGAGCAAAAGATTTTTCCGGAGCTTGCCGTCGAAATGATCGAGGTCGGTGAGTCGACCGGAGCGCTGCCGGCAATGTTGAACTCGGTGGCGGAGTTTTACGAGGAAGACGTGCAGACAGCGCTGGGCGCGGCCATGGCGTTGATCGAGCCGCTCATCCTTATTGTCATGGCGATATTCGTCGGCGGAGTGCTGATTTCGTTGTACTTGCCGATCTTTACATTGGGAGTGCATTGAGTGCTGAAGGGTGCGTTCGACGGGGATGACTTGCAGGACGCCCGCGACAAGGCATCGAGGTACAGAACGGAATTCGTTGATCTGACAGGATATCGAATTGGAGATGAACTGCTGACGAAGATCCCGGTTGAATTGATGTTCCGTTACAACTTCGTCCCGTTAGAGGAAACACCGAATGGAAAGCTGGCTATCGCGATTGCAGATCCGAGCCAGCTATTGATGATCGACGAGATTAGTCTGCTGTCGGGTAGAGCTATCGTTGCAAGGGTATCGACCCTTCGACAGATTAGCGCTGTCCTCAAAGAAACTGAGGCTGAACGTAGAAAGTACGAGTAGGTAAATGGCAACGGCGGACAAGAAATCGTTATTCGTGGGTGGCGGAAACGGCGGGCCCGTCAGCCCGACCGGCAATGCTGTCACCGATCTCGAACGCGCGCAGGATGTGGCGCGGCGGTATCGCTGCGAGTTCGTCGATCTGAGCGGTTTTGAGCTGCATCACGAGCTTTTCAAAAAGATCCCCGTCGAGTTGATGTTCCGCTACAACTTTGTGCCGCTCGAAGAGACCACCGACGGCAAACTCGCCATTGCCATTGCCGATCCCAGCCAATTGATGATGATCGACGAGATCAGCCTGCTGTTGAAGCAGCGGATCATCACCAAGGTTTCGACGCTCAAGCAAATCTCCGACATTCTGAAGAAGACCGAGCAATCGCAGCGCGTGCTCGAGGAAGCCAGCGAAGGCTTCACCATCATCCGCGAGGACGAGGCCACCGGCGCGGAAGAGACGCTGACCATCGACAAGCTGACCGCAGCGGGAGACACCAGCCCGATCATCCGACTGGTCGACACCACGATCTTCACGGCGCTGCAGCGGCGCGCCTCCGACATTCACATTGAGACGCGTGACGACTCCGTCGTCATCAAGTTCCGCATCGACGGCGTGCTCACGCAGGCCATGCCGCCCATCGGCAAAGAGCATCACTCGACCGTGATTTCGCGTATCAAGGTCATGAGTGAACTCGACATCTCCGAGCGCCGCGTGCCTCAGGACGGACGTTTCCGGGTGAAGTACAACGGGCGCGCGATCGACTTCCGCGTATCGATCATGCCATCGATTCACGGCGAAGATGCCGTGCTCCGCGTGCTCGACAAGGAGTCGATGAGCGAGAAGTTCCGCACGTTGACTCTCGACGTCGTTGGGTTTGACGAGGAAGACCTGAAGCGCTTCCGCCGCTACATCAAAGAGCCCTACGGCATGGTGCTGGTGACGGGGCCGACCGGCTCCGGTAAGACAACGACGCTCTACGCCGCCGTCAACGAGATCAAGACCGACGAAGACAAGATCATCACCATCGAAGACCCGGTCGAGTACCAGTTGCGCGGCATTACCCAGATCCCGGTCAACGAAAAGAAGGGCCTGACCTTCGCCCGCGGATTGCGTTCGATTTTGCGTCACGACCCCGACAAGATCATGGTCGGCGAGATCCGCGACGCCGAAACCGCGCAGATCGCCATTCAGTCCGCACTGACCGGACACTTGGTCTTCACCACCGTCCACGCCAACAACGTGGTTGATGTCATCGGACGATTCCTGAACATGGGTGTCGAGCCTTACAACTTTGTGTCCGCGCTGAACTGCATCCTGGCGCAGCGCCTCGTACGACTGATCTGCGATTCCTGCCGCACCGAAGTTCATTATGCCCCGGAAGTTCTCGAAGCCAGCGGGCTCGATCCGCAGCAGTGGGGCAAGGTTCCGCTCTACGAAGGTCCGGGATGCATCGAGTGCGCGGGCACCGGTTTCCGCGGGCGAACCGCGATTCACGAACTGCTCGATTTGTCGGACCGCATCCGCGAAATGATTCTGGCCAAGAAGCCGACGTCGGAGATTCGCCGCGCCGCGCGCGAAGAAGGCATGCGCTTCCTGCGCGAATCTGCATTGGATAAGGTTCGGCTCGGCATGACTACATTGAAGGAGATCAACAAGGTCACGTTTATTGAAGCGAATCGGTAGTAGCGCCGGCAACCGCCGAGACGGCCCGCTATATTCCAAGTTCCCTCTCAGCTATTGCAATTCTTCAGGAATCGGTTTCTGATTTATAGAGGTAGAGGTATCTCCAAAAAGGCGTACTCGGAATGGCTTCAACTGCAAAAACAGCAAAGCCGAAACTGGCGTGTGAGATCTCCGCGGACCGTGTTCTGGCCGGCCGCGTGATCGACGACGGCAGCGGACTCGAGGCCTGCGCCGCCCGCGAACTGGCGCCCGGAAGCGTGGTTCCCGACCTCGTCGAAAATAATCTGCGTCAGCGCAGTGTGGTGCGCGACGGAATCGAGAGCGCCCTCGGCGGAGTAGCCGGCCGATCGAGGGATGTCATCGCTATCGTGCCAGACGCAGCCGTACGCGTCATGCTGGTGGAGTTCGACACACTGCCGTCCGATCAGGAAGAGGCGCTGGGCGTGGTGCGCTTCCGGCTGAAGAAATCGCTGCCCTTCGATGTAGACAAGGCAAAGGTTTCCTACCACGCGCAGAAAGTAAATAATGAAGTCCGCGTCGTAGCCGCGGTCGCGCTCGGAAGTGTGATCGACGACTATGAAGCAGCGTTCCGTGATGCGGGATTCAATCCCGGCGTTGTGCTGCCTTCGACGCTGGCTGCCCTGGGCGCGGCCGATGGCAAAAAACCGACCATGGTGATCAAGGTCGATGCCCACACTACCAGCATCGCAATTTTGAACGAAGAGCAGTTGCAATTGTTCCGCACGCTGGAAAACGCGCGCGGTGTCACCATTACCGGCGAACAACTGGCTGAGGAAGTGTATCCGTCGATTGTATTTTTTCAGGACACGTATCACCTGAACATCGAACGGATTTACGTGGCAGGTCTGCCCGAGTCGGGTGGCGCGGCGCCGGCCCTGCGAGCACAAACGAACGCTGACGTATTCGAACTGGTCTCGTCTGCGCAGTTGGGAGCCACAGAGGGCGGCCCGGTTCCAAGGTGGAGAATGGCAGGAGTAGTGGGAGCGTTGATTTCTTAAAGGCTAGGGATTAGGGGTCAGGGACTAGCAAGAACCTACCGACCCCTAGCCCCTGATCCCTAGTCTCTGAATCTATGCGTTTAGACATCAATCTCGCGAGCCAGCCGTACGAAGATGCGCGGCAGTTCTGGATGCGCTGGGGCACCGCTGTCGGCGCGCTCGGCCTGCTGACTCTCATCCTGCTGGTGCTCGACGTGACGGGATGGATCAACGCGAGCCACGATCGCGCCGCCATGTCGACACTCAACGCTTCGATTGCCGAGCGCGACAAGACCCGTGCCGACGCCGAGAGGACGCTAAGCCTTCCCGAAAACCGCACGACGCGCGACAAGTCGCAGTTCCTGAATCAGCTGATCGAAAGAAAGGCTTTCTCATGGACGCGGGTGCTGGAAAATCTCGAAAAAGTCATGCCTCCGGGGGTCCATGTTGTCTCGATCAGCCCGCAACTCGACGACAATAACGAACTCACAATGAAATTGATTGTGGCTGGTACCTCGCGCGAGCACGCTGTCGAACTTATGCAGAGAATGGAGAGTTCGCATCGGTTCGCGAATGTGGATATTCCTCGGGTAACGCGCATCGAGTCACAGACCGGGGATACCACGCAAGCCGAGTTGCAGGCGATGTACATTCCGGAGCCGCCGCCAACGGCAGCTCCCGCCTCCTCCATCGACAAACCTGCCACCAATGCCAAGCCGAAACCTCCAGCACAAAAAAGGGCACAACACTAATGCCGGATCTTCGCAAAACACGCAAGGACCTGAAGATCGCACTGGCGGTAATGGCGGCCGTTGACGTTCTGGCAGCAGCGCTCTATTTTTCGCCGCTGATTGGCTCAGCCGAGACACGCCAGACCGAAGTCAGCCAGCTTCAGAGCGAGTTGACGTTGAAGACCCAACAGGTCGCTCCGCTGAAGGACTTGCCGGACAAGGTCAAGATTGTCAGCAAGCAAATCGGCGAGTTTGAGAATCGATTCTTCTCAGAGAATTCCGAAATCGTAATGGAAGTCGGAAAGCTGGCTACTGCCAACGGAGTGCGCATCGAGCAGGAACGATACAAGCCTGGAGACACCGTGACCGTCGGGTTGCAACCGATCGAGATCGAATACGAACTCTCGGGCAACTACACTTCTCTTGCGCGGTTTATCAATGCCATCGAGCGCGACAGCAAATTCTTTATCATCGATAGTGTGGTGCTGGGCGGCGAGCCGCAGGGCCCCGTCAAGTTGGGCGTAAAACTGGAAACGTACTTGAAAGTTGGCTCGTAGTGAAGCTGGGATTCGAAAACAAGAGGATGACCGTGCTGGCCGCGATACTCGGCGTCATCGCGTTGTTCGCCCTTGTGTTCGAGTTCATTCCCTGGCTTACCGAATCGTCGACGCCTACCTCCAGCGCGCAGGCCGCCGCCCCAACCCTGGCGCCGACTGCCCCGACGCGCGGAGGCAAAGCCGCTCTCAAGCTCCGCAAGCAACCGAAGAGCGAGAGTCTCGATCCGACACTGCGGCTGGATTTGCTCGCGCAAAGCGAGAAGACGCAGTACCAGGGGAACGGAAAAAACATTTTTGTTTCGCAGCGGGAAGAGGTCGTGATTCCGCAACCGGTCGCGCGCGCTAACACCGACGCGGCGCAGGAACAGCACATTTACACGCCGCCTCCCGTACAGGCTGCGCCGCCGATTCCTCTGCGGTTCTACGGATTTGCCAGTTCGCCCGGCGAACCCAAGCGCATTTTCCTGAAGAACGGCGAAGATGTCTTCGTGGCTGGCGAAGGCGAAATTGTGGACCGCAGATACAAGGTGCTGCGCATCTCCACGAACTCCGTGGAGATCCAGGATATGGTGTACAGCGGACCGCCGCAAACGATTCAGTTGACGCAAGGGTAAGAACATTTTGTAATCGGGTTATTTTGTAATTGAGTAATTGAAAACTCCCATATGATTAGAAGTTCTCAAATTCGCAGACACCGCGGCGAGGATGGCTATGTTCTTCTCGTCCTGTTGCTGATCATCGCGTTGATGGCGATCGTCGCGGCGACGGTAGTCACGTCGGTCAAGTTCGACATTCAGCGCGACCGCGAAGAGGAGATGATTCATCGCGGCGTGCAGTATTCGCGGGCGATCAAAGCGTATTACAAGAAGTTCAACCGCTACCCGGCCAAGATTGAAGACCTCGAGAACACGAACCAGATGCGCTTCCTGCGCAAGCGCTACAAAGATCCACTGACCGGAAAAGATTTTCGCCTCCTCCACTACGGCGAGGCCAAGCTTGCGCTCGGAGGAATGAGCGGCGGGACGATTCCCGGGGCAAATGCCATCGGCGCGAACGGGCAACTGGTCCAGGCCGGTGGCGCTCAGACCTCAGGGGCCTTCGGCGGGAACAACACCTTCGGGCAGAATTCCGCGTTTGGACAGAATTCTTCCTTTGGTCAGAATTCGAACTCCACGTTCGGGCAGAATAACCAGCAGAACTCCAACAATTCGACCACCGATTCTTCCCAGACCGGAAACGCACAGGATTCGCAGGGATCTCAAGCCGTATCAGAAAACGGGAGTGACTCCGGAGATCGCGCTCCGGCCAATCAGCAAGTGCAGAGTTTCGGAGGGGCGCCCATTGTGGGGGTGGCCAGCACGAGCAAGGAACGCACGATCCGCGAGTACGACAAGAAAAAGAAATATAACGAGTGGCAGTTTGTGTATGACCCAACGATGGACCGCGGAGGCCTGATCACGACTCCGTATCAGCCGCAATTGGCGATGCAAGGATTTGGTCAAGGCATGCAGAACCTGAACGGGCAGACTCCAAACGGAGCGAACCCGAACGGCAACGGGTTCGGAAACGGCTTCGGTAATAACAGCGGATTCTCCAACAGCCTTGGAAACTCGCCCGGCGGGATGCAGAACACTCCGCAAGCGCCGCCGACTCAGCTGAGTAATCCACCGCAACAGCAATAGTCGCGCGCTACGCAAAATGCAAAAGGCCTCATCTCGCGATAAGGCCTTTTCGATTCTTCGAATCAAAAACCAGCCGCGCGTTGCATGACGGACGCATGCGTCCATCCCAACAGCGACACTTACACGCTGAACGAGCTGCCGCAGCCGCAGGTGCTCTTCACATTCGGATTCTCGAATTTGAAGCCAGCGCCTTCCAGCGTTTCGACGTAGTCCACGATGCAGCCGTTGAGGTACATGACCGAGGTGGCGTCGACGTAGACCTTAAGTCCGTCCATGTCGAAGGTCTTATCCATCATGCCGGCGCCGTTTTCAAACTGCATGGAATACGAGAAGCCGGAGCATCCGCCACCCACAACTCCAATGCGCAGGCCAGCGGGAACAGGCGTCTGCTGGCCCATAATCTCTTTGACCTTCGCGACGGCATTTGCGGTCAGGGTAATCGGGGCAACTTTCTTGGTTACTTCCGGGACGGTTGTCGTGGCCATTCGTATCTCCTTGGCTTTAAAGCTGTTTGATTATAGCAGAGTTTCTTTCCCCACCCTCTCTGCCTACGGTCTGATAGGTAATCATCTACCCGATTTGGATGCGGATTGCAAGCTGGAAGTCGCATTGTTCCGGTTCCGTAACAGCCTTCGGGACAAAGGATTTATTCATCGCCGGGGTTGGCAAACAGGGCTATAATCGTGCCGTTAGAGCCTTCCCCCTCGACGCGGGGCTCTTGGGAACCTCGCCACAAGGTGGAATGCTGCACTGGGTGTGACACTGCCGAGGTGGCTTATGACGCCAGTTGAAATCGTGGGAAGTATTTTCGGACTGTTCGCGGTGGGACTCATCGTGCTCCTCATTTACAAGAGCACGCTCACCATGCACGAAGACGATCAGCTGTTTCTGGATGATGCGAATTCGCACATGCAAGAAGAGCAGACCGAACTGCTGTCCAAGGTGAACCGGCTCACGATTCCGGTTCGCGTATTCAGCATTGGGTCGGGTGTGTTCCTGCTGGCCTTCCTGGCTCTGCTCATCTACACCAAGCTGAACGAAGTCCAATAAAGCGTCATTCGCGGAGAAAATTCTCCGCGCCCAGCCATGCGAGGCGGCAAGCCGCGTGTGGGGATCTTCTTTGCTTGCTCGTTCACCAGCGCAGCTTTGAGATTCTCGACCGTTGTTTGCCTCAGGCAGTTTTGTGTGACCTTGAGGGGAGCCGTTTTCCCCAGGATTGCCTGCAAACCTATGCCGAATTTGTTTTCTGACGAAGACGCACAACCATCTGTGGCGCGACCCGTCTATCTACCGGCGAAGAAATACCGCACAGTGAGTCCGCAAGTTATATCCCGTTTTGCGATCTGACCAGGAAACCCGAGATGCAGGCGAGCAGGCAGTCAAAAGACTCGTTCTGGATCGATGTTTTTTGAAAGGGCGCAGCTTCGTGCCGCGTCGTAAGTGCCGTACAATCGAGGGCGGCTTTCGCCGCTGAGGATGTTGCGGCCACGAATACTGCGCGGGCAACGTTTATAGTACAAGCAGATTCCTACAGCGGGAGTAAGCCAGCAAATGTCAACCGCTCCTGCGGAAGTGACTTCCGACTCTGAGTCTTTCCCAGATCAGCCGGGAGCACAACCGGATCCAACACCGGAACGCGAACCACGCCCGAAGCGATGGCGCTGGATCGTGCTGGCCACAACTGTGCTGCTCGTGGCTGTCGGCATTGCATTGCTGCTCCGGAGCAGAACGCCTTCCGCGGCGGTGATTCAACAATCCATCCCAGGAAACATCGGGAATGTTCTGCGTCTGAAAGGAACCACCGAAGCGATCCAGGCGCGCGCCATTCTTGCCCCACTGCTCGCCGGACAGCAGATCGGGACGCTCACGATCATTCATCTCACGCCCGCTGGCACCAGGGTCAAGCAGGGCGACATGCTGGTGGAATTCGACCGCCAGGCACAAATGCGCGACATCATCGACAAGCAAGCGGACTACGAAAAGCTGGTCGACCAGGTCGCCGGCGAGCAGGCCAAGGAGAGCGCAGCGCGCGCCAAAGACGAGACCGAACTGAAAGCCGCCGAAGACAATCTTCGAAAAGCGGAGTTGGAAATTCAAAAAGCAGAAATCGTCTCCCGCATTGACGCGGAAAAAAACCAGGAGAATCTGGATGAAGCCAAAGCAACTTTCGATCAATTGCGTGAGACATTCGATTTGAAGCGGAAAGCGGCGCAGGCGGCCATCCGCAGTCTGGAGATTCAACGCGACCGTACGCAGCAAACCATGCTGCATGCGAAAGCAAATTCGGAAAAGATGCAGATTCGCTCGCCGCTCGATGGCGTCGTTGTGTTGAACACGATCTGGAAGCAAGGCACCATGGGCGAAGTACAGGAAGGCGACCAGGTGCGAGCGGGCGTGCCCTTCATGCAGGTGGTGAATCCGGCTACGATGCAGGTCCGCTTACGCGCCAATCAACTGGACTTCCCCTCTCTGCGAATCGGCCAGACGACGAAGGTGCGGCTCGATGCCTATCCGGAGATGATGCTCTCGGGAAAGATCGATCAGATCGCGCCCATCGGCGAGGGTGGAGATTTTTCCACTAAGTTGCGATCGTTCGTGGTGATCGTGGCCATTCACGGAAATGATCCCAAGCTGATGCCCGATCTGTCGGCAGCGGTCGATGTGGATCTTTCCAAACCCACCGCAACAGCAGCGGCAGATGCTTCCACGCCTCAACCCGGCGGTGGCTCATGATTCGCCGCTTCCATCAGCTTTCGGTGCGTGGTAAGTCAGTCGTGGTCGCGGTCGTTCTGCTGCTCGGCAGCGGTGTCCTCCTCGGCGCTGTCCGGCTCAGCAGGCGGGCACCGACGGTTCCCATCACCGAAGTAAAACGCGGAGAATTCCTCGACTCGCTGCAATTCCGCGGAGAAGTAAAGGCGCTAAAGTCGGTGACGATCAGCGCTCCGGCCGAAGCGGGCGACCTGCAGATCGTCAAGATTGCGCCCGAGGGAAGTACGGTCAAGCCCGGCGACGTCATCGTCGAATTCGACAAAACGAAGACGGAGCAGGATCTGGCGCAGTACAAATCGACCCTCAAATCGGCGGAAGCTGAAATCGGGCAAGCCAAGGCACAGGCCCGACTCGCCGAAGAGGAAGACAAGACCACCGTCCTGAAGGCCCGCTACGACGTCGAGGCCGCCAAACTCGAAGCCAGCAAGCAGGAGATCGTTTCCAAGATCGAAGGAGAGGAAGCAAAACTAAAGCTAGCGGACGCTGAGCAGAAGCTGCGCGAGGCCGAGACGAAAGAAACGTCCGATCAGGCGCTGAATAAGTCCACCATCGCAAGCAAGCAAGACGCCAGCCAGAAAGCTAGATATGACGTCACTCGAGCAGAGCGGGCCCTGGCGCAGATGAGCCAGCGCGCTCCCTCGGCCGGAACCATCAGCCTGCTCCAACACTGGGGAGGCGGGACCATGGTCACCTACCGTCCAGGCGATCGCGCATGGCCCGGCGCGGCGATCGCGGAACTGCCCGATGCCACTACTTTGCGGATTACTGCGCGCGTCGATGAAACCGAACGCGGACGGTTGGCGCTCAACCAGCCAGTCACGGTGCAGCTCAACGCGATTCCGGATCGCCAGTTCACCGGACACATCGCGCAGATCGGCGCGATCGCGAGCCTCGATTTCACCAGCGGCTGGCCCATCAATCGCAATTTCATGCTGGAGATTGGACTCGATCAAACGGATCCGCGATTCAAGCCCGGCATCACCGGCGATGTGACCGTCATTGTCGACAAAGTTCAGAGCGCGGTCATCATGCCAGCGCAGGCTCTGTTTCAGAAGTC
>Ga0335078_10019452_pt1 | contig 10094 bp, 10 predicted proteins | sample Lox_Sample_32_FD_206711 | JGI IMG/M metagenome (GOLD analysis project Ga0335078, IMG submission 206711) | Soil microbial communities from Loxahatchee National Wildlife Refuge, Florida, United States - Lox_Sample_3.2 | ecosystem: Environmental > Terrestrial > Soil > Wetlands | place: USA...
GGCCCGACCCAACCATCGAAGTGGGCGCCGCCGACCACGCCGGCAAACCCGTGATCTTCGTACGCGATAACGGAGTGGGCTTCAGCATGAAATATGCCGATAAGTTATTTGGCGTGTTCCAGCGCCTCCATCGGACGGAGGACTTTGAAGGGACCGGCGTTGGCCTGGCAACTGCGCAGCGCATCATCCACAAGCATGGAGGGCGCATTTGGGCCGAAGCCGAACTGAACAAGGGCGCCACTTTTTATTTCACACTCGATGGCCTAGCGCTGGAACCTCCGCGCCACGAAACGCAAACGGCAGGAGCCTGACATGAATTCTAACAGCGTCGAAATCCTTTTGGTGGAAGACAGTCAGGACGATGTGGACCTGACCCTCCACACCCTGCGGAAAGAGAATCTTGCCAACCACATCATGATCGTCCGCGATGGCGAAGAGGCTCTGGACTTTCTGTTCTGCCGTGGCGCTTTTGCCGACCGTTCTTTTGAACATCCGCCACGGCTCGTCTTGCTGGACTTGAAATTACCTAAGGTCGATGGGACTGAAGTGCTTAAACAGATCAAGGGTCATCCCCGGACCCGCACCATTCCTGTGGTCATTCTGACTTCTTCGAAAGAAGAACGGGACCTGATGAATACCTACGATTTGGGCGCCAACAGTTTCATCCAGAAGCCCGTGGACTTCGACCAGTTTCGCAAAACGGTCAAGCAGTTGGGGCTTTACTGGCTGGTCACGAACCAGACCCCCGTGACGACCAGTATTTCCATGGCCGCAAGGCGGACCCCATGATCAGCGCACAAAGTGCCCTTCCCGTTGTCGCCGCCGCGCCGAAGGCAGCCGGGGAAAAGCTGAGCGTGTTGCTGGTGGAAGACAGCGCGTCCGACGTGGAGTTGACTTTGAATGAATTGCGCCGTGGCGGCTTTGAGGTCAGCTTTGACGTGGTTCAGACCGCGGAAGACTTTGCGAGTTGCCTTCGCAGCGGTTCCTATGACGTGGTGTTGACCGACTATAACCTGCCACAGTGGACTGGTATCGAAGCCCTCGAGTTGCTGCGGCAGGAGGGCCAGGACATTCCGCTGATTCTGGTTTCCGGCGCCCTGCCGGATGTTACAGCTGTGAACTGCATCAAGGAAGGAGCGGGTGACTACATTCTGAAAGACCGCCTTGCCCGCCTTCCCGCCGCGGTCCGATCGGCGTTGCAGAAGAAGAAACTGCGCGATGACCGCGAGCACGCCCAACGCGACCTCGCTCAGAAGGCGGAGGAACTGGCGCGCTCCAATCGCGAACTCGAGCAATTCGCCTATGTTGCTTCGCATGATCTGCAGGAGCCGCTGCGCATGGTGGCCGCCTATACCCAGCTGCTGGGGGAAAAATATCACGGCAAACTGGATGAGCAAGCTGACAAATACATCGGGTATGCGGTCGACGGCGCCAAGCGCATGCAGACTCTGATTCAGGACCTGCTGGCGTTCTCTCGCGTGGGGCGCCAAAAGGACGCGTTCAGCCTCACCGATACCAATGCGGTGGTGGAACAGGCGGTATCCAACCTTACCGCGGCCATTGGCGAGAGCGGAGCAATCGTGAAATACGATGGCCTGCCGGTGGTGGTGGCCAACGCCTCTCTTCTCGCGCAGCTCTTTCAAAATCTGATTGGGAATGCCATCAAATTTCACGGCGGCACAGCTCCTGAAATCCGCGTCACGGCGCAAAAGCAGGCCGCCGAGTGGGTCTTTGCCGTGACCGATAACGGTATCGGCATCGCGCCCGAATATCTGGATGACATCTTCGTCATCTTCAAACGCCTGCACACGCGCAACGAATATCCCGGCAACGGGATTGGACTGGCAATCTGCCGCAAGATCGTGGAACAACATGGCGGAAGAATTTGGGTCACGTCCCAGGAAGGACAAGGCTCTACCTTCAAATTCAGCCTGCCTGCATCCGAACCTTACTTTCAACCCGGACCGAACTGTGAAAACTAACCGAGAGATTCTGATCGTGGATGACAATCCGGCGGACATTGATCTGGCCTGCGAGGCGCTTTCGCAAGGGTCGCCCCCAACCCACGTCAGTTCCGTGGAGGATGGGGTCGAAGCGGTTGCGTTTCTTAATCGTGACGGCAAGTATGCATCCGCCCGCCGGCCCGATCTGATCGTGCTGGATTTGAATCTGCCGAGAAAAGACGGCCGTACGGTTCTGGTGGAAGTGAAATCTGATCCCAATTTGCGGCGCACGCCCATCGTAGTATTCAGCACTTCGCGCGCTCCCCACGACATCGCCGGCAGCTTCGAGCTCGGTGCCAACAGCTATGTCAGCAAGCCCGGCGACCTGGAGGGGTTTCTCGCCGCGATCACATCCATCGAGCGCTTTTGGTTTCACTGCGCCCGTCTGCCCCATGAGGAGGAATTATGAATAACCATCCTGCCCACGTTTTGCTGATTGAAGACAACCCGGGAGACGCAGACCTGGTACGCCTACGCCTGGTGGAATCCAGTTCTGATGTTGATGTCTCTTGTGTGGAGCGGCTCTCCGAAGGACTGGCCGCAGTCACCGAGCAACACCCGTCAGTAGTTTTGCTGGACCTGAATCTCCCCGACAGCCACGGCGCAGAGACTTTCCGCAAATTGCTAAGCAAAGCTCCCGGCGTGCCTGTGGTGGTTCTCTCGGGCCAGGACGACGAAGATCTGGCCGTCAAAGCAGTGCATCAGGGCGTGCAGGATTACCTGGTAAAGGGTAGCTTCGACAGCAAGCAGTTGGCCCGCGCCATGCGTTATGCCATCGAACGCCAGGCTTTGCTGACTTCACTCGATATGAGCCGCCGCCAGCAGTTGCAATTTAAAGATCAATTTCTCTCGCATGTTTCGCATGAGCTGCGCACGCCGCTTACATGTATTCATCAATTCGTCACGCTCATGTTGGACGGCTTGGCCGGATCCCTCAATCGGGAGCAACGTGAACATCTGGGCACGATATTCCGCAGCGTGAACCAACTGCGCACCATGATTGCGGATCTTCTCGAAGCGGCACGTGCGGAAACCGGAAAAATCTCCGTGGAGCCTCGCTGCATTTCCATCGATGAGGTGATTCGGCAGGCCATCAACATGCTTCGCGCCAACGCTGATGACAAGAGAATCGGCCTGGAAGCGGGACTCGACACCAGAATCCCCCTGGTCAACGCCGACCCCGACCGCCTGCAGCAGATTCTGATCAACCTGATCGACAACGCCATCAAGTTCACTCCACCTGATGGGTCGGTCATGGTGAAAGCATTTCTGGTCGAGCCCGACCCGGGTTTTGTTTACGTCTCAGTCTCAGACACCGGCAGAGGTATCAGTCCGGAAGCTCGGGCCCTGATTTTTGAACGCCTCTATCAGGACCCCAATGCCATTGACGACAGTCGCAAGGGCCTGGGTCTGGGACTCTACATCACGAAAGAACTGGTGCGGCTGCAGGGTGGACGGATTTGGTTGGAAAGTCAGATCGGACACGGCAGCGTCTTCACGTTTACGCTGCCACTGTTCTCTCTGCCCAAGCTGCTCTTCCCAGTGCTGACGGACCAGGGCCGCCTGCGTGAGACCGTGTCCCTGATTACGGTCGAGATTGAGCCCGTGCCGGCAGCTTCTTCCGATCGATGGCAGGACGCCCGCCGCCAGTGCCTGCAAGTCCTCAAATCATCCGTTTACCGGGGGGAAGATGTGGTACTGCCTTTGCCGCGGGCTTCCTCGCTTGAGGAATTTTTTCTAATCGTGGCCGCGGCCGACGAATCCGGCGTACGGGCCATGGAAAAACGCATCTGTGAACGCCTGGAGCGGGACCCGGAACTGCGCAACGTCTGTCGTGTCAAAGTGACTTCCAACGTGTTGTCCGCGCCCCGTTCGCAGGAATTGCCCTTGCAGGAACAGGTGCAGCTGATGGCAGACCGCATCAGCGAAATCGCGCTGCCAGTTTTCCATCGTCAACCAGTTTTGCTGGCTCCAAGGCAAGAAAATTCCGGACCTCCGACCGGTCCGCAAATGTAAAGGAGAGAAAACCATGAATAAACCTAAAATCCTGATCGTGGATGACGATCCCGATCTCCGGCGTGGACTGAATCTGCGCCTGCGCGCCAATCATTACGACACGGCCTACGCAAGCGATGGCTTCTCCGCCATTTCCATGGCACAGAAAGAACGCCCCGACCTGATTATTCTCGATATCGGATTGCCGGCGGGAGACGGCTTCGTCGTCCTCGACCGTTTACAGCAGAGCGCGGCACTTTCGGTCATTCCCGTGGTCGTGCTCACTGCGCGTGATCCCCAGGTCAACCGCGAGCGGACACTGAAGGCGGGAGCCATTGCGTTTTTGCAGAAGCCGGCAGATAACGCGGAACTGCTGGGCGTAATCCGCACCGCTCTGCAACAGCCCTGGCCAGGGACCGTGGTTGCGGCGCAACCTCGAGCGTAGCGCGAGGGCGAGGCCCAACTCGCCTTCGCGTCAACGGATTCAGCAGGATGCACTTGTCTAACGGGCTTCGCCGCGTCAAGTGACCGCCTTCCTTTGCCGATGAAAATCTGCAGAGGAATGGTTGCCTCCTGGCATGTTGGGACTGTATGACCCGCAGATCTTTCGGCTAGTTTTGGACAGCCTGCAGACCGGCGTCTATCTGGTCGGGCGGGATGGCCGAATTCTGTTCTGGAACAATGGGGCCGAGCGCATCACGGGCTACCATCGCCATGAGGTCCTCGGTCACGCCTGCAGCGATAACGTTTTAGCGCATTGCAACAACCATGACTGCGTTCTTTGCGGCGCCACTTGCCCGCTTCTGGAGGCGATCCACGAGGGCAGGGCCAGTGAGATCCAGATGTTCTTTCAGCACCGTTCGGGCCATCGCGTGCCCGTGCGCGTCCGTTCCGTGCCCATCCGCGACCGCCAGGGTTCGCTGATCGGGGCCGCGGAATGCTTTGACGAACACCCATCTGTTGGCGAAAGCGCGAAATATCTGCACAACCTGGCGTCACATGGCTGTCTGGACCTGGCCACGGGCGTAATGAACCACGCCTTCGCCCTCTCTCACTTGCGCGAAAACCTGACCTTCTTCAACGAATATCGTCTTCCGTTCGGAATCATCACGCTACGAGTTTTGCAATTGGAAGAGTTCCGCGCGTCTCATGGCCGCGAGGCGGCCGGTGCTTTGGTGCACGTAGTCGCTCAGACTCTGAAGCACGTATTAGGTGCGGCAGGTTTTCTGGGCCGCTGGACAGACGATCAATTCCTCGTGATCGTTCCCAATTGCTCGCAAGCGGAAGTGGAAAGAACCGCCACCAACCTGCAGAAAATCGGGAGTTCTTCCGGAATCCAGTGGTGGGGCGACTTCCTGTCGATTTCCGTCACCATGGGCCTGGCCATGGTGCAGCCAGGAGACAACATGGAATCTCTGTTGGAGCGAGCGCACGGTTCTCCGGAGCCGGTCCGTGAGCGGCCTGCTGACTATGTGCCTCCTTCTCCCGGAGCGAACCAGCCCGGTTCGGAGAGTTAGCCGCATGTTTGTGATCATCGGCATCGTCGTCGTGATCGGCGCCATCGTTGGCGGCTATCTAATGGAGCACGGGAATATCAGGGTCCTGCTCCAGCCTGCGGAACTTCTCATTATTGGCGGCGCGGCGGCCGGAACTGTGCTGATTGCAAACCCGCTTCATATCCTGAAGAAAATTGCCGGCGGCCTGGGCGGGGCTTTCGGCAGCTCGAAATTTTCCAAACAGGTCTATCTCGAAACCCTTAAGACCGTCTACGACCTGTTCAACAAAGCGCGGAAAGAAGGCCTGGTTTCTCTCGAGAATGACGTCGAAGATCCCGCCAACAGCGCGCTGCTTTCCAAAAACCCTCTTTTTGTGAAAAACCATCACATTCGGGATTTTTTTTGCGACACCATGCGCATGGCCGTAAGCGGAATGGAAGCTTTTGACCTAGACCAGGTCCTGGAACTCGATCTGGAGGTTCATCACCACGAGGCCAGCACGCCAATCGCAGCTCTGAGCACGACGGCTGACTCCTTGCCCGGCCTGGGCATCGTGGCCGCCGTTCTTGGCGTAGTCATTACCATGGGAGCCCTGGGCGGGCCGCCCGAGGAAATCGGCCACAAAGTTGCCGCCGCGCTGGTCGGGACCTTTCTCGGGATTCTGCTTTGCTATGGCTTTGTCGGCCCGCTCGCCTCCAACATGGCAAAAGCCGCCGATGAGGAACGCGCCTATTTGCACGTTCTGCGCGTAGTGATCTATTCGTTCTTGAAGGGCACAGCTCCGATCATGGCGGTGGAAGTGGCTCGCCGGGCGATTCCCGGCCATGTTCGCCCGTCGTTTCAGGAGCTGGAGCAAACTTGCCGGGCGAGCAGCGCCACGGGTGAAACAGCGGCCGCAGCTTCCGCCTGATCTACGAATCGTATGGAAAACAACCCCCGTCCCATCATCATCGTAAAAAAGAAAGCCGACCACGGCGGACATCACGGAGGCGCCTGGAAGGTCGCTTACGCCGACTTTGTCACCGCCATGATGGCCCTCTTCATCGTGCTCTGGCTTCTTAACACTAGTAAGCAAGTCCAGGATGCGATTGCCGGATATTTCAAAGATCCATCCGGAACTTCCAAGAAGCTGGGAACCGGTGAAAGTGGTTCTGGAGAAAACTTTACTCTCACCAAAGACAACATGCCGAAGTTGAAAGATGAGTTGCAAAAGGCTGTCCGCCAGATGACCGATTTCGACAAAATCAAGGATCAGGTCGAAATGACCGTAACTCCGGAAGGCTTGCGTATCGAACTGTTGGAAACGGCATCAGGAACCTTCTTTGATAGCGGCAGTTCCAAGCCTACCGACCAAGGTAAAGAACTGATGGTGATGCTGGCGCAGGAGTTGGCCAAGCTGCCGAACAAGGTGACCATTGAAGGCCACACGGACTCGAAGCCGTACGTCGGCGAACATGGCTACGGAAACTGGGAGCTCTCGGCCGATCGGGCCAATTCATCGCGCCGTCTGATGCAGGAGAATGGCTTGCGCGCCGACCAGGTCTCGCAAGTTCGCGGCTATGCCGATCAGAAGCTTCGCAAACCGGACGACCCCTTCGACCCTTCCAACCGCCGTATCACCGTGATCGTCCAGTACGTCGCCAAGAATGGAGAAGATTCGGACGCGCCCAATGCCGAGAAGCCCAACGCCGAGAAGCCAAACGCCGAAAAAACAGCCCCCGCAGAAGAAAATGCCAAACCCTCGGCGGGAACGCCGGCCAAAAAATGATGCCGATTTTTCATTGAGGTTAAACTCTTTGTCGAACAAGTGCGTCGCCAACCTTAGCCCGGAGCTTTCTTGCCCGAAACGATCGCGAATAACGCAAGTGTTTCCTCTCGCCGTTGGCGTATCGCGTTTCTGCTCGCCTTGGGCGTTCTGGTCAACTTCTTCGACCGCATCAACCTCTCGGTCTCCCGCGATGCGTTGAATGCTTCCTTCGGAATGTCATTAGTCGCGTTCGGCTTTCTTTCGAGTGCCTTCAGCTGGACCTATGCACTGATGCAGATGCCGGCGGGAGTTTTACTCGACCGCTTCGGCGTGCGCCGCCTAGGACGCATCAGCACTCTACTTTGGAGCCTGTCTTCTTTCGCCACGGCACTTTCTCCGGGGCTCATTTGGTTTTTCGGGGCCCGGTTGCTTTTGGGCGTGAGCGAATCTCCCACATTTCCCGCCAATGCCAAAGCCATCGGATATTGGTTTACCCGCGACGAGAGAGGCCTAGCTACGGCCATCACCGATGCAGCAGCCAAATTCTCAACCGCTGTCGGCGTTCCGCTCATCGGTATGCTGCTCCTGCATTTCGGCTGGCGCTGGAGCTTCGCCACCACCGGAATGATTAGCCTGTTCTACTTTGGCTTGTTTTACCGGATTTACCGCAACCCAAGCGAGGATAGCGGTCTCTCCGCCCACGAGCATGAGTTCATTCTGAACGGTGGCGCACAAACGGAAGACCCGGCGCGGGCCGAGCGTGGGGCTCCCGTCGCTTATCTTTTACGGCAGCGAAAAGTCTATGGTCTCGCCTTGGGTTGGGGCGCTTATAACTACACTTTCTTTCTTCTGTTGAATTGGCTGCCCAGTTATCTTTCCCTTTCGCTTCACGTTGATCTACTCCACTCGGTTTTTTACACGAGCGTGCCCTGGCTGCTGGCGACGGTCACCGACCTTCTGGTCGGCGGGTGGCTCGTCGACGCCCTCATTCAGCGTGGATGGAACGCAAACCGCGTACGCCAGATCGTCATGGTGGGTGGAATGAGTCTCGGTCTCGCAATTCTCGGCGCTGCAAGGGCGCATACTCCCGCCGTGGCGCTGATCTGGATCAGCTTGGCTTTGGGCGGCTTGGCCGCAGCGGCGCCAGTGGCGTGGACGGTTCCTTCGTTGATTGCTCCCCGCGAGAGCGTCGGAACGCTTGGCGGCATGGTCAATTTTTCAGGCCAGATCGCCGCCATTTCGGCGCCCATCGTGACTGGCTACATCGCCGCGTTGACGCACTCCTTCGCGGCAGCGTTTGCAACTGCCACGGGAAATCTCCTTCTCGGAATTGCTGGCTATGTTTTTCTGCTCGGACGCATCGAGCCGATTCCAGATCCCCCGGAAAATCGCGCCAACATTTAGGATAGAAAAGTTCCGCGAACAATGAAACTCAACAGACTGCGCACACGGTACTTTCTTGTCGGCTTAACCGTCTTTCTCGGGCTCGCGCTGACGCTTGCCAGTCAGGGAGCGCCGACGAGGCAATATCTCGTCTACCTCGGAACCTACACCGACCATGGCGGCAAAGGAATTTATGCCTTCCGCTTCGATTCCGTGAGTGGTCAACTGACTTCGCTGGGGCTTGCCGCCGAGAGTCCTGAGCCGTCATTTCTTGCGATTTCACAGAACCGACGATTTCTGTATGCGGCCAATGAGATTCTTACCTTCAACGGCCAGCCAGCCGGCGCAGTAAGCGCTTTTGCGGTCCAGCCGGATACCGGGAAGCTCTCGATTCTGAACCAGGTCTCCTCCCGAGACGAGGGCCCGGCCCACATCACGCTCGATCACAGCGGCAAGTATGTCTTGGTTTCCAATTACACGCTCGGCAGCATCGCAGTTTTTTCTTTGCTGCCGGATGGTCGGATCGGCCAGGTCTCGTCCTTCGTCCAACACAAAGGTTCGAGCGTAAATCCGGAGCGGCAACAAGGCCCACATGCTCATGCGATCGTCTTATCACCTGACAATCGTTACGCCATTGCCGCGGACCTGGGTCTGGACGAGTTGCTTGAATACCCCTTCGATGTTGCAAAAGGCACGCTGGGGAATCCGCAAGTTGTGAAGACGAGACCGGGCGCGGGACCAAGGCACTTAGTTTTCGGACCGACTGGCAGATTTCTTTACGTCATCAATGAATTGCAATCCACGGTTGTGGCTTACACATACGACGCGCGAAATGGCAGGCTTCGCGAACTCCAGACCATTTCCACGCTTCCCAAAGGACTTAATGGAGAAAACACAGCTGGAGAAATAGACGTTCATCCCTCCGGCAAATTCCTCTTCGCCTCGAATCGCGGAGACAACAGCATCGCCGTATTCGCTGTCGATCCCAAGCGAGGCAGTCTCAAGCTGCTCGAGATCGATTCGACTCGCGGTAAAACTCCCCGCAATTTCGCGCTAGACCCTTCAGGGTCTTGGTTGCTAGCAGCCAACCAGGACTCCGACGATATCGTTGTATTTCGCGTCGATTCTGGAACCGGCCATCTGACCGCGCAGGGCGCGATGGTTCCGGCGCCTTCGCCGGCGTGCATAAAGTTTGTTTCAGCTCCATAGTGTGGTGGCAATTATTTCGTTTGAGATAAGACAAACAATCTCGCGGCCCACGAACGCGCGGCAACGAGCACTACACACATAGCCAGAATCAACCATGCCTCGTGGGGAAGAATAAACATATCCCACGCGGGGCAGCGACTGAGCTTTTCAAAGGCTGGATACTTTCCCGAGAATTCCTCCAGCACCGTCGCGCCGGGAATGAGAAACGGCACCGCCAGGGCAAGGCAAATGATCGCGAAATTTCTCAACTTGCCCTGCAAC
>Ga0335078_10019453_pt1 | contig 10094 bp, 9 predicted proteins | sample Lox_Sample_32_FD_206711 | JGI IMG/M metagenome (GOLD analysis project Ga0335078, IMG submission 206711) | Soil microbial communities from Loxahatchee National Wildlife Refuge, Florida, United States - Lox_Sample_3.2 | ecosystem: Environmental > Terrestrial > Soil > Wetlands | place: USA: Florida...
ACCGACGACCTCGCCGCAGTGCCGATCAGGGCCTTGGTGGCCCGCAATGCAAAGGCCGATTGGAGCCGCCTCGACGAAGTTTTTTTCGGCTGCGCCAATCAGTCGGGCGAGGACAACCGCAATGTGGCGCGGATGGCGCTGCTGCTCGCCGGCTTGCCGGAGACGATCCCCGGCATCACCGTCAACCGGCTGTGCGCTTCCGGGCTTAACGCGGTGGGCGACGCCGCGCGGGCCATCCGCTGCGGCGAGATCGATTTCGCCATCGCCGGCGGCGTCGAATCGATGACACGGGCGCCGTTCGTCATGGGCAAGGCCGGCGAGGCGTTTTCGCGCGCGGCGGACATCTACGACACCACGCTCGGCTGGCGCTTCATCAATCCGCTGATGAAGGCGCAATACGGCGTCGACTCGATGGCCGAGACCGGCGAGAACGTAGCGCAAGAATTCCAGGTCACGCGCGCCGATCAGGACGCTTTCGCGCTGCGCTCGCAGCAGCGCGCCGCCAAGGCCGCGGCTGCCGGCTACTTCGCCGAAGAGATCGTGCCGGTCTCAGCGCCCGGCGGCAAAGCCGGACCGGTCACGGTCGACAAAGACGAGCATCCGCGGCCCGACACCACGCTGGACAATCTGCAAAAGCTGAAACCCATCGTGCGCAATCCCGGCACCATCACCGCCGGCAACGCCTCGGGCATCAATGACGGCGCCGCCGCGATCATCCTCGCCAGCGCGGACGTGGCGAAGGCGCATGGGCTCACCCCGCGCGCCCGCGTTCTCGGCATGGCCTCGGCCGCGGTGCCGCCGCGCATCATGGGCATCGGCCCGGTGCCGTCGACCAAGAAGCTGTTGGGCCGGCTCGGCCTGAAGATTTCCGACTTCGATTTGATCGAGATCAACGAAGCCTTTGCCTCGCAGGGGCTCGCCTGTCTGCGTCAGCTCGGCGTTGCCGACGATGCCCCGCACGTCAATCCGCACGGCGGCGCCATCGCGCTCGGTCATCCGCTCGGCATGTCCGGCGCGCGCTTGACGCTGACCGCGGTGCACGGTTTGGAAAGGCGCGGCGGCAAGCGCGCGCTCGCCACCATGTGCGTCGGCGTCGGGCAAGGCGTGTCGCTGGCGCTGGAGAAGGTTTAGCCGAACCACCTCTCCCGGCCGGGGAGAGGTGATCTTAAGGAGAACAGTCGCGTGCCGATGTCGCCGGGTTACATCCCCTTCCATCCCAATCCGTCGAAGCCGAAATACCGGCCGCCGCCGGGCGCGGTCGATTCACACTGTCACGTGTTCGGGCCGGAAGCGGTATTTCCGTTCGCGCCGAAGCGCAAATACACGCCCTGCGATGCGCCCAAGGAAAAGCTGTTCGCGCTGCGCGACTTTCTCGGTTTCGACAAAAATGTAATAGTCCAAGCGACCTGCCATGACACCGACAACCGCGCGCTGGTCGACGCGCTCGTTCATTCGGGCGGCAAAGCCAAGGGCGTCGCCTTCGTCGGCGAGGCGGTGACCGACGCCGAACTGAAGGACCTCGACAAAGCCGGCGTCAAGGGCGTCCGTTTCAACTTCATCAAGCGGCTGGTCGATTCGACGCCGAAGGACGTGATGCAGCGTATCGCCGCGCGCATCGCCAAGCTTGGCTGGCACATCGTCATCTATTTCGAGCACGCCGATCTCGACGAGATGGGCCCGTTCCTCAAATCGCTGCCGACCGTGCTGGTGTTCGATCATATGGCTTGCCCGAATGTGCGCGAGGGGGTCGACGGCAAGCACTTCCAGAACTGGCTCAAGGCGCTCGACGCCAACAAGACCTGGATTACAAAAGTGACATGCCCGGAACGCTTCACGGTTGCGGGACCGCCTTACGACGATGTGGTGCCGTTCGCGCGCGCCATCGTCGAGCGTTTCCCCGACCGCGTGATCTGGGGCACCGATTGGCCGCATCCCAATATGCCCAAGGAAGCGCCCGACGACGGCGTTCTGGTCGACTTCGTGCCCAAGATCGCGACGACGGTGGCGGCGCAGCAGGCGCTGCTCGTCGATAACCCGATGCGGCTTTATTGGAGCTAGACGAATTCCAATGTTACTGCGGCTTGCGACTGTATTATTGGCCTTGAGCCTTTCCGCCGCCGCGGCGCAGGCCCCGCCGGTGAATTGGCCGCCATTGCCGGCCAAGGGGTTCGTCTCCGGCCGTCCCGCCACCGACGAAGACGTCACCGCCGGCAATGCCATTTTCGTGCTGAAAGCCTATGGCGGTTATTTCGGCAAGCCGATGAATATCGTCATTCCGCAATACGCTTATTTCACCAAACGCGGCGAGAAGCCGGTGCCGGTGGTCGTCGTCCAGGCCGAGATTGGAAAGGGTATAAAACTGTTCGGCGTTCGCGCGTTCGACGGCAAGACCGCGACCGCCAGGGATTACGAATTGCAGTTGCTGGGAACGACGCCGCCGCATTAGCGCGCCGTGGCCGCAAGGCTTACGTTGCCAATGGCGGCTGCGCTATATATGTCAAAGCGAGCGGAAGAGGCGCCCCCCAAACGGGAGAGACGAATGGCCCGCGAACGGCATGATTACGACGATATTCCGGGCACTTTTGTGTTCGACGCCGAGCGGTCCCGCCAGGGCTACGGCATCAACATGTTCTGCATGTCGCTGATGAAGGACGAGAACCGCAAGGCCTTCAAGGCGAATGAGGCGGAATACCTGAAAAGGTTCAAGCTGACGCCGGAGCAGACCGAGGCCGTGCTCAAACGCGACTACAACCGCATGCTGGAGCTCGGCGGCAATATCTATTTCACCGCCAAGCTCGGCGCCACCGATGGGCATTCGTTCCAGCACCTCGCCGCGGTGATGACCGGCAACACCCAGGACGACTACGCCAAGATGATGCTCGGCGGCGGCCGCAACGTCGAAGGCAATCGCTCGCGAACGGGCAAGAACGCGCCGTCGAAATTTATTGCCGGTGGGCCAGAGAAGAAGCCGGCCGTTAAGGCCAAATCCGGCAAAGCCAAATCCGCCAAAGCGAAATCCAGCAAGACCAAATCCAGATCAGCAAAACGGAAGTGATGCCGTGGCCAGAATCGTCGCAGGAATAGGATCGTCGCACGTGCCCGCCATCGGCGCGGCGCTCGACAACAACAAGACCGAGGAGCCGTATTGGAAGCGGGTGTTCTCGGGCTTCGAGAAGTCGCAAGCGTGGATGCGGGAATGTAAGCCCGACGTCGCCATCATCGTCTATAACGATCACGCCTCGGCGTTCTCGGTCGAGATGATCCCGACCTTCGCGCTCGGCTGTGCGGCGGAATTCCCGCCGGCCGACGAAGGCTGGGGGCCGCGGCCGGTGCCGGTGGTGCAGGGTTATCCGGCGCTTGCCTCGCACATCGCGCAGTCGGTCATTCTCGACGAATTCGATCTCACCATCTGCAACAAGATGGAAGTCGATCACGGCATGACCGTGCCGATGAATCTCCTGTTCGGCAAAATTCCAAAAGAGGGGCACTGGCCGTGTCCGGTCATCCCGCTCGCCGTCAACGTGGTGATGTATCCGCCGCCGACTGGCCATCGCTGCTTCATGCTCGGCCGCGCCATCAAGAAGGCGGTGGAGTCCTATCCCGAAGACCTCAAAGTGGTGATTTTCGGCACCGGCGGCCTGTCGCACCAGATTTCCGGCCCGCGCGCCGGCCTGATCAACAGCAAGTGGGACAAAGCCTTCCTCGATAATTTGTCGAGCCATCCGGAGAAATTGGTAAAAATTCCGCACCTCGATTACATGCGCGAAGCCGGCGCCGAGGGCATCGAGATGGTGATGTGGCTGATCATGCGCGGCGCGCTCGACGACAAGGTCGACGAGGTCTATCGCTTCTACACCGTACCGGCATCGAACACCGCCGTCGGCCATATCATCCTGGAGAACCGCGCCAAAGCCTCAGCCAAGCGCAAGACCGTGGCCAAACACAAGCCGGCGATCAAGCACAAGCGCGCGGCGGCGCAGGCGAAGGTCGAGCGCGTCCGCAGTTAATTCGTCGTTGCGAGGAGCAAAGCGACGAAGCAATCCAGCTTCGCTAAGCCGCACTGGATTGCTTCGCTTCGCTCGCAATGACGAGGACATGAGTTCGGAGGAATGAAATGAAAATCTGCGTAGCGGGGCAGGGCGCGTTCGGCCAAAAGCATCTCGACGCGCTCAAACGCATTGCCGACGTCGAAGTCACGTCGCTGGTCGGCGGCAATCAGGACTCCACCGCCCAGGTCGCCAAGAAATACGGCATCCCGCATTACACCGGCGAACTCTCGGAAGGCATCAAACGCGCCGACGCGGTGATCCTGACCACGCCGACCAAGATGCACTTCCGCCAGGGCGAGCAGGTGATGCGCGCCGGCAAGCATGTGCTGGTGGAAATTCCGGTTACCGATTCGGTCGAGGACGCCGAAGCCCTGGTCAAGATCGCCAAGGAGACCGGCGTCACCGCCATGGGCGGCCACGTCCGGCGCTTCAATCCAAGCCACCAATACGTCCACAAGAAGATCGTCAAGGGCGAGCTGAAAATCCAGCAGATGGACGTGCAGACCTATTTCTTCCGAAGAAAGAACATCAATGCCGCCGGCAATCCGCGCAGCTGGACCGACCATCTGCTCTGGCATCACGCCGCCCACACCATCGACCTGTTCCAGTACCAGGCCGGCGAGACCATTTCCGACTGCTACGCGGTGCAGGGACCCATTCATCCGCAGCTCAATATCGCCATGGACATGGGCATCGTCGCCAAGACGCCGTCCGGCGCGGTGCTCACCTTGTCGCTGTCGTTCAACAACGACGGGCCGCTCGGCTCGTTCTTCCGCTATATCTGCGACAACGGCACCTATAAGGCCTATTACGACGATCTTTCGGACGGCAAGGACAACAAGATCGATCTGTCCAAGGTCGACGTGTCGATGGACGGCATCGAGCTTGAAGACCGCGAATTCATCGCTGCGATCAAGGAGAAACGCGAGCCGAACGCCAGTCTCGCTCAGTTGCTGCCCTGCATGCACGTGCTCGGCAAACTGGAAAAGATCATCGACCCGCAGCGCAAGGCGCATGCATAAGCCATGTCCCGCAAAAAACCTGTCCTCAGACTTGATCGGAAGGTGGCACAGGTTTTGCGGCAAGGGCATGCGGAAATGAACAGATAACCTTCACCTCCTCACGCGGAAAAGCCAACATGGCCCGCTGTCAACATCGACCGATCCCGCTCAGCGTCCTCGCCGCGGTCATCGGCGTGCTCATTGCGGCTCCAAGCGGCTTCGCGCAGACGCCGGCAACGCCGGCCCCTCCCGCCGCAACGCCGGCCCCTCCCGCTGCGACGCAAGCGCCGCCGCCGGCGACCCAATCGCTGTCCGCGGTACAATTGCAAAAAATCAATGGCTGGATCGCCGACAAGGGCAGGGACATCGCGATCACACCGATCATCACCGACATTCTCGGCCTGACCAACGGCAACCAGACGCTGACCTGCCGTGCCTTCGCCGCGGAAGGCGAGGGTGACGAGGTGCATCAGATCTATATGCTTCCCGGCGGAAAGGGTTATCTGGAAGCGCACTTTTACAAGGACAAGCTCGACGTCTATTGGGCCGACAAGGATTTCGCTCTGCTTGCCGCCGTGGAGGGCATCCGCGGCCAGAAGCCGGCCGCGGCGTCGTTTGCCGACGCCCAATACGGTTTCGGCTTTGAATCGGCATGGTGGGCGAAATACGCCGACGCGCATTAAAGCATGATCCGGAAAAGTGGAAGCCGGTTTTCCGAAACGATCATGCTTCACTAGAAATATCAGCGCGGCAGCGAGTCCATTTGGATCGACTGCGACGCTATGCCCAGCTGGCGAAACTCAAGCCCGTGCCGGTGCCCGCCGGCGTGCGGTAGCCGGGCACGTATTCGAACCAGTTCAAGTCGAGATGCTCGCAGGCACCGGCGACGCCGACCCAATTGAGGATTTCGGAGCTGCCGGAATGCAATTTGTTGCGCGGCAGGTTCTGCAAGAAATTAGCATCCTTGTCGGCGCAGGCTTTGAGGATGGCGCGGTCGAATTCCTCGTCGACCAAAAAATGACTTAAGCCACCCGAGGCGATGACGCCGATGCGCCCGTCGCCGGGAAACGCCTCGACGGCCCTGCGGATGGTTCGGCCGAGCTCGTAGCAACGCCGCGGCCGTGGCTGGTTCGGCGGGAAATAGGTGTTGAGGAATACCGGCACGATGGGGATAGGCTTGTTCTCGTCCATCAGCCGGCGGTGCACGTAAGCCATGCCGTGGCCTTCGCCTTCACCCTTGCGCATGCATTTCGACGACGCCGGATCGAAGCCGTGCTCCATCAGCCAGTCGATCAGATGCAGCGCGAGCTTCGAATCGACCGGATAGGGACGCGGCTCGGTGTCTTCGAAAAAACCTTGCCGGTTCTTGACATACCATTCCGGGAAGCGCTGCCGGTACAGCTCGTGCTGCTCGTTGCTGTTGAGGATGGTGTCGCCGTAATAGATCGCGAAGGTCGGCCGGGCGTCTTCGAGATAGGCTTCGTCCTGGTCGTCGCTCATGACGATCAGGGTATCGAGCCTGGCGCCGTCGAGCGTTTTGCTCAAATGCGCCATCGCCGCGCGCACCTTGTTCTGGCGCGCCACAAGCTCGGCGGGCGCGACGATGGCCGCCATGTTGGGGTCGGCCCTCTCCAGCAGCTCGGCATAGGTTACCGGGCGACCTTCCTTGTCGCGGTGCTTGATCTTCTGGTCGGTCTCTTCGAAGCGCGGCAACGTCTCGTCGGAGGCGAGCAGCATCGGCGTGTGCGAACTGCCGAGCCCGAGCGTGATCTTGGCCATCCGTATCTCCGGCTATATGCGGGCTACCCCTAATTCAGCGGATGCTAGCACAGATGCGGGAATTCGCGGCGGTTAACGCCGGCGGCACGCCGAAAACCGAGACATTGCGGAACTGGACAAGACGGAGCCGGAATGTTGGTATGCGGCCCGAATGAATTACCGAAGCCCGGGAGGAACCCCATGAAAACCAAGATATTTTTTGCTGCGGCTTGCGCCGCCGCGCTGATGACGGCCAGCGGAGCCAAGGCGCAAGACGTCAAGATCGGCTTCATTCTGCCGATGACCGGCCAGCAGCAATCGACCGGCAAGCAGGAGGCGGCGGCCGCCAAGCTGTGGATGGCGCAGCACGGTGACACGGTCGCCGGCAAGAAAATCGATCTTATCATCAGGGACGACGCCGCGGTTCCCGACAACACCAAGCGCATCGCGCAGGATCTGCTCGTCAACGAGAAGGTGAACTTTCTCGCCGGCTTCGGCATCACGCCGGCGGCTTTGGCGGTTGCCCCGCTTGCGAGCGAAGCCAAGGTGCCGGAGATCGTGACCGCGGCCGGCACCTCGATCATCACCGCGAAGTCGCCTTATATCGTGCGCACCAGCTTCACGCTGGCGCAGTCGAGCGTGCCGATGGCCGACTGGGCGGCGCAGAACGGCATCAAGAAAGTCGTGACCATGGTCTCCGACTATGCGCCGGGCCATGACGCCGAAGATTCCTTCATCAAGGAATTCACCGCGAAGGGCGGTCAGGTTGCCGACAAAATTACCTTCCCGCTCGCCAATCCCGACTTTGCGCCGTTCCTGCAGCGCGCCGCCGACGACAAGCCCGACGCCATCTTTGTGTTCGTTCCGTCGGGACAGGGCGGCACCTTCGTCAAGCAATTCGCCGAGAAGGGTCTCGACAAGGCCGGCATCAAGATCATCGGCCCGGGCGACGTCACCGACGACGACCTGCTCAACAACATGGGCGATCCGATCCTCGGCACCATCACCGCGCATATCTATTCGGCCGATCACAATTCGCAGGCCAACAAGGACTTCGTCGCCGCGTTCGAGAAGGCGAACAACGGCATGCGGCCGAATTTCATGGCGGTCGGCGCCTATGACGGCATGCACTTGATGTATGCGGCATTGGAGAAGACCGGCGGCAAGACCGACGGCGACGCCCTGGTCGCGGCAATGAAGGGCATGGCCTGGGAGAGCCCGCGCGGCCCGATCTCGATCGATCCGGATACCCGCGACATCATCCAGAACGTGTATATCCGCAAGGTCGAGAAGAAGAACGGCGAGCTGTACAACGTCGAATTCGCGACCTTCCCGAACGTCAAGGATCCGATCAAAGCCGGAACGATAAAGTGAAAATCGCCTCTCCCCGCGCGCGGGGAGAGGCCGAGTGAGCGGAGCGAACGAGGGTGAGGGGGCCTCACCGTGATTCTGAGCGCTGCAATTACGAGCCCAGCGGTGAGGCCCCCTCATCCCGACCTTCTCCCCGCACGCGGGGAGAAGGAGGTGTAGGCCGCGGTCCGTTGAGTAGAACATGCTGACTATTGTGTTCGACGGTGTTGCCTACGGCATGCTGCTGTTCGTGCTGGCATGCGGGCTGTCGGTCACGCTTGGGCTGATGAATTTCATCAATCTGGCCCATGGCGCGTTCGCCATGGCCGGCGGCTATTGCACCGTGATCCTGGTCAACCGGCTCGGCGTACCGTTCGCGCTTGGTGTGCCCATCGCCTTTCTGGTCACGGCGCTGCTCGGCGGACTGTTCGAGCGCACCCTCTATGTTCACGTCTATGCCCGCAGCCATCTCGACCAGGTGCTGTTCACCATCGGGCTCGTCTTTATGTCGGTCGCCGCGGTCGACTACACGATGGGCTCGTCGCAGCGCTTCGTGCAGATTCCCGACGCGCTCCAAGGCCAGTTCGACGTGTTCGGCATCGGCATGGGCAAATACCGGCTGCTGATCATCGTCGTCTGCGGCTTGCTGACGATCGCGCTGCAGCTCATCCTCGCCAAGACCCGCTTCGGCAGCCGGTTGCGCGCCGCGGTCGACGATCAGCGCGTGGCGCGCGGGCTCGGCATCAATGTTGGCGCGGTGTTCGGCATCACATTTGCCGTCGGCTCCGGCCTCGCCGGCCTGGGCGGGGCGCTGGGCGCGGAAATCCTCGGCCTCGATCCGACTTTTCCGCTGCGCTACATGATCTACTTCCTGATCGTGGTCACGGTCGGCGGCACCTCCAGCATCATCGGCCCGTTCCTGGCGTCGATTCTGCTCGGTATCGGCGACGTCGCCGGAAAATATTACGTGCCGACGCTCGGCGCCTTCGTCATCTACGCCATCATGATCGTCGTCTTGATCTGGCGGCCGCAGGGCCTGTTCGCCCGTTCCAGCGCGCGGTGAGGCCGATGTCCGCGCTGGCCGATGACGTCTCGACCTATCTCAAGCGCCGCGCCCGCTGGTCGCCGTTCGAGATCGCGTTCTGGCTCGTCGCCTTTGCCAGCATCTGGCTGTTTCCCGACAAATATCTGATCTTGAAGGATACCGCGATCCTGGCTTTGTTTGCGCTGTCGCTCGATCTCATCCTCGGCTATGCCGGCATTATCTCGTTGGGTCAGGCGGCGTTTTTCGGCGTTGCCGGATATTTTTCCGGACTGGTCGCCAAATACGGCGTTATCAATGAGCCGATCGTTGCGCTGTTTTGCTCCGGCCTCGTGGCGGCGGCGCTCGGCTTCGTCACGAGCTTCCTGGTGCTGCGCGGCTCCGACCTGACCCGGCTGATGGTGACGCTCGGCGTGTCGCTGATGCTCGGCGAGGTCGCCAACCGCTACTCCAACATCACCGGCGGCGCCGACGGCCTGCAGGGCGTCGACATCGCGCCCATTCTCGGCCGCTGGCATTTCGATCTCTACGGCCACAACGGCTATGTCTATTGCCTGATCGTGCTGTTCGTCTGCTTCGTCATAGCCCGGCGCATCGTCTATTCGCCGTTCGGGCTGTCGCTGCGCGCGGTGAAGGGTAATGCCCTGCGCGCCTCCGCCATCGGCATTCCGGTGAACTGGCGGCTGGTCTCGATCTACACCGTGGCCGCCGGCTTCGCCGGCATTGCCGGCGCGCTGTTGACGCAAACTACGGCGTTCTGCTCGCTCGACGTCTTCTCGCTGGAACGTTCGGCTGACCTGCTGCTTGTTCTCATCATTGGCGGCACCGGCTATCTCTATGGCGGCTTGATCGGTGCGGTGATCTACAGATTTCTCCAGGATTGGATAGCGACGC
>Ga0335078_10019454_pt1 | contig 10094 bp, 10 predicted proteins | sample Lox_Sample_32_FD_206711 | JGI IMG/M metagenome (GOLD analysis project Ga0335078, IMG submission 206711) | Soil microbial communities from Loxahatchee National Wildlife Refuge, Florida, United States - Lox_Sample_3.2 | ecosystem: Environmental > Terrestrial > Soil > Wetlands | place: USA...
ACGTCGCCGATCCGGACGCTGCGGGGGCCCCGGGGAATGCGCTGTAGCACCGCAACCTTGAGAATGTTGTGTCGGAGGTAGCGCGGATGGCAGGGTTGCCGGCCTCGTGGCCTCGACACCTGACAGATTGCACACATAACCGGGAGCCTGCGTGATCACTGCTTTCCCTGCGGACCTTCGCGACGGCGCGGTCGCCGCCGAGGTGCTGAGCGGGCTCGGCCAGGTGGAGGAGGCGCTGCGGGAGGTCGCTACCGGCGTAAACGGAGTGCTCGCCGACGCCGCGCGGCACTTGATCGAGGCTGGCGGCAAACGGTTCCGCGCGACGCTCGTGCTGCTTGCTGCGCAATTCGGAGATGCCCGTGCGGCGAAGGTGGTCCCGGCGGCGGTGGCGATCGAGCTGACACACCTGGCCACGTTGTACCACGACGACGTGATGGATGAGGCGGTCATGCGCCGCGGCCATCCATCGGCCAATTCGCGCTGGGGAAACACCGTGGCGATCCTTACCGGTGACTTCCTGTTCGCGCGTGCGTCACGGATTCTGGCGGATCTCGGTCGCGATGCCATCAGGATCCAGGCCGAGACCTTCACGCGGCTAGTCACCGGGCAGGTCGCGGAGACGGTTGGCCCGCCGCCCGGTCAGGATCCCCTCGAGCACTACCTGTCTGTGGTAGCGGACAAGACCGCGTCGCTGATCGCGACCGCGGGCCGCTTCGGTGCCATGTTCGGGGGTGCGCCGCCCGTCGTGGTGCGCCACACGGAGGCCGCGTGTGCTGCGCTCGGCATGGCATTCCAGTTGTCGGACGACATCCTTGACGTGGCGAGCGAATCCGTGCAATCAGGCAAGACGCCGGGCACTGACCTGCGTGAGGGCGTGCGAACGCTCCCCGTGCTGCACGCGCTGCGCTCCGCGAACGCGGACGGCGGACGGCTGCGCGAGCTGCTGAATGGCGCCGACCTGACCGATCCACGGCTGCACGCCGAGGCGCTCAGCCTGCTTCGCGCGCATCCGGCGATGGCTGCCGCGCGGTCGGACCTGCGCCGGTGGGCAGACGAGGCACGCAAGCAGGTACTCGCGCTGCCTGATGTCCCTGCGCGGACCGCGTTCGTGTCGCTCTGTAACTACGTAGTTGAGCGAACGGGGTGACACGGCGCCGGACCTTGGCTGGCCGTCAACCAGGAGGATGGAACGTGAGGTTGTTCGGATCTCACAAGAGCCGGCTCGTGACGGCAGACGAGGCACTGCCCGGGCGGTCTGACGCGATGCGCGTACCCGCCACGCATGAGGTGCTCGGCGCGCGGCTGACCCCGCCCTATCCGGAGGGGACAGAGGTCGCGGAATTTGCGCTCGGCTGTTGCTGGGGCGGCGAGCGGGAGTTCTGGAAGGCACCGGGCGTGGTGACCACGGCGGTGGGCTACGAGGGAGGATACACGCGCAACCCCACCTACGAAGAGGTATGCACCGGCCGCACGGGACACGCGGAGGCGGTCCGGGTAGTGTTCGATCCGTCGAGGACGGGTTATCGTGAGCTGCTCAAACTGTTCTGGGAGTCGCACGACCCAACCCAGCGGATGCGCCAGGGCAACGACGTCGGCACCCAGTACCGTTCGGTGATTTTCTATACGTCACCCGAGCAGCAGGCGGCGGCGGAGGAGTCGCGCAACGCGTTCCAGCGGGCGCTGACCGCGGTCGGCCATGGTCAGATCACCACCGAAATCGTCCCCGCCGGAGAGTTTTTCTTCGCGGAGGGCTATCACCAGCAGTACCTCTCGGGCAACAAGAACCCTAACGGCTACTGCGGGCTGGCCGGCACGGGCGTCTCCTGCCCCGTCGGCCTGGCGAAGGCGGATGACTAGGGCCCGCAATTCTGTCGGAGGGTGTGGTTAGCGTGTCCTCATGGCATCACGTCCATTTTCGGCAAGACTGGAGTTAGCAGCAGGGGTGAGCTGCTTGCCGCTTTTTCTTCGGCACCGGTGCCCGCCGCCTGGCCCCACTGAACCGGGGGAGGACGCGCTGGCTGACTGAGCCTGGTCCGCTGTCAGGCCGCGGCGGGTATGGCAAGCGGCACTGCGGTTCGTTCTGGTGGGTTGCCGTAATGATCCCAGATCCGGTTCAGCTCGTACTGGTAGTACAGCGATTCCAGGTGGAAGACGAACGTCAGCAGCAGGCCGATGATCGCGCTGCAGGTGGGTTCGAGGCCGGCCGCCCGCTGCATCTTTGCGATCCGGTCGCCAGTCCGGTAGATCGAGATGAACGGCGGGACGATGATAACCCATCCGAGCAACACCGCGAGCAGCGCCACCGTGGGGTCGACCGTGATTCGTGAATCGAAATCCCGTGCTTCGCGGTTCACCTTGTAGTACCAGACAAAGAAGTAGATGCCAAGCGTGATCAGCGGCCACACCAGCCACACCAGGAAGATGTTCCTGGTCTTTCCCGCACGACCTTCCATGCTTGCCCCCAACGTAGGGATGGACGGTCCCAATGTCGCGATGTCCCGGCCTGTACTGAACGATGGTAACAAGATCGCTCTAGCGGAAGGGGAGCCGGATCCATGGCGGGAATCAGAGTCGTCACGTTCGACTGCTACGGCACGCTCGTCGACTGGGAGGGCGGGGCCGCGTCCTTTCTTTATGACCTGGCCCTGCGCTACGCCGGTACGTCCGATCGCTCGGCCGCCATACTGCCATCGGCCGCGGATATGCGGGAACACTGGGAGCGGATCCAGTTCGGCCTGATCTCGGGCGCTTACCGGACCTACAAGGAGATACTTGCGGACAGCCTCGCGGTCGCGACCGCAGAGCAGGGCTGGCCCGCAACCCCGTCGGACCAGGAGGCTTTCGTCAGGGCTATGCGCAGCTGGCAGCCGTTCCCCGACACGCGCCCCGCGCTCGCCGCCGCCCGGGCGTGCGGCGTCCGGCTAGTGATCATCTCAAATACCGACCGCGACATCATTGAGCACACGCTCCGCCACCTTGAGGTGCCCTTCGATGAGGTGATCACGGCCGAGGACTGCCGCGCCTACAAGCCCGATCCTGTCGTTTTCCGCCGCGCACTCGAGGTGATCGGCGCGCCGCAGGAGCAGATCCTGCACGTGGCATTCGGGTTCGCGTACGACAATGCGCCAGCGAAGGCGATGGGGATGCGGACTGCCTGGGTGAATCGGTCGGCCCGGGCGCGCCCGCCGGGCGAGGCGCCCGACTTCGAATGGCGTGATCTATGGGCGCTACCTAAGGTCCTAGGCTGAAAATTCATGATCGCGCTCGGAGCTGTCGAGAAACAAGCCGTTACTTTTGCCGTCGTGCTCGGCCCGCACGGTCCTGGCCGCGCGCTGGCCGGGGTCAGCCGATCTGCCACGTGTCGCCGGTGGCAAGCAGCGTGCTCAGATCGCCAATACCCTGATTGGCAGTGGCGGTCTCGATCTGCTCCGTCATCAGCGTGTCATAGCTCGCGTGTTCCACCTTGCGGAAGATACCGATCGGCGTGTGCGCGAAGTTCTCGGAGTCCAGCCGCGACAGGGCGAATGCGTAAGACGGGTCGTCGCGCTGCATGTCGTGCACGAGCAGGCCGTTCGCCCCCGGCCCAGCCCCGGCCAGCCCAGCTCCGGTCGGCCCAGCTCCGGTCGGCCCAGCTCCGGTCGGCCCAGCTCCGGTCGGCCCAGCTCCGGTCGGCCCAGCTCCGGTCGGCCCAGCTCCGGCCCTCTCAGCCCCGGCCAGCGGACCGGGCACGTCGATCACCTCGAGCGAACCCTGTGCGCTGAACCGCAGGCCCTTGGTGCCGTCGGCACCGAACCGTACCGGCTGGCCGTGTTCGAGCCGGATCAGCCGGTCATTACGCGACGCGGGATCCTTCACCGGCGCGAAGGCGTCGTCATTGAAGATCGGGCAGTTCTGGTAGATCTCGATGAACGCCGCACCCTCGTGATCAGCCGCGGCCCGCAACACGCCGGTGAGGTGCTTGCGGTCGGAGTCGATGCTGCGCGCGGCGAACGTGGCACCGGCGCCGAGCGCGAGCGACACGGGGTTGAAAGGCGCGTCCAGCGAGCCGAATGGGGTCGACTTGGTGATCTTCCCCTGCTCGGACGTGGGCGAGTACTGGCCCTTGGTGAGGCCATATATCCGGTTGTTGAACAGCAGGATCTTGATGTTCACGTTGCGCCGCAGTGCGTGGATGAGGTGATTGCCGCCGATGGATAGGCCGTCACCGTCACCCGTGACCACCCATACGGACAGGTCGGGACGAGATGTCGCGAGTCCGGTCGCAATCGCCGGGGCCCGCCCATGAATCGAGTGGAACCCGTAGGTGTCCACGTAGTGAGGGAACCGGGACGAGCACCCGATGCCCGAGATGACAGCGATGTTCTCGCGGGGTACCTCGAGTTCTGGCAGGAACGCCTGGAAGGCCGCGAGGATCGCGTAGTCCCCGCAGCCGGGGCACCAGCGGACGTCCTGATCGGTCTTCAAGTCCTTGGCGGCCAGTTTCTCTTCCGCCTGTGGAACCAGCCGGAGCGAAGCCGGCCGCTGCTCGTGCACGGCGTCAGCCATGACTGATCACATCCCGTATGACGTGGGCAAGCTCGGTCGCGCGGAACGGCTGCCCACGGACCCGGTTATAGGAGATCACATCGGTGAGATAGCGCGCGCGCAGCAAGAGCGCCAGCTGCCCCAGGTTGATCTCGGGCAGCAGAACCTTCTCGTACCGGCCGAGCACGTCGCGAAGGTTGGCGGGGAATGGCGATAGGTGGCGCAGATGGGCCTGGGCAACCTTGTCGCCTGTGAGGCGCACGCGGCGAACGGCCGCGCCGATCGAGCCGTAGGTCGAGCCCCAGCCGAGTACGAGCAGGCGCGCATCCCCATCCGGATCGTCCACCTCGACCGCCGGGATATCGTTCGTGATCCCGTCGATCTTGGCTTGACGTAGCCGCACCATCCGGTCATGGTTGCCCGGCTCGTAGGAGATGATGCCGGTGCCGTCGGCCCGTTCGATGCCGCTAAGCCGGTGCTCGAGACCCGCGGTGCCCGGTATCGCCCACGGCCTCGCCAGCGTCTGGGGGTCACGCTTATATGGCTGGAACGGCTCATCGCCTGGCTTGGCGAACTCCACCCGCAGATCCGGCAGCCCGGCGACCTCGGGCAGCCGCCACGGTTCGGACCCATTCGCGAGGTAGCTGTCGGAAAGCAGGATCACAGGGGTGCGGTACTTCAGCGCGATCCGCGTCGCCTCGATTGCCGCGTCGAAGCAGTCGGCAGGCGTGGCGGCGGCGATGACCGGCAGCGGGCACTCGCCGCTACGTCCGTAGAGCGACTGCAGCAGATCGGCCTGCTCGGTCTTGGTGGGCATTCCCGTTGACGGGCCGGCCCGTTGGACATCGCAGATCACCAGCGGCAGTTCGACGGCAGTGGCAAGGCTGATGGTCTCTGCCTTCAGGCTCATGCCAGGCCCCGAGGTGGTCGTGACGCCGAGCGCACCGCCAAAGGCAGCGCCGAGGGCTGCCCCGATGCCGGCGATCTCGTCCTCAGCCTGGAACGTCCGCACACCGAACGTCTTGCGCTTGGCGAGTTCGTGCAGGATGTCGGACGCGGGCGTGATCGGGTACGAGCCGAGGAAGAGCGGCAGCCCGGACAGCTGCGACGCGGCGATCAGGCCATAGGCCAGCGCGACGTTCCCTGTGATGTTCCGGTACTTGCCCGCTGGCATGCTGGCCGGCTTGATCTCGTACTGGACCGAGAACGACTCGGTGGTCTCGCCGAAGTTCCAGCCGGCCTGGAAGGCCTTGACGTTGGCCTTCATGATCTCGGGCTGGCGGGCGAATTTGTTCCGCAGGAAGTCCAGGGTGCCCTCGGGTGGCCGATCGTAAAGCCAGGAAAGCAGGCCGAGCGCGAACATGTTCTTCGCCCGCTCCGCCTCCTTCTTGCTGATCTCGTGCCCTTCCAGCGCCTTTACGGTCATCGAGGTGAGCGGCAGCGCGTGGACCTGGTAGGCCTCGAGCGAGCCGTCGTCCAGCGGGTTTGTGTCGTAGTCGGCCTTCGCCAGATTCCGCCGGCTGAATTCGTCGGTGTTGACGATCACGTCGGCGCCTCGCGGCAGGTCATCGAGATTCGTCTTCAGCGCCGCCGGATTCATCGCCACGAGCACGTCGGGCGAGTCGCCTGGCGTGAGGATGTCGTAGTTCGCGAATTGGACCTGAAAGCTGGAGACTCCGGGAAGCGTGCCCGCTGGCGCCCGGATCTCGGCGGGGTAGTTCGGCAGCGTGGAAAGATCGTTGCCGAATGTAGCCGTCTCCTGGGTGAACCGGTCCCCGGTTAGCTGCATGCCATCGCCGGAATCGCCGGCGAATCGGATGATGACGCGGTCCAGTTGCTGGACCTGCTTGGTCACAGTCCCGAGACCTCCTCCATACGCCGAAGCCACCCATCGCGGCGGGGCGTCCCCAAGGTATTGGCCGCCGATAAGGGCACGGCAGCGGCCGGCTCGTGGCGCAACCCTGGGCCTGGCGCGAGTTCAGGTTACCTCGTTTTTTTACGTACCTTACCTGGTTATTTCACCTGCGCCGCGACGCCAAGTTCAGCGCCGCGAGATGATCTTTGCCATTGTGACGAAGTGCCTCCCGACGTGCAATGCGCGCCGAAGGCCGGTTTGTGGTACAGCCGTGCGCGACGTGGCCTCCGTGTAACAAGACGCACACCGATGGCGGTTGGTTGAGCGGTAGCACCTATCCGTGGATCTTGAGAGCCGCCAGCAGGCCAAAGATCTACTGGGACACCCTGGCGCGTGCGAGTCTACGCTGGAATGGTGCATGGCTTGGATATGCCTCGCTCCGATGTGCCTCGCTCCACGGGCCCGCTTGAACCCGTGAGGTACGACGTCGCCTTCGGCCCCAGGTACTCGCTGTGGGTGTTCAATCTCGGGCTGGCTTGCTGCGCTGTCGAATTCGTGGCGGCATCTGTGCGCGAGTGCGACCTCGAGAGGCTCGGCGTCAAGCCGGTCGCGCATGGGCCGCGGCGGGCCGATGTCCTGGTGGTGGCCGGTACGGTGACCGACAAGATGGCACCGGTCGTGCTGCGCACCTACGAGCAGTTGCCCGAGCCGCGCTTTGTGATCTCGTACGGTGCCTGCGCCAACAGCGGGGGACCATACTGGGATTCATACTGCGTAACCAAGGGCGCGGATCAGCTGATCCCGGTAGATGTCTATGTGCCAGGATGCCCGCCTCGCCCGGAGGCGCTGTTGCACGGTTTCGCCCGGCTGCACGAGAAGATCGCAGCATTGAGCGGCGCGCCGGTGCGCGCCGGCGACGGGCGGGCGGGGGCCAGCGCGGATGGTGGCGGCGCCAGCGGGGAGACGCCGTGACGGCAGAGCAGCTTGCCGGCCTGATCGCGGCGCGGTTCGGCTCCGGCGCAGTCAGCGAAATCAGTGCAGGCGGTGCAGGTCACGAAGGCACGCTGACCAGCGACGTGCCGCCCCGGGACTGGCTCGGGGCGCTTACTTTCGCCCGCGACGAACTCGGCTGCGACTTCTTCGACTGGCTGTCCGCGGTTGATGAACTTGCGGACGGGTTCGCGGTCTTGGTTCACGTGTATTCGCTGGCGGGCCACCATCACCTGCTTATCAGGACCCGGATCGGCAGGGACGCGGCGCACTTGCCCACGGCGACGCCGATCTACCCCGGTGCGGCGTGGCACGAGCGCGAGACGGCGGAAATGTTCGGCGTCGTGTTCGACGGCCATCCGGATCCGTCTCCGCTGCTGTTGCCCGATGGCTTCGAGGGCCATCCGCTGCGCAAGGAATTCGTGCTCGCCGCCAGGGTCGCCAAACCCTGGCCGGGTGGCAAGGAGCCGGGCGACCCGGCCGGCGGCGCGCCAGCGCGGCGGCGCCTGCGCCCCCCGGGCGTGCCAGCTGGCTGGGGCGGTCCCGCCCCGGTGGAGACCGATGCTCCGGCGGAGGGTGCTCCGGGCACGCGGGAGGGATCCGCCGAGTGAGCACCGATCCGCCGCCGAGGAGCCGGGGGGTGATCGCGCTCCTTGAGGAGAATTGCACGGTGTGCATGCTGTGCGCCCGCGAGTGTCCGGACTGGTGCATCTACATCGATTCGCACACCGAGACCGCGCCAGCGCCTGGCCCGGCCGCCTTCAGTTCCGCCGTATCCGGTTCTGCAACTTGCGGGTCTGCCGTTTCCGGACGTCCCCGGGCCCGCAACGTGCTCGACCGCTTCGCGATTGACTTCTCACTCTGCATGTACTGCGGGATCTGTGTCGAGGTGTGCCCCTTCGACGCGCTGTTCTGGTCGCCGGAAGCCGAGTACGCGGAGTTCGACATCCGCGACCTGATCCATGAGCGGGACCGGCTGCGCGGCTGGCTGCGGTCGGTTCCGCCGCCGCCCCCCGACGACCCGGCTGCGCCCGTGCCGAAGGAGGTGGCGGCGGCGCAGCGCGCGGCACACAGGGAACCGGGCGGAAGGATCGACGAGCGGCGAGGGCGTCCCGGCGTGCGAGGCTAATGTTCGCGACGCACGATGCGGAGTCGTTAGCGCGAAGTCGTTAGGACCGCGCCTGCCGAGGGACACGCGCGCCTGGCTAGTACCTGGACCCGCGATGGACCTGGAACCCTGCATGCGCTGCGAGCGGCAAGCCTGCGCAGCCGTTAGGGAACTGCTTTGTTTTGCGCGGCACAGTGACCCGCAGGCGGCGCAGGGAACGTTACGGCAGGCCGACGCCGTTCTCTCAGAGAGGAACGGAGGTGCCGGTGCGCGGGAACCAGCTCAAGGCATTCGCGCTGCTTGGGGCGCTGTCTGGGCTGATCCTGCTGGCCGGGGCACTTGCCGGCGGCGGCCCCGGGTTCGCCATCGCGCTTGTCGTCGCCCTCGTCATGAACGTGAGCGCCTACTTCCTGAGCGCCAGGATCGCGTTGACAGCGATGCGCGCCCGCGCGGTAAGCGAGGTCGAGCGACCGCAGCTCTACAAGATCGTGCGGGAGCTTTCCACCGCGGCGCGCCAGCCCATGCCCCGGCTCTACGTGTCGCCAGCGATGCAGCCGAACGCCTTCGCGACCGGCCGCAGCCCGCGCACGGGGGCGATCTGCTGCACTGAGGGTATTCTCCGCTTGCTCGACGCGCACGAGTTGCGTGGAGTACTCGGACACGAGCTTTCGCATGTCTACAACCGGGATGTGCTCGTCTCTTCGGTGGCTGCTGCGCTGGCTACGGCGATTACCTTCCTTGCGGGCCTTGCGTGGCTGATCCCGCTGCGGTCCGACAACGACGACGGCACGGGGGTGTTTGGGCTGCTGCTCATGGTGGTCCTGGGCCCGCTCGCGGCGTCGGTCATCCAGGTGTCGACCAGCCGGGCGCGTGAATACCACGCCGATGCCGCTGGCGCGGGCCTCACCGCTGACCCGCTCGCGTTGGCGAGCGCGCTGCGCAAGATCGACGCGGGCATCGCCCAGCTGCCTTTGCCGGCCAGCGGTCAGCTCGCGTCAGCGGGGCATCTGATGATCGCCTATCCATTCCGGGGCGACGGGCTCGGCCGGCTGTTCTCGACCCATCCGCCCACCGGCGAGCGGATCATGCGGCTCGAGGCAATGGCCGGCTACCCGCGCTGATCTTGCCGTCCGTCCCCGGTCACCCTGCTGGTAACGCAGGCACCGTGCACGGCCGCGTCTCTTGGCTCGATCAGCCAGCCGTGGAACCGGAGGCAGCAGACGGCGAGACGAGGTTGATCAGCGGAGGGTACTCGGAGAGAGTTTCGAATATCTGACATGCCAATAAAGGTTGATCGCGAGGTGCTGCGCCGGTTGGCCGGTGGAACAGCGGGATAGGGTGAATTCGGGACAAGGTACGTGGCAACGTTCGCATCGTCAGGAGGTTTGATTCGAATGAGCCAGCAGGACGGCTACCGCGAGGAGCAGAGCGGCTCCGAGCCGGACCAGGGCGGCTACGGCCAGGACCAGGGCCAGGGCGGCTACGGCCAGGACCAGGGCCAGGGCGGCTACGGCCAGGACCAGGGCCAGAGCGGCTACGGCCAGGACCAGGGCCAGAGCGGCTACGGCCAGGACCAGGGCCAGGGCGGCTACGGCCAGGACCAGGGCCAGGGAGGCT
>Ga0335078_10019455_pt1 | contig 10093 bp, 14 predicted proteins | sample Lox_Sample_32_FD_206711 | JGI IMG/M metagenome (GOLD analysis project Ga0335078, IMG submission 206711) | Soil microbial communities from Loxahatchee National Wildlife Refuge, Florida, United States - Lox_Sample_3.2 | ecosystem: Environmental > Terrestrial > Soil > Wetlands | place: USA...
CGACGAACGCCACCTGCGATCGGTCCCCGGCGGGTACGCCGGCCATGACAGCCGGCACCGGCCCCACCAGTCCCGCCAGCAACGACCACCCGGGTCATGACGAGCCGGCCGCTGCCCCACTCAGCACGTATTCAAGGGCGCGTTCCGCGCCGGGCCGCGGCTGGCCTCCGTACATGCGAGAGCATCGCGTGACGGCGGCGCTGATTGCCGAGCGGCGCGGCGTTCGCCCGTGCCTGGCTGGCCACCAGGGGACCGTGGCGCGCGGGCGCCGGCTGCCTTCCTTTGGCCCTTCGGGCCACGTCGGTGCCGGCGCACACTTCGTCCCGGTGCCCGCCGCACGGTAACTCGCCGCCACGTGCGTGGTGGTGCGCGATGGCAAGAGCGGCCATCCCTCCGGCGCCCGATCCTGAAGCCTTGCAAGATCGCGGGCAAGGGCGCGCCTCCGGCGCGTCGCTTGCTGGCGCAAGTGTAAACCCCAGCCCGCGAGTCTTGACAAGGATTCATCAGGCGCCGACCGGAGGGATGGCCAGGTCCGAGCGCGGCCAAGATCCGTGGCTGGTTCTGTAGCAACGGTCCGCGCCACCCCAGCCCAGTCGTCCCCACTGTAAACCTGGACGAGCACGTCAGGGACCATCCTGGACACAATGAAGAGGCCCTGCAAGTGATCATCTTGATCCGCGCGGAACCGCTGGCAGCGGCAGGCCAACCCAACGACCCGCAAAACGCCGCACCCGAGGTAGGCACTCACGGCCGATCTGCACAGGCTAGCGGCGCCGAACATCTATGCAGCAATTCTAAACAGCCCATGAGCGCAGAGCGGACCAATCAGACTTCCAGAGTCCGGCGGTAGATGCGTGGAGCGGTAGGGATCAGTTGTTCGCGAGGCGCTATTAAGCCTGGACCACCGGGACGATCTGGTGCTTCGTCCTCGACTCAGTCATCCGCACCCGGATCGATTACGAGATTAACGTTGGATAACGAGACTCTAGCCATCTTCAACTCCAAACGACACAATGCGAGTAGGACACAGTGCTTCGCTCGCGCCCAGGCACTCCGTCTCGGGAGGGGAAAGTGGCGCATCCGACGAAACATGAAGAATCCTCAGGGCAGGCCAAGTTCTATGAAGGACTTCAGCTGGCCCTTCAAGGTCATTACGAGGAGGCGCTGGCTGCCTTCGGCCGGGCGCTGGACGCGGACGGCTCCGACGAGGACGCGCTGGCGGGGCGGATCACCGCGCTGCGGCTGCTGAAGCGGTGGGAGGAGGCGGAACAGCGGTCCCAGGAGGCGGTGGACGCGCATCCCGACCGCGCGAAGCTGTGGGTGGAGCGGGGCTGGGTGTTCTCCGACCGGCAGCAGTGGGAGGAGGCGCTGGCCGCCTTCGGCCGGGCGCTGGACGCGGACGGCTCCGACGAGGACGCGCTGGCGGGGCGGATCACCGCGCTGCGGAGCCTGAAGCGGTGGGAGGAGGCGGAACAGCGGTCCCGGGAGGCGGTGGACGCGCATCCCGACCGCGCGAAGCTGTGGGTGGAGCGCGGCTGGGTGTTCTCCGACCGGCAGCAGTGGGAGGAGGCGCTGGCCGCCTTCGGCCGGGCGCTGGACGCAGACGGCTCCGACGAGGACGCGCTGGCGGGGCGGATCACCGCGCTGCGGAGCCTGAAGCGGTGGGAGGAGGCGGAACAGCGGTCCCAGGAGGCGGTGGACGCCCATCCCGACCGCGCGGATCTGTGGGTGCAGCGGGGCTGGGTGTTCTCCGACCGGCAGCAGTGGGAGGAGGCGCTGGCTGCCTTCGGCCAGGCAGGGAAGGTCGACGCGGACTTGGCCGACGTTTCGACCGGTGTCGGCGCTGTCGCCTTCGGCCGTGAGGACTATGCCCTGGCTGAAACTCACTTCCGATCTGCTCTGGAAAAACTTGAGACGAATGATGTGGCCCTGACAAACTTGTCCTGGTCATTGATACGACAAGATAGTGAAGAGAAGATGGGCGAAGCTGATACCCTTTGTCGCACGGCACTTTCTCTAAACAAAGCAAGTTCTAGTGCTTACAATTGTCTGGGTGTCATAGCCTACCTCAGGGGAAAATTAGGTCAAGCGAGTCATATCTAAAAAAGGCAATTGAAGTCTCGGATGGCGAAGATGGTCATACAGACCTAGGGGCGTTGTACGTTCAGATGGGACGCTACTCCGAGGCCGAGGAGGAGCTGCGCCAAGCAATCAAGAACGACTGGTACGACGAGCAGGCACATGTCGAGCTCGGCGCGCTCTTCGATCAGATGGGCAAACCGTTGGATGCTTTCCGGGAGTTCGATGCCGTGCTCCGTATCAACCCAACCAACGTGGACGCCGTACAGGGTGCAGCTCTTGCTCGGCTCGGCTCTGGGGACGCGCTCGAAGCCGAACGTATCTTGAGAGACGGATTGCGACAATGCGATCGAAGTGCCGCTTACCCACTCTTCATGACTCTCGCCCGGGTAATGATTGAGCGCGGTGATAGCTCCCAGCGCGTAGATTTTTATAGCGACGCGCTGAGTGCAGCCATCGAAGCATCGGAAAGGAAGCCTAACGAGCCAGAACCCTACTTCTACGCAGGAGTGGCCCGGTTCAAGCTGGGTGACCTGTCGGATGCCCTCCCAACGCGTCTAGCTTACCGTTCCAGTTCGCTTCGATACTTCAGACAATGTCTGAAGCGCAACCCGAACCATATCGAGGCCTCGCGAAATGCTGACCTTGTCTCGAAGGATCTCCGGAGGTCTCAGAGTTCCGTCATAGGAGGTTCACTTCTAGCTGTTATCGCTATTGCTGTTCTAAGCGGGCTCTGGTTTGGTTTCTTTCTGTCTCATCGCGTTACTACCATGATGATAGTGACCCTTACTCCGATACTTGTTGGCCTAGTCCTTCTCTCATTCCTGCTTCCAAGCCTGGCGCGAGTAAAGCTGCCCGGCCTCGAAGCCGATCTTAAACAGGACGTCGGCGAGACTGTAGCATCTGGTCCGACCGGATTCGGAAGCGTCGAGCTTGGCGGAGCGCGCTCCTCAGTAAGGACGGGACCTAGGTAGCGCACCTACGTCTTATTCAAGCTGACCTGTGGGTGCCGAAAACCTATGCCACCAGGCGGTATTCATGAATCACACCCCCGGCGCGGTCATGCCGCTGGACCCGGAAGTGGTCCAGGTCGGCGACTGCGTCAGGCAGGGGGCGCAGCGGCGCGGCTTGTTTGAGGGTTCGGTGCGGCCGGTGGGTGTTGCAGGAGTCCTCGTACTCGTGCAGCATGATCATCAGGTGGCGCTGGTTCCAGATCAGGGTCCGGTTCAGCAGCTCACGGGGGCAGCTGCCGATCCATCGCTCCATAATTGAATTCATCCGTGGCGCTTGGACCGCGGAGCGGATGACCCTCACGCCGGCAGCCCGGAACACAGCATCGAACGCCAGCGGGAAGCTGGCGTCCCGGTCGTGCAGCACGAACTTCACCCGCGTCCCGGCGTCTTCCAGGTCCATGAGCAGGTTCCGTGCATGCTGCACGACCCAGGCCCTGGGCGGGGTGCTCGGTGGCGCCGAGGACCCGAACGCGGCGGGTGCCATGCTCGATGGTGGCCAAGACGTAAATCCTGGCGCCGTTGAGGAGGCCGGCGGTGAAGAAGTCCAGCGCCAGGATCCCCTGCGCCTGGGAGCGCAGGAACTCTGCCCAGCCCGGGCTGTCCCGGCGCGGCGCCGGGTTGATCCGGGCGCTCTTGAGGATCTGCCAGACCGTGGACGGCGCGACCGTGATGCCCAGTCCGGCAAGCTCGCCGTGGATCCGCCGGTAGCCCCAGGACTCGTTCTCCTCCGCCAGCCGCAGCACCATAGACCGGACGTTGCGGTGCACCGGCGGGCGGCCGGAGCGGCCACTGCGTGACACGCGCGCCCACCGGCGCCGCACGATGTCGTGGTGCCATCGCATGATCGTGCCTGGAGTGACGATCAGCCGCATCGAGGCGAGGCGCGCGGCGGGGATCGTCCCGGCCAGCAGTGCCAGCCAGGCCCGGTCTGACCACGTCAAACGCGAATGGGCGCCAGGCCGCTGGCGCTGGGAGGCGACAGCAAGCTGATGGCGCAGCATCAAGATCTCCGCGTCCTTCCACCACGACTCCCGCCGCGACAAGGCCAGCAGCGACGTCACACGGGACACGATCAGGAAAATCAGTTTCAAGCCCACAGGCCGAAGAACATCCCATCTCCGGGCGGACCGATACCGCCCGCCCGGGCACCGAACGCGGCACCAAGCCAACCGCGATCTGCAGAGCATCCGCCCAGGTGGCGCAGGTTTTCGGCACCCACAGGGTCCGGCCTCACGCCCGGCCCCCATAGAGTCAGGTCAAGGCCAGTGGCCGAGTTCTGGCACCCCACACGGAGGTTCGGGTGACGTCGGTCCGCCCGCTCCCTTCCCAGGGCGAGAGAGAGCACTCCAGGTGGAATCGGTCAGGCCCGCTATCGCCCACGTGCCGGGTTTACTGCGCTGACAGCCCGCAGCGAGTGCCAGCTCGCCGCCGCGTCAAGCAGCGGCGGAATGATGCTGCGTCGGCTGATGCCCGGCAGCAGCAGGGCGTCACGAACCTGGGCAGCTGTGGCATCGGGAGCCAGTGACCATAGCAATGCGGCGGCGCCGGCGACGAGCGGCACCGCGACGCTGGTCCCGCTCAGCCTTTTGTACCCGTTCTGGGGGCTCAGGCCGATGAGTCCAGCGCCGGGCGCCAGCAGGCCGTGGCGGCCGATTGTTATGCCGGCGTTCGACATGGGCAGCAGGCGGCCGGCCAGATCACACGCAGCGACCGGCAGGAGCCAAGGATGCGACATCAGCGGCGCCGGTCCGACCAGTCCGTGGTTGCCGGCCGCGGTGACGACGACGGCGCCTCGGCGGAAGGCGAAATCGAACGCGTCGTCAATAGCCCCGGTGCGGGCCAGCGACGACGCGGCAAGGCCGAGGCTCAGGTTGATAACCCGGGCGCCCGCGTCGATCGTATCGACGACGCCAGCCGCTAGATCATCCGGTGTCGCGGCCGGGCCGGCCTGCCCGGCTGGTGTCTCAGCGAAAATCTGCCGGGTGACCACGGTGCACGCGGGGCAGATTCCGGGGGCCGGGCTGGCCCGGCGAGCCGCGAGCATGCCAACAACGAACGTCCCGTGCGAACATTCCGCGCTGGCCGGGATCCGGCACTCGTCTCCCGGTGCCCCCCGTCCCGCCCAGTGGCCGGACGGCAGCACCGAGATCTGCTGACCGGCCAGATCCAGGTGTGACAGGTCGGCCGGCCCATCGACCACACCGACGACGACCTCGGCCCTCCCCGCCGTCTGCGCCATCAGCCGTGCGAGGCCAGCCATGACGAGGTGCGACGGGTAGGACGGCCGGTCAACACTGCGGCCGGCCTCTGCTCCACGTGCCGGGTTACCGTCAACTCTGGGCATATTCTTGCGCTTCCCGCTCGCCGTAGGATCCGGCCTGGACTTCCTGCTTACCGTAGCCACCCCGATGGCGACCCGGGCCACTCCCCGCCGTCCGCGCCATCAGCCCAGCGAGCACAGCACGGGCGAGTGCTATCCCGTGACGTGGTTCCCCAGTCCAAGAGCAGGCACGCACTCGGGCTGACCGCTGCCCAGTTGCTGGCTGCATAGCTCTACCGTGCGGTCGTAGCATCGGTAGTCCAAATCCGCCGACGTCCCTTCCCTTCCCCAGCATGCCTCACCGAGCTCCGCTGGCGTCCCGTCGGGCTGGGGCGTCATCTCGCAGGGGTTCTGCCGAAAGGCTTTCTGCAGTTGCAAGATGTAAAACCAGCCCTGTTGTTGCAGGGTGCCCGACGCCGGGCGGCCATATTGATCGAGTTCCAGCGCAGGGGCCGTGTGGAGCGGGCCCGCCATCTGCCGCAGGGCGTGGCCCGCCGGTGCCGTGGCCTGGCCGTGGCCCGGGTGCCCGGTTGCTGTGTAGGTGCCCAGGGCGGGGCCGCTGCCGTATCCGGCGGTCAGCGGTGGCAGCCTCATCGTCATGGCGTGGTCCTCTCGCTGGCGGTGCCGCGCGGGGTGCAGGCCCTGCGGGCCGGGAGCATGACGGCGGCGAAGGTCGCGTGCGAACATTCCGCACTGGCCGGTATCCAGCACCCGTTTCCCCTGCCTGCTCTGCCGCGCGAGGTGGCCGGACGGCAGCGTGACCCGCTGCGCCGCCAGATCGGGTGGACAGGCCAGCCAGCCCGTCGATCACCCCCGGCGACGACCTGGGTACTGCCCGCGGTCTGTGCCATCAGCCCGGCGGAACCGGAACTTGCGAGATCCAGGCGGGGCCGCCGTTCGCTAGTCGCGGCGGAGCGTTCGGTGGACCCTGCACAGGGGGGGGCCGGCAGCCGGGCTCATTGTTGGGTTCACAGACGCACCCCTCTCCCGGGCCGCAGCATCTGTAGTCCAAATCCGCCGGCGTCTCTTCCCTTCCCCAGCAGGTCGTCTCGTTCGTTCCGCAGCGGCGGTTGGGGTTGGCTTGATTGTCTTTGTCAATCCTCAGAAGTATAAGGTCAAAGTCGTGCTCAAGATTTCCCGACAGCGAGACTCCGGATTGGTCGTGTGGCGGCGCCGTGTGCAGCGGGCCCGCCATCTGCCGCAGCGCGGGCTGGCCGGCCAGTGCCGTGGCCTGGCTGTGGCCTGGGTGCCGGGTTGCTGTGTAGGTGCCCAGGGCGGGGCCGCTGCCGTATCCGGCGGTCAGCGGTGGCAGCCTCATTGTCATGGTGCGGTCCTCTCGCTGATGGGAGTCACACGGCCGGGCGCGGTGGCGGGGTTGCGGGTCAGCTGCGCAGGCAGGCGGCGATGCAGCTGGTGTCGCTCAGCCCGGCGCAGGCTCGCCAGCAGGTGAGGTCGGATCCACATTGCGCGGCGCATTTACTGGCGGCGTCGGATCCGACGCAGGTGGACAGGCACGCGAGGGTGGCCATCGGCGCGATGGTGCCGGGCCTGGTGGCCCGGGCGCCGGGGGAGATCCGGGTGGCGGCGTAGGTGATGGTGGCGGGGCCCGGGCCGTGTTCGGCGGTCAGCGGGGGGAGCTTCATGGCTGCACCTCTTGTGGTTGTGCTGTTGGGCTGGGCGGAGCTGCCCGGCCGGTGTCGGCGAAGGGCATGGAGGCGTTGCTGGCCTTGCCCACCAGCGTGGTGATGTCGGCAACCACCCAGGTCGGCTCGGTTCCCGGCTGACCGGTGCCGAGGCGCATGTGGTTGCCGGGTGGTGGCTGGTAGCCGGTGCGGACTGTGGTGGCCTCGCCGGAGTAGTCGAAGGCGGTGGTGCCGTAGCCCTCGCAGATCCGCCAGTCGCCGATGAGCGGTCCTGTCCGGTAGGCCCGGGGGCCGATCGGGTAGTCGTACATGATGGTGGCGATCCCGTGGACGGCGTCCAGGGCGGTTTGCCACAGCCGGACCCGGGTGAGTGACCCCTCGTAGGGGGTCAGGCCGCCCGCGGCCGGGCTGGCGGTGTTGCCCAGCGTGAGCTGGCGTTCCTCAGCCTGGGGATTCGCCGGGTTCTGCAGTTGCTGCCCGGTGTGCTGGATGGCGGGGCTCCCGTTGCTGGTGGCGAGGATGACGAAACCGTTGTTGCCCGGGCTGGCGTCCGGTGGTGGCGGGGTGTAGGAGGTGGCGAGGAAGACCCATCGGCCGGTGTAATGGTCAGACGGCAGCGGGATCGAGATTACGGCTTGAAGGATATTGCAGGTGACCACGAGGTTGGGCGCCGTTGCTTTTTCGGGCGCGGCCGCCGCGGCCGGTTCGGGCGCGGCCGCCGCGGCCGGTTCGGGCGCGGCTGCACGGGCGGGTTCGAAGGCGACCGTCCAGCGCGCCAGTATGACCCCGTGGGTTTTCCCGTAGATCTCCGCGACGACCTGCTGGCCGGGTGCCGCGGTGGCCGGGTCCGGGTCCGGGCTGGGGGTGTTCATCCAGAACGTCACGGCGAAGGCGTCGAGGCCGGTTTCCCCGCTGAGGAGCAGCCCTGGCGGCAGATCGGCCTGGGCGGCGGTGTTCTGGCCGTCGAACGCCAGTGCCATGTCGCCCAGCGGGGCATAGCGGGAAATGGACTCCGGCGGTGTGGGTGGGATAGGCATCGGTTCGCTACCGATCTGCCGGGAAAGCGAAACGATCGCTACGTGCACTGCTGGAAGCAGGCCAGGGCGGCCGGGCCGCCCAGCGCGAGCCAGCATGCCGGGTTCATTCCGCACTGCGGGGCTATCGCCAAGGCATTCGGAAGGCCGCATTCCAGCAGGCACGGGATCTTGGCCGCGATACCGCTGAACACGTTACTGAGGGTGCCCGTGATGGTGTCCAGTATTCCCATCGAGGTCACGCCTGCAGCCCCCGCCCTGCCGGGCCCGGTATATGCGTAGGTCTGCAGCGCTGGTCCGGGGCTGTACTCGGCGGTCAATCCGGGGATCTTCATGTCGGCTCACGTCCATTCGCCGGGTGCGGTCACCAGAGGGTTTTCGTGCGGATTAGTGCGGATCGCCGCAGGATTCCGTTAGGGGTGGTCAAAGAAGGGCTGGAACTCATAATCGACCAGGAACGGGAACTCACCGGTGACGTCCACCCGCGTGTAGAACCGCTGCGTCTCGGTGGTGGTCTTGTTGGCGTACGTGAGGATCACGTTCTGCACTGACCGGGTGCGGGACAGCGGATCGGGCCGGGCGGTGACGGAGTTCAGGAAGAACTGAGCCGCCTCCATCTCGATCTCTTTCTTATACAGCGCCAGCGACTTGAACGTCAGATAGTTGATCGCGCGATGTTCGTCGGTCTGGCCGGTATTGTCGGTCAGCAAGGCCATGGCCGCGAATGCGGTGTTCGCCGAGGTCATGACATCGACGCCCTCCATCTCCCCGATCGCCGAGACGATGCTGTTGATGAACGCCTCGCCAGTGAAGCTGAACACCTGATCGCAGCTGACCATCGGCAGCTGGATGCCGTTGCACACCGATGGCGGGGCGACCGGTCCCAACCGGCCCACGACCAGCGCATAGCTGATCTGATTCGGCGTCGGCGACAGGCAGGACACCAGGTCGGTCAGCTCGACATACGACCGGGGCGTCAGAATGTAGACATCGATGTCGCCGCTCTGGAACACCCAGCACATCTCGCGCACCAGGTAGAGGTTCTGCCCCTGGCTCAGCACCTCGAACTTGTCCGAATCGTGGATTGTCAGCACCGCGGTCGGAGCCTTCCCCCACGCCTGCATGAACTCCTTCTCGATGTTCAGCGTGGGGAACCGGGCGGTCACAGTGCCGATCGCGTACACATATCCGAGCGAACCGGTCCCGCAGGTACACCCCTGGCCGCCTCCGCAGGAACACTCAGCACCGCCGGTGCCGCCGCAACCGCAGCCCGACGCTGGCCTCACCGCCACGGCCTGGCCGACCCCGTCGGCCTGCTGCGCAGCAGGGACGAGCCCGCCGGCCAGATGCGGGCCGGGAAGGACCGGCGTCACCCCAGCCGGCCCAGCCTGGCCACCACCGCCAATCTCCGGTACGTCAGCAGAAGGCGCAGCCAGCGTCGGATCGAGCTGTTCTGTCATAGCTTGGGCCACCCCACAAGAGCCTGCTGGCGCTAATCAATCCGCAGGTCGCGGCACAACACAAAGACCTTGCCCGTGACAACCCGAAGACCAGCACAAGCGATACATTCTGCTTCACTGAGCATCACTGAAATGATCTCTGTGAAATGATCTCTGCAATGAGATCTACCAAACCAACCTTAAGCGTAAAATGCGACTTCAAAGCTGTCAAGGCAGAACAAGACGAGGTTATTCGCGATCATGATCGTCAAGCGCAGGCCCGGGAAAAGCCCCTGGTCAGTGTCCATTCACGGGAGGTCGCGTTTGTGGCGACGCGCCGTGACTACGGGGTGCTTGAACCTGTAGTGCAGGTTGAGCATGTGCCGCCCGAATACTCGATTGGCAGGTTGACCTTCCGTTACTGGCTGCGGCCTGGCACCAGGGACCCGGCAAAGTCGTTCATGCGGTCTGAAGGAGCTGTAGCGTCCGCTTCGGGTCACGGGCGTGGTGACGGTTGGCCGCAGCGATGTTGGCATGGCCGTCCAGGCGCAGCAGGCTGATGGCC
>Ga0335078_10019456_pt1 | contig 10093 bp, 10 predicted proteins | sample Lox_Sample_32_FD_206711 | JGI IMG/M metagenome (GOLD analysis project Ga0335078, IMG submission 206711) | Soil microbial communities from Loxahatchee National Wildlife Refuge, Florida, United States - Lox_Sample_3.2 | ecosystem: Environmental > Terrestrial > Soil > Wetlands | place: USA...
TGCTGCCCCTGCCCTTCCTTGCCGCTCCACGCCCCGCCCCGCCGCGCCCCTCCGAGCCCAGCCATTCCGCGCCAAACCCCGCCCCGACGTGCTGCGAGAGAAAGACCAACTAGCTTTTCTTTACATCAAATCCGTTATTGTGCTGCCCCTGCCCTTCCTTGCCGCTCCACGCCCCGCCCCGCCGCCGCCTCGCCGTTCCTAGCCCCGCCAAGCCGTGGCTTTGAGAGAAAGGCAACTAGCTTTTCTTTACATCAAATCGGCTGACATAGAACTGGCCGAACTTTCCCGGCTTCTTGGGTGCGCCCGGACGCCAGTCGCACAGGCCTTCCTGCCGCCCGCCATCAATCAAGATTTCGTGCAGCATCTCCGGTTTGAGCAAGCAGTCGTCCAGCCCGATCTGAAACCTCAACTGCCAACCTGCTGGTATCTGCACCCGATAACGGTCGATTCGCTTGCCGTCAACCACCGCCCCGGTGACGAAAATCCAGTCGTTGTCGGCCACGTCTTGCAGGGTGACGGGCTTGCCGTTCACCAGCATCCTCACCATCGTTTGCTCGACCACTACAGCGTAGGCGATGTACTTCTTCAGGTAGTGCTTGCCCACCTTGCGCGAGCGGCCAGCGGCTAAAATCATGGCCTCTAGGTTAAGATCGGGAATGCACACATACCCGTCGGAGTCCACGTAACAAGTCTGCTGCCACTCTTGGTCGTATTTCGCATCGGCTCGACGCGACTTGGTTTTGGTTACCGTAGTTCCCTTGTGAATCAGAATGGCGGTGAGTCCGGTTAGCTCAATGTCGATCAGGATGCGCTCACGTTGCACCATCTCGACCGTGGTGGTTGCTGCTGCCTTCGTGCTCATTTGCTGTGCTCCTTATGGGTCTGGGTCTAGTGGCAAGAACACCAAATGGTTCTTCGCCGGAAGCTAGTCCTGCCCATTCCAGTGAGTTAAATTTGTGCTGCCCCTGCCCTTCCTCGCCGCTCCACGCCCCGCCCGGCCCAGCCGCGCCAAGCCAGGCCGTGCCAAAGCCGGGCTGAGAATTACTGCACCAAGCCTGCCTTCAACTGTTCAATCTGCCCTTCAATGCGCTTCAGTTCCGCTAGGGCGTGCTCCTGATGGCGGATAGCGGTCTGCTGGGCCTTCAGCGCCTTCTCGGCGGGCCGACGAATCACTGCCAAGCTGGAAATACATTTGTTCAGCAGGTGTACCCGCCTGACCTTTTCTTCCGCAGTGAATCCGGAAGTGTCCACGAACGTGGCTTCCTTGATGCCGCGATGAATCTGGCGGCCCGCACGTACCCGCCGCGAGTCCGCGCTGGTGAGTTGCTCAGTAGGCAGGGCCACCTTGTAGCCGTGCCCGCGCACGCTGAGCAGCATCTTCTTGCTGGGAAGCGTCTTGTTGTTGACCGAGCTGATGAGCTGATAAAGCCGTACAGGTTCGAGGCCAGTCGTCTCTTTCAGCTCATCAAAGCTGAATACGTTGCCGTATTCAGCGGTGGAAACAAGGGCCACGAGTTTCTCCCTCGCAGCTTCAATCTGCGGGTTGGGGGTGAAGGTTGCGCTTGCCATACGTCATCTCTCCTTTGTGTTCAAAAGGCTTCTATACACTCGCCTGCATAACTATTCTGGCCTATACATTCGTATGCATTCGGAGCCTCCAATTCAGTGACCGCCAACTGGCAGCCGGTTTCAGCGGAACCTCGTAACTCATTGATTTTCAAGCCTCTGTTTTGTCAAATACACAGTCACCGAAAATTGATGGAAATGATCAAAATTTCCTGGAGAAGACCGATGAAGCGCTTACCTGCCGCCGCCCTGCTGTTCGCCTTCTGCCTGGCTCCGCTTTCGCTGCGTCCGCAGACACCCGCCGAGACGCCGGGCGCCCCTGCGGGAACCATGCTGCTGACCATCTTCCTGCGCCACGACGAATCGAAGACGCTCGATGCGATCAACGCCCATTTAAAGCAGACCGGCTTCGACAAGAACTTCCCGCCGCCGGGCGTAGAGGTCGTGTCGTGGTACGTAATGATGGGCATCGGGCAGGTGGTCACGCTGCGCTTCCCCGCCGAGAAGCTGCGGGAGGTGAACCTGGTCGTCGAGCACGGCGCTTGGGGCGGCGCCTACCACACCGAGTTCTATCCCACGTACGACTACAAGCCGATCTGGGAAGCGGCGCACAAGAGCGGGAAATAGGGGCGTTCTAACGGGAGGTCAGGAAGCGATACTGCGCCTCACTGAGCGGCACGACCGATAGCCGTCCCTGGCGCACGAGCGGCGAATCGCTGAACAGCTTGTTGGCTTTGATCTCCGCCAGCGTGGTGGCTGCAAGCGACTTCCCTGCCTTGATGGTCACACGCGGCAATTTGGGATCGCTGGCATCGACCGAGACTACAGAAGCAGTACCAACTGTGCGCTTTTCATCTCCGGTGTGATAAATCACAAGCTCGTCGCCTTTCTGCGTACCGCGAAGGTTCCTGACAGCGACGGGATTGGTGACGCCATCCCAGACGGTCGTCTTGTCGCGCTGCAGGTCGGCGAAGGAGTATTCCGACGGCTCAGTCTTCAGTAAGTAGAGCATGGGAGCGTAATTCTGCCACAAAATCCCCGCCCTCGAAAAAGTCGGGGCGAGCCGTGTGGCTCGCCCCTCGTCATTTTTCCACCGACGGCACCAAGCATGCCGGGTTACGAGACGTCGGCTTTCTTATACGTCTCCTCGGCGCAGATCACCGAGATAATAGTGATAATCACGAATGAGACCATGTACAACGATACCGGCCACGGTTTGTTGTGAGCCCATGCCAGCAGGAGGGTCGCAACCGGAAGCGCCATGCCGCCGGCAAAAATTGAAGCGAACTGATACCCGAGTGATGCGCCACTATAGCGGACCTTTGCCGGGAAGAGTTCGGCAAAGAAGCTCGCCTGCGGGCCATACATCGCCGCGTGCCCAAGCTGGGCGATCAGAATGATGGCTGCCCAGCCCCACCATAGGTTCTGGGGAGCCTTGTTCAGCATCCAGAAGAAGGGAAATGACAGCACGCCGCACACGCAGGCACCCCACATGTAGACGGCTCGTCTTCCCACTTTGTCGGAGAGCCAGCCGTAGAACGGCAGGGCACCCAGTCCAATGGCGTAGCTGATGACCAGCCCCGGGAGGAACGCTTGTCTTCCGAGCTTCAGCACGGTGACGGCATAGCTCAGTGAGAACACCGTAATGATGTAATACAGGCCGTTTTCGGCGAAGCGCATCCCCATGGCCACCAGCAAGTTCTTTGGGTGTTCCTTGATGGCTACCACGAGCGGCATTTTCTCCTCTGCCTTCTGGTCCTTGAGCTTCTGGAAGGCCGGAGATTCAGCGACCGACATCCGCACCCAGACGCCAATTCCCACCAGGACGATGCTGAACAGGAACGGCAGGCGCCAACCCCAGGAGAGGAACTGGGCTTCAGGCAGCTTGCTGGCCCTCCAGAACGCGAAGACCGACAGGAGGCCGCCGACCGCCACGCCGGTTTGCGGGAAAGCACCAAACAGGCCACGAAGCTTCGGCGGAGCGTGTTCGACCGCCATCACTACGGCTCCGCCCCATTCGCCGCCGAGGCCGATGCCCTGGCAGATGCGCATTAGGGTCAGCAGGATTGGAGCCCATACCCCGACGCGCGCGTAGGTCGGCAGAAGGCCAATCATGGTTGAGGACAGCCCCATAAAAAGCAGCGTGATGTACAGCATCTGCTTGCGACCGATGCGGTCGCCGAAGTGGCCGAAGAACGCGCCCGCGAAGGGACGCGCAACGAAGCCGACGGTGTACGTGGAAAAGGCGAGCAGCGTGCCTACGAGCGGGTCAAACTTGGGAAAGAACAGCCGGTTGAACACCAATGCGGCGGCTGTGCCGTACAGGAAGAAGTCGTACCATTCGATCGAAGTGCCAACGAGGGTGGCGAATGCCACCTTGGCATATTGAGGTTTGCCCGGTCCGACGGCAACCCTCTCTGCCTCTTCTAGAACCGCATGAGCCATATTCCAACCTCCTTCGAGTGCGTTGAGTAAGCTGCCCGTACTATCCGCTGTGACAGAATGGAAGTCCCGTGCCAACGATTGAGAACGAGCAGGGATTACTCTGTTGTTAGCACTCCATCGTTTTCAGCTTGGACTGGCGACTAGAATTTTCTCTTCACCTTCGTCGCGACGGAACCTGCAGAATGCGAACTACAGCCTACAGACTCAGGTGAGTAGCAGACACTAGTCCTGTCATCGCCGTCTGTGATGTCGATCACGGTTTCAGGTGAGCATTCTTAGCGAATTAGCAGGGCGAGCATCAGGATGGCCGACTTGCGGCATCCCTACCCAGCTCAAGGAAACGTGCTGCTTTTGCCGATTGTGTTCAACGAAAAGAGTCGCGGCGGGACTGAAGTGGCCTCCAGCCACCGCCGCGTTTCGATGCCACCTTAGACGACGCCCCTTAAGCCGCCCGTCTAAGCACCGTGCAAACCGACGCGCAGATCGGGCCGCCGATGTTAAACGTGGCCGCTGCGCGCGGGTTCTTCACCTGCAGCTCCTGCGGAGCCTTGCCCAGCAGTTGCTGCGATGCCCAGCCGATCATGGCAATGCCAGTCGCACCGATGGGGTGCCCCTTCGCGATCAGGCCGCCGGAGGTATTGATGGCGCACTCGCCATCCACCGCCGCCTTGCCCTCGTTCCAGTACTTGGCGCCCTTGCCGGGCTCGGCTTTGCCGATCACTTCCGTGCCCAGCGCGCCCATGACCGTGAAGCAGTCGTGGACCTCGGCGACGTTCACGTCCTTCGGCGTCAGACCGGCCATCTCATAGGCCTTGTTCATGGCCTTGTAGGCGCCGGCCGGACGCAACACGTCGCGTCCTTCCTTGCGCAGCGGGTCGCTCGCCTGCGCGAAGCCGGCGATCTCGACGCACTCCGCCTTGGGCACGCCCAGCTTCTTCAAGCCTTCTTCTGTGGCGAGAATCAGCGCGGCGTATCCATCGGTGATCTGCGAGCAATCGTAGGTCTTGAGCGGCAGGCCATCGACGACGTAGCGGTTAATGCCCTCGATCTTCATGGCCTGGTCGAGCGTGATCTGTACTTTGTTCATCTGCGCGCACGGGTTGTACTTGGCATTGGCATATTCGCAGACGGCAATCTGCGCGAGTTCTTCTTCGGTGACGCCGTATGCCTTCATGTAGTCGCGCATGACTTCAGCGAACAGGTGCGGGAAGACGAACGTCTTGCCTTCGCGCTCATCGGGGAATGAGAAGTATCCCAGCACTTCACCGATGAGTTTTCCATCCATCTTGCCTTCGTTGTCGCGCATTTTCTCGTAGCCGACGGCAACGCCGGTGTCACCCCAGCCCAGTTGCAGCTTCTGGATGACCGACAGAGCAGCCTGCCCGCCCGAAGCGCAGGCGTTCTCCACCATCTCCATCGGCTTCGACTCCATGCCGGGAGTCATCGCCATCAGCCCGGAAAGCAAGCCTTGATGATTAAGGGAGAAGTTGCAGGCGGCGCCGATTGAGCCGACGTCGATGGCCGCGGGCGTCACGTTAATCTGGCGACAAACGCTTTCAATAGAATTGCGGACAATCTGTGGGACGTTCATCGCCATCAGCTTGCCAAACTTCGATTGGTTATAAGCAGCGATATAGACACGCTTCATGCTCTCTCTCCTGTAGTGCGTCCTTCGGCCACACCTATTAGATGCTCTACCTGCTCCTTAGAACTCCATTGTCTTCAGGTTGGGACTGATGGTAAGCCGGGCCCCGGTTGCATGTTGTACATCATCAGCCGTGAGACCCGGTGCAACTTCCTCCAGGACCAATCCCTTGCCCGGTACCACCTTGATGTACGCCATTTCGGTCACAATCGTGTCGACAACCTTGACCCCGGTCAATGGCAGCGTGCACTTCTTCAGGATCTTGGGCTCGCCTTCCTTGGTGGTGTGTTCCATAGCGATCACCACCCGGCGGGCGCCCGCGACCAAGTCCATGGCACCGCCCATGCCCTTCACCATTTTACCCGGAATCATCCAGTTAGCCAGGTTTCCTTCTTCGTCCACTTCCATGGCGCCGAGCACGCTCAGATCGACGTGTCCGCCGCGGATCATGGCAAAGGAATCGGCGCTGGAGAAGTACGAGGTGCCGGGAATTTCGGTGACGGTCTCTTTGCCCGCGTTGATCAGGTCAGGATCTTCCTGCCCTGCAATCGGGTACGGACCAATGCCCAGCATGCCGTTCTCGCTCTGCAGGACCACGTCCATGCCTTTGGGGACGAAGTTCGCCACGAGCGTCGGCATCCCGATCCCCAGGTTGACATAGAAGCCGTCGCGCAGTTCCTGGGCGATGCGCTTCACAATGCGATCACGTTTGCTGGTGTCTTTTGCTGGTTTCACTACTGGCTTTTCTACTGTTGCTGTTGCCATGCCAAAACCTCCCATTCTGTCTCGCGCCCGCAAAGGGCGGTTAGGCGGCTGCGCGCACCGTGCGCCGCTCAATGCGCTTCTCGTATTCCACGCCTTGGAAAATGCGCTTCACATAAATGCTGGGCACGTGTACTTGGTCCGGATCAATCGCCCCGACTTCGACCAGATGCTCGACTTCGCAAATCGTGACATCCGCGGCCGTCGCCATCATGGGGCTGAAGTTGCGTCCCGTCTTGCGGAACATCAGGTTGCCCCATTTGTCGCCCTTCCATGCTTTGATCAAGGAGAACTGCGCTCGCAGGGCCTGCTCCATCACATAAGGCTTACCGTTGAACTCGCGGGTCTCCTTGCCCTCGGCGATGATGGTGCCGTATCCGGTGGGCGTGAAGAAAGCCGGAATGCCGGCTCCGCCCGCCCGCACGCGCTCGGCAAAGGTTCCCTGCGGCGATAGTTCCAGTTCCAACTCGCCGCTGAGCACGAGTTGTTCGAAGAGCTTGTTTTCGCCGACGTAGGTGCCAATTACCTTCTTGACCTGGCGGTTCTGCAATAGAACTCCCAGGCCAAAATCATCTACGCCGGCGTTGTTGCTGATCACGGTCAGGTTCTTGACGCCCTTGCGCGCCAGCGCCCGGATCAGGTTCTCGGGAATGCCACACAGTCCGAAGCCGCCCACCATGATGCTGGCTCCGTCTTTGATATCGCGGATTGCCTCATCTGCATTTGCTACGACTTTATTCATAAGATTGCTCCGATGATGTCAGTTAACGATGCTTATGCCATGTCCCATGCCGCCGCTTACCTTACCGGCGGCAGATACACCATGTAGCGTGCGAACAGCCAGCACAGGAAAAACACGATCGGGATATGAATGATCAACTGCAACACCGCATACCCGACCAGGTCCCTGGCCTTCAGCTTCAGAATGCCTAGCAGAGGAAGCATCCAGAATGGGTTAATCAGGTTGGGCAGAGCTTCCGCCGCGTTGTAGATCTGCACCACCCATCCCAGATGCACATGATGGAGATTTGCCGCCTGCAGCACATACGGCGCTTCGATCACCCACTTGCTGCCGCCCGATGGAACGAAGACTCCCAACACAGCGGAATAAAACGCCACCAACAATGGATACGTGCCGTGTGTGCTGACCGAGACAAACAACTTCGCCAGCCAGTCGGAGATGCCGGTGCCAACGATGATGCCGAAGATCACGGCATAAAACGGAAACTGAATGAGCACTCCGCCGGTGGCCGGTACACAATCCGCCACTGCACGGATAAACCGCTTGGGACGCCAGTGGAGGAGCAGCCCAACCGTAATGAACATCAGGTTATAGGTGTTGAGATCGAGCGCAGCCAGCGCGCCCTGCGGCGAAGTGCGGAAGACGCTCACCAGATACCAGCCCAGCAGCAACACCACCAGGATAGTCAACAAGGGGCTGTATTCCAGCCACTCGCCGGGCTTGGTTTTGGCTTCCAGCTTCGCGGTGGCCGGCTCGTACTGGATGCCGTAGGACTCGGCCGTCCTTGCATGCTCGGCCGAGGGCGCCGATAGATACGCAACCAGCACCGACACCACAACCAGCACCAGCGCCGTGACGATGCTTTGCCACAGGAACAGCGTCTGCGTGAGCGGGATCAAGCCGCTGATGTTGAAGAGCGAGGGCGGGATGGCGCCTTTGGTCGCCATCAACATCGCCGCCGAGGAGGAGAGCCCCATGGCCCACACCGCGCCCAGGCCCAGATACCCCGCTGCTCCGGCAGCGCGGTAGTCCATGCCTTTGACTCGCCGCGACAATTCCCGCACGAGCAAGCCACTGAAGATCAGGCTCAGACCCCAGGAGATGAGCGAAGTCAGGGTGGAGAACAGCGCCACTATGGCAATCGCGCCGCGAGGCGTCTTGGGAATTTCCGCCAAGCGCTTGATAAGCCGCTGCACCAGTGGGGTGGAAGCCACCACGTAGCCGCCAATGATGATCATCACCATCTGCATGGTGAACGGAACCAGTGCCCAGAAGCTCTTTCCCCCTTGCACCGCCATCTTGGCCGGACTCTGGTGCAGGAGAAGCCCAACAATGAAGACAATTACAATTCCGGCCAACGCAAATACCAGCGGATCGGGAAACCAGCGCTCACTCCAGTTCGCCAGGGCCAGACCAAAACGAACCAAACCGCTTTCTCGTGCAGGGGGCGGCGGGACAGGCTTTCGCGATGTGACCGGAGGTTGAACCACCTCCGGCGTAAGAGTCGCACTCATATGAATCCTTTCACCTTCGATAAGAAATGATGAGGACCTGGGACTACTCGCCCGGTGGACACGCGCTTCCACGAGGACGCCTGGTGGCGCGAGCTATCAAATACCTTAAAGGGCAACCAGAGTCGGTGACCCGGCTCACTCTAAGCTGTGATTGGGCTTGGGAAACACAGAGGCAGGAGGCAGCAGGGTAGACTCTTCTTCGCGCCTCCTGCTTTCTTCTCACGCCGCCTTGCTGAACGCTTCCTTGTTCACCACCCACGGCATCTTGGTGTAGTCGCCGCCGTAGTTCTGCTCCAGCACGTCGATCAGGCCTTGCACGCAGCGGCCGGCCATGCCCCGGTTGGGATCGGGGGAAAGGCGGGTGATCCTGCCGGCACTGGCGAAGTGGGGAAAGAGCCGGCAGCGGTCGGCGATCGAGGGGTCGCGCAGCGGCGAGTCGGCCGGCAACGGTTCCTTCTCGTAGACGTCGAGGGCGGCGCCGGCAATCCAGCGCTCGCGCAGGGCCTTGGCTAGGGCGGCTTCGTCCACCACCGGCCCGCGCGAGGTGTTGACCAGGTAGGCGGTGGCCTTCATGATGCGCAGCAGGCGCTCGTCGAAGAGGTGATAGGTGGGCGTGTCGCTCTCGCCCGGGCGGATGAGAGGCACGTGGACACTCACATAATCAGCCTGCCGCAGCGCCTCTTCCAGCGTTACGTACTTGATGCTCACGCGCTCGTGGTAGAGACCGTGCTTGAAGCGCAGGTCGTTGATCTCCTGAATGGCCTGGACAAATTTCGTGTTCTGGAAAACCGGGTCGTAGCACAGGATGTGCATATCGAATCCGACGCATTTCTTGATCATGGCCTGGCCGATGCGGCCGGTGCCGATAATGGCTATGGTCTTGCCGGTCACCTCATCGCCCAGGAACGGTGCGTAGGGATGCCAGTAGTCCCAGCGGTTCTCGCGCACTAGTCTTTCCGAGTCCCAAAGCTTGCGGGCAAGTGCGGCCATGATGAAGAAGGCAAACTCGGAGGTGGCTTCGGTGAGCACGTCGGGCGTGTTGGTGAAGGGGATCTTGTAGCGGTTGGCGTCGGCGCGGTTGATGTTGTCGAAGCCAACAGCGAGCTGGGAGACGACCTTCAGCGAGCCCTTGCCGGCTTCGAAAACCTCAGCGTCGATCTGGTCGCGGATGGTAGTGATGAGGCCGTCGACGCCGGCGCGCAGCTTTTCGAGAATAAGCGCTTTGGGCGGCGCCTGCGGATTGGGATAAACCTCTAGCTGGTAACCGCGGTTGCGAAGAACGCTCAAGGCTTCATCGCCGATGTCGGCGGTGGCAAAGACACGAAATGGTTGGCTCATCTTGTTTGTTCAGCCGCCCGGCGGGCGGCTGCCCCCACACACCTGAATCGTCATCCCGAGTGCCGCGCGAGGTGAGCCGAG
>Ga0335078_10019457_pt1 | contig 10093 bp, 7 predicted proteins | sample Lox_Sample_32_FD_206711 | JGI IMG/M metagenome (GOLD analysis project Ga0335078, IMG submission 206711) | Soil microbial communities from Loxahatchee National Wildlife Refuge, Florida, United States - Lox_Sample_3.2 | ecosystem: Environmental > Terrestrial > Soil > Wetlands | place: USA: Florida...
GCCGTTCCCGTAGTCGTTGACGTACCACCCGGAGCCCTTGAACTGCAGCGCGGGAGCCGAAACCAGCCGTTCCACCTCGCCACCGCACTCCGGATGCACGGTCAGAGCCTCATCGGTAAACTTCTGAAGAACCTCGAAGTTCTTCCCGCACCGGTGACACAAATATTCGTAAAGCGGCATAACAAACGAGAGAAAACGTCCCCTCTACAACCTGTTTCTATTATAGCCCAGGGCTTACTCTCCTCGAACTATTGCTGCACCGGTTCTTCCACTTTGAGCTTGCCTGGAATCCCCGCCAGGCGCAGTTCTTCGCTGCCGTTGGTGAGCACAATGAGCAGCCTGCCATCGTTTTGCGTGGCGCCGCGGCCGGTGTAAATGTCGTCCTCGGTGCGCAGGTTGAGATGGCTGAGTTTGAGCTGTGGCATGCCGCGCACCCACGCCAGACTGTAGTCGCCGCTCGCCCGGCAGGGCGACGCGGTGCCGAAGTCCAGGCCGGTCCCGGCAAACGCCCCCGCCGCCGCCAGGTTCGCCGCCAACTGGCTCCCGATTCCCGAGGTGGTGAGCGAACCTTCGGCGTCCAGCTTGCCGGACTGCCACGGCATATTTTTCATCTGGCCGGTGAACTGGTAGGCGGGCAGTTCACGCGCCAGGTTCACGTTCAGCCGCCCCTTGATACTCGCGCGCGCCAGGGTGGCTTCCACGCCGCTGAACTCCACCCGTGTGCCGTCCCATGCGATCTGCGAGCGCACCGCGTCCAGGCGCACGCCGGCCGCGGCCAGGTGATCGATGTGAATGGTCCCCTCGAGGGCGCGCCCTTTCAACCAGTCCGGCGGCGCGGTGCGTCCCAGCGCGCGGGCCAGCAGGCTCGAGCCGCGGCGCAATACCGGCAGGCATTCCGCCTCCACCGCGCCTGCATCCCATTCGGCGCCCCGCAGGTGCACGCGGTGAGGGCGCGGCGCCCCCGGCAGATAGCTGTAATCGCCGGTGAAGACGAGCTTTCCCACGCCGCCGCGCAAGCGGTCGATGGTCACTCGCGCGCCCTCCATCTGCACCCGCGCGGAGCTGATTACCAGCGGGTCCGCGAGCCCGTCAATCGGAACTTCGGCCTGGCTCACCTGGAGCGTGCCCGTCCAGCCCGTTTTGGCCGCGTCCCAGTGGTAGCGCAGCGCGCCGCTCCAATCGCCGCTCCGCACCTGCCCCAGCCAGGGCACGGCTGCGAGCCTCATCTGCGCGCCCAGCGCGGCCACTTTCAGCCGGTCGGCAACCATCTCCACGTCGAACGCGTTTTGGAGAAACGCGTAATCGGCGTCCACCTTCGCCACATCCTGCCCCGCGGTAAGAACCTGCGCCGGCGCCAGCCGCGCATGGCCGTCCTCGAGCACGATTTCCGCTTGCAGGACGCTGAGCGGCGGCGCATCCGGTATCGTCACCACCGCGTCATGCAGCGCCAATTCGCCCTGCGCGCGGCCCGCGCCCGAGTAGCCGATGGCGCCATCCACGGTTCCATCCACCTGGAGCGCGGCGGGCGCCTCCAGCCCCATGTGCCGCGCCAGTTCCAGCAAAGGACCCAGCGGGAAACGGTGCCAGCTGAGCGACACCGCCCAGCGCGGCTGGGAAAGATAGTCGCTGGCATGCAGCCGCACCTCGAGCGGCAGCGCTGCTCCGTTCACCGATCCCGATTCGATCTCCAGCTCCTGGCCCGGCAGATTGAGTTCTCCCCGCACCCCGAGCGGCCAGCCCTGCCCGTACGGCGGCATCTGGTCCCAGCGGTGAACGTCTTCGATATTCAGCCGGCCGGCGATCGCGATGCGGTCGATGGGCCCTTCCAGGTGCAGGCGCGCCGAAAGCCTGCCATGCACATCGCCCGCCTGGCCGCGCAGCAGCACCGTCAGCTCGCCCAGCAGCGTGCGCTCGATCTCGAGATTCAGATCCACCCGCTCCGGCGACACGTACCAGCGGCCGCGCAACCGGAACTCTCCGAGTCCCTGCGCGGTCCGGTCGGTGCGCGCCGGCTGCGCCGAGCAGTCCAGCGCCCAACCGCCCCCCGCCGACCCGGGAGGAGAGATGTCGAGATCGGTTTCGGTCAGATAGAACACCGATTTCTCGTTGCCGAATTTGAAATGGATGCGGCCGTTGCGCACGTGCAGCGAAGGCGCGCGGCTCATCACCGATCGGTTCACCAGCGATGCGAAGTTCCAGCGTCCCCACTCGCCGGCCGGGCCGGACTTGGAGAGATTGATGCTCGCGCCGTCCAGCCGAATGGAGGCAATCACGAAACGCCCCCCGGCCAGCGACCACAGGCTGGGCCGCACGGTCATCGTATCCATGTAAGCGATCGGCTCCAGGCCGATCGACGGGTCCTCGTGGATCACCACGTCGTCCACGGAAAATCCCGGCCCGCTGAACAGGCTGAAACGCACGCTGCCGCGGAATTCCACGCGCCTTCCCAGGGCGCGTTCGAGCGAACCGCGTAAACGTTCGCCGTAAGAGCCGGTGTTGATGTAGGGAACGACGATGCCGGCCACCACCACCAGCGTGAGCGCCAGCCCGCTGAGCTTGAACACCGCGCCGGCGCGCACTTTCATCGCTCCGCCTCGAGCAGCGCGTGGTAGGCCGCCGCATCGTCGATGTCGGCCACCACACCCGGGTCGTCCACCTCGATAAATTCGGTTTCGCGCGCGTGTGCCCGCACGATATCACGCGCGGCGCCGGATTCCCCCAGGCCGAGGAATTCTCCGATCAAGGCGCTCGAAAACCAGATGGGATGCCCGTTCAGCCCGCGGTAGCGCGGCACACGCAGCAGCCCGCCGCGGCCGGCGTCCGCCGCCGGCGGCGGGTCAGGCTTCGGCTGGCCGGGCTCGCTGCTTCCGAGCAGCGCATCGATCGTCGCGATCTTCACCGCCGGGTGGTCCACCAGCGTGAACAGCACGCCGCCGGCGGCCGCCGGCACGGCCCGCAACCCGCACTGCATCGAACCGGTCTGCCCGCTCTCCCAGCCTTCGTTCAGGATGAATGTGGCTGCGCGCCGCGCGCCCGACCGCACTTCCCTTTCCGCCGCTCCCAACACCACAATCACCGGCGCGCAACGCGCCTGGAACCGGGCGATCAGCCCATCGAGGAAGGTCTCGCCGCGGTATCGCAGCAGCGCCTTCGGGGTACCCATGCGGCGGGATTCGCCGGCGGCCAGAATGAGCCCGGCGGTCACTGGGAGACGGGGGCGGGGGCGCTTCCGGCCAGCACCGAAAGCGAGAGCGACCGCCAGTTGGATGCCGCGTTGCGGCGCACGGCGATCATCTCCGCCGCCACCGCGATGGCCACCTCCTCGGGCGAAATCGCGCCGATATCCAGTCCCATCGGAGCGTGGACGCGTTCCAACGCCGCCCGCGCCATGCCTTCCTTTTCCAGTTCCTGCACCACCTTGAGAACTTTGCGCTTGCTTCCGATCATCGCGATGTAGCGCGCCGCGGTCGCCACCGCCAGCTTCAGCACGCGCATGTCGTCGCGGTGGCCGCGCGTGACGATGATCAGATAGCTGGTCTCGTTGATCCCCAGCGCGGGAAAGATGGTTTCGTATTCGCCCGCGTGCACCGCCGCGGCTTCCGGAAAGCGCTCGCGGTTGGCGAAGCTCTCGCGGTCGTCAATCACCACGGTCGAGAAGCCGGCCAGCGCAGCCACTTTCGAGAGGCTTTTCGAAATGTGTCCCGCGCCGAAAATGAACGCGTGCGGCACCGGCAGCACCGGTTCCACAAAAACCTTCAGCTGGCCGCCGCAAATCAGGCCGTTATCGTAAGCCGCATCCTGGCCCAGGCTGAACGTGAAATGCCCGGGCTTGCCGGTTTCCATCACTTCGCGCGCCGCGTTCCAGACTTCCGCTTCCACGCAGCCGCCGCCGATGGTGCCCACGATGGAGCCATCCTCGCGGACCAGCAGCTTGGCGCCTTCGTAGCTGGGAATCGAGCCGTGAACCTCCACGATGGTGGCAAGCGCGCACTTTTGCCCCAGCCCGCGCAGCCGCACCAGTTCCTCGAACACGTCCATTACGATGCGATTATAACGTGCGGGGACTGGCGAGAGGCTGGACGCCGGTGGCTGCCTTCTGTCAGGCCTGTGCGCCTCGGCGATGGCACCAGCGCGTACGCCGCCCGCGCCGCCTACAGTAGACTAAATACATCGTTTCCCGGATCGGAGGAAGACCATCGCCATCATGCCCGTTCCCATCGTCCAAGTCGACGCGTTCACCAATCGGCCTTTTGCCGGCAATCCCGCGGCTGTCTGCATCCTGCCGGAACCGCGCCCCGACGCATGGATGCGCGATGTGGCGCGCGAGATGAATCTTTCCGAGACCGCTTTCCTCCATCCCGAAAATGGGGGCTACCGGCTGCGCTGGCTCACCCCCGCGGTGGAAGTGGATCTCTGCGGGCACGCCACCGTCGCCAGCGCGCACGTGCTTTGGGAAGATGGGCACCTGGCCGCCGGGCGCCAGGCGCGCTTTTTCACGCGCAGCGGCCTGCTGCTGGCCGATCGCCGCGGCGAATGGATCGAGCTGGATTTTCCCGCTAAGGCGGCAGCCGCGGTGGAAGCGCCGCCGGGCCTGGTTGCCGCGCTCGGCGTCAAAGCCACCGGCGTCGCCAGGAACCAGTTCGATTACCTGGTGGAAGTGGCGTCGGAAGAGGAAGTGCGCGCCGCCGCGCCGGATTTCACCGCGTTGAAGAAAGTCGGGGCGCGCGGCATTATGGTCACCGCCCGGGCTTCCAGCTCCGGGTTTGATTTCGTCTCCCGATTCTTCGCTCCCGGCTCGGGTATCGATGAGGACCCGGTCACCGGCTCCTCGCACACCGCGCTCGGACCCTACTGGGCCCAGCGGCTGGGCAAGACCGAGTTCACCGCGTACCAGGCATCGGCGCGCGGCGGGGTGGTGCGCGTGGAGGTCAAGGGCGAGCGGGTGATCCTGGGCGGACAGGCGGTGACCGTGATGCGCGCCGAACTGGTGGACTGACACTTATGAACGCACTGCTGATGAAGGAGTACCGGAAGCTCGACCTGGTGAACATGCCCGCGCCCGCGCCGGGCTCGGGCGAATTGCTGGTGCGGGTCCATTCCTGCGGCATCTGCGGCAGCGACGTGCACGGGTTCGATGGCAGCACGGGCCGCCGCCAGCCGCCGCTGGTGATGGGGCACGAAGCTGCGGGAACCGTCGCGGGCGTCGGCGCCGGGGTAAAAGGCTTCCGCGAGGGCGACCGCGTGACTTTCGATTCCACCGTCTACTGCGGCGCCTGTTTTTTCTGCGCGCGCGGCGAGGTCAACCTCTGCGATAACCGGCAGGTGCTGGGCGTATCCTGCGGGGATTACCGCCGGCACGGCGCGTTCGCGGAATATGTTGTGGCTCCGGCGCGGATCACTTATCACTTACCCGATACGCTGCCCTTCGAGCACGCCGCCATGATCGAAGCGGTCTCGGTGGCCGTGCACGCGGTGGAATTGACGCCGGTGCGGCTCGGCGATTGCGCGCTGGTGGTGGGCGCGGGCATGATCGGCACGCTCGCGCTGCAGGCGCTGAAGCTGGCCGGATGCGCGCAAATCGTGGTTGCCGACGTGGATTCGGCCAGGCTCGAAATGGCACGGCAGCTCGGAGCCACGGCCGTGGTGAACCCAAAAGAAGCCGATGCGGCCGAGCTGGTGCGCGGCCTGACCTCGGGACGCGGCGCCGATATCGCCCTCGAGGCGGTGGGCGCCACCGAACCCATCCAGACGGCCATCGCCGCGCTGCGCAAGGGCGGCGCGCTGGCGCTGGTCGGCAATGTCGCACCCCGCATCGAGCTGCCCCTGCAAGCCGTGGTCACGCGCCAGCTTCGCCTGTTCGGCTCGTGCGCTTCTTCGGGCGAGTACCCGGCCTGTATCGATCTGTTGGCGCGCGGCGCCATCCGCGTCGAGCCGCTCATCAGCGCCGTTGCTCCCCTGGCCGAAGGGCCTGCCTGGTTCGAGCGCCTGTACCTCCGCGAGCCCGGCCTGATGAAGGTGATCCTGCAGCCCTAAGCGCCGGTAGTGGCGCGGGAGCACGCTAACCGAATGCCGCAGCGAGGCGTCCAATCGCCATGACCGCTTTCGCAGAACTACGCCAGGATCTTGCCTATGGTGTCCGCATGCTGGCCAAGAGCCCCGGCTACTCGGCCGTCGCGGTGCTTTCGCTGGCGCTAGGCATTGGGGCCAACACGGCGGTTTTCAGCCTGATCGATTCGGTGATTCTGAAGATGCTGCCGGTGCCCAACCCACAGGAGCTGGTGGCTCTGACGGATCCCACCAACTCGGGAGTGGAAATAGGGACCAGCACCGGGGAGAGAGGCATCCTTTCCACTCGCGAGTTCGAGGGATTGCGCGACCGGACGGTGACGTTTTCCGGGGTGCTGGCGGCGCAGAGCGAATTGGACCGTCTGAACGCGAGCGTCAACGGGGGACCTCCGGAGGAGGTTCGCACCCGCCTGGTGAGCGGCAATTACTTCACGGTTCTGGGCGCCGCGCCGCTGGCGGGCAGAACCTTTGCGGCGGCCGACGAACGCGGCCCGGAATCGGCGCCATACGCGGTGCTCAGCTACGCCTATTGGCAGCGAAGCTTCGGCGGCTCGTTCTCCGCCATTGGGGCGCACCTGCGCGTGGCCCGGGCCGATCTCACGGTGGTCGGAGTGGCGCAGCCGAATTTTCACGGCGAGCAGATCGGCGCCGCGCCCGACCTGTGGATTCCCCTGGACATGCAGCCCCTGCTGATGCCGGGCCGCATGTGGCTGCGCGACGATCCCGGGCGCATCGCCGAGAAAGTGATGTGGCTGCAGGTCATCGGGCGCCTGAAACCGGGGGTTTCGCAACGGCAGGCGCAGGCCAACGTGGATGTCGTGTTCCGGCAGATCGTCGCCGAAGAATTCTCGCAGCTCAGCCGCAGCCAGCCCGACATTCTGAAACAGAACCTGAAACTGCACGAAGCGGGCAACGGTGTGTCGCCTCTGCGCGGGGATTTCGCCGATCCCCTCTACGTGCTGATGGCGGTGGTGGCGCTGGTGCTGCTGATCGCCTGCGCCAACGTGGCGAACCTGCTGCTGGCGCGCGCCACGGCGCGGCAGAAGGAGATCGGAGTGCGCCTGGCGCTGGGAGCCGGCCGCGCGCGCGTGGTGCGGCAGTTTCTGGTGGAAAGCCTGGTGCTCGCCGCGGCGGGCGGCGCGGCCGGCGCTGCCTTTGCCGCGGGCGGAGTCAAGCTGCTGGTGCGCATGGTCTCGAGCGGCTCCCAGCCGATCGTTCTCGACGTCCGGCCGGACCTCAAGGTTTTGCTCTTCACCACCGGCGTGTGCCTGTTCACCGGCCTGATTTTCGGACTCGCGCCGGCCTGGCAATCCTCGCGCATCAACGTCAGCCGCACGCTCAAGGAAGCGGGCCGCGGCCTTACCGGGTCGAGCGCGCGCATCGGGCTGGGAAAGATTCTGGTGATCGGGCAGATCGCGCTTTCCGTGATGCTGCTGATCGGCGCGGGCTGGTTCGTGCGCACCCTGCGCAATCTGGAGACCGTGGACCTCGGCTATTCGCGCGACCGGCTTTTGCTGGTGGGGGTGGACTTACTCTCGGCGGGCTATTCGGGCGACAGGCTGCCGGTGGTCTACGAGGATCTGCGCGACCGCCTGGCGCGCATTCCGGGAGTGCGCACCGTGGCTTACTCGGCAAACGGGCTGTTCAGCGGCAGCGAGTCCGGCGATGAGATCAGCGTAGAGGGTTATTCTTCGAAGAACAAAGGCGACTTAAACAGCCGTTTCGATAGCGTCGGCCCGGGCTACTTTGCCTCGGTCGGGATTCCTATCCTGCTGGGCCGCGATATCGGACCGCGCGACCTGGCGAGCGCCGAATCTGTCTGCGTGGTAAATGAAACGTTCGCCAAGTTCTATTTTGGCGGCTCGAGCCCGATCGGCAGGCACGTAACCGACGAGTTCCCCGACACGCGCAAGACCTTCACGATTGTCGGTGTAGCCCGCGACGCGCGCGACCACAGCCTGCGGCAGAAGATCTGGCGGCGCTTCTATCTTTCCGCGCGGCAGCCGCTGGGCGAATACTATCCGTTCATGGTTTATGAGATCCGGACTTTCGGCGATTCGGCGCCGGTGCTCGAAGCGTCACGCAAAGCGATTCTGGCGTTTGACCCGGCGATCCGGGTCGGGACACCGAAGACCATGGAAGGGCTGCTCGACGACAGCCTGCGCCAGCAGCGCATCATCGCGCAGCTCTCGAGCGTGTTCGGCGCGCTGGCCTTGCTGCTGGCCGCGATCGGGCTCTACGGCGTGCTCTCCTACGGCGTCGCGCGGCGCACCAACGAAATCGGCATCCGCATGGCGCTGGGAGCGCAGGGCGGCAACGTGGTCCTCATGGTTCTCAGGGAAACCGCGGTGCTGATCGCAATCGGTCTCGCGATCGGCGTCCCGGCCAGCCTGGCGTGCGCAAAGCTGGTCGAGAGTAAGCTGTTCGGGCTCAAAGCGGCGGACCCGCTGACGCTGGCGGTGGCTCCTGGCGTGCTGATTGCCGTCGCCCTGATCTCAGGCTGGATCCCCGCGCGGCGCGCCGCGCGAGTGGATCCGCTGGTGGCACTGCGGTACGAGTAAGTGACGTTGATTCGCAGATGTTACCGGCGGGTTCCGATCGCCCGGGTTACGGTGCGATCGGCGTGACCGGGTCGAGCAGCATCCAGAAGATGACACCGGTAAGATAGACCGCGGCGGAGACATAGAACGTCAGGTTCCAGTTACTGTGCGTCCAGCGGAGTAAGTAGCCGATAACTACCGGCGCCACGAAGCCGGAGAAGTTACCCCACATGTTCATCGCGCCGGAGAGCGTCCCGGCATACTTGCCGCCGACATCCATGGCCGCGCCCCAGGCGCCGGGCATGACCAGGTCATTGCAGAAACTGGCCATGGCGATGGCGAGCGTGGCGGACAGGGCGTCCGTGCGCGTCGTAGAGAACACCAGAAACGCCGCCGCGCCCGCAAAGCCGAGGCTCGACATGATACGGCGGGTCCATGCCAGGCTGATGTTGCGCCGCCGCAGCCAGCCGCCCGCGACTACCGAGGCGGGGTTGCCCAGGCCTCCGAAGAACAGCGGCAGGATGCCGAACCAGGCGGTGGACGCGGTCTGCAGGTGGCGCGCTTCGCGCAGATAGGTGGGAAGCCAGGTGATGTAGAAATACCATCCGTAGGAGAGCGAAAAATACTGCCAGCAGAGCATCCACACCTGGCGCGAACCGAGCAGCTTGCCCCAGGGAACGTCGCCGTGGCCGGTGGCCAGCGTGGCGCTCTGGCCGAGCAGGCGGCGCTCGGCTTCGTTCAACCGCGGGTTGTCGCGCGGATCATTGCGATACCAGCGATAGAAGAGCAGCGCCCAGAGGACGCCCACCAGGCCGAACGCGGCGAAGGCGTTGCGCCATCCGATGAAGCCCATCACCAGCGCCACCAGCGGCGGGGTGAAAGCGCCGCCCCAGCGCGCGCTGAGCCACATGATGCCTTGCGCGCGCACCTTTTCGCGCGCCGGCAGCCAGGTGGTGAACGCCTTGGTGAGGTTGGGGAAGCAGCCGGCTTCTCCGGCGCCGAACAGGAACTGAGTGGTGGTGATGGAGGCCAGATTCCAGGCGCGCCCCGTGGCGGCGGTGAAGAACGACCACCAGAGCACGATGCGCAGCAGCACGCTGCGCGGGCCCAGCCGGTCGCCGAGATATCCGCCGGGCATTTCGAACAGGGAGTAGGCCAGCCCGAAGGCGCCGAAGGCCCACCCCATCTGCGATTGAGACAGGCCGAGATCGTGGCGGATGAACAGGGCCGCGTAGGAAATGGAGACGCGATCGATGTAGGTGATGATCGCCAGCGTGACCGCGAAAACGATCACCCAATAACGCACGCGAGTGGGCCGCTGGGCGGCAGCGCCTTGGGCAGGGCTCATTCGCGCTGCCGGGGCCGGATGCTGAAGTGATAGGCCAGCGCACCCGCGCCCACGGTGGCGAACGCGGTGAGCGACGCGAGGGTCGCTTCCTTGAAGCCGAAGATCACCATGGCGGCGCCTACCAGAATATACGAAAGCG
>Ga0335078_10019459_pt1 | contig 10092 bp, 8 predicted proteins | sample Lox_Sample_32_FD_206711 | JGI IMG/M metagenome (GOLD analysis project Ga0335078, IMG submission 206711) | Soil microbial communities from Loxahatchee National Wildlife Refuge, Florida, United States - Lox_Sample_3.2 | ecosystem: Environmental > Terrestrial > Soil > Wetlands | place: USA: Florida...
GCCGCGAGCGCAGCACTTCCAAGTCAATCCCACTTCCGTTGTCGCGCACGAGAAGACGCAGACCATCCACCGCATATTCCAGCTCGACCTCAATGTCACTGGCATGCGAATGCCGGAAGGCGTTGCCTAGCGCCTCCCGCCCGATGCGGTAAACTTCATCGGCCACGGTCGGCCGCAGTGGCCGAGGCGTTCCCGCAACAATCACGCGAAATCTTATTTCCGAAGCCACCGGAAATTCTTCCCGCACCTGCGAAAGCGCCTCTTCAAGACGTGGCGATCCTGGCCCCCACGACGGCAGGCCCGCCCACACGCCCGCAAGGGACACGTCCTCTCCATGCGCACTGCCCGCCAGTGAAGTTAACGCATACTCCCACGCCATATGTACCTCCCAAGTCTCTTGCTCAGCTTTCTCGCTCTCTGGCCATCCATTCGCGGATATATAATGAGCATTGAGTGAGTTCGATCCCATTTGCCTCACAGGCACCGAGAAAGCGCACGCCTTCCACATCCACAAGTGTCACATGCTCTAGATCCAACACCGCCGGTCCTCTGTTGCCCAAGATCTCTGCCTTCAACTCCCTCAGATTTTCCGACCCTATTCGGCCACTCACCCGGAAGACTGTCCGTGCTCCGTCCGAGCCTTTTTCGATGCGCAATGTCATTTCGTCTTCGGGTTCCTTTATCGTTTGCTGCAAAGGAGTCGCCATTGCTACCTCGTTGAATCAAAGGACATTTCACAGGATAATTCATGCCCGTTTTCAGCATTTGCCGATTTTCGGCAATGGTTATTGCCAACCGGGCGGCAGAGAGCAAGGGCCGGCCCGTGGTCGGAAAGGTTCACGAGCGGTGCACAGGCCGTGAAGTTCTTTTGCTGCTCCGAGAGCAAAAATAGGTCTGCCGACAGCCTACGCGGATTTGAATCTGTGCTTGTTGATTCCCAGGTTGGAGATCTTCGATTCGAGCGTTTGTCGTGGCACGCCCAGCAGTGCCGCGGCGCCGTTGGGACCCGAAATCCGGCCACCGGTTTCCTTCAACGCCGCCTCGATCAGCTCCCGCTCTTGATCCGGCAGGAGCCGTCCCAATCTCCTTGCGGGTGCCTCGAGCTGTGTCGGCTCGCCTGGCAAGTCGCGCTTCAACCAGGTCTCGTCTACGGAGAACGTCTCGCCGTCACATAAGATTACTGCGCGCTCAACCACGTTTTGCAGTTCGCGAATATTCCCCGGCCATTGGTAGGTCTGAAACAGTTCCATCGTCCCCTTATCGATATTCCTGATTCGTTTCCCAGCTTTTTTGGAGTACCTCTCGATGAGGTACTCGATGAGAAGTGGAATGTCATCCACGCGCTCTCGCAGCGCGGGCAGATGGATCGGGAAAACATTCAGTCGATAAAAAAGGTCCGGTCGAAACGCCCCTGCTTGTACGGCGGTTTGCAAGTCACGATTCGTGGCGGAGAGTACCCTGACGTCCACGGAGATAGACTGGGTCCCTCCCACTCGCTCAAATTCCCGCTCCTGAAGTACGCGCAGCAGGGCGCTCTGCGTCTCGGCTGGGAGCTCGCCAATCTCGTCGAGAAAGATCGTCCCGCCATCGGCCAACTCAAAGCGACCCAGGCGGCGCTGCGTGGCGCCGGTAAAGGCGCCTTTCTCATAGCCGAATAGCTCTGAAGCGATGAGCGTGGGCGGGATGGCCGCACAGTTTACGCGGATGAAGGCGCGCGCCGAACGACCCGATCTTTTGTGGATGGCGCGGGCGATCAATTCTTTGCCTGTTCCAGTTTCGCCCGTAATAAGCACTGTGGACTCTGCTGCAGCCACTTTTGCCACTTGCAGGAGGACGCGCCGGAGAGGTTCGGAGGAGCCGACAATTTCCTCGAACATGGATACCTTGTCGACTTCTTCGCGCAGTGCGATGTTTTCTCTGTGCAGCTGATCCTTTAGAGCTTTTATTTCTTCGTAGGCTCGCTCCAGCGCGGTCCGCGCGGTGTGTTGTTCGGTTACGTCCATGGTCGTGCCCACAACCTCAACCACTTGCCCGGACTCATTCGTCACGGGGCGGGCGATGGAATGAAGATGCTTTATCCTTCCGTCCGGAAGAACGATCCGAAAATCTCCGTCAGGCTCCATTTTCTCCGGTTCTGTCGCCTCGATTCTTGCTCTCCGCTCGACCCCCGGGCGATCTTCGGGGTGAACCCTTTCCAGAATGTGCGACCAGGTGGGTTTCACTTTGTCGGGGTCGTATTCGAAGATGCGAAAATTCTCGTCCGACCAGAAGAGCGCCCCCGTTCGCACATTCCAAGCCCAACTGCCGCTGTGCGTCAATCTTTGCGCTTCGGCCAGATAGGCCTCCTTCGTGCGTAGCGTTTCGTATAACGACCGCAGCCGTCCCGCGGTATCGTTGAAGACCCGCCCGAGTTGCGCGAGTTCGTCCTGGCCTCGAATGGAAACTTGATGCTGGAACTCTCCGCGCGACAAGGCATGCGAACCTTCCATCAGGCGCCCCAGAGGGTCGGTAATGCTGCGCGTGATGGCTACGCCAAGAAGGGCAGCAAACAGCAAAGTGCTTAACGCCGCCACGGGCGGGATAATCAGCATCTGCCGCTCGACGTGGCCAATATTCACAACGGCTTGGGCGACCTCTTCACTGACTTCCTGGTTGATGTTCCTCGCGAGTTCCGAGGTTTGCGATTCCAACGGCCGCTTTTCGTTCGCCAGGCGGAGTCGCACGGCGGTCCAGTCCCCCGACGCGGCGAGCGCCGCCAAAGCCTCCAGTTGCGAGGGAAGGGTGCTTTCAATCGCTTCTATGGTTGGCTGAAATGAGGGGTCAGGCCGCATCCCTGCTGGCAGATGCGCAAGGGCATTCTTGGCCTCTTGCACGCTCCGAAGCAGTTCCGCGCGTAACGGTCCTGATTCCTTTGACAGCCGCTCGCTATCCTCGGTTCGCGCCAGCCGGTCCAACCTATCGTCAAACGACAACAGCGCGGCTTGGAAGTTTACGACGGCGATCAATTCCTCGCTGACGCCGCTAAGGCGATCTGCTTCCATGCGGGCAGTATGAAACTGCCAGAGCAATACACCATCGCCCCCAAGCATCAGCAACACAATTGCGACGAAGCACAAGACCAGGCGGGGACCGATGTATAGATGGTTGACGTCAGGAATCTTCATTTGCGCACTTTTGGATAGCGCCGCTCCTTTTTTCACCGATGGTATCTATTCCTCTCTTCCGTCACCGTTCGGTCCAGCGCGCGCCGTAAGTATTCCCCACACGGTGTCCGAATCGACCTCAGTCGCTCAACGCCTCGAGTCCCAAGCCCGCGGCGGGCCGGTCTTGAAGCCCGTGATTTCAACCAGCTCCTTTTCCAGGGCTGCCGCCGCTTCGGGAGCGTTTCGCTCTTTCGTCAATACTGAATGCACGGCCTGCATATAGGCTTTTGTGACCTGCTCGTATGCTTGGCCAGCAACAATGGAAGGCCGGCTAACGAGATAACCGCGCGGCTGGCCGGACTTGGCGGAAGATGGGCCGGGGCTTAACAACGACGGCAGGTCGTACAGTTCTGGTCCGGAGCTTTGGCGCACTTCGGCAACATTCTCCTCTGACGCGCGCTCCTCCCGGATGAGGAAGCGCAGCAACGCCATCGCTTCTTGCGGATGCGCCGAAAACCGCGAAACGGCCAAACCCGTGCCACCCAACGTGCCTGCCCGTCCACCGGTGCCCCTGGGCACGCTGGTGTAGCCGCTTTTGTCCGGCAACGCTGACTCGTCCCAATGCGTCAGGCGATACTTCCACTGCCAGGTGCGCCAGAAGGCCGTTCTTCCCGACGCCCACGCGTTCATCGAGTCCGGTTCCCGGTAAGCGATGACGCCAGGAGGAGAAATCCAACCCACCCATCGCGCAGCCCTTTGCCAGGCCCGGATTGCGGCCGGATTGTTGACGCTGACCGTCTGGTTGTCCTCGATGATCCGCCCCCCTCCTTCAGAGAACTGCCATTCCAGTGCATCGCACGTCAAGCCCTCCGCAGCGGCTCCTTGCCAGACAAAACCCCAGAAGTCCTTTTTCCGAGCCGCACGCTCACCCTCCTGAATCCTCGCGGCCATGTTTTCAAGCTCGTCCCAGGTCGCGGGAGGATGGGTGTATCCATACTTCCGCAGCAGATCGGTTCGATAAGCCAAGACGCCTGCCTGCACATGATAAGGGATGGCCACGACGCGACCGTCCACGGTGTAACTCGCAACCAGTTCTGGATCCATCGAGGACAATTCGGAGGAGAAATAAGGCCGCAGGTCCATCAGGTATTCGTCGAGAATTTTCGGCCAGATCACGTCGATGCCCAGGACATCGGGACTGAGGCCCTTTTCCCGGAGTAACTTCCGCGCAAGATCAAGTTGCCCGAGAGAAGTCTCCGGCACTGGCGCATGCTCGACACGGATTCCCGTTTCGCGCGTGAATCCCTTCGTCTCGGCCTCCACCTTGCGCAGAACCTCGGGCTGCGACCATTCCGGATCGAGGACCGTCACCGTCACCGGCCTGCGCAAGTTGGAGCGGCAACCGATAAGTCCGAGGAAAAAGGACGCGGTGCACAGAGCGATGGCGGCAACGCTGCCCTCCCGCTTCCATACGCATCGCCTTGCGACACCTATCTCCGACGAGTCCATCCCGGGAAGCCTGAGGGCCAGGGGCATCCGATTTGCTGATCCCGGGCCCGTCATGCGATTGCCATCTGACACCCACGTACGAGGCTTAGGCCACAAAGTGTACGGCGAAACCTGCGCCGCAGGAAGTCATGACTCCGGTGGACGTGAGGAGGGCGGGATGACGATTTCGCGTCGCCCGAACAGACGACCATCCAGCGAGAAAGTCCCCGGCCCGAGTAAGCCTATCGCGATCGTGGTGACAATCATTCCAACGGCTATCGCTCTGGTGTCGTGCAGGCCCCAATCAGGCGCGGGAAACCATGAAAAGGCGATGCCAAGAAAACCTAGTCCCACCAACACTGCCGCCAACGGAGTGAGAAATCCGATCACAAGGGCCGCGCCGCCAGTGGTCAGCGCCAGACCGAGCACCATGCACAGAAAAGACCCCGAGGCGGCCGACAGATAGACAACGCCCGCCGCGATCACGGTCACCCCAACCGCAGCCCGCAACAGCAGTAGTCCTATGCCCGGCTTACCGCCCGGAAACGTGGAAAATAGTCTTTGCAGCGCGTATCTCCCTGTCGCGCCATTCTCATTACATCTCAATATATGCAACCAGCCAGCCGCACGGTAACCCCGCTTTGTGGGATCTTTTCGTACCACTTTTGCGGTACCTGACCGGCTTATTTGCGGATCTCGTGGCTGATAGCTCTTGCCACAGCGATTCTTACCCAAGGATTGCGACTCTGCACGGCCTTCGCCAACGTGCCTGCTCGCTCCCAGACCTTCTCTACGCCGGCTTTACGAAAGCAGCTTGGACAACCAACCCAGGCGTCCATCTTCTGTCGGAAACTCAAAAGCAATCTGCCCGGGCACGGACAGCTCGACCTCCGTGCCTGCCGCTGCATGACTTAGGACTCGTAGTTTGCCGCCAATTCTCTGCGTTCGTTCCTTCATCCCCGATAAGCCCCAGTGCCCATCGCGCCCCGAACGCAGCACCTCCGGGTCAATCCCGCTTCCATTGTCCCGCACCAGAACCCGCAGGTGATGGGCTGCATATTCCAGTTCGACCTCGATATCACTGGCGTGCGAGTGCCGAAAGGCATTCGAGAGCGCTTCGTGCCCGACGCGATAAACTTCATCGGCGACAATGGGCCGCAGCGGCCGAGGCGTTCCCTCAACGATTACGCGAAACTTAACTTCAGATTGCACCGGAAACTCCTCCCGAATCTGCGAAAACGCTCCTCCCAGATCGGAGAATTGCCGTTGGGACGAGCGCAGCCCCTTCACGGCGTTGCGGCCTTCCTGGATGACCCGCCCCATCAATTGGAGAACCCGGCCCACGAGCGCTTTTGCCGGCGAATCAGCCGCCAGCCGATCATCCGCCACGTGAAGCTGCATGGAAGCGCTCAAGAGCCCTTGCAGCAGCGTGTCGTGAAGCTCTTGGGCAATCCGCGTGCGCTCCGCAAGTCGCTCTTCGAAGCGCACGTTCAGTTGTTTGGCCAGCTTGCGCATCCGCAAACGAACGAACGCTATCGTCACTATCGCCAGAATCAGCAGGCTGACCAAGCGGAACCACCACGTCTGCCAAAACACTGGCTCAATTTCGAATTGCAGCGTGGATTCCGAGCTGTTCCAAAGCCCGTCGCTGTTGCTGGCAATCACATGGAATCGGTAGGGACCCGACTCGAGGTTGGTGTACACCGCTTCGCGATTCGCGGTCGGCTCGCTCCAGCCTTGATCGAAGCCTTCGAGCCGATACTTGAACCTCACGCGAGCCGGTACCGTGAGGCTCAGCGCCGTGTAGCTTAGCGTGATCCGCTGGTGCGGCGCTGGAATGCGCAGTTTGCCCGCCAGTTTGAAAGGCCGGCCATTCGCGGAAATTCCCTCCACATGCACCAACGCCGGCGCTGAACTAAAGCCCGTTGCGCCCGGATCCGCGAAGGAGATGCCGCGATTGGTTGAGAGCCAGATCCGCCCCAAAGGATCGACAACCACCGAGCGGAAGCGATTGGCGACCTGTCGACTGCGCAGCCCATCCGCAAGGCCATATTGGCGCACGTCGCTGTTACCAACCTGCTGCAAAATCTTGTCCCGGTCAACTCGCAGAATGTGACTCGCCGTTGCCATCCAGAGCGCACCGGTCTTGTCTTCTTCAATTCCGAGAATCTCTTCGTGCAGCGACTCGGGCACTTCGCGAGGGATTTGAATGGCCCCTGAACTCGCGACAGCCAGGCCGTTCGCCGTTCCAATCCACATCGCACCCTTCGAGTCTTGTAAGAGGCAATTCACATTGCCCGGTGGCAAGCCATCGCGACTGGTAAAAACCCGCCATTTTTCATTGGACAGCGTATTCACTCCATTCGGAGTTCCAAACCACATCGTTCCGTCGGAGGCTTCCGCAATCGAAGTGACCGTATTCGACGCTAGACCATTTGCGGTCGTGTAAGTCGTGAAGCTGCCACTCTTGAATCGGCTAAGGCCGGCGCTGAGCGTACCAGCCCACACCGTTCCGTCACGATCTTCATGGACGGCATACACGCTGTTCTGCGCCAGCCCTTGGCCCTGCGTGTAGGTCTCTGTGGTGAACGAGTCGCCTTTGTAGCGAACGTGGGTCAATCCTCCTCGTTGCCGCCCTATCCATAATTCGCCGTTGCGCCCATCGATTGAATAAACCACATCCTTGTCCAATCCCGCGTCCGTGACATGTCCAATCCGGCCTTCCTTGATCCAGTAAAGCCCGCCTTGGGTCGGGGCGAACCAGGTGCGGCCCTCCGAGTCGATATAAAGAGGTCCGTTGCTGTCCGACGGCAAGCCTCCGGAAACGGAATAGGTCGTAAACACACTATCTCGAAGACGTTCGATGCCTCGCGCCGTTCCCACCCACAGATTTCCCTCACGATCCTCAAATAACGCGGTCGCTGCTTCCGCGGGCCGATTGTCGCTCTTGGCCAGAAACGAACCGCCTCTGGGGTCGATCCGGAACAGTCCGTTCGAAGTGCCAACCCAGATATTCGCGTCGCGATCGCGGGTTGCCACGAGCACCTGAGCACGACCGAGCACCTGGGATACACTCTCCTTGGGTGGCCTGCCGCTGCTCCATCGCTCCAACCCGTTGTCGGTACCTATCCACACCTCGCCACTATCAATCGCCAGCAGGGAATTGATCTTTTTGTCCGATATTCCTTCGGAGAGCGTTGCGACTCGTCCATCAGAAAGGTAGTAAATGCCTTGTTCTCTCGTACCCATCCACACTTTGCCGTCGGCCGTCTGAACCATCGATAGGATCAGCCTTGGCAGGTTCGCTCTAGGGGCGAGCGTCACAAATTTTCCCTCACGGAATTGCACGACCCCATTCACAAGCGCCGAAAACAGCATCTCGCCGTCGTTGCCCACGCACATCGCGGTGACGTCGGACTCCTGCAGCTGGAGGGCTGGCAAAACATCCTGAAATGTCCCGTCGCGATAGCGCAGCAAGTGCGGCCCCTGCAGCCGTATCCACAAACTTCCTTCGCCGTCCACCGCCAAACCGAGAACAGGACCGGTCGGGAATGTCGCCGATTCCGAGTTCGTAAAAAGGCGAAAATTCAATCCATCGAAGCGCACCAGGCCCTTCTCCGTGCCGATCCACAAGTACCCGTCGGGTGTTTGTGCGAACGCATACACGGGCCCACCGGGAAAGCCTTGTTCGACGCCCCACTGATCGCGGATGTACTGCGATATCGCTTTGTTCGAGCTCAGCGCTCTAGCTGAGGCTGTGAAACACACGCACGCCAAGGCTGCCAGCAGCCACTTGGATGGCCAGCGGCGTTTCCGCCTTCCGCTAGGGGAGGAATTCGAATTTATCAATCACGACCTCGGTCCCGTTTTGCAGCGCTTGCTTGGCGCTACGGAAAACATACAAGTTCAGGCGCACGGACGCGACGCCCGGCGTGGGAACTCCCGTCGTGAACACATGTTCGGCAACGAGACGTGTTTTACCGCCGGCCTCTGCGGTGCGAGCCGTGCTGAAGGACACGCGCCCCGGCTCCCAATGGAATGAATGCACAAGGGTGCCGACAGGTTCCGTAAATCGTGATGTGTTTTCAGGAACATAAAAAGGCTGCACCAGGTATTGCCCATTCTTGCCGGTTAGTTCGCCCCAGCGAGAGATTTCGATATCCATTTCACGGTGGTTTGGATCTGTCCCTGCGTAGTCCCATGTAAGTATGCTGAACACCGCCGCAGGTTCCAGTTGCGACGTGTCCCGCACCACGAACGAATAAGTTCCATATCCTAGGCTGCGCGTCAGCGTCACCTCCGCACACGTCCATTCGCCAGACACTTTCGCGATGCGCAGGTGCAGCGCCCCGCCCGCATCCGTCCAGGCGTTGCTCGGATCATAGTTGTTTATGCCGCCGCGGTCGCTTGGCGCGTTACGGATTCTCCATTCGTATCCGCTGAAGAAGAGCGTCCGCGTAACCGAGGAGTCGCCGCCTTTCGCGATGGCCACCGCCGCCACGCCGCGCCCTGGCGTCGGCAGCTCATTCAAAGTCGCCGCAGGCTGATATCCGCTGTCGACCAGCAGCGCCGCATACTCTGTCCCCACATGCGTCGCATTCGTCCATGTCCAGTTCGCGTTAATCCTGGTGAAGGCCTCGTTCGTCAGCGGCTGCACCCACCAGGCTCCGCTCTTGGCATACAAAACGAGCTGTTGCCCTGGCTGTCCGCCAATGATGCGCCCCTCGATGACATCGAGTTTGTCCAGACTGCCTTCGGCTGCGGGCGGAACCCTGGTGAACTCGATGGAAGGTTTGGGAGTGCTCTTTCGAAAACCGCAACCAGCCGAGCCCATGAAGGCAATACAGAAGAAAAAAAGCACAGCCTTTTCGCGGCCAAACCGGCTAGCGGGCGAGAGCCTGACGCTCTTCAGGTTCCATCGATCGAGACAACGGCAAGGTCGCTTTCGGCAAGGGGCGAAGCGGATCAACTCAATCCTCGGCGTGCGAATGTCTTCCGTCCGCGGCAAGTCGCGGAACACGGCCGATTCTTAGCGGCGTTTCCATCCTACAACTGCGACACCCGGTTTTGCGAGCCTTCCATGGCCTGGGTGGAAAGTACTCCGAGTCCTTCCCGATCGAGAGGCGAGGCGAACCGGCACGACAAACCGCCACAGGTTGGAGCCGGGCTCGGACAATCTTCAAGCCAGGTGCACTCGCCTACCGTGATCGAGGTATCCCACACCAAGCCTTCCGGGGTAGCAAAAAAGCCTTCCATCCCGTGATGTGCTGTGTCATCGAATGCCGTACCTTGCCCTTGTTGTAAGTACAAATCTTGCGCACGGCGATTTCTTGCCACTCGCGACAGGAGCACAGTTATGAAAGCCCCATCTCTTCTTGGTTGGTACCGCATCCTAAGAGTCCACCACCAGTGGACCATGTTCCACGCCGTTCTGCATGCGCTTTGGCTCACGCGCTAGAGG
>Ga0335078_10019460_pt1 | contig 10092 bp, 5 predicted proteins | sample Lox_Sample_32_FD_206711 | JGI IMG/M metagenome (GOLD analysis project Ga0335078, IMG submission 206711) | Soil microbial communities from Loxahatchee National Wildlife Refuge, Florida, United States - Lox_Sample_3.2 | ecosystem: Environmental > Terrestrial > Soil > Wetlands | place: USA: Florida...
GTCAGCCACTGTTTTCCCTTCTCAGGAGGCTGCACTTACCAGGTGCAGTCGTCAACAGCGCCGATCAGAGCCCTGACCTGCTTAAACACCGGTAAAACCGAAACGGCGTCGGTGGATCGAGGCTTAGGCCTGATGACGTGGCCCGCCTGCTAGAAGCGCAGCGTGGCTGCTGTGCCATGTGTCGGCGCCCATTCGGCGGTGACCGGCCGTGGCAGCCGGACTACGACCACAAGTGTTGTCCAGGTGACAGTAGTTGCGGCGCGTGCATTAGAGGTCTGTTGTGCGGGCACTGCAACCGTATAGTCGCATGGATCGAGCACGACTGGGAGCCTGCGGAATTCATGAGACGCCTGGAAAAGTACCTAGCCCCCGTAGCTCAATCCGGTAGAGCGGCTGACTTTTAATCAGCGGGTTACGGGTTCAATTCCTGTCGGGGGCACCGCGCGTCCAGGGTTCGATCCCCTGACGGCCTACGAACACGCCTCTGTAGCTTAATGGACAGAGCACGCGCCTTCTAAGCGTGGTGATGTGCGTTCGACTCGCACCAGGGGCACGGTGTCTTTGCAAAAGCGGCGCGTTGGAGTAGTGGTCATCTCACCTGGCCCTCAACCAGGAGAACGCGAGTTCAAATCTCGCACGCGTCACGGCAAATCATGGCCCCATCGTCTATGGGTAAGATCGCGGCCCTTCAAGTCGCGGAACAGGGTTCGACTCCCTGTGGGGCTGCCGCGGAATCCGGAACAAGGATTCTGGCCGATCTCGCGTAGCCTAATGGCAGGGCAGCGGACTGTTAATCCGCGTTGTGGAGGTTCGAATCCTCCCGCGAGAGCCTTGTGTCTTATGCAAAAGTTCGCGTCAGGCAAGAACCCGCTGCGGTTGCTGCCCGCGCTACCTGCACCGTGCTGGCTCCTATATGCTCGCATAACGCTCCTCGGCCGTGTAGCTCAACGGAAGAGCCCCACCCCGTCAAGGTGGTACGTGCCGGTTCAAATCCGGTCGCGGTCGCCAGGCCCGCATAGCTCAGCGGCAGAGCACCGGGACGACAACCCGGGGAGGCACGTTCGGCTCGTGCTGCGGGTACCACGCTCCTGTGGTGAAAAGGAGATCATTCCGGACTACGAATCCGGCGGTGGGGGTTCGAATCCCTCCGGGAGCGCTTTCAAGCTCGGCTAGCTCAATGGGAGAGCACGCGGCCCACATCCGCGAGACGGAGGTCCGATTCCTTCGCTGAGCACGGTGGCTATAGCTCAAATCGGCAGAGCGCCGGGCCGTGAACCCGGAGGCTGCCAGTTCAAACCTGGCTAGTCACCCCAAGCGTCGGTGGCACAGCGGCGACTGCCCCTGACTGTAAATCAGGTATCCCACACGGAGGTTCGAGTCCTCCCCGGCGCACGATGATTGACCCGCTTCCGGCAACGGATTTGCTGCCATCCCTCCGAAGGATGGCTACTCGGTTCGACTCCGGGCGGGAGCACGACGCGGTTCTCGCTGGTGCGGGCGACGGCCTGCAAAGCCGATCGGCATCAGACCGGTTCGATTCCGGCCCGCGTCTCCACGGCCCGTGGTCCAACGGACAGGGCAACTGCCTCCTAAGCGGTGGATGCGCGTTCGACTCGCGCCGGGCCGGCCCCTTACCACCTCTGGTGCTCACGCTATGAACGGTCAGCGGGAAGCGGCAAGGCGATGCCCCGCCAGTCCAGGACACTGGCGGGGCATCGATGCCGATGATAACGACATCAACGCCAAACAGCTAGACGAAGCCGCATCTCGGGCGTCCGCACTTACCCGCGTGCACGGTAACTCCCCGACCGGCTCCGCGGTCTCGTCTTCGGGCACCGGGGCCACCGCCGGAGCGGGAGCCGGGACCGCCGGCGAAGGCGGAGCGCCGCCGGGCCGGTTCTCCGAGATCCACGTGTCGATCCGCTCCCACCAGCCGTACAGCCACTGCAGCTGAGCCTCGTGGTCGGCCGCGCGCGGCACCTGGCCGGGCGGCACCCGCCACCACCTGGCCCGGATGACCTGGTTGATGGGGAACTTCGCCCAGACGTCGCCCAGGGTGACGATGTTGTCCAGCCCGGCGTGCGCCACGAAGATCACGTCGGCGTCGGGGCGGGCCGAGATCGCGGCCAGCGTCCCGCCGGGCCGCGGCGGGAGCAGGTTCGGCATGTCCCGTGCTCGCGCGGCCAGGTCCGAACGTCCCAGGTGCTCGAGCCGCCGGATGCCCCGGCGCCAGCGGTGCGGCGTCCAGTTGCCCCCCTCGGGGAAGATCACCAGCGCGCCGTCCTGGTCCAGCCCGCTGGCCAGCCGCTCGATCTGCTCGGTGAAGATCCGCTCGCCGGTCTGCCGGCGCTTGATCCACACGTTCGGCAGCCGGTTCCCCACGATGTCCACGCTGGGGTCGAGCTGCAGGGCCGCCTTCATCACGACCCGCGGCCGCCGGTGGTACACGCTCAGCAGCTGGTGCACGAGCAGGAAGGAGTCCCCTGGGCCTGCGTGCCTGCTGAGCACGATGACCGGCCGGGCCCGCCGCGCGGCTGCCTCGGCCGCGGTGAGTTCCGGCTCGTCCACCTCGACCCGCAGCCCGTACGTCCGCGCCGCGCCGCGGTACAGCAGGTCCAGGAACCACCGCATGACGCCGTAGTGGCGGCTCTGGTAGGGCCCGGTGCGCAGCCGGCCGCCGAACCCGCTGGCCACCCACAATCCCGCCAGCATGACCAGGGCCGCCGCCTCGGCCACGAACCAGACCAGCGCGAAGCCCACCAGCCGCAGGCTGCGCATGCGGCCGGCCCGCACCCGGGCCAGCAGCCCGAACACCAGGGCCAGCAGCGCCAGGAACGGGGAGAGCACCACGAACCCGGCCGCGAGGATGATCACCAGCGGCGCCAGCACGAGGCGGCGGATCGGCCTGGGTGGGAGCAAGAGGCCCTCCCGTCGTCGGAGGCCGGGCGGAGCCCGGGTCAGTTCCCCGTCAGGGCCAGGTTAGCTCCGGCTATTTGCTGATCACGACCGTTACCGTCGCGCCTCCGGGGATGAACGTCAGGTGCACGTGCATCTGCCCGGAACCGGTCACGGTGACGGTGACCGTGGCGGAGGCACCCGCCGCCAGCGTGCCGGACATCGGGGCGACGGTGACCTTCTTGGCCAGCCCGGACGGCTCCGAGACCGACCAGTCAACGGTGCCGCCGGAGGCGGTGAGCGTGATGGCGCCGCTGGACGGCGGCACGACATCGAGCGTGGCCGGGCTGACGCTCAGCGTCCCGGCGGCCGCGGCGGTGCTCGTGGTGGCGGACGCGGACCCGGACGCGGCTGCGGACGCGGATGCCAGAGCCGAGGGGCCCGCCGTCGCGCTCGGCGGCGTGCTGGTTCCGCCGGAAGCACCGCTGGCCATGGCCGTGACACTGGCGGCCACCGTACCGCCGGTACTGGCCGTGCCGCTGGCTCCGGGCGTGATCGCCCGGCCCACGTCGCTGATCGTGGGGCGCGCGCCGTCGGTCAGGTCGGCGCCCCGGCCCACGGCCGGATGCGCGCCGTGGTGGGGCGGCGTGGCGACCACGGTGACGCCGACCGCGACAGCGGCCGCGGTGCTCGCCACCGCGCCGGCGTGCACCGGCCGCGGATGCCACCAGGGCATCTTCGGCTGGTGGAGGGGGCTGGGGAAGCCATTCCGGCCGAACGGGTACGCAGCCGGCGCCGCCGCGGCGGGCGAGTGTGCCGCGGCGGCCCGCATCACCTGGTCCCTGAGCCCGGACGGCAGGGTGGCCGCCAGCGGCAGCGCGGCGACGGGCGCCACCCCGAGGAGCATGGCCGGCGTCATTTCCCGCTGCCGCCGCCCGGAGCAGACCGGGCACTGCGCCAGATGCCGGTTGACGCGCTTGCGCAGCAAGACGGTCAGCCGGCCGTCCCAGTCATGGAGCAGGGCGTCCAGGTCCGGGCAGTCCTGCCGCCCGCCGCGGGCCACGACCAGCACGGCGATCGCGGCCTCCAGCTGATCGCGGGCCCGGGACATCAGCGCGTGCACATGGTTGCGGGAGATCCCGAGCACGCTCGCCACCTCGCCGCTGCCCAGGCCCTGCCGGAGCTGCAACTCGAGGACTTCCCGCTCGGCGGGCCCCACCCCGGAGAGGGCCTCGCGCACCAGGGCGCGCAGTTCCGCCTGCTCCACGCCCGCCGCGACGTCGGCCGCTTCATCGGTCAGTTCCGGCGCCTCCTCCAGCGGAGCCTGCTGGCTGACGCTGCGCAGCCGCCGGTGGCATTCGTTGCGGGCCACCGCGTACAGCCAGGACCGTAGCCGTTCCGGGTCCCGCAACCTGGACAGCCTGGGTACCGCGATGACGAACGTGTCCTGCACGGCGTCAGCGGCATCGGCGGGTTCGCGGAGCATCGCCCGGCAGAAGCTGTACAGCGGCGCCGCGTACCTGTCATAGGCCTCGGCGAGCCCGGTGGGGTCGCCCGCCACGATGGCCGCGACGACCTCACTGTCGCGCATACCTCTACGGTAGTGACGCAATCGCATTCACGGACAGAAACGGACAAGTTGGCACATCAGACGAGGTGGTGCCCGGCGAACCCCCGCGGCCGGCCTGCCCCGCCTATCCCGCGGCCGGCCTGCCCGGCCTATCCTGTGGCCGGCCTGGCCCGCCTATCCTGTGGCCGGCCTGCTCGCCGCCAGGACGGTGGCCGGCGGCACGGCCGTCTCCGCCCGGGCCGCCCGGGCCAGGTCCGGGGTCATCCAGGTGAGCAGCGACGGGACCTCCGCGCGCCACGTGGTCATGGAGTGCCCGCTGCCGGGGGTGAGCGTCAGCGGCACGTTCGGCTGCCGCGAGCGCAGCTCCAGCCAGAAGCGCTCGGCGTTCGCCACGTCCTGCCCGTCGGACGCTCCGGCTGCCAGCCAGAACCGGGGGATGACCGCGGTCGCGGGGAGCCGCTGGATCTCCTCGAGCGGGGTGTTCTGCTCCCGCAGCCTGCTGCTGCCGCCGAACGGGCTGACCAGGCGCGATCCGGCCAGCTGGTTGTCGAGCGGGGTGAAGTAGCCGCTGAGCACCCCGGCGAGCCCGTAGCGGTGCGGGTACCGCAGGGCCATGTTGGCCGCGCAGAACCCGCCTTCGGAGTAGCCGGCCACGCCCCAGGCGGGGCCCGGCCGCAGCACCCGCAGCGTGCGCGCCATCTGGTTCGGCAGGTCCACCGCGAGATAGGTCAGGTCCTGCGGGCCGCCCGCCTGGTTGAGGCACTGCAGTGAGATCTGGTTGCCGCCGTTGGCGTCCGGCATGACCAGCACGGCGGGCCGGGCGAGCCGCTCCGCCAGCAGGTGGCGGAAGGCGTACGTCACGCCCACCACGGTGACCCAGTCCTGCGGCCCGCCGGGCTGGCCGTGGATGAGCTCGATCGCGGGGAACCGGTACGCCTGGTAAGCCGGCTGGAAGTACTGCGGCGGCAGGTAGACGTACACCGTCCTGGTGACGTGGCTGCGCTGGCCGGCCACCGTCAGCCGGAGCAGGTATCCCTGCTGCTGCGCCTGCTCGAGGTCGCTGTGGTTCCCGTCGAGCGTGCCGGCCTGCGAGCCGGAGGCGAGCTTGACGTGAGGCACTCCGGACGCCGCGTCGGGGCTCTGGTGCGTGAGGTCCGCCAGCAGGGCGTTCCAGGTCTGGTAGTAGCCGTAGTACCTGTTGACGCCCAGCACGCCGAACAGCATGGCGGTCACGAAGGCCAGGCCCGCGGCCAGCACGCGGAGCAGCACGCCACGCCCGGCGATGATCCGCCACATCAGCGCGCCGAAGATCACGATCAGCAGCACGAACAGCACGGTGCTCTGCGGTTCCAGCATTGCGGCCTCCGGATCGGGGACCAGGCAGGCGCTGCCCCCCGGTATCGCCGGCCGGATGGCCCCCGTGCACCCACACCGGCCCCCGTGGTCGGTTGGGTACACCTTTACGGAGGCCGCGCCGCTCCCTTTGATACGCGGACTCGCGTAGCTCAGCTCCGGGCCAGCGCGGCGAGGTAGCTCGCGGACGCCGTGTACGCGCGCTCGATGCTCAGGCCCACCTTGGCCCGGTCCCGGTAACGGAACTGCGACAGGCCCGGCGGGAGCCGGTCCCCGCCTGTCGGCAGCACGTGCACCCGCACGTCGCCGGGCAGCGCCGACATCTCCTCGTGAAACCGGTGCCGCCGGGCGATCTCGAACGCGACCAGGCCCACCTCCCACGGCTTGGCCGGCACCGCCAGCGGGCTCTCGATCCGGCCGACCTGCAGCACGTAGATCGTGGTGGCGCCGAGCGCGAGGGCCCGCCCGACCGGGATCGAGTCGACCAGGCCGCCGTCGAAGTAATGGGCGCCGTCGATCTCCACCGGCGGCAGCAGCCCGGGCACGGCACACGAGGCCAGCACCGCGGGCACCACGGGCCCGCTGGAGAACCAGCGCGCGGTGGCGGCCTCGATGCCGGCCGCCACGCACTGGAACGGCAGTTCCAGGTCGGCGAACGAGTCGCCGGGCAGCGCCCGGGCCAGCACCCGGCGCAGCGGCTCCAGCGAGTGCAGGTGCGTCCCCGAACGTGCCAGCCGGACCGCCCGGCCCCAGAGCTTCTCGCTGAACGCCAGGCGCAGTTCCTCGCCCTGCCACATCCGGCTGAGCCGGGCCGCCGCGCCCGCCGGGCCGGCCGCCACCAGCACGCCGTTGATGGCGCCGACGGAGGTACCCACCACCAGGTCGGGCCGGACGCCGGCCTCGGCGAGGGCACGCAGCATGCCGACTTCGTGAGCACCGAGCAGGCCTCCGCCTCCCAGCACGAAAGCCGTGGCCATAGCGGAAGCCTAGTTCGTTCGGCCTAGGTAAGGGCCTCAGCCGCGGCGGACGGTCAGCCCGAGCGAGCTGAACGCCTCGAACGGCCGGTGGTAACCGCGCTCGATGTGGTGGATGCCGCGCAGCACCGAGGGCCGGTCGGCCACCGCCGCGGCCAGCACCGCGGAGAACCCGGCCCGCACGTCGGGCAGCGTGACGTCGGCGCCGCGCAGCTTGGACACGCCCCTGATCACGGCCGAATGCACCGAGTTCGTGTCGTGGAAGCGGCACGCGGGGCCGCCCAGGCAGGCCGCGAACGTCTCGATCTCGCAGCCCATCTTCTGCAGCGCGGGCACGTACACCAGCCGGTTCTCGAACACCGTCTCGTGCAGCACCGACATCCCGTCGGCCTGGGTGAACAGCACCATCAGCGGCTGCTGCCAGTCCGTCATGAACCCGGGGTGGGTGTCGGTGTGCACCGCTGCGGGGCGCAGCCCGCCGGGGGCCGAGGCGGTGATCCACTCGTCGGTGATGTCGATCTGCGCGCCCATCTTGGCCAGCGTGGTGATCGCGGTGACCAGCCGGTCCTGCGGGCAGCCGTGCACCCGGACCTCGCCCCGGGTGATCAGCCCGGCCGCCAGGTAGGAGAACGCCTCGATCCGGTCGCCGGCCAGCCACCGGGACGCGCCGCGCAGCCGCGGCACGCCCTCGATGACGATCCGCCGGTCCGGGCTGAGTTCCACGTGCGCGCCCATCCGCTGCAGGAACAGCGCGAGCTCCACCACCTCGGGCTCGGTGGCCGCGTTGCGCAGCACCGTCTTGCCTTCGGCCAGCACCGCGGTGAGCAGCACCGTCTCGGTCGCGCCCACGCTGGGGTAGGGCAGCTCGATGCGCGCGCCGTACAGCCGGGACGCCCGCGCGGTGATCCCGGCCGGGCCCGCCTCGACCTCGGCGCCGAGCGCGCGCAGCGCGTTCACGTGGAAGTCGACCGGCCGCCGGCCGATCGGGTCGCCGCCGACCAGCGGCACGAACGCCTCGCCGGTCCGGTGCAGCAGCGGCCCGAGCATCAGGATCGGGATCCGGTTCAGCCCGGTGAACGCCTCGGGCACCCGCGGCTCCACCGCGCGGCCCGGTGCTACCGTGACATCGGCCCCGGACCGGCCCACCTCGTACCCGATGGCCTCCAGCATCGCGGCCGTGATGTCGACGTCGCCGACCTCCGGGGCGTTGCGGATCGTGCTGGGCCCGTCGCCCAGCATCGCCGCGACCATGTGCTTGGTCACCGCGTTCTTCGACCCGCGCACGCCGATGTCGCCGCGCAGCGGCCCGGACGGTTCCACCTGCCAGGTTTCGGTCACGCTGACCACTGTAGGTGTCTCGCGCACCCGCCGCGCCGCACCGGCGGCTACGCGCGCGCCGCACCGCCCCTCGCGGTCGCGCCGCACCGCCCCCCGCGATCCCGGCGCACCGCCCCCCGCGATCCCGGCGCACCGCCCCCGCGATCCCGGCGCACCGCCCCCGCGTTGCCCGAATTATGTGCTTATGCACCTTTTGCGATTGGCGTAGTTACATGATCATGAAGGATCTGGTACTCGTAGCCGTACCAGATCCTTCGCGATCATGAAAAGCCGCGTGTGACCGGGACGTCGTCCAGCGGGCCGGCGGGCTCCGCCGGAGCGAGCGCAACCGCTGGGGCGGCCGCGCCCACCTGGCCGGCGGCCCCGGCCGGGCGCGCGGCCTCCGTGTCCCTCCGCTGCCTGCGGATGCCCCAGTAGGCCAGGGCGGCCAGCGCGATGGCGCCCATGGTCCAGCCGAGCGGGTAGGTGGGGACGCCGACGTACTTCAGGCCGGACGCGAAGATCACGAACGTGATGGCAGGCCGGATGTACCGGTCCGGCGCGCGCGAGGAGAGCAGCGAGCCGGCCAGCACCGCGGGCACGCTGCCCGCGATGATCGACGCGGTCAGGCCGAACTCCACGTGGCCGAAGGTCAGCGCGCCCAGCGCCGCCGCCGCGGTGAGCGGGACCGCCTGCGTCAGGTCGGTCCCGACCAGCTGGCCCGCGGACAGCAGCGGGTAGGTGAACAGCAGCAGGACGATCATCAGGGAGCCCGAGCCCACCGAGGTGATGCCGACGATCAGGCCGCCGGTCATGCCGATCAGCACGCTCGGGACCGGGCGCACGGACACCTCGGCGATCTTGCCGGTGCGCGCCAGGCCGGACCGGCGGTCCAGGACGGACCGGAACACCATGGCCGCCGCGCCGGCCAGCAGCGCCGCGCCCAGGGCGATCTCGACGTTCTTCTGGTCGGCGGCGCTGCCGCCCATCTCGCGCAGGATGAACGCGCCGAGGAAAGCCATCGGCACCGAACCGAGCGTCATCCAGCCGACGAGCCGCAGGTTCACCGTGCCCTTGTGCAGGTGGACCGCCGCGCCGACCGGCCGCATCACCACCGCGGCGACCAGGTCGCTGGAGATGGCCGCGGCCGGCTTGACCGAGAACAGCAGGATCAGCATCGGCGTCATCAGCGCGCCGCCGCCGGCGCCGGTCAGCCCGACCAGCAGTCCCACCACCGCGCTGCCGAGAACGACGTAGAGGTTCAGGCCCATCCAGTGTTCCCCTTCCCGCTGACCCTGTTCCTTACAATCCCCACTACCTTAGGTTACAAATGGGCAATATAGGAAACACTTGTAACGTCCCAGGTGAGAAGCAAGATCTTTATCCCGAACGAACTGGCTACCCGTTCCCCCGCCGGCTATCCCGGGTAAACAGGGGGACGTGGATGCGGACAAGCTGCAGGCGTACCGGGACAAGCGGGACGCGTCGCGCACGCCCGAGCCCGTACCCGCCGCGCCCGCCACGGCCGGGCCCGCTCCGGCCGCGGGCCACGCCGGCGGCGGGACGTTCGTGATCCAGGAGCACCACGCCCGGCGGCTGCACTGGGACTTCCGGCTCGAGCGCGACGGGGTGCTGGTGTCCTGGGCGCTGCCGAAGGGGGTGCCCACCGACCCGGCCGTCAACCACCTGGCCGTGCACACCGAAGATCACCCGCTGGAGTACGGCAGCTTCGAGGGGCAGATCCCGCGGGGGGAGTACGGGGCCGGTTCGGTCACCATCTGGGACGCCGGGCGTTACGAGACGCTGAAGTGGTCGCCGCGCGAGGTCAAGGTCCGGCTGCACGGGCGCCGGGTCACCGGGGAGTTCGCGCTGTTCCAGACCGGCGGGAAGCAGTGGATGATCCACCGGGACCGGCTGCCGCTGCCCGCCGGGCTGCGGCCCATGCTGGCCAAGCTGACGACGGCGCCGCCGCCGGACGACGGG
>Ga0335078_10019461_pt1 | contig 10092 bp, 4 predicted proteins | sample Lox_Sample_32_FD_206711 | JGI IMG/M metagenome (GOLD analysis project Ga0335078, IMG submission 206711) | Soil microbial communities from Loxahatchee National Wildlife Refuge, Florida, United States - Lox_Sample_3.2 | ecosystem: Environmental > Terrestrial > Soil > Wetlands | place: USA: Florida...
ACGTCCACAAGGGCTTTTCCGACGAGGAAATCTGGGCCTGGTGCCGGGACGGTATGGCGCGCTGTGCGAGGTACGCAGCCGACGCCGGCGTAACTCTGGCATTGCAGAACCACACGCCGGTGATCCGCGATCACAAAGATGTGCTGCGGATGGTGAACGAGGTGGGCTCCCCGAACCTCAAGGTTTCCCTGGACGTTTACATTATGAGCGACAAATCCCCGCAGGCCATTCGCCAGGCTGCTCTCGATGTGGGACCGCTACAGGCGCTCTCGCATTTCGGCGGCGAGTTCAAGCGCGAGGCGGACGGGTCGGTCCTTGGCCCGGACTACTACCCGCCCTTTGTCCAAGCCATGCACGAGATTGGCTACCAGGGGTACCTGGGTTACGAACTCTGCCACACTCTGCCCAAGGTGAACGGCGAGACAGTGGGCATTGAATTTGCGGACCAGTGTGCGGAGGCTGCGGCCGCCTACATGCGTGGATTGATCAAGGCCCAGGCGGCCTAGGGTCCTGTCGGGCGGGAATTGCCGATAGTGAAGATTGAGCCATTGAGTCATTGAATCGTTGAGCCATTGAAGAAAAAAACAGACTCCGTTTCTTGTCTTCAATGGCGCAATGACCCGATGGCTCAATGGCTCAATCCTTTCGTCGGCTACTGGTTATTCGGCGGGGCCTGCTGCACCTGCGCCTCGGTCTGATTGGCCTGCTGCTGCTGCGTCTGAAGTTGGTCCGCTGCGCCCGAGTCCGGCGTCGGCGGTGGAACTTCTCCGCCGGTCGTCGCGGTATCGGGAGGCTTGGGGAGACCGCCGGTGCCGCCCTTGTCGGCCAGCGTCTTCAGTCCGGCATCAAGCTGTTGGCGGAACTGATTGTGCATTTCCTGGAGGTCCTGGACGGTGATCGCCACCGTCTGGCCGGCGGCGCAATCCCCCTGCTTGCTGCTCTGGATGCTGGCGGTCACGTTCTGGTTGTCGTCCGGGGTGTCCGCCAGCCGCATCACCACGTCGCCGGGAGTCAAGCTACATTCCTGGCCGCTGGCGGGCGTCGTGACGTCGAGAGGGCTCGCCACCACAAAAACACGCTGGGCCGGATTGAGCGCGTCCGGCACCTGATCGCTGCTCGGCGCGGCCTGGGGATTGGCAGCCGCAGCCTGTTCGGCCGCGAGTTGCTGTTGCACCTCGTCGGCAATCGCCTGTTTCACTTCCGGACTCAGTTGGGTCTGGTTGCTCGCCACCGGACCACCCGAGGGCGGCGCTCCGTAGTCTTCGGGCGGCGCCTGGCCTGGCTCGCCGTAAGGGTAGGCTTGACCCGCGGGCGCATTGGCCTGGAGTCCGGCCTGGTATGCCGCCTGCAAATTAGCGGCGATCAGGTAGTCAGTCAGCCACAGTGAAGCGGAGGGGTACACGGGATACGGCGTAAAGTACCCGCCGTAGATCCTGAACCAGGGAGTGCCAATCCAGCCCCACGCTGCCGGGCCGTAGTAAACCGGCCCCATCCACGGGTGGTACGCCCAACCGTAAAAGCGCGGGTGGTAGTAGTAGACCGGAGCGTAGCCATAGTAACGCACGCCGCGGTAATCGTACCCGCGGTAAACCCGTGCATAAGAGCGTCCGCCGACCACGTAGGTGCGCTGATAATAGGTCGTGCCGTTGCGGCTGATATAGGTGCGCTGCACGTAGCCGCCGTTCCGCCCCGTGCTCACGATGGTGCGGCCATTTTGCTCGGAAACGACGGTTCGACCGCCGCGAAGTCCATGATTGATTGTCATTCCATTGGCATGGATGGTTGCCACCCGCCCACCGGGACGGAAAATGGCGCTGGCCGTGTGCCCTGAGCGATCGGTGAAGGTCCTGGTGGTTCGGGGCGGGGTTGCAGAACGGGCCGTGTTCGTCCGTCCAAATGTGCCGGGGTTGTTCCGTCCGGGCGTGGCGGTGTTGGTCTGACCGGGTCCGGCGGTACTCCTCTGTCCGGGTGTGGCGGTGTTCGTCCGCCTCGGACTATAGGGCGTGCTCCCGGTTGCCTGGTTCCCATGCCCGCGCGCGTTCTCGCCGTGCTGAACGTTAGGCGTGGCCCTCCCTGTGTTCGCCGTTGCCTGGCGCTGCGGTTGCGTAGCGGGTCGGCTCTGGGTGGCCGGTTTACTCTCCCTGGCTGGTTTGCTTGGTGGCTCGCTGGTCTTCTTCTGGTCCCCCAAAAGCACGGGAACCGTCAGCAAAACCAAAAGCACAAAACACTTCTGAATCTGAAGAGTGGTCTTGCTTGTCTCGAGTAAAGTCATCACAGCCTCCTTATGGCTGGTGTCCTGTCACACTTAAGACTTAACAACGGCCAACGGCGGAGCCGCTGCACGATGGTCAAGGATCAGGCGTACCGGCGCACTAGGGACACCCTCTCTGATGTCGGCACCACCTGCATTCACCATTCACTTTCGACCAAAAATTATGCAAACGGGAGCGAAAAAGCGCCCTGCGGACGCACCCCGTCGCTAGCATCAGAAAGATCAGGCCGAAACAGAAGATGATGGCGGCGGGGTGCGTGGAGCCGCGAACGAGCAACGGACATTGCGGAGCAAAAAGCCGGACGAAGCATCTGCACCCTCCCCGAAAGGGAGATCGAGTCTCATCTAGCCGAAGTATGCGCGCACCACGGGACGGATGTCAAGTGGCTAGAAGGTAAGGATGGTAGCAAGGTAAAGCAACCTTGTCTCCTCTCCTCACTTTCCGGGTACACACCATAGGCTAGCCAATGAGCTCCGGTGGCATCTTCGGCTCATCGGTAGAGGTTTGGGGGGGCGGGCGAGGCGACGCTTGGTGGAATACCTCTTGAGTCATCCACTACCAACTGCCCTGCGAAAAGTCCGCTTTTTCTTGTCCTTACCTCCAATGTGTGCTATCGTGAGCGCTTAGCGAGGGTTAAGGAAGGAACTCTCGCGTCCGGCTGGGTCGGTGACGACAACCGCCGCCTCGGCGACCGCTTGACATGGGTCGCTGACTCCGATTGTCCGGGGCGGCGAAGATGGTGCGTGATCTTTTTGCCGAACGCTCTGGCAACGCGCCGCGGAGAATGGGCGTCCCACAGTGCCTGGAAGAGGAATGTCGTTTCAGCTCGAAGACGAACGGGTCCCCGTCTGGAAGATAGCTGGCCTCCAGTACGTGGTGGCCGCGGTTCTAGTTGTCCTGTTGCTCGGATACTGGCGCATCCAGGTAGGCCAGCATCAGTACTACGAGGAGCAGGCGCAACGCAACCGCATTCGCAATCTGCCGGTGATTGCGCCGCGCGGACGCATCCTCGACCGCGCCGGCCGCGTACTGGTGGATAATTTCCCCGCCTTCAGCGTCCTGCTGATGCGTGAGAGTCCCACGCCGCTTTCGCCCGACCGCATCTCCGCAATCGCTCACGGCCTGGGGCTGGACCCGGACGATTTAGCGCGCTTGGTGGCGCGTACGGCGCAACTGCCCCGCTTCCAGCCGGTGGTGCTGAAACCGTCGGCAACGCTCGAGGACGTAGCCTTTGTGGAATCGCACCGCACCGAGTATCCGGAGCTCGATCTCGAACAGGTGTCGCAGCGCCTCTACCCGAAGCAGGAGGCGGCGGCGGCGATGCTCGGTTATGTGGGCGAAGTCTCGGAGGAGGCGATCGCCAAGTCCGGCTCCCTTTATCGCCCGGGCGACGTGGTGGGGAAATTCGGCGTTGAGGCCCAGTACGACGCCGTCCTGGCGGGTAGGGACGGGATGCGGCGCGTGGTGGTGAACAGCCGCGGGCAGGAAGTGGGGTCGATGACCGCCATCAACGCGTTGCCCGGCCGGGACCTTCGCCTGACGGTCGATCTCGATCTCCAGATGACCGCCGAGGCAGCGCTCGGCGATCAGCCGGGCGCGGTGGTGGCGCTTGATCCCAACACCGGCGAAGTGCTGGCCATGGTCAGCCATCCTTCGTTCGACCCCGACCAGTTCGCGCATCGCATCAGCAGCGCGGAGTGGCAGCATCTGATGGACGATCCTTTCCGTCCGCTCACCAACAAGGCCATCCAGGCACACCTGGCTCCGGGATCGGTTTTCAAAGTGGTCACCGCCACCGCGGCCCTTGAGAGTGGCGCCATAACTCCGAATTATTCTCTTATCTGCCCTGGTTTCGTCACCATTTACGGTCATACCTATCACGACTGGACGTTTGATACGCACCAGGGGCCCCACGGCTACGTGGATCTGCACCGCGCCCTGGTGGTCTCGTGCGACGTCTACTTCTACACGCTGGGGAAACTGCTGGGCATCGACACCCTCGACCGGTACGCCAAGGGGCTGGGGCTCGGGTCGCGCACCGGGATTGATCTGCCCGGTGAGGACCCCGGATTGATGCCATCGCCGGCGTGGGTGCAGAAAGCGTTCAAACGCAAGTGGTGGGCAGGCGAGACAGTCTCCGTCGCCATCGGGCAGGGTGCGGTGGCGGTGACGCCTTTGCAGCTTGCCGATATGGTCGGCGGCGTGGTGCTGGGCGGAGTTTTCCCGCGCCCGCATCTGGCGTTTCCGGAAGAGCTTGACCAACTCGGAATCGATCCGCCGAAGGACGAAGCGCGACGGTTCGCGCTCAAGGCTGGTACAGTGGATGTCCTCTCTAAGGCCCTGTGGGGAGTGGTGAACGAAGGCGGGGGCACGGGAGGGGGTGCGCACCTCGCGGGCCTCGACGTCTGCGGGAAGACCGGCACCGCCCAGGTGGTGAGTGTGGGCCTACAGAAGTCTGAGCACAAGGCGGAGTTCAACAACAATGCCTGGTTCGTCGGATACGCTCCGAACAACAAGCCGGAGATTGTGGTAGCGGTCCTGGTGATGGGGGGAGGACACTCGACCGTCGCCACCCCGATCGCCCGTGAAGTGATCAAGGCTTACTGGGAAGCAAAACACCCCAGTGCCCCGCGCCCGGAGCAGGCGGCTGCTGTTGCGCGCGGCTCGGACGCGATCGCACGAAGTGTGGCGTCGGCCTCGGTCGGGGCGATGCCGGAGCGCTGAAAAGTCCAAGAGTCGTAGGTTGAAGGTCCAAGAACACCGCCGCTTGCTTACCTTTCGACCTTCAACCTTCGACTTTGAACTCCTGAGAAGCGAATGACCAAGGCAGTAAGCTATCGAGACTTCGACTGGTTCCTGTTCCTGCTGGCCATCACCATCGCGGCTCTCGGTGTGGTGGAGATTTACAGCACCACATCCCACACCGTGTTGGCGGCCGAGTACAAGAAACAAATCTACTGGGTCCTGCTCGGATGCGTGGCCACCTTGGTGCTGAGCCGCTTCGACTACCACACGCTCCTGGAGGCCACGCCTTGGCTCTATGTCCTGAGCGTGTTGGGGCTGGGGGCGGTGTTGCTGGTGAATCACAGCACCAAAGGAGCCCGGCGCTGGCTGCACTTTGGCGGCTTCACTTTCCAAGTGTCAGAGCTGGCCAAGTTGGTTATAATAATGGCGGTGGCGGTCTACTTCGCGGATAGACGCGATAAGTTCGTCACCTGGAAAGACCTGACGAGGCTGGGGATTCTGGTCGGCATCCCGATGGCCTTGGTGGCTGCGGAACCCGACCTCGGTACGGGGTTGACGTTCCTGCCCATCCTGGCCGTCGGCGTTTTTATGGGTGGGATCCGTGCCAAGCAAGTAGGGGTCCTTTGCTTGCTGGGAGCGTTGGTTCTCCCGGTAGGGTGGTATGCGATGAAGCCCTACCAACGCGACCGAATTGAGACCTTCGTCCACCCCGCTCGGGACACGCAGGGCCACGGATATCAAGCCTCACAGGCCAAGATCGCGATCGGCTCGGGTGGGTTCTGGGGCAAGGGCCTCGGCAACGGGATGCAAAGCCGCTTGGGCTTCATTCCGGTTTCACACGCGGATTTTATCTTTGCCTCGTTTGCGGAAGAACAGGGTTTTGTGGGTGCTCTGATCGTATTCGTGCTGTACTTTCTCTTGCTGCTGCGGCTCCTGGACGGGGCGCAGATCGCCGGCGACCGGGCGGGCGCTTTTCTCCTGGTGGGGTTTGCGTCGCTCCTCTTTTTCCAGGTCGCCGTCAATATCGGGATGATGATCGGCTTTCTGCCGGTCACCGGAATACCTTTGCCGCTCATGAGCGAAGGAGGGTCGGCTACGCTTCTAACGTTCGCCGGCCTCGGTTTGGTGATGAGCGTGAAGATGCGCAGATTCGTGAACTAGCCCGCGCCGGCGCGCCCTGGGAGGGCCAGAGGGAAGGAGAGAGCCGGCGGGGGGATCGGGTCCCGCGGAACGGGACCATGTCAGGCGCCGCGAGGTTGTGGATGGAACGGGTCCGGGGGAGCGCTGCAGAGTTTTGGGGGCAGGCGCGCTGCTCAAGCCGTTCGAGATCGAAATTCTCCGTTGACGCCGACCGGTCGCGCTTGAGACCGGGAGGCGCGCGGTTCAGAAAGACCCGGGTAGATCTCCCGCCGTAAGGTTCATGCGGGATTGATCCCTGGTGGTTTCTGAGGAAGGGTTTTCCATGGCCAAGGAGCTGTTTATTTCTTCGTCTCCGCACGAGACGAAGGTAGCTATCTTAGAGGATAGTGAACTCGTCGAGGTCTCTTTCGAAAGAGACGTCGAAGCCGGACTGGTGGGGGGCATTTACAAGGGTCGCGTACGGCGGGTGCTACCCGGCATGCAGTCGGCTTTCGTGGATATCGGCCTGGAGCGAGACGCTTTCCTCTACGTTTCGGACTTTTTCGAGGACTCGGAAGAATACGAGAAGGTTGTCGCCGAGGCTGAAGCGCGGGTAGCTCGCTACACCGACGGCCGGCCGGCCCCGCCACCTCCTCTTGCCGAAACTGCGGCGGCCGAGCCGCGAGCGGCCACGCCGTTGGCGGCGCCGCCTGCCGCCACGGAGTCTGCCGAGGCAACTCCGCTGGCTCCGTCGGCTCCTCCGGCTGCCCCGGCCCTACCGTCGCCCGCTTCCCCGGCCGCAATGACGGTTGCACCCGCTGAAAGCGCGACGGGTGCCGCGGCGCATGCGGTGGACGAAGCTCCCTCGCTTTCTCCGGTGGCGCCAGGACCCCAATATCCCGCCAGGCCTGAAGATCGTGAGTATCGGCGCCACGACCACCGGGGACGCCGCCGCCGCCGTGGCCGGCGCGGTGGTTTCGGCGACCAGCGCGAACATCGATTCGGTCCGCCCAAACCGGAGCCTCGTGTCCCCCCACGCCGGGATGAACCAAGCCCACCGCAGGGCCCTCAAGGTTTTGAACTCCTGCCCGGAGAGTCCCTAGCCAAGTACGGTCAGGCCGTCCCCAACACTGAGCGGTCGGCGACGGAGGCAAGGCCCGAGTCTGTCTCGGCGCCCGCAGAAGCCTTGAAAGGTTTCCCGATCGAGTCCCCAACCGCCGCGGAAGCAGAGCTATTGCTGAAGACGGAGACCGGGGCGGCAACTCTGCCCCTGACGGTGGACTCTACCCCGGCGGCGGCGTCCAGCGTCGAGCCTGTAGCCGAGGCCATCGCGGCCAAGCGGGCTCCGATCAGCGAGCAAGCGGTTCCGGGGCCGGTAGCGCCAGTGGCGGAACCCGCGTCTGTGCCGGAAGTCTCGGCAGCGGAAAACGAGGAAGAGGAAGAGATCGTTCATGAGCCCGTGCCCTTCACGGAGGCGATAACCGCCGACTGGCAGCTCGATCGCAGCGCCCCGGCAGGGGCAACGCCGACAGAAACTCGAGAAGAGCCGGCGCACGCACCGGCGGCGGAGTCAGGCGAGGTTGAAGAGCAACAGGCTGCGGCGGAGACTGAGTTTTCCGGTGCGGAAGGCGAGCTCGAGTCGCCTGTGGAAGAGGTGATGGAGGCGGAGGCAGGCGAGACTGAAGGATCCGAGGAAGAAACCGACGAAGAAGCTGACGAAGGGACGGGCATAGATGAGGGATCGTCAGAGGGCTTAAGCGCCGAGGCCGGCCAGCCCGAGGCGGTTCCGACGGAGGGCGCCACGGCTGTCCAAACCGCGACACCAACCGCCGGCGGCGAGGAGCGAAGTTACACGTTGCGCGATTCGCAGCAGAGACCCCGGTATGCGCCACGGCGAGGACGACGGGGCCATCGCGGTGCCGGCCAGCGTCCTTTCCGCGGCCCCGAGGCGCCGCGGATGCCGCGTGCCGGGAACGATCAACCGGTGCAGATTTCGCAGTTGCTCAAGGAAGGCCAGGAGATCCTGGTGCAGATCGCCAAGGAGCCGCTGGGGACCAAGGGCGCGCGGATCACCTCCCACATCGCCCTGCCCGGTCGTTACCTGGTCTACATGCCTACCATCAGCCACATCGGCGTCTCGCGGAAGATCGCGTCCGAAGAGGAGCGCCTGCGGCTCCGCAACATCATCCTGGAAAACCGCGGACCGCTTACGGGCGGCTTCATCGTGCGCACCGCCGGCGCCGGACGTTCGGAGGAGGAGTTCAAAGCCGATCTTCGCTTTCTCACCACCCTGTGGAACGACATCAAGTCCCGGGCCGAGCGCGGCAAGGCTCCCTTGCTGTTGCACCGCGACCTCGATCTGGTGCAGCGCATCCTCCGCGATATTCTCTCGCCTGACTTCAAATGTGTCCGCGTCGACAACGAGGTCGACTACGAGCGCGTCGTCGATTTCGTCCACCGCAGCCAGCCGGCTCTGGTGGGGCAAGTGAAGCTCTACGACCGGGAGACGCCGATGTTCGAGGAATTCGGCATTCAGGCGGAGATCGAGAAGGCGCTCAAGCCCAAGGTCTGGCTCAAGTCGGGCGGTTTCATTGTCATCAACCAGACCGAAGCCCTGGTGGCCATCGACGTCAACACCGGTAAGTTTGTTGGCAAGACCAACAGGCTCGAAGACACCATCGTCAAGACCAACATCGACGCAGTCAAGGAGATCGTGCGGCAGATTCGGCTGCGCGACCTGGGCGGGATCATTGTCATCGACTTCATCGACATGGACGAGCGCCGCAACCGGCAGAAGGTGGTGCAAGCGCTGGAAGAGGCCCTGCGCTTCGACCGCGCACCCACCAACATTCTTTCCATCAACGAATTCGGGCTGGTGGCGCTGACCCGCAAGCGCGTGAAGCACTCGCTGGAGCGGACGCTGTGCGAACCCTGCGCCTATTGCACCGGCTCCGGCTGGGTCAAGTCGGTGGCTACCGTCTGCCACGAGATCATGGGCGAGGTCCGCAAGATGGCCGCCCACATCGAAGGCAAGGTGCTCAACCTGCGCGTGAACCCGGAGGTGGCCAAGGCTCTCAAGTCGCGCGACGGGAGATTCATCTCGGAGTTGGAGTCGCTGACGCATAAGGACGTCGTCGTCCGCAGCGATTCCACCGTCCACCAGGAACGGTTCGAGATTTTCTGAGGGCCAGCGGCAGGTCGGCGCCTGATTCTCCGAGCCGATAACGACAGGACGAGGAGATGTCTCCCTAAAGGAAGGGGTTCTCCACGCGTACGGAGCGTAGAGCCGCCCGTGCTCGAAATCTTCCGAAAGCAGTGGTGACAAGCCGTAGTGCTCCGCGTAGGCCCATAAGTGGGCGCCATACCACGAGAGTTGGTAGGCGGCAGCGCCCCTCAAGGCCGTGCGGACCATGGCTTCGTTAGGGTATAGCACTTCAAACACCGTCAGAATTTCCTCCGCTCGCGATAAGCGGATTGGGGCGTCAAGAGGGGAGCGGCTTTGCCGGGCGCGCCCGCGGATCAAGATCGCGGCCGGGTCACAGCGGAGACGAACTCGACAATCGTCTGATGCGGGATCTTTAAAGAGCCTTCCTGAAGACCGCGATCCAGAAGCTCAACGGCCAACCGTTGCTTGCGGGGCTCCGCCGGATCAAATGGGTAGACGAGGATGTTGGTGTCAACGAGGGCGGACACGCGTATAAAGATCCTCTCTTCTCCACCCGCGCTTGATTTCGTGAGGCTTCCAGGGGCGCTCCCCAGTGGGTTCCCTGGTTTTGGGAGGCTCACCCTGACGCTCACGTTCGCGCTGGCGCTCAACCATCTCACGGAAGATTTCGAGGCGCTCTTCCACGCTTCGAAGCTTGGGCTGCCGGGAACGGGAACGGGATGGAACCAGACGCACCGATTCCCCTGCCGGGATCAAATCCACATTGTCCCCGGGCCGGATGCCATACTC
>Ga0335078_10019464_pt1 | contig 10092 bp, 4 predicted proteins | sample Lox_Sample_32_FD_206711 | JGI IMG/M metagenome (GOLD analysis project Ga0335078, IMG submission 206711) | Soil microbial communities from Loxahatchee National Wildlife Refuge, Florida, United States - Lox_Sample_3.2 | ecosystem: Environmental > Terrestrial > Soil > Wetlands | place: USA: Florida...
CATCGGATTTGAGTATTCCGGCAACGACGAAAATCTGCTTGTGGCCATCAGCCGCCAACTGGCCACGACGATCGAAAAGGTCCGGCTGTATGAAGAGACTTGCCGCGCCTACGAAGACCTGCGCAAGACCCAGGAGCAATTGCTGCAAAGCGAGAAGATGTCCGCCGTCGGGCAGCTGATTGCCGGAGTGGCACACGAGCTCAACAATCCGCTGACCGCGATTCTTGGCTACGCTCAACTGCTCGAGACCGAAGGCCTCAACGAGCGCGCGCAGGATTATGTCGGCAAGCTGTTCAAACAGGCGCAGCGCACGCATCGGGTGGTGCAGAACCTGCTGTCGTTCGCACGGCAGCGCCAGCCACAACGCGACGAAGTCGATATTCGCAAGGTGGTCGATGAGACTTTGGCTCTCCGCGACTACGATCTGAACACCAATAACATCAGCGTCGAGCGCGATATGCCGAAGGCAGCCGCGATGGTCATCGCCGACGCGCATCAGATCGAACAGGTGTTCCTCAACATCATCAACAACGCCGTCGACGCAGTGCTCGAGACCGGCGACACGGGCAAGCTCAAAATTCGCGTTTACTCGCAGAATGGGCACGTCTGCACCCAGTTCATCGATAACGGTGCGGGCATCAAAGAGCCGAAAAAGATCTTCGATCCCTTCTATACGACCAAGAGCGTGGGCAAAGGCACGGGCCTCGGACTCAGCATCTGCTACGGCATCGTGAAGGAGCATGGCGGCGATATCACTGCCAATAACAATCCGGATGGCGGCGCTATGATTGAGGTGCGGATGCCGGCGGCGGCTTCAGCGACGGCACCTGAACCGGAAGCCCCGAAGCCGGCTCCACGTCTGCATGCAGGCGCGATCAATGGCCGAGTGCTGCTGGTGGAAGAAGAGGAAGCCGTCCTCGAATTCGAGCGCGATGTGCTGCTGGGATCAGGAGCGAATGTGGTGACGGCGCGAACCAGCCAGGACGTAAAAACGCGGCTGCTCTCGGAACAGTTCGATGCGCTCATTCTGAGCGGCAAGATGCCCGACCCGTGGGGCGCCAAAGAATCTTATGCATGGCTCAAAGAGAATTGCTCGGCCATGCAGGGACACATTCTCTATACTTTCTCAAACGGCGTCGAACCCAGCGACGGACGCGCGTTCCTGCAGGAAAACAACGTTCCTTACCTGGTAAAGCCCTTCGAGGTGGCTGAACTGATCAACCAGGCCCGCAAACTGCTGCAGAAAGCCCAGGCGGCAGGAGCGGGAGCGGACTAGAGACAATCCGGCCCTCCGGCCTTCAGCTCACCCCATCTCTCCTGCACAGGCAGACCGAACCAAGGTCGACAGGGAGCAGGCCGCGAATCCCACAGCCCTCCACATCCTTCCTCCGCTTCTTCCTGCGATAAACTAGGCACAGCCCATGTCCCAATTCGTCCACCTGCATCTGCACACCGACTAGTCCCTGCTCGATGGCGCATGTGACGTCGAGAAGCTCTGCCAGCGCGTGCAAGAACTCGGCATGCCCGCCGTGGCCATGACCGATCACGGCAACATTTTTGGCGCGGTGCACTTCGTCAATGCAGCGCACAAGCATGGGGTCAAGCCAATCGTCGGCTGTGAACTCTACGTCTGCAAAAAGGACGATCATCGCGCTCCGCCCGAGGGCGACACCTATAACCATCTGTTGGTGTTGGCCGAGAATGAAGAGGGATACCGCAACCTGGTCAAGATCACCTCGGAGGCTTCGCTGCATGGCTTCTATTACAAGCCGCGCGTGAGCAAGAAATTCCTGGCTGAGCATTCGCGTGGGCTCATCGGACTGTCGGGATGCCTGAAGGGCGAGGTCGCCGAGCGGCTTGTGGAAGGCAATCTTGAAGCGGCGCGTAACGCCGCGGGAACTTTCACCGACATCTTCGGCAAAGACCGTTTCTTCCTTGAAATTCAGGATCAAGGCCTAGAGATGGAGCGGCGCATCCGTCCGGGATTGTTGCAGCTGGAAAAAGATCTTGGCCTGCCGCTGATCGCGACCAACGACAGTCACTATCTCTGCGAAGACGACGCCCACGCGCAGGATGTGATGGTCTGTATCCAGACCGGGAAGTCGATTCGCGACACGGCACGCATGAAATTCGAGGGCACGCAGTTTTTCGTCAAGAGCCACGCCGAGATGTACCGCGTGTTCAAGGATTATCCCGAGGTGCTGACGCGCACGCTCGACATCGCTGAGCGCTGCAGTTTGCGGCTGGAAAAAGTGGCGACACCATTTCCCGAGTTTGAAGTTCCAGCGGGGTACACGATCGACAGCTACTTCGTACACGTCACGCGCGAAGGATTTGCCCGTCGGCTTCAAACCCTGCGTCCGTCGGCGGAACAGGGCAAGTTGAAGCATTCCATCAGCGATTACGAGCAGCGGCTGGAGCGTGAGCTTGGCATCATCCAGCAGATGAAGTTTCCGGGCTATTTTCTTATTGTCTGGGACTTTATCCGATACGCGAAAGAACGCGATATCCCTGTGGGTCCGGGCCGCGGATCGGCCGCTGGATCACTGGTTTCCTACGCGCTGGGCATCACCGATATTGATCCTTTGCAGCACGAACTCCTCTTCGAGCGCTTCCTGAATCCCGAGCGGGTATCGATGCCCGATATCGACATCGACTTCTGCATGAACCGCCGGGGCGAAGTCATCGACTACGTCACGCAAAAATACGGGCGCGACAACGTGGCGCAGATCATCACTTTCGGCACCATGGCGGCGAAGGCTGCTATCAAAGATGTCGGCCGCGCCATGGATATTCCCTACGCGGATGTGGACCGCATCGCGAAGATGGTGCCGACGACTCTCAACATCACGCTCGATGAGGCGATCGAAGAATCGCCACAGATGAATGAAGCGTACGAGAAAGATTCGCAAGTTCGCGAACTGCTCGATACGGCGCGCAAGCTGGAAGGATTGGTGCGCAACTCCGGCGTGCATGCGGCCGGCGTCGTGATTTCCCCGAAGCCGTTGACGGATCTCGTCCCGCTGCACAAAACCAAGAACGATGAAATCGTCACCGCATTCGACATGGTCGCCATCGAGAAGATGGGTCTGTTAAAGATGGACTTTCTCGGCCTGACGACGCTGACAATTCTGACCGATGCTCTGAAGTTGATTGCGCAGACTCGCGGCAAGACACTCACGCTCGACGAGATCCCACTGCAGGATGAAGAAACCTATCGCAACGTCTTCCACAAGGGCCTGACCTCGGGAGTCTTCCAATTTGAATCGCACGGCATGCGTGACGTGCTGCGCAAGTATCAGCCGAATTCGATTGAAGACCTCACCGCTCTCAACGCGCTGTACCGGCCCGGCCCGATTCAAGGCGGGATGATCGACGACTTCGTCGACCGCAAGCACGGCCGCAAGAAGGTCGAATACGAACTTCCTGAACTGAAGGAAATTCTGGAAGAAACGCTGGGCGTGATCGTGTACCAGGAGCAGGTAATGCAGATCGCGAACCGCCTTGCCGGATACTCGCTCGGTGAGGCCGATCTATTGCGCCGCGCCATGGGGAAAAAGAAGCCGGAAGAGATGGCGCAGCAGCGCGAGCGTTTCATCGAGGGCGCTGCGCAGCGCAAGTATCCGCAGAAAAAGATCGAGAAGATTTTCGACCTGATGGCGCAATTTGCCGGATATGGCTTCAACAAATCTCACTCCGCGGCCTATGCCCTGCTCGCTTACCACACGGCCTACTTGAAAACGCACTATCCGGTGGAATTCATGGCCGCGCTGCTGACGTCCGTGACCGGGTCGACCGACGACGTGGTCAAGTACATCAACGAATGCCGAGAGATGGGGATTGCGGTCGAAGCGCCGGATATCAATGTCTCCGACGCAAACTTCACTCCGCACGGCGAATCAATTCGTTTCGGCCTGGCCGCGGTAAAGAATGTCGGCGGGAATGCGATCGAATCGATCGTCGCCGGCCGCAAGAAGCTGGGGCGGTTCAAATCAATTTTCGAGTTCTGCGAGAACGTTGACTTGCGGCTGTTGAACAAGCGCGTGGTGGAATCGCTGATCAAGAGCGGCGCTATGGATTCCCTCGGCCGCCGCGCTCAGTTGATGGCTGTCCTCGAGAAGGCGATGGAGCAGGCGCAAAAGGTGCAGCGTGACGCCGAATCCGGTCAGCATGGATTATTTGGAGTGTTCGCCGAGGAACAAACGGAGTCCGATAATCAGAAGCTGCCCAACGTCCCCGACTGGGACGAGCACACGCGCCTGGCCGCCGAGAAAGAAATTCTGGGATTTTTCATCAGCGGGCATCCCCTCGAGAAATATCGCGACAAGCTGCAGGACCTGCAGGCCCTGAATACAGACGAAATCGGCGTCATGGAGCGCTCGACCGGTAAAGACGAGACGATCACGACAGCGGGCATTCTCAGCAACGTGCGCGTGCTCAAGTCCAAACGCGGTGATCTTTACGCGCAGGCGACGATGGAAGATATGTACGGCTCGCTCGAACTGATCGTGTTTCCGGAGGCTTTCAAGCGCATCGGAGAAAAAGTGAAGCTGGAGGTTCCGGTCCTTCTGAAAGCAGGCGTCAGGGTTGAAGAAGGCACGCGGCCGAAGATTCATGCTTCAGAGATCGTCCCGCTTGAGGACGCGAAAGTTCCGCTGCCCCGCGCGATCCGCGTCCGAATCCCACTGGAGAGCTCAGTCGATTCCACCATCGATGACCTGCACGCCCTTTTTCTGGAACGCAAAGGCGAAGCCAAAGTATTGTTTGACGTGGAACGCCAGGGCGATTTCATGGTGGTGATGGAGGCAGAAGGCTATAATGTGCTTCCGGACCGCAATTTCATTACCCGCGTCGAACAGTTGTGCGGGCGCGGTAGCGTGAGGATTATCAGCTAAGTGCTTTCCTTAATGCTCCTTCGTGACCTTTGTGGCGGAGATTCTTTCTTACCACAAAGGACACGAAGGCCCACGAAGGAACAATGTTCTCTTAGGCTCAAATAATGGCCGCTACCGAAAAAGCGCAGCAGGAACTGGAGCAGATCGAACGCCAGGTCGCAGAAATGGTGGCGTCGGACCCTGACGATGATACTCTGCGCCGCGAACTGGGTGCGCCCCCGACGGCGTGGCACAAAACAGAACTCGCACGGCATCCGCAGCGGCCACAGACTCTCGATTACATCGAGCGCGTCTTCACCGATTTCAGTGAGATTCACGGCGACCGGGGATTCGGCGACGATGCCGCCATCATTTGCGGCATGGCGCGCTTTCACGGCGACGAAGTGTTGATCGTCGGCACACAAAAAGGCCGCGACATGAAACAGCGCGTCCACCGGAATTTCGGGACACCCCACCCGGAGGGATATCGTAAGGCGATTCGCGTGATGCAGATTGCCGAGAAGTTCAAGCGGCCGATTTTTACCCTGGTCGACACCGACGGCGCTTATCCCGGTATCCACGCCGAAGAGCGCGGGCAGGCGGAAGCGATTGCTTACAATCTTCGCGAAATGGCGCGCCTGCAGGTTCCGATTATTGCGACTGTGATCGGCGTGGGCGGCAGTGGCGGGGCGCTGGCTATTGCGGTCGCGGACCGCGTGCTGATGATGGAGAACGCGATCTACTCGGTCATCTCGCCCGAGGGCTGCGCCGCCATTATGTGGCGCGATGCCTCGAAGAAGGAACTGGCAGCGGAAGCCATGCGCATCACCGCCGATGATCTCAGCGAACTGGGCTGCATCGATGATGTCGTTCCCGAGCCCGAAGGCGGGGCGCATCGCGATCACGAGGCGGCCGCGAATCTGCTGGATGCCAGCCTGCAAAAACATTACGCCGAGCTTAAGAAGATCCCCCCGGCTGAATTGGTCGTGGCACGATATAATAAGTTTCGCAACATTGCCCAGTTCTTCAAGACCGAGTAGAGAATCCGGGTCTTCCCGTTTCAAAACAGGTTCTCCCCGGCCATGGGCGGGCGATTTCCACGAGTCGAGCCATGCAGCCGCCGTATAATTGAGGAAGATTCTTCAACCGCGATTCCATGAAAACTGGGCGAGTGGGTTCCGCCCGCTAATGAAGGAAGGTGTTGGGATGGCCACTAGCGATGTCATGCCGCGCGAATCCGCCGGCGGCATGGGGAAGAAAAGAATCGTCAACGACATGAGCATCCAGGTCGCGACGGTCAACGGCTCGGGATCGCAAAGTTCGAACACGGTCCTACTGCGCAGCATTTTCCAGATGGGCGTACCGGTCTCGGGCAAGAATATGTTTCCATCGAACATTGCCGGCCTGCCGACCTGGTACACGATTCGCGCCAACAAGCACGGCTACATCGGGCGAAAGAAGGAAATCGACTTCCTTGTGGCGATGAATCCGGAGACGGCGACGGAAGACACGATGTCGCTCGCACCGGGCGCCTCGGTTCTCTACGATGAGCCTCTCGCCCTGCATAAGCTGCGCAATGACCTGATTTTTTATTCCGTACCTTACGACAAACTCGTCGCACAGGTGTGCCCTGAGGCCAAGCTCCGCAAGCTTGTTAAGAACATGGTGTATGTGGGCGTCGTCGCCAGCCTGCTGACGATCGAAATGGCCGAGGTCGAGAAGGCTATCCGCAAACAGTTCGCGACAAAAGTGAAGGCGGCCAACCTGAATCTGGCTGCAGCCCAGGCGGGCTTCGAATATGCCAAGGCGAATCTGGAAAAGCGCGGAGCGTTCTACATCGAACGTATGGACAAGACCGCCGGCAAGATCATCATCGATGGGAACTCGGCCGCGGCGCTCGGCTGCATGTTTGCCGGTTGCACGGTGGTGACGTGGTATCCGATTACGCCGTCGTCCTCTCTGGTCGAGACGATGATCGAGTACATGAAGGAGTACCGGATCACTTCTGACGGGAAGGCCACGTTTGCGATTGTGCAAGCGGAAGACGAACTCGCCGCGATCGGCATGGTGATCGGCGCCGGATGGGCGGGAGCGCGCAGCATGACTGCGACCGCCGGACCTGGAATCTCGTTGATGGCAGAGTTCGCGGGCCTTGCCTATTACGTCGAAGTCCCGGGCGTGATCTGGGACATTCAACGCGTCGGACCTTCGACGGGCCTTCCCACGCGCACTTCGCAGGGCGACATTCTCTCGACCGCTTTTCTTTCGCACGGTGACACCAAGCACATCATGCTGATTCCCTGCTCCGTCGAGGAGTGCTTCACGATGGCGACCGAAGCCTTCAATCTGGCGGAGCAGTTTCAAACGCTCGTCTTTGTCATGTCAGATCTCGATCTTGGCATGAATAACTGGATGTCAGATCCATTCCCCTATCCGACGACGCCAATCCAGCGTGGGAAGGTCTTGAGCAAGGAAGATCTCGATCGACTGGGCGGATTTGCGCGTTATAAAGACGTTGATGGAGACGGAATCGGCTATCGCACACTTCCGGGAACATCGCATCCTAATGCCGCGTATTTCGCCCGCGGCAGCGGACACAATGAGCGCGCTCTGTATAGCGAACGCGCCGACGATTTCGAGAATAATATGGAGCGGCTGAATCGCAAGTTCGAAACCGCGCGCTCGTTCGTTCCCCGTCCCGAGATCACGAAGGGCACTAACGCGAAGATCGGCATCATCGGTTACGGCACGTCGCATTGGGGCATCACCGAGAGCCGCGATCAGTTACGAGAGGAATATCGGGTTGAGACCGACTATCTGCGGCTGCGGGCGTATCCGTTCACGCGCGAGGTGCACGAATTCATCGAGCAGCATGAGCGCATCTACGTCGTCGAACAAAATCGTGACGCGCAGATGCTCAGCCTGCTCAAGCTGGATATAAAGCCCGAACTCACGACTCGGCTGCGCAGCATTGCGCATATCACGGGGTTGCCGCTCGACGCACGATCCATCACTGATGAACTGACCTCAATGGAGGGGAAGTAAATGGGCACCACGACTGTAGAGCCGGGAACCACTGCACCGGGTCCAAAAACAAACCGGATTGGCCTGACCGTTATCGATTACAAAGGCGGCAAGACCACGCTGTGCGCTGGGTGCGGCCACAACGCGATCTCGGAACGCATCATCGAAGCGATGTACGAGATGGGCGTCGAGCCTGAGTTCGTGATCAAGCCCAGCGGCATCGGCTGCTCCTCGAAAACGCCGGCATATTTCCTCAGCCGCTCGCATAGCTTCAATGCCGTGCATGGACGGATGCCCTCGGTCGCAACCGGCGCCCTGTTGGCGAACCGGAAGCTCGTCTGTATCGGCGTGAGCGGCGATGGAGACACGGCGTCCATCGGCATCGGGCAGTTCATGCACCTGATGCGCCGCAATCTCCCGATCATCTACATCATTGAAGACAACGGCGTGTACGGACTGACCAAGGGACAGTTCTCGGCCACGGCAGATCTCGGATCGAAGCTGAAAAGCGGTGTAATCAACGATCTTCCGCCCATCGATACCTGCGCGCTGGCGATTCAACTGGGCGCGACACTCGTTGGACGGTCGTTCTCGGGCGATAAAAGGCAACTCAGCGCCATGCTGAAGGCCGCGATCGCACACAAAGGCACGGTCATGCTCGACGTGGTTTCACCCTGCGTGACCTTCAACGATCATGAGGGCTCGACCAAGTCTTACAAATACGTGAAAGAACACGAGGAAATTCTGCAGGACGTCAGCTTTGTTCCACATTTCGAGGACATTGATGTGGAATACGATCCCGGCTCGACGATCGCAGTCACTATGCATGACGGATCGCGCCTGCATCTGCGCAAGCTGGAAGAAGATTACGACCCGACCGACAAGATTCGTGCGATTACGCGTCTCACCGAGGCGCATGATAAGGGCGAAGTACTTACCGGCGTCTTCTACGTAAACCCAAAGGCTCCGAACTTTCTGGAGATGCTGAACGTCGTGGACGCACCATTGGCCACGCTGCCCGAGTCCATGACGCGGCCCGGCAAAGAGGTGCTGGATGCGGTGATGGAAGAGTTGCGATAACGCAGTCCCACTAGTGACAACGCACGTTTCAGCGTTTAGTGTGTTGGCGTGAATCGCATCCGCCCGCTAGTCTACGTTTCTGCTCTTATCGCGCTGGCGCTCGTTCTCGGTGCAGAAAGCCATCCTTCCGAAGAACCCTACCAGTCCGCCGGAACAAGGAAAATGGCTGCCCTGCTCGAGAAAATCTACCGCGAGCAGGACTGGGCGACTGACCCGAACAAGGCTGCTGATCGCGCGGCTCACCTGCGCGATCTTCTAAACCAAAATCCCAGCCTGCGTGACGAAATCCGCACCCGCGAAGCGCTTGCCGAAAACCTTTTGAAAGCTGGCGACAGCGGCGGCGCCGTCGAGCAGCTGGAAAAGATTCGCGAGCTGTGCAAGCAGTTTAACGTCACTCTCGCTCCTGCTTTTGACGAGCTGGTCCGCGACAATCTCGCCATTTCTTACCTGCGCCTCGGGGAACAGGAAAATTGCCAAAACTATCACGGCCAGGATTCTTGCCTTTTCCCCATCAAAGGCGGTGGGGTCCACGTGCTGAAACGAGGCGCAGAAGGGGCATTTCGAGAACTCACCGCCGCGCTCGAAAAAGATCCGAACGATCTGAGATCGCGCTGGCTGCTGAATATCACGGCGATGACACTTGGCCGCTACCCGGATGAGGTTCCTGAAAAATGGCGCGTACCGCCGAGTACGTTCGAATCGGAGTACGACATCGGCCGCTTCTATGACGTGGCTACTGATGTCGGCCTTGTCACCAACAATCATTCCGGCGGCGCGATCATGGAAGATTTCGATGGCGATGGACTGCTCGATTTGATGGTCTCGGGCTCGAACCCCCACGATCAGCTTCGCTTCTTTCACAACAACGGCGACGGAACTTTTTCCGATCGCACGCGCGAGGCTGGGCTGATCGGCGAAACGGGGGGTCTCAACATTGTCGTTACGGATTACAACAACGACGGCCATCCTGACGTGCTCGTGCTGCGCGGCGGCTGGTGGGGACAGAACGGGAAATATCCCATGTCTTTGCTGCGCAACAATGGCAATGGAACGTTCGATGACGTGACCGAAGAAGCCGGGCTCCTATCGCTGCATCCGACGCAGACCGCGGCCT
>Ga0335078_10019465_pt1 | contig 10092 bp, 11 predicted proteins | sample Lox_Sample_32_FD_206711 | JGI IMG/M metagenome (GOLD analysis project Ga0335078, IMG submission 206711) | Soil microbial communities from Loxahatchee National Wildlife Refuge, Florida, United States - Lox_Sample_3.2 | ecosystem: Environmental > Terrestrial > Soil > Wetlands | place: USA...
TTCTCGCTCGCGCTGGCGCTGGCGTTCACGCTCGGCGAGCGACTCCTCAAAAGCGGAAGGTTCACCGGGACGAGGTTTCAGGAATCCCTGAATCTCGTCCAGGATGCGCTCGATCGGAGTCAAAATGAGCCGGCCTTTATCTTCGGACCAGGTGGCGGGGGTCCCTGCCGCAAGGCCGTGCCGTTTGCGGAGTTCCGCAGGGATGATGACTTGTCCTTTCGAGCTGATTCGGATCGGGTAGGTCTCCATGTAAGAAGTGTATCACGAAGTAAGGCATATCCATATAGTAAGGCATGGTCATGGTTGTCCTACACGAAGGCCCGCTGATGCGAAGCGCGATCACAGCGAGGGAAGAAAGCCAGGGCTCGCCCTGTCGGAAACGGTACCCAAGCTGTTGACAGTATTGGCGAAACATGGCGTGGACCGGCGACTCCTTTTGCAGCTACAATACCCCGAACGTCATCTAATGACGCAGACAAGATGTGTACAGGCTCTATCCGGCCGGGCCGGAGGGGCACTGGAGGACATCAATGAGTTTAACCCCGATCAGTGGGCATCCGGACCTTTCCCGAGAAGCGGATTCCCGCCCGAAAGTCACGACCGCGTCCCTGCGCGAGCAGAAACTTCGCCACGAACCGATCACCTGCCTCACCGCCTACGACTACGCAACCGCCCGCCTGGTGGACGAGACTGGCATTGACATGGTGCTGGTGGGCGATTCGCTGGCCCAGGCCGTCCTTGGCTATGAGAACACCCTCTCGGTCACCATGGACGAGATGCTGCACCACGTGAAGGCCGCGCGGCGGGGCGTGAAGAGCGCGTTGCTGGTCGCAGATATGCCATACGGGTCGTATCAGGCGGACGCTCAGAACGCCGTCAACAATGCGCTGCGCTTTGTGAAAGAGGGCGGCGCCGAGATGGTGAAACTGGAGGGCGGGGAGCGGCGCGCCGATCTGATTCGCCGCATTATTGACGCCGAAATCCCCGTGGCTGGCCATGTTGGACTGACTCCGCAGTCGGTCAACGTAATGGGCGGCTACAAAGTCCAGGGAAAGAGCCTCAGCGGGATCGAGCGGCTCATGCGCGACGCGGTCGCGCTCGACCGCGCCGGCGTTTCCTGCCTGTTTCTTGAAGGCATCCCGCGCGAAGTCGCGGCAATGATCACGGCGGAAGTCTCCACGCCGACGATCGGGATCGGCGCCGGCCCCGACTGCGACGGCCAAGTGCTGGTGTTCCACGACATTCTCAACCTCACGTTTGGGACTCCGGCCAAGTTCGTTCGGCGCTATGGCGACGCGGCCGCGCTGATTATGCATGCGGTGCAAGCGTTTCGCGCCGACGTGAAATCGCACCAGTATCCGGCGGACGAGGAGTCGTATCATCTACCGAAAGAAACCAAGGCCGGGTTGGAGACCGTTCTGGCGCGGAAGCGGGCCATGCGGCGATAGGGTGAAGGTGACTGCGGAGGGTTAAGTCACAAGATTTACGATTGCCGATTCCGAAGGAACCAATCGTTCAGGGAAATCGTATCCAATTACAGATCGCAAATCGAAGATTGCGGAACGCTGAGGCCGCAATTTCAAATTCGTATGCAACGGTGCTAGGCTAGTTTCAGATTTTGGAGGTGCGAGCCATGCTTCTTGCAGCTGCATATATCTTTCCCTTCTTCGGGTTCGGATTATTGTTTCCACTGGCGATGTATTTCCTGCCGACGATCATCGCCGTGGCACGCAACAAGCGGGACACGACAGCCATCTTTCTGCTGAACTTCTTTCTGGGGTGGAGCATTGTCGGCTGGTTCGTAGCGCTGATCTGGGCTGTGAAACATGACGTTCCCGTGGTGGCCAGGTAGCCACGGCCCCGTGATCCGGCGGCGAGTAGGGGTGGCGTTCGTTGTATGGCTCACAGCCTTGCCGCTCGCCTGCTCGAACCAGAGTGCGGCGAAGCCTCCCGATCCGCAGATCGCCCTGCAGGCCATTCCTCCGGCGGACTCCGCAAAATTCAATCATATTCAGGACATGAGAAATTGGCGCAATCCCTACCTCATCGTGCGCGCCGGTGGTGTCGTCCTTTATGACTCTGCCGACAGCGCGGAAATCATCTTGAAAACCGACGAAGTGCTCCCGACATTGGCAGGCCTGCCTGCTTCCAGGTGGCCCTATGGCAGGGTCGTGGCAGTAGCGGAAGATACCGCCAAGGCGTCCGAGCAAGACGCTGTGGCTATTCGGCGCAACAAAGGCATCGTCGGAGGGATGCTGCAGGGAGCACGCGTTACCGTGAAGTGGGTGCCGGCAGGATGAGACAGGCTTCAGGTTCTTGATCTGTAGCGCCGGCATCCCTTCGGCGCGCTTCGCTGGCTCAGGGCGGGCTTTGCCGGCCGTCGCAAGGGCGTCTCGCCCTCGCAGGTGGCGGCGGGACGCTGCCACGACTGCCGCGGCGCTACGGGCTCGTATCGTGCACTCGCTCGGCCTATGAAGACCTTCACCACGATCAACGAAATGCGCGCTGCCTGCCGCTCCTTCCGTTCTGCCGGCAGGCGGCTAGGCCTCGTCCCTACCATGGGAGCCCTGCATGAAGGCCACCTGTCGCTTGTGCGCGCGGCCCAAGCGGCGTGTGACGCGGTCGCAGTTTCGATCTTCGTCAACCCCACCCAGTTCGGTCCGAACGAGGACCTCGCGAAATATCCACGATCGTTTGAGCGGGACTGCGATCTTCTGGAGCGTGAAGGCGTGGACTTGCTGTTCGCGCCCACGCCCGAGGAAATGTATCCCGCCGGCGCAGTGACCTGGGTGACGGTCGAGGAACTGGGCGGCAAGTTGGACGGGCGCTCGCGGCCGGGGCATTTTCGCGGGGTCACGACCGTGGTCGCCAAGCTGTTTCACATCGTCGAGCCCGACGTGGCATTTTTCGGTGAAAAGGACGCAGCCCAAGTCGCGATCATCCGCCGCATGGTTCGCGATCTGAACCTGCCGGTCGAGATTGCGGTCTGCCCGATTGTGCGCGAGCCCGATGGACTGGCGATGAGTTCGCGGAACGCCTACCTCGATCTCCAACAGCGGAAGCAGGCGCTGGTACTTCATCGTTCATTGCTGCGGGTGAAGGAACTGGCAGCTGCAGGGGAGCGCAGTGGCGCCCGGCTCGCCCACGCCGGGAGAGAGCTGTTCTTGCCGGGTGGGCCGGTACGCCTGGATTACTTCGAAATCGTCGATCCGGAAAACCTTGATCCGGTGGAAGATATTTCCCGCGGGGCGCTGGTTGCGGTCGCTGCCTATGTAGGGACGACGCGCCTCATCGACAACATCACCCTCCCCGGTTCAGGCTAGCGATTTTTCCCTCAGCTTAGGGATTCGGGTCAAGGTAGTCCGGTGTATTGTCGTAGGCCGACCCTGGGTAATACGTATACGCCGGCCAATACCAGAAAGGATCCCAACCCAAGTCCCAACCCCATCCTGGCCAACCCCACCAGCCCCATCCAGGGCCCCAGCCCCAGCCCAGTCCCCAGCCCCAACCGGGGTAACCCCATCCCCAACCACCCCAGCCATAGCCACCACGCCAGCCGTAGCCGCCACGCCAGCCGTAACCGCCGCGCCATGCGCCGTTTCCAAAGCCCAAGCCGCCGCGGTTGAGAGCCAGGTTGCCTGCGGTACGGGCGCCTGGCGCCAGGGCCGATCCTGCCGTTCCGCGGGCACCGCCAAAGCCGTGCCACCGCCCGTCGGGAGTCGCGGCGCGGGATGCTCCAACGCCGCCGATGCCTGATCTTGCGATCGCCCCCCCTCGATCACCTCCGATATCTCGATTGCCCGCGATGCCTGTCCTGTTGCCTGATCCGAACGAATGCCAGCCCGGCGAGGTATTTCCGGCGCCGCTGCGGCCCTCCCAGGACCATCCCCGATAAGCGCCCGAACCGCGCCCCAGCGCTGAACCTCCGCGCATGCCTCCATAGGATCCGCGACCGCCGTAGGACCCGCCGCGGTACCCACCGTAGGACCCGCCGCGGTACCCACCGTAGGACCCGCCGCGGTACCCACCGTAAGACCCGCCATGGTAGCCGCCATACGAGCCGCCACCGTGGAAGCCACCACCGTAGCCTCCGCCACCGTGAAAGCCGCCGCCACCACCGCCGCCATGAAAACCACCACCACCGCCGGCGTGCCCGCCGCCCCCATGCTGGGCTGGAGCAGGCGAAGGTACAGCAATCAGCACCACGGATGTGATACCTGCAAGAAGAGCGTGCAAGGTGGATTTCCGCATATCAGTACCCCTCCACCTAACTGCGGTTGAAATTGCCCGGGCGGGCAACCGCTTTCTCTTATATCTTACTCTCTTCACTTGGAGTCTTAATCCCGCGAGGAGGTTGTTCGTGGTGGGCTGGAGTTTGAGCTAAGTTCGCAAACCCGTCAGTTGCGCCGGGAGCCGACCCCAGGGGCTAAAGCGCCACGTCATTGGCGCACCCGGGCGACACGGCTAAAGCCGTGCCCTTCCCAAACGCATTGGTCAACCACCACCAGACCGGTCACGATCACCACAAACATCAGGCCCAGGAAAATCTTCGGAGTCATAAAGATTCCTCCCCAAGCCGGGCAGCCAACGTTTTTGCGGCCGCCTTCAGCTCATGGGAAGAACGAAAACCGTAGTCATCCTTGCGGCCAAATTTCCCGCTTCCCGCGTCTAAATAATTGGTAGCATCAAAGCCGGGCCCATCGGTCATTTGAAGATTCGTGCATGAGCGCCACCAGGCCAATCTCCACCGTGCAGTCGGTCGTGAATGAGCTCGCGGCCGAGCTCCATGCCCGCAGCTCCTGCGAGCAGTTTGGCCTGACCCGCGAATGGTTGGTCGCCATTCTGTATGAGGTTGGCTCGAAGAGCGCCAGCGCAGAGTCGTCTGAGGCGGAGATGCGAACATTCTTCCTCGCCTTGCGAGTGGATGAACTCGCATTAGCCCGCGCCTGCGCCGCTGGCCACAATTCCGCCTGGGAAGTCTTCCTTACCCGCTACCGCGAAAAGCTTTACCTGGCTGCGCTGCGCATTGCCCGCGAAGATTCGGCCGCGCGAGACCTAGCGGACACGCTTTATGCCGACCTCTACGGCACCAACACCCGAGAGGGGGAGCGGGTCTCGAAGCTGGCTTCCTATACGGGGCGCGGATCGCTGGAGGGCTGGCTGCGCACGGTGCTGGCCCAGGAATACGTGAATCGCTATCGCCGCACCAAGCGGCTGGTGAGCCTCGACGAGGAGGCGGAGGAAGGCGCGCAGTTCCGTGCTCCCGACCCCGAGCCGGCCCCCTCGGGTGATCCGCGGCTGGCCCAGGCCACCGACGAGGCGCTGGCGGTTCTCTCCGCCGAGGACCGCATGGTGCTGAGCGCGTATTATCTGGATGGCCGGACTCTGGCCGAGATCGCGCGCATGCTGGGCGTGCACGAGTCCACCATCAGCCGCAAGCTCGACAAGCTGGCCAGAAACCTGCGCAAGCAGATTCTGGCGGGCCTGGCAGGGCGCGGCATGTCTCGCCGCCAGGCCGAGGAAGCGCTGGAAGCGGACGTGCGGGACCTGCAACTCGATATTCGCCGCAGTTTGGCGCAAGAACCTGCGGCGCCTGCGTTCTCTAAGAAGCGGGTAGAGGCCCGAGTCCGGGAAGGCCCGGGATAGGGCCGAAAACTGCCGCGGAATTGAGATTGAGCTGGGAGCTAGCAGCTAGAAGCTCAAATGCAGAATGTACCCCAAGTCGTGCGTGAACGCCTGAAGGCGACAACGCCTGCCACTCCGCATCCGGATGCGGACGTGTTGACTGCCTTTGCCGAACGTTCGCTGCCGGAACGCGAGCGCTCGCTGGTGATCGAGCACCTTGCCCGCTGCGGCAATTGCCGCGATGTCGTGGCCCTCGCTTTGCCTGCCTCCGAGGATCTCCAGAAGGTCTTGGTTCCCTCGCGGCGATGGCTTACCTGGCCTGTACTTCGCTGGGGACTGGTGACGGTGGGAATCGTTGCGATTGCTGGCGTGGGATTCCTGCAGATTCGGCCGCGACAGGCCCCCAAGGTGACGGCCCGCATCGAACTAGATTTCGGGCCCCATCAGAGCCAGCCAGCCGTACCGAAGGCATCCCCGGCTGAGGGGAAGGACGAATCACGAGCTTCCACCCCTGCATCGGGGAACACATCCGCAGACAGGGTCCAACCGTCAGGAGAGAACAAGCTCATCGGACCGACTGCTGCGGCTCGGGTGTTTGTCCCGAAGGTTTCCGTCCCAGCCGTTTCTGGAGTAGCTGGCGAAGCTGCTGGGGGTCCGGTACACAATCAATTCCCGCACGGGCCTCTGCCGCCCGCGCAGTGGCAGCAACAAACCAGGACGCCCGCTGCGCCTTTGCCTATGGGCGGGCAACAAGCTCACCGGCCCATGACTCCGCCTGTCGCGTCGGAAACGGTGGAGGTCCAGGGTGCAGCGCCCGTGTCTGTAGGCACCGAGGCTGCGAATCAAGACCTTCAGCTACAGGCGAAGGCCGCGCAACCACCAACGGCGGGTGATGCGCTCGGTGGTCCCATAGCCAAATCCAAGCCGGCTGTAACGGCAGTGGGAGCGAACGCTGCTCCGCAGGCGGCGGCTGTGACTCTGGACTCCGGTTCCCCGCCAGTTTCCTCCTCAAGCGAGCGCAGCTTGACTCAGTTCGCAAAGCTGTCTTCCACTTCGACGCCGCGCTGGACGGTCAGCCCCTCCGGCACATTGCAGCGTTCCTTCGACCAAGGCCAGACCTGGCAGGATGTGGATGTCAATGTAAACGCAGGATTTGCGCAGAATTATGGCTACGCCCGAGAGGAGGCGCTCCCGACCGCTCGTGGCAAAGAAGCCCCTGCGGACAAGAAAGCCCTCAAGCAAGCGGCTCCCGCCATCGTCTTACGCGCGGTGTCGGCGAACGGCACCGAGGTTTGGGTCGGAGGATCCAGCGGCCTGCTTTATCACTCCCTGGACGCAGGCGGACACTGGACCCGTGTTCTGCCTCTATCGGGCGCCACGATTCTAACCGGCGACATCGTCGCGCTGGAGTTTTACGACGCCCAGCATGGGAAGGTTACGACCTCAACTGCCGAAGTCTGGATCACTGCGGACGACGGTCAAACCTGGCAGAAACAATAAACAGCCGCATTAACCCAGCGCCCGACGGCTTTCGCGGACAACCCAACGAAGTTACCTCCGTCAGCGTTCCCCATAGGCTATTGCAAACCGCGTTACCAAAGTGACGTTTACGGGGAATCAAGGGAATTCTAATATCCAGTCGTGGTTTGGCAGTTCTGGGGGAGGGCTGCCGAGGCGTCCTTAGACTGAAAGGTCTGGGACGCTTTTCCTTTTGTGCCGAGCCCTCCACGAAGAATCTGCAGCGCAGCCTATTGCGCTCCCCGGCAGGCGGCACAATAACCGCCGATCTCCAGTCGCGATACCAGCACGCGGAAGCGGCAGTCTTTCTCGACCTGCTGTTTGAGCTTTTCGAATCCATCGCTCACAAACTCGGTGATCTTTCCGCAGCGCAGGCAGGCCATGTGGATGTGGTCGCGTCCCAGGCGGCGCTCGTAGTAGTGGCCTTCGCCGTTGATGTGCATCAAGTCGAGCTCGTCAATCATTCCCTGCCGCTTCAACAGGCGCAGGGTGCGATAGACCGTGCTGCGATCCACGCTCGAGTCGAGTATGCGCGCCTTGCGCAGGATCTGGCCGGCGTCGAGATGCTTGCGGGCGGTTTCCATCACGCTGAGGATGGCGCGGCGCTGTCCGGTCATCCGGATGCCGCGCTCGGCAAACTGCGCCTGCAACCGGCCCGGAACTTCAGTCTGGGGTAAAGGCATGTCTTGTCATCCTGAGGAGGGCGCTTTTTGCCCGACGAAGGACCTAGGCGACCGCGCCACGTTCTATGCGGCGCAAGAAAACGCGCGCTTGGCTCGCATCCTTTGTGTCGCAACTGGTCGCAACCGCAGTGCGACGGATTTTTCTGCCGGAACTGGACAGGTTCACCCTCGGTCCGGCATGATGAAAGAGTAATCCTAAATGCGACTAAGTTGCAACTAGAAAGGATGCCGTTAAGTGCAATGCCTGGCGCCCCCCTAGCCGTTATTTGCGAAGGAGTTGCATCTGGACCTCCTCAGAAAATCCGAGCTCTGCCGCTGCTACTGGTGCTGGCCCTTGCCGCAATCGCGAATCCGGCGCGGGCCCAGGAGAGCCCCTACATCGTCACCTACGACCATTACCTGGAAGAACCGGGCAATCTTGAGGTTGAATATTTCTCGACGTTCGGCACGCAGCGCAGCGGTAACGACTTCCATGCCTACTGGACCGAATTTGAATACGGCGCCAAGGCCTGGTGGACCACCGAATTCTACGTCGACGCACAAACGACTTTCGGCGACAGCACCCTCTTCACCGGCTTCCGCTGGGAGAATCGCTTTCGCCTGCTCGAGCGCGAGCACTTCGTCAACCCCGTGCTCTACATCGAGTACGAACAGACCAGCGGCGCCGACAAGATTTTGAAGGAAGTCGAGGGCCACGACGTCGAGTCGGATTACGCCGCTCCCAATGCCATCGCCCGCCAGGAACACGATCACGAACTGGAGTTCAAGCTGCTTTTGTCAAAGACATTCAATGGCTGGAACGTGGCCCTGAACCCTATTGCCACCAAGAACCTGACCGGCGGCAATCCCTGGGAATTCGGGTACGCTCTGGGGGCCAGCCGTCCTCTGGCGCTCAAAGCTTCAGCCAAGCGCTGCAACTTCTGCCGTGAGAATTTCATCGCCGGAGTCGAGATGTACGGCGGGCTGGGCACGCGCTACAACTTCGGATTGCCGAATACCTCGCACTACCTTGCTCCTGTCGTGGCCTGGAATCTGCCTTCCGACTGGACTCTGCGTCTATCGCCCGGATTCGGCCTCAACGACAACAGCCACCGTTTTCTGTTGCGCTGGGGGCTGTCGCGTGAGTTCTCCGGCTTCGGCGGCGCCATCGGCCGGCTTTTTGGAGGACGCCAATGATCAAATCCAGTCTGCCGGTGAAGTTTGACCCGTCATGCCGACCGAAGCAGATCAGAGAGCGAAGCCAACCGATTTGCGCAGTCGAAAGACCTTGTGTTCCAGGTTCGGGATCATGTGGGGACAGCCGCCCTCGGCTATCCGGCGGAGCGAAGCTCCGTGGCCCCTGCGTCATCCTCATACTCCTGTTGACCAGCAACCTTCTGTCTGCCCAGAGCCCTGACTTCGCACCCACCAAGAACGACGTCTATGCCGAACTCACCAAGGCTCCCCGCAAGGCGGCGGCCCGTCTCAATCCCCTGACCGACGATCCTGATGCCGTAGCTGCCGGCGCCAAACTCTTCCGCCAGCACTGCGCCGAATGTCACGGCGAAATGGCCGAGGGCGGGAAAAAGGCTCCCAGCCTGCTCACTCCCGAGGTGCAGCAAGCCACGCCCGGAACCCTGTTCTGGCTGCTCACCAACGGCGTTGTCCGCCGCGGTATGCCGGTCTGGTCGAAGCTGCCCGAACCCCAGCGCTGGCAGTTGGTCAGTTACATCAAGTCGCTCGCACCGGCGGAGCCTTTGGACCACGGTGCCATGCCCCGGGAAAAAGGATTTTCTTCGCATCCTGGAGGCCCAGAGCGGTAAGAGATTCAAAACTGAGGACCTCAACCCCCGCTGCGACTTTCCGGCCTCCCCGAGCATCAAATGGCGGTGTTAAAATTGTGAGTTTGAGTCCCTCAAGGGAAGCACTCATACTGATCGCCGTCCGGCGAGGCTGCTCGTTGAAGCGCCCGCGGGTCGCGTGACATCTATTAACGAGGAGAAGAAAAATGGCAGGCAATGGAATCGTCGAAGTGACCGATGCGAACTTCGACCAGGATGTACTGAAATCGGACAAGCCCGTGCTGGTGGACTTCTGGGCGACATGGTGCGGCCCCTGCCGCGCAATCGCGCCCATCGTCGAGGAACTGGCCACCGAGTATCAGGGCAAGATCAAGATCGGCAAAATGGACGTGGACTCCAACAGCGCCACCCCCATGCGCTACAAAGTCACCGGCATCCCGACCCTTCTGGTCTTCAAGGGAGGCCAGGTCGTAGAACAACTGGTC
>Ga0335078_10019467_pt1 | contig 10091 bp, 9 predicted proteins | sample Lox_Sample_32_FD_206711 | JGI IMG/M metagenome (GOLD analysis project Ga0335078, IMG submission 206711) | Soil microbial communities from Loxahatchee National Wildlife Refuge, Florida, United States - Lox_Sample_3.2 | ecosystem: Environmental > Terrestrial > Soil > Wetlands | place: USA: Florida...
CCGGCCTCGACGTGCACCGTAATGATATCGGCGCCGGCTTTGGCGAAGGCCTCAAGGTAAGGATCGCACGGTGCGATCATCAAATGCACATCGAGCACCTTCTTGGTGTGAGCGCGCAACGCCTTCACCACATCCGGCCCGATGGAGATGTTGGGCACGAAATGACCGTCCATGACGTCGACATGGATCCAGTCGGCGCCTGCCGCATCGACCGCCCGGACCTCCTCCGCCAACTTGCCGAAGTCGGCTGCAAGAATTGACGGTGCGATGATCAAAGGGCGGAGCAAGGGGCCTCCTTTATTTGCTGCTCGCCTAACACGTCATGCTATAGCGGGCAACATTAACGGAGCGAATCTGACATTCGCTATCCACCGGGCCGCTACATATGAAGCGAATGTCAGATCCGAAGCTCCACGAGCACTTATATTTGCTAGTGGTCTTTTGTTCTAACATTCGCGTGAGAGCGTGCCACGACGTGATGCGAATGTTGGAATCCGACCACAAGGGCGCGGCATCGTCGGCGCTGGCTGTGCGGACGTGCTTGGCTGCGCCTGCGACGCAAGCTTGATCGGCGGAGGTTTTCCTGGCGCAGACGGATATCATGGTGCTCGGTGCCGGCATTGTCGGCACCTCTATCGCCGTCCATCTTGCCAAGCGCGGATTGTCGGTTGCGCTGATCGATCGGCAAGGTGCGGGGGAGGGCACCTCCTACGGCAATGCCGGTATCATTGAAGGCAACACGATATTTCCGCCGGCCTTCCCATCGAATCTCGTCGAGCTTGCGCAAATCGCGCTCAAACGCTCGCCGGTCGTCAATTACCACACGTGGCACTTATTGCACATTGCGCCTTGGCTCGATGCTTTCCGCATCGCCTCGCGGCCGGCGCAGTTACGCGAAACGGCGCGGCTGATGCGGCCGCTGTTCGAGCGGGCGGTCGCCGAGCACGAAACAATCGCCGCCGAAGCCGGAGCCGAGGGCTATTTCAATCGCCGCGGCTGGCTCAAGCTTTACCGCACCGATCAAGCGTTCGCGGCGTTGGCTCCGGAGTTCGATTTGGCCGCGCGGCTCGGCATCGCCAATGTGCCGCTCGATCGCACCGGCGCGCAAAAGCTTGAGCCCGCCGTTACGGGCGACTTTCGCCACGCCGTCCACTGGACTGGGGCGGTGAGCGTGACCAATCCGTTGGCGCTGACGCGCGCTTACGCAGCGCGCTGTGCCGCGCTCGGCGGAATGCTTTTGACCGGCGATGCGCGTTCTCTGCATCGGAGGGGGCCTCATTGGCGGGTCGAGACAGGTGCCGGTCCACTCGATGCCCGTGAGGCGGTGCTTGCGCTCGGCCCATGGGCACCCGACGTGCTTGATCCTCTTGGCATCAAGCTGCCGATGGCCGTCAAGCGCGGCTACCATTGCCACTTCCGGCCGCAGGAAAGCGCTACCCTCAGCCGCCCGGTGCTCGATGCCGAGAATGGTTATGTGCTGGCACCGATGGAGCAGGGAATCCGCCTCACCACGGGAGTGGAATTTGCCGCGCGTGACGCACCTCCGACGCCGGTCCAACTCGATCGCGTATTACCGCTGGCGCAGAAATTATTTCCGCTCGGCGAACGCATCGAGCCGATCCCGTGGCTTGGGGCGCGACCGTGCTTTGCCGACTCGCGGCCCGTCATCTCGCGCGCGCCGCGACACGACGGACTCTGGCTTGCGTTTGGCCACGCGCACTGGGGCTTGACGCTCGGCCCGGCAACCGGGCGCCTCATTGCGGAAATGGTAAGCGGCGCAACGCCGTTCTGCGATCCGGCACCTTATAATGCGGCGCGATTCAACCCGTAAAAAGAAATCGAGCTAGGGAATGCTCATTCACGCGCTGCGGGCGCCGGCGATCCCACATATTCGCCGATCGTATGCAACACGCTGCCCTCGGGGCGTGTGTTGTTCGCCGACAGCTTGTCCTTTTGCGTGACCATCTCGTCGTACTTGGCCAGCGTCGTCACGGGTTGTCGCGGCACGAGATGAACGATTTTGTAGCCGCCGGCTTTTAACTGGCGAAGCAATTCCGGCAGTGCCTCGGCGGTCCCACGCTGAAAGTCATGCATCAGGAGGATGCCCTTGCCGCGCTTTTCCAGCTTGGTCATCACCGACGTGATCACCTGCTCCGGCTTGTGCAGCTTGAAATCGCGAGAGTCGATGTCGGTTGAGAATGTGGCGATGTTGCGCTCGCCCAAATAGGCGAGCAATTCGGGAGGCTGCTGCAGATCGGGAAAACGGAAGAACGGTGCAATGGGCGCAGCCGCCGCGAGATGCACGGCGCTAAAGCCCATTTCGATTTCCGCCTTGGCGAGTTCAATATCTTTTGCGTAGGGGTTTCTCGCCAAATCCTTATGCGACCAGGTATGGGTGCCGACCGTCATGCCGGCCTCGACTACCTGCTTGGTGATCTCCGGATGCCAGGTCGCGTGCTCACCTATCTCGAAGAAGGTGGCTTTCAGGCAATTGTCGGAAAGCGCTTTCAAGACCGCCGGCGTGTTCTCCGGCCAGGGACCGTCGTCGAAAGTGAGCACGACCTCCTTGTCGCGGAGGAAATCGTATTGCTTGAAGTGTTCGAAGCCGAAAGCGGGACCACCGGTGGTGTCGATCTCGACAATACGCGACAGACCCATGCCGCCCGGTTTGTCGCAGGGCGGAATGCCGCCACTCGGAGGAGTAGCGCCACGGGCAGCGGTCGAGTTTGCGGCGGCGGGTTTTGCCGTTGACGCATTCTGCATCGGCGTGGTTGGCGCCGCGGTCGCCTGAGCCACCCGCGCGGGCGCGGCGGACGGCGGCTCGGCAGACGCGACAGCGGTGGCCGCGTTTGCCGGGATTTCCGCGGCGTGAGCCTGGGCGATCTGCTGGATTGGAGAAGAGGAGGGTCGATTGGCGCTCGCCGCAAGGGGAGAAGGTTTCGCCACCTCCGAAACCGGCCCAGTCGGCCCAGCCGCTTTTTGCGCCGAGACCACGCCGAAAGCGGCGAGCCCCAAGATTGCCAGTACACCGACTGTGATGACTGCGGATCGCATAATCCCTCGCTAGAGATCGCCACTTTGAGTCGAAGTGAAGGCGCATTCGGGCAGGCGAGTCAACGCCGCTGTGATTTAATTGCGCGGGAAAGAATAATTCGTGGTTTCCGTGGCGCGGTCGGCCGGAAACGTCTTGGCCGGTCAGCCGAATTTGTCTTGCCAGCTCGGCAGGGCCCCCGCAAATGGCAGCGCCGTCGCCGCAAAGACGCCCCGCGCGATGGCCCGGGCGACCACGTTCGCCGCAATCGCGCCAAGTTTGGTTAATCCGTGGAGGGGGTCGCCAAGCGGCCGGCGGCCGGTCGAGGCCGCGAATACGACGTCGCCATCGAGGGGCGTGTGAACCGGATAGATAGCGCGCGACAAGCCCGACTGGGCCATGACGGCCAGTCGCTTCGCCTGAGCCTTGGTCAATAGCGCGTCGGTTGCGATAACAATCAGCGTGGTATTTTCGCCGGGGCTGCCTTTGGTGAGGGGCTCGAAGGCGGTTTCGGGAAAGGCCGGGGGCAAACCGCGCCGGCCGAATTCGCCGTTGCGCTCGAAAGGCGCCGCCCAGAACCAGGGGCCGCTACCGATCAGGACGCTGCCCGCCGCGTTAACGGCGGCGAGCGCCCCGACCATTTGACCGTCCGGCGTTTGCGCGGAAGCCGAGCCGATGCCGCCCTTGCAATTGACAGTCGTAGCCCCAGCGCCGGCACCGACGCTGCCGAGCGCGAAATCTGTGCCGGCCGCCGCCGCAGCGGCATAGCCGAGCTCGCGATAGGGCGGAAAGCGTCCCCAATTCTTGTCGCCGCCGTTCAGGAGATCGAATAGGATGGCCGCCGGCACGATCGGCACGCGCGCCGTGCGCACGGCAAAGCCGCGGCCTTTTTCCCTGAGGAAGGCCTGCACGCCGGAGGCAGCGTCGAGGCCGAACGCCGAACCCCCGGACAAGGTGATCGCATCGATACCCTCTACCGTCTGCGCCGGATCGAGCAGCGCAGTCTCGCGGGTACCCGGTCCGCCGCCGCGCAAATCGATTGAAGCAACGGCCGGCTCGTCGAACACGATTGCGGTTGCGCCGGAAGCCAGCGCGAGATTTTCAGCATGGCCGACATTGATGCCGGGGACATCGGTGAGGAGATTACGCAATGCGTGCTCCCGTCGTTTCGGCACCTATGGCGCCCGGAGCATCAATAATCACACGAGGCAAAAATCTGCCAGAGTTAACATGCGTCCTGCCGGCGAGCGCCGGTCCGAAGATCGTTCGCGCGGTGAAATGACAAATGATCACATCCTCGCGGCTGGCGCGCCGCTCGGCTTGCGCAATGGACGAGCGGCGGGCATGAGTGCGCCATGAACGTTACCCTCGCCGCTGCGCTCGCCGCCGGGATGTTGAGTTTTCTGTCGCCATGCGTGCTGCCATTGGTGCCGCCGTATCTCATCTATCTTACCGGCACCTCGCTCGAACGCCTGGCAGACGCGGAGACGGAACCTCAGGTCCGCCGCGAGACCATCGTTGCCGCTTTCCTTTTCGTCCTTGGTTTCTCGACCGTGTTCGTCGCGCTCGGCGCCAGCGCCAGCGCGATCGGTGAGTTGCTGCGCGCGTATTCGTACATCCTCGGAAAAATCGCCGGCGTGGTCATCATCATAATGGGCCTGCACTTTCTCGGCGTCACGCCAATTGCATGGTTGATGCGCGAGAAGCGCTTGGATGTCGCCAAGCCGGTCGGGCTTTGGGGCGCTTACGTCATGGGTTTGGCCTTCGCCTTCGGCTGGACGCCATGCATTGGCCCGATCTTAAGTGCGATCCTGGCGATCGCTGGCTCGGAAGGAAGCGTAGCCCGCGGCATCCTTCTGCTGGCGGTCTATTCGCTGGGGCTGGGCGTGCCTTTTATCGTCGCCGCGCTCGCGCTCGAACCGTTCGCGGCTTTCCTCGCCCGCTTTCGCGCCCACCTCAACGTCGTCGAAAAGACAATGGGCGGACTGTTGATCGTCGCCGGCGTGGCTTTTTTTTCAGGCTGGATCACCGATGTCGGCAGTTGGTTGATCGAGGCATTTCCAGAGCTCGGCAAGCTGGCTATTTGACGCGCTGCTGGCCGAAAGGTGTCTTTAGCTGCGCCCTGACCTGGTGATCTCCTGGTAATTGCCGTCTTTGTCCCAGCGGTACACCGCCCAGCCGCCGCCGGTAATGTCGCCCTTCTTGTCGAAGGCAATGGGACCAAGCACGGTATCCCAGGTTCCGGCGCGCATCGCGGCGGCGACTTTCTGCGGATCGGTCGTGCCGGCTTTGCCGGCGGCCTGCGCCCAAACCTGAAACGCGGCGTAGGTGTAGAGCACATAGCCCTCCGGATCGATACCCTTGTCCTTGAACTCCTTCACAACGGCCGCGGCGGTCGGGCGCTTGCGCGGATCCGGCGGAAACGTGAACAACACGCCTTCACCCGAAGCGCCGGTGATCGAAACGAATTCGCGGGAGGCCAACGCATCTCCCGCCATGAGAATGGTTTTCAATCCCTGATCGCGCATCTGACGTACGATCAGGCCCGCCTCCTGATGATACCCGCCGTCATAGACGATATCGATGTTATTGAGTTTGAGTTTGGAAACGAGCGCGTTGAAGTCCTTATCGCCCTGATTGTACGATTCGTTGAGTTTCTCGGTGACGCCGGCGGCGTTGAGAGCCTTCTTGACCTCATCGGCGAGACCTTTGCCGTAAGTGGTCTTGTCATCGATGATGGCGATATTTTTGCCTTTGAAATTCTTCACCAGATACGCGGCGGCAAAAGGACCCTGCTGGTCGTCGCGGCCGCAGGTGCGGAACGTGTTCCACATGCCGCGCTCGGTGAACAGCGGATTGGTCGAAGCCGGCGTGATCTGCAGCACGCCCGCATCCAGATAAGCATCCGAGGCCGGGATCGACGACGACGAGCAATAATGACCCACGACCACCGGCGCACCCATCCCGGACAGCTTTTCGGCAACCGAGCGCGCCTGCTTCGGATCGCAAGCATCGTCGCCGATCTCGAGGTGAAGCGTCTTTCCGAGCACCCCGCCCGCGGCGTTGATATCGGCGATAGCCTGCTCGGCCCCTTCGCTCATTTGTCGGCCGAAGGTGGCCTGGCCGCCCGTCATCGGTCCGGCCGCCCCGACCGTGATGTCTTGCGCGAGCGCCGGCGCGGCGAGGAAAGTAAGGAACAGCCCACACGCGATGAGCCGCGGCTTCTTCATGACCATGTCTCGCTCTAAGCAATATCGCCGGAGCGAAGTTAGCACTTCTCTCGATCCGTTTCCTGCCTGATCTCGCGCCAGGTCAACGGTCCGGTGCGCACGTAAAGCCAGGGATATTGCCTGACCATCAGGCTTGCGCGTGTCGTCCGCCACGAGACGAGGCCGACGATAAGGAAGATGATCGTGTCGCAGGCAAACGAGGGTACCGACAATAGCTCGCCCTGGAATAGCGCGAAATGAAAGAAGCGCGCGGCGGCTCCGAGAAGAAGCGCGGTAAAGACGACGCGCGTTTGGCCAACCCATGCGGCCGCAACGGCGCGGCCCGACAGCCAAGCGGCGCCGCCGCCAATCAGTCCGGTGACCAAAACGACATCGAGTAGCGTTTCGCCGGCATACAGCCCGTCCATCATCGCACCGTCAGCGTGTGCCGCCTTCGAGATAGGCGGCGCGAATTTCCGGGCGCTCAAGCAAGCTCGGTCCGCTGCCTTGCAGAGTGATTTCGCCATTGACCAAGACATAGCCCCGGTGCGCGATCTTGAGCGCCTGGTACGCGTTCTGCTCGACCAGGAAGACGGTCAATTTGTCCTGTTCGTTGAGGAGCCGGATAGCGTTGAATATTTGCTGCACCAGAAGTGGCGCCAGCCCGAGCGACGGTTCGTCGAGCAATACGAGCCGCGGTCTGCTCATCAGCGCGCGCCCGATCGCCAGCATTTGCTGCTCGCCGCCGGAAAGCGTGCCGCCGCGCTGGCGGATGCGATCGCGCAATCGGGGAAACAACGCGAACACCCGCTCGAGACCGCTATCGAGATTGCCACCGCCGGCGACGGTGGCGCCGATCAGCAGGTTTTCCATCACGGTCATGCGTGGGAAAATCCGCCGCCCTTCGGGCGACTGCGCGATGCGAAGCTTGGCCACCTCATGCGTCGGCAACGCCGTGATGTCCCGGCCGGCGAAGCGGATTTGCCCCTCGCGGGCGCGCGGGTTGCCGAAGACCGTCATCATCAGAGTCGATTTGCCCGCGCCGTTGGCGCCGATCAGCGCGACAATCTCTCCTTCATTAACGTCGACGTCGACACCCTTAAGCGCGATGACGCTGCCGTAATAGGCTTTGACGCCGCGCAGGCACAGCAACGGTTCGCTCATCGCCCTTCACATCCGCTCGGCCCGCGGCGTCAACGCCTCTTCGTCGCCCACTCCGAGGTATGCGGCGATGACGCTTGGATCGTTGCGCACCTCGGCCGGGGTGCCGTCCGCGATTTTTGTGCCGTAGTCCAACACCACAATGCGATCGGAAATCTCCATGACGACACCCATGTCGTGCTCGATCAAAAGGATCGAAATGCCGTGCTCGTCGCGGAGGGCGCGTAAAAAGCCGTTGAGTTCGGCGCTCTCGCGATTGTTCAGACCTGCCGCCGGCTCGTCGAGACAAAGCAGCACCGGGTCGGTGCACATGGCGCGCGCCAGTTCGAGGCGACGCTGGGCGCCGTAGGGTAGCGCGCCGGCCGCCTCGTCGGCGCGATCAATCAAGCCGACGCGATCGAGCCAATAGCGCGCTTTGTCGATGGCGCTCGCCTCGGTGCGCGCGTAGGACAGCGAGCCGAAGAGTCCGAGCACGGTAAATCCCGAAGCGGCCATCAAGGTGTTGTGCTGAGCAACAATAAGATTTTCCAGAAGTGTCATTCCGGCGAACAATCGGACATTTTGAAACGTACGCGCGACGCGCGCGTCTTTGGCAATGCGAAATTCCGGTAGCCGCTCAAGCAGGAACGTGTTGCCGTCGGCGTGAGTGAGCAGCAACCTCCCGACGGTCGGCTTGTAGAAGCCGGTGATGCAATTAAACAGCGTAGTTTTGCCGGCGCCGTTCGGCCCGATGAGCGCGGTGATCGCGCGTTCGCCGGCATCGAAACTAAGGTCGCTCACGGCCACGAGGCCGCCGAAACGCATGGTCAGGTGCTCCACTCGGAGAACGGGCGCCGCTCTCATGCCGGGGACTCGGTTCGCGCGTCACGCACGACGTCGGCCGGAATGGGCTTGCGTTCGCGCATTGACACCGATGGCGTGCGCGTTGCCACCAAACCGCGTGGCCGGTAAATCACGATTGCGACCATGGCGGCGCCAAACACCAGCATGCGGTATTGGTCGAATTCGCGAAACAGTTCGAATCCGCCGAGCATGACGGTGGCGGCTAGCGCAACGCCGAGCTGCGAACCCATGCCGCCGAGCACGACGATCGCCAATACTAATGCCGATTCCGAAAACGTGAACGATTCGGGACTGATGAAGCCTTGCCGCGTTGCGAAAAAGGCGCCGGCAAAACCGCCGAACATTGCCCCCATCGCAAAGGCGGTGAGCTTGGTCGAGGTGGTGTTGATGCCGAGTGCGCGGCAAGCGATCTCATCTTCGCGCAACGCCTCCCAAGCGCGGCCGATCGGCAGGCGGCGCAGCCGCAGCGTCACCCAGTTGGTCAACAGCGCAAGTGCGAGAATGAGATAGTACAAAAAAACGATGCGGTGGGTCGGTGAATATCGTAAGCCAAACGTCGCAGCAAAACCGTTGGCGCCGGCATTGAACGGTAGGCCGAAGAACGAAGGCCGCGGAATTCCGGAAATGCCGTTCGGGCCTCCGGTCAAGTTCTGCCAATTGAGCAGCACCAGGCGGATGATCTCGCCGAACCCCAAAGTGACGATGGCCAAATAGTCGCCGCGCAGCCGCAGTACCGGAAAGCCGAGTAGAAGTCCGGCGAAAGCGGCGAAAATGCCGGCGAGCGGCAGACAGACCCAAAACGACAGCCCAAAGTCTTGCGCGATCAGCGCGTAGGAATAGGCGCCCACGGCGTAGAAGGCGACGTAGCCCAGATCGAGAAGCCCGGCGAGGCCGACGACGATGTTGAGGCCAAAACCGAGCATGATGTAAGTGACGATGAGAATCGCGAGATCGAGCACATAACGGTTGCGGTAAAACAGAACGGGGACAATAAGTGCAATAATCAGAAGGATGAGTGCGAGATAGGGAGATAAAGCCGCTGCGGCCCTCTTAACGGCAGGCGGCGCGAATAAACTGGCCCGGATTGCAAGACGGTGACGCGTGACCGCCAAAATAAAGCGGCCGACGAACGCCGCCCCGACAAAGCCCGCAAGCGTGCCAAATCGGGTGGCGATGACGAGCGCGCCGCTTGGGCCTTGCTCGGTGCGAATGCCGATCAGCAATGCGAACAGGCCAAAAGCTACCGCGCCGGCAAGCGCGGCTTCCTTTAGCGCCGCAAGCAAATCAACCCGCTCGCCAGCGGACTGATCCGCGCGCGGCGCCGGCGAGGGCCCGCTCACACCTTCTCGACTTCCGGCTGGCCCAAAATGCCGGTCGGGAGGAAAATGAGAACCACGATGAGGATAGCGAAGGCGGCGACGTCTTTGTATTCGATGGAAAAATAAGCCGACCACATTGTTTCGATCAGGCCGATCAGAATGCCGCCGATCATTGCGCCGGGCAGCGAGCCGATGCCGCCAAGGACGGCGGCGGTGAACGCCTTCACGCCGGCGAGAAAGCCGATGAAGAAATCGACGACGCCGTAATAGAGCAGAAACATCAGGCCGGCGACCGCGGCGAGTGCGGCTCCGATGACGAACGTCAGCGAGATCGTGCGGTCGACGTCAATGCCGACAAGCGCCGCCATTTTTAGGTCCTGTTCGCAGGCGCGCATGTTGCGCCCTAATCGCGTGCGCGCCACCAAATATGAGAAGCCTGACATCAACAGGACGGTGGTGACCACGATGATGATCTGAATATTGGAAAGCCGTACCGCGAAATTATTGCCCTCGAGCAACGTGTAGCCG
>Ga0335078_10019468_pt1 | contig 10091 bp, 10 predicted proteins | sample Lox_Sample_32_FD_206711 | JGI IMG/M metagenome (GOLD analysis project Ga0335078, IMG submission 206711) | Soil microbial communities from Loxahatchee National Wildlife Refuge, Florida, United States - Lox_Sample_3.2 | ecosystem: Environmental > Terrestrial > Soil > Wetlands | place: USA...
CTTGAATATTTCCCTGGTGTTTCTTCACAATTCGCTGCACGGTGTCCAGGCCGAGGCCGGTTCCCTGCCCCACCGCCTTGGTGGTAAAGAAGGGTTCGAAGATGTGGGCTTTGACCTGAGGCGGGATTCCTGGGCCGTTGTCGCCGATCTCCACCACCACGGAGGAATCGTCACGATAGGTTCGCACTCTTAACACTCTTAACTCCTCTTGGCCAGACATAGCGTCAATGGCGTTGTCGATGAGATTCGTCCAGACTTGATTGAGTTCGCTGCCGAACGAATTGACCAGGAGAGGAATCCTCTGGTAATCGCGCTTCACTACCACTCCCCGTTTCAGCTTGTAGTTCAGGATCGTCAGCGTGTTCTCCAGGCTCTTTATGATGTCGACGTTCTGCACCGGCGCCTGATCCATGAAGGTATATTCCTTGATGGCAAGCACCAGATCGGAGATACGCGAGGTGCTGCTCTCAATTTCGTTCAGCAGGTTCGCAACTTCGAGCGAAGCCGCCAGCCTGATGAGCGCCGCCCGGGCAGTCCCAGGGCCCAGGTTCGCGAACAACAATTCCAAATCCTCGCGCTTGCTGCCCCGTTTTGCCAAGTCCGCGGAGAGTTGCCACAGATCATTTTGCCCGTGGCTGCGGAACAGAGAGTCGATCTGTTCCTCGAGATCGCTGGCCGCCAAGGGGTCGAGCGGGGGCTGATCGCTTCGGATGATCGAGGTTTCGAGGTTATCGATCTCCGCTTTCTGCGCCGTGGTCAGCTCTCGGCGACCCAGGTCGTGACTGGCGTCTTTGATGCGTTTCACGATGTCGCGTAACTGGCTGGCGGCCCGCTTGGCCGCGGATGCGGGGTTGTTGAGCTCGTGCGCCAGCCCCGCCGAAAGCTTTCCCAGCGCTGCCAGCCGATCCCTCTGTTGCTCAAATCGGGTCGCTTCGCGAATCCGGTCCGACATGACGCCCACCAGGCGCTTGGCCAGCTCCGGCATCTTTTGGATGAGCTCAGGAAAAAGCGAGGCGGGAAATCGTAGAACGCGGCCGTCGGTGATGGCTCTTCCCGTGACGGTAAAGTGCTTCATCCTCGAAAACGGGAGAGCCCCGGTGACATCGCCGGGCTTCATGGCAAACGTGACAACCTCGCCTGATAGTTCCCCTCGCCACCGGAACTGGCCGTCGAGAATCACGAACATCGCGTCCGCAGGATCGCCTTGGCGCGCGTAAATCTCGCCCGCCTTGAGCTGAATCTCCTTACTGTTCCCCAGGAACCACTCGATCTGGTCTCCCGGCAAGTCAGCAAAAATGGGCAAGCGCGCGATTTCCGATTGGTCGACCATCCAAGCTCAGCTCAAATACTGGTGAATGAACTGCACCGCCACGGATCCTTCCCCGACGCCCGAAGCCACCCGCTTGACCGAACTATGCCGCACATCGCCAACGGCAAAGACTCCGGGAATATTGGTTTCCAGGTGAAAGGGATCGCGGTCGAGCGTCCATCCCTTGGGACGTTTGCCGTTGCGAATAAGATCGCGCCCGGTGAGGATGAATCCGCGCTCATCGCGCTCGACCAAATCTGCGAGCCATCCCGTCTTCGGCTCGGCTCCTATAAAAATGAACATGGAGCCCGCCGGCTCTCGCTCGATCTTGTTGGTGTCACTGCACAGAACGGAGACCTCTTCGAGATGGCCCTCGCCGTGCACTTCGGCAACGCTCGCGTGCGTCCACAACTCGATGTTGCTGGTTTGCTCGATCTGGTCGATGAGATACTTGGACATGGTGCTCGATAGGGAGTCGCCACGCACCAGGATGTAGACCTTCTGCGCGTACTTGGCAAAGTGCATGGCGGCCTGCCCGGCGGAATTAGCTCCCCCCACCACATAGACAATTTCTTCCTTGCAGGACAAGGCTTCCGTCGCGCCCCCGCCGTAGTAGACACCGAGGCCCTGCAACCGGTCGATTCCAGGAGCTTCCAGACGCCGCCATTGCACTCCGGTAGAAATCATCAGGGCGTTGCAGGAAATCTCGCTGCCGTCGGCCAGGGTTAGGATCCGATACGAACCGTTGGTGCGAAGCCCGGTGACTTCCTGCGGAGCGAGAATCTCCACGCCGAAGCGCTGCGCCTGCACAACCGCGCGCCGCGCGAGGTCCGCACCAGTTAGACCGCTCGGAAAGCCGAGATAGTTCTCAATGCGCGAACTCATTCCCGCCTGGCCGCCGGGCGCGTCCCGTTCGATCATTACCGTGCGCAGCCCTTCCGAAGCACCATAGACAGCCCCTGCCAGGCCGGCAGGTCCGCCGCCCACGATGGCCAGGTCGTAGGACGTAGTCTGAGCCCGTCTCCGTAAGCCGACCTTGTCTGCCACCTCCGCCGGCTGGCTTTCTAGAAGCCTCGCTCCATCGGGAAGAACCACGACCGGGAGCTTGTTGACGTCCGGTCCCAAGGCATCCACCCGCCGCTTGGTCTCGGCATCGTTCGTGGGGAGTTCAACGTCGATCCAATCGTACGGAACCTGGCTGCGTGCCAAAAAATCTCGCAGTTCGTAACTACGCCGGGACCAACGCGTTCCGAAAACCGTAATTCCCTCAAATTTCGGGTGGTAGGACGCCTTCCAGTCGTCCAACATATCGTCCAGCTGCGGATACAGTCGCTCGCTCGGCGGATCCCAGGGTTTTAAGAAGAAATAATTGAGGTTGGCCTCATTGATGGCGCTGATAGCCGCAGTCGTATCGGCGTACGCCGTAAGCAAGGCCCTCTTGGCATTGGGATAGAGATGCATCGCCTCCTGCAAGAAGTGGACTCCGTCCATCTGCGGCATGCGCTGATCGACCAGCAGCAGGGCTACGCTATCGTCCCGTACTTTCAACTGTTTCAGCAGGTCCAGCGCTCGCTCGGGGGAGTCGCTGCCCATCACGCGGTAGTCGCCGCCATACTTCGAGCGCAGGTCGCGCTCGATGGCCTGCAAAACATCGGAATCATCATCCACACTCAACAAAATTGGCTTTGCCATGACCGCTCTCACAACAGGTTGTCAAGAGCTTGATTAGCGAGATCAGCAAATGGATACAAAAAACTTCCGTCCGGTAAGCCCGGCGAACGCCGTCAACCCTAGCAAAACCGGGGTAGTGGGCTGTTTTGAACTTGGATTAAACGTGTGGTTTTCGCCGACGCTCGATACGAACGGCGACCATTCCGATACCTCCGACCACTGCCCCTAAGGCCATAAGCAGAAATCCGCCGAATGCAAGGTGGCTATCACACCCAGAGCTCGGCGGACAGGTCACACGCCAAAATGCAATATTGAACAGGATAATCGCTGCAATGATAACGGCAGCCCCGAAGCGCTCTAGCCTCATGCAAAAGATTGTATTAGGGTTTGACGGCGAGAAACAGCCCACTACCAAAACCGGTTGTTTCCTCATCAACCTAGGTTTTATCTTAAACTTTAAACTTTGTCCTAAGCTCTTGTCTGGAGGCTCATTTTGGCCAGCCTGCTCAAGATCTCTCCTGCGCTCAAGAAGCGCGCCGCAAAAATTACCTTGCTCCTCATGGATGTAGACGGAACCATGACGGACGGAAGTGTCACACTGCTTTCCCAAAGCGATGGCACAGCACTCGAGATCAAGACCTTCAGCGCGCATGACGGGCTAGGGCTCACGATGGCGCAGACTGCCGGCCTGCGCACGGGCTGCATCACCGGACGAGAGAGTTCGGCCCTGGTTCGCCGCGCCCGGGAGAACAAGATGGAGTTCGTCTATATGAACCAACCCCTGAAAATACCTGCCTATGAGGAGATTCTTCAGAAGGCAGGAGTCTCTGATCCTGCGGTCGCGTTCATCGGCGATGACCTTCCGGATCTTCCCTTGCTGCGCCGTGCCGGGCTGGCCGTGGCTGTGGGCGATGCTGTCCCCGAAGTAAAACAAGCCGCGCACTACATCACCCGGGCGCTCGGCGGCCAGGGCGCGGTCCGCGAAACGGTGGAACTCATCCTCAAGTCCAAGGGTGTTTGGGCAGAGATGATCGGTAAAGCCCGCGCTTGATGAGTTCCCAGTATTAATGGCTGCCAGGGGTTCACCCCTCAAGATCCCTGCCGGTAGGGATCTGTGATACCATCCGGCGCGTTGCCAATATGGCTGTCCAAAGGGGGAAGATATGCTACGTGAGACAAGCGTTCAGTCCTGTATTGATGACTGCACCGAGTGTCACGCCGTTTGCACAGACACCATTCAGTACTGTCTGGAGAAGGGCGGCAAGCATGCGGAACGACATCACATCCGCCTGATGCAGGATTGCGCTGAGATCTGCCTCACGGCCGCCGATTTCATGCTTCGTGGTTCGGACTTGCACCCGGACACCTGTGGGGTTTGCACTGAGGCCTGCGAACGGTGTGCTCGCAGTTGCGAACAAATCGCCGGAAAGGATGACGCGCCCATGAAAGAATGTGCCGAGACCTGCCGACGGTGCGCCATGAGCTGCCGTGAAATGTCGGCGCGAGGGCATAAGGCAGCCTAGGCCGGATGGCGGAGCGTCGAGCGCAACATTCCCGGACTCCGCGCCGGGAGCGCTTCACCACCCAGTGCCTGGCGTATTACCCTGGGTTTCGCCGCCCCGCTCGGCGTCCAATCTAATCCTCGTTATCCAGGTATTCCGCCGGGACATCATCTTCAGGTACCTCGTGAGTCCTGACCTCGGAAACGTCAGGGTCTTTGGCATTTTCAACCCCGTACACTGCGTCGGCCTCGAAGGCGTTGCCTTCCTCGGCCAGTTCCTCGATGCTCTCGGAGTCTGCACCCGCCACATCCGATAGTTGCTGAGTGTCACCCGACTGTCCGGCCGAATCCGGGTCATTCTCTTTCCGTTTGGTTTTTCGCATCAGAACCTCCTCTCACTTGGACGCCGTCCTACTGTCAAGCGGCATGCAGCAGTTGTCCAGCCGCGGGTAGGCGACGGATCGCTAGTGCAAACATGACATACGACCAGCCACGCAGTATCAAGGAAACGCCCACCGCCAGCCCTAGGAACCACAACCCTGACCATGGCCATTCCGCCCAAAGAAGGATGCCCAGTCCCACGGTAATGAGACTATCGAAGACGGCCCAACCCCAGTGGGGGAACTTGAGACTGATCGCCATAACCAGCCGACAAATACCGATCACAATGAAGAAAGAAGCGAAGAGCAAAGTCCACGCCAGCGCGCCGGCCACGGGATGAGTGACGATGAGCCCGATGAAAATTGCTAGGATTCCACCCATCCGGTGAAGAAAGAATCCTCCCCACCGGCGCACGCGGAAGGCATAAATGGATTCGACGAAGCCGCTGAGGACCAGCAGCCATCCTAGTACCAACACCATCACCATCCCCACCGTCAACAACCATCCCCCATGCTGACGCAGGTTAGCGGCGTCATGAAATAGGACGCTCTTGCTCATGGTTTCCCTCCACAATGTTTCTTACCGTGTGCGAAGTTGGCTCCTTATTTACGTTTCTCCTTAAGAAAAGTTCCCTCCTGAAGTTCGGTGAATGCTTGGCGCAACTGCTCCTGGGTATTCATTACGATGGGACCGTACCAGGCGACCGGTTCCTCGAGCGGCCGTCCCGAGACCAGCAAGAAGCGAATGCCGTCTTCGCCGGCCTGGACTGTCACCTCGTCCCCGCGATCAAAAAGAATGAGCGACCGGTTATCGGCCTCGACCGGAGGAGAAGTGTCCAACCACTGGACCGCCTCCGTCGGCACCGCCAGCGGACCCGAGGCATTGCAGAATTTTCCGCCTCCGGCAAACACATAGGCAAACGCATGACGCGTGGTCTCAACCGGAAGATTCTTCCGCCGGCCGGGAGAAACCGATACGTCGAGATAGATCGGATCGGCGGCGACCCCCGCCACCGGACCGGTTTTTCCCCAAAAAGTTCCACACACCACACGCACGTGCGTGCCGTCGTCATCCTTGACTTCCGGAACGTCGCGGGACTTTACCTCTTGATAGCGCGGGGTCGTCATTTTGAGCGATGACGGAAGGTTTCCCCACAGCTGAAATCCATGCATCCGACCTGCCGGATCACCCTTCGGCATCTCCTGGTGAATGATTCCGCTGCCGGCGGTCATCCATTGTACATCCCCGGCGCCGATCACTCCTTTATTGCCGATGCTGTCGCCGTGCTCCACGGTTCCCGCCAATACATAGGTGATGGTCTCGATTCCGCGGTGTGGATGCCAGGGAAAACCGGCCAGGTAATCCTCGGGTACGTCATTGCGGAAATCATCCAGCAGTAGAAATGGATCGAAATCCTTGGTGTTGCCAAAACCGAAGGCCCGGCGGAGATGCACCCCTGCCCCTTCGAGAGTGGGCTTCGACTTGATTAACCGCTTCACCGGTCGGATCGACATATTCAGCTCCCATGCACCGTGTACTAGTGACATGCCCGGGTTGGCCCGCCGAACAGGTTCAGGCCCGACTTCTGCGATCATAGCAAAGCGTGTTGCGTCCCAGCGTCCCGGTATCCTGGGGCGTCGAATGCCCTAAACCGGCGCTCGATACACATACTCTCGAGCGAGTATTTGAACTTCGCTCCACAGCCGCAGCATACCCGATAGCTTCTACCGCCGATGGTAAAGACACGACTCAAGCGCCGGTGGTGGCAAACAAAAAAACAATCAAAGAGGTTTATGAACGTCTCCATAGATGGCTTCCTCTAGCGGCCGTCTTGCCCACTTCGTGGTCACTTCCGTGAACAAAGGGAATGTCTCACGACCTCCGCCGAGAACGCATCCCACGATGCAGGGCTTTTGCGCTCCCCCGAAGAGGCGGGCCAAAAGATACCTCGTTCGGGGTAGGGGCCCTAGAGATCTAGAACTACCTTGCCCTACGCCAAGCTTCGTGTCAGGCTCGTTGAAACCAACCCCGACACCGTTCAGGACTCATACTTCCAAACGCCACCGACCATGGTACGCTCCACTTGGATCTTGATCAGTTCGGACGGATCGGTCTTAAAGGGATCCCGATCGAGCACAACCAAGTCGGCGAGCTGCCCCGGCTGAATGGACCCTTTCAGATGTTCCTCGAAGGAGGCGTATGCGCCATGGACTGTCCCGCAGCGAATCGCTTCCGGCAGAGAAATCCGTTGATTGGCGCCCCAGACATTTCCCCTCATGTCGGTCCGCGTGAGCTGCGACTGCAACCACATCATGGGTTGTGAGGGACTGGCGGTGTAGTCGGACGAATCCGTGGGACGTAGTCCGGCGTCGAGGAAACTGCGCATGGGAAACATCTGTTGGGTGCGCTCTTCACCGTAAAAGTGCATAACGTCGCCGTGGAAATAGACGTAACAGGAAAACGGCGCGGGAATCGCCTGCAGCTGGCGCATTCGCCGGATGAGCGCCTCGTTCAGCAGTGTGCAATGCTCAAGGCGGAAGCGCGCGTCTGGTTTCGGCATTTCTTTTTGGATTTGCTCGTACACTCCGAGGATACGGTCGATCGCCAGATCGCCGTTGGCATGGGTGGCCAGCTGCCAGCCGGCCCGATGCGCCTTGGACCCGATTTCGTAAAGCTGGTCGCGACTGGATAGCTGCAATCCGACGTAGTTGTTGGGAATCCCGAGATAGGGTGCGGAGAGCCACGCGGTTCGCTCCGAGATGGAGCCGTCCGCGTATTGCTTCACACCACCGATGCGCACCCATTCGTCACCGAAACCGGTATGAATTCCGGCGGCCATGAAATGATCGAGCGAAGCGGCGGAGACATGGCAGTACAGGCGCATGGCAAGTTCCCCGGTGTCGCGCGCGTCCTGATAGCCCTCGACGTCGTGGGGCGACGCGTCGGCATCGCAGGCGGAAGTGACTCCGTTGCGGGTAAACATTTTGGAGATCAGTGCCGCACCTTGGCGGTAGTCCTGGCGCGTATTGTTTTGTGGAATCAGTCGCAAAAAGATTTGTGCCGCGGCATCGCCCACAAAGCCGGTGAGCTGGCCTGCGGAATCGTGCTCCAAGCGGCCGCCGGCTGGATCTGGGGTTTGGTCGGTGATCTTCGCCAGCTGGAAGGCCCTAGAGTTCACGAATGCCGTGTGACCGCCACGGTGCTGCACCAGCACCGGATGATCGCCTACCGCCGCGTCGAGATCATGGCGATTGATAGGCCGCGGAGTCTTGCCGTCGTCGTACAAAAACCCGAGCACCCATTCCCCCGGCGGGGTCCCGGAGGCGCGCTCGCGCAGGGCGGCTAGTATTTGTTCGATGGAATCCTTATCGCAGGCTACTTTGTGCAGATGTTGGACCCCTGATTCGACCGGATGGGCATGGGCGTCGTTGAAACCGGGAAGAACGCTCTGGAAAGCCAGGTCCACCTTGCGCGTGCCCGCGGTGGCCAGCGCGAGAACCTCGTCATTCGAGCCGACGACCAGGAACCGCCCACCGGCGATCGCCACAGCCTGAGCTCGGGGCTGGGCTTCGTCCACAGTCCAGATGTTTCCGTTGTACAGGATCAGTTCCGGCTCTTCTTGACGCAGCAGCGGCAGAGCCAGCAGGCTGCTCATACCAAACATGAAATTCCGGCGAGAAATCGCTCGCACTCCATCACCTCCCGATTCAGGTTAGTCCATCGTGATCATACTTGCGAAGTCTGGCGGTTCTTCGAGCAAGGGTCGCACGTCTGACTCCACAGATCCCTCAGGGGAATTGAGCCGTCATCTAGTGTAAACTTGTGCCCAGGCCAAGTTCCGATATGTAGTATTCCTCAGCGAAAAACATGAGCGTGTCCCAATCCGCAGCGCGCCGATGGCCCCGCTACAAAATTGAATTACGCATGAAGGTCTTGGTGCTCGAAAATGCCAGGCCGACTCCAGTATTCGGTCGCAGCAGCAGTCTTAGCCAAGGCGGCATGGGTGCCTATATTCCATGCGAGATCCGAGTGGGAGCCGCTGTTCTTCTGGAATTGACTTTCCCGGGGTCCGCAAAGGAGGTCAGAATAAGCGCCGTGGTACGGAATGTGGAAGGCTTTCGGTACGGGCTGGAGTTTGAACACTTGTCCGATGATATCCGCGCCATGATTACCAAGAGCTGTGAAGGCTCCAGTTTGCTGTGACGCCACCCTCCTGAACCTCTCACGGTGGTGAAGTCCAATCCGGGGCACGCCGACCGAGGCACTTCTCTCATCCGTCGGAATCGATCAGGGTCGACTCTTCTTTTCTGTTGCCATCACGAACAATAGTCGTTTGACCTGTCAATGACGACAGTGTACTGTACTCGCGACTCCGCACTAGATTAGCGGATATCAGTCACAGAATTCGGAGATCGCAATCACTGCATCCCTTTTTATCTCCAGGAGGAATAGATGATCACGCCACGCCCGATGGCCGCAGTCGTTATGATTGTGTCGATTGGACTGCTCGCAAGCAACTTGCCGTCGTCCCAGTCAAGTTCGCCACAGACGCAAACTTCCCCCCCACCAGCGCAAAGTTCGATGGACCAGGACATCGATTTGTTTCGCAAAGACATCCGCTCGCAGAAGAAGCAGATGATTGCCGCCAATATGAAACTGACCGATAAAGAAGCTGAGCAGTTCTGGCCGATTTACGATCAGTACACTGCCGAACTGGTCAAAATTAACGATCAGAAATATGCGGCGATCAAACAGTATGCTCAAAACTATGACACTTTGACCGATGATCAAGCCGTGACTCTCACCCGGCAAGCCCTTGAGGTCGATGGCTCGGTTGCCCAGTTGAGGCAGAAATATATCCCTCTGTTTCGCAAGGTCATTTCGGGCAAGAAGACGGCAACGTTCTTTCAACTCGATCGCAGGCTGGTCATGCTGATCGACTTGCAACTGGCATCGCAAATTCCTCTGGTCGAGCCTTAGGCTTTCGGTTGCAGGCAATCCCGCTCACTGCACTTGTCCAAAATGGCGGCACTCGCCTTCAACGACTGGCCGCTTCGAAAAGCAGAGCGCGGTCCGACTGTCACAACTACTAGGTGACTTTGGGCGGGACATCCGCGACTCTCAAGATCACCAATTTCGGGTTGGCGTAGGCAAGACCGATTTTCGGGGTACGATCTGGGACTCTGACTCAAAATCGCGGTCAAGGAGGAGACCATGGGATTTATCGCG
>Ga0335078_10019470_pt1 | contig 10090 bp, 8 predicted proteins | sample Lox_Sample_32_FD_206711 | JGI IMG/M metagenome (GOLD analysis project Ga0335078, IMG submission 206711) | Soil microbial communities from Loxahatchee National Wildlife Refuge, Florida, United States - Lox_Sample_3.2 | ecosystem: Environmental > Terrestrial > Soil > Wetlands | place: USA: Florida...
ATCAGGAACTCGCGGACCTGGTTGGAATGCGGCATCCCCCTCGACTTGAGGATGTTGATCCCCCGGTTCCGCTCCCCCTCGAGCTCGAGATTGCTGACGTCCAGCCAGGTATCGATCACGCTCGAGATTCCCAGCCCAGACTGCTTGTCGGCCTGACTCGTGACCAGGGTCGTCATCACGGAGGTGATCTCCCGCGACTTGAGGTGATCGATCAGGCGGCTCAGCGTCGCCTTGATCTCATACGCCTCGCCGTTCAAGCCCGACAGCGGGTCGATCACGACGTTGACCGGATCGTGGTCCTCGATCGCCCGATAGCTGCGCGCCAGGTGCGTCTCCAGGCCGTACGCGTCCGGACGGGCCGCGACGATGCGCAACGCGCCGCCCTCCAGCCACCGCCCGAGGTCGATCCCGACCGAGGCCATGTTCCGCACGATCTGAGCGGGCGACTCCTCGAACGCCAACATCAGGCCACGCTCGCCGCGCTCACAACCCGCCTCCAGGAAGCGAGCGCCCAGCGTCGTCTTCCCCGAGCCCGGGGTGCCGGAGATCAGCGCGCTCGAGCCGCGGTAGTAGCCACCGCCGTCGAGCATCCGGTCGAGCTCCCCGACCCCGGTCGAAACACGCTCGGCGCTGGCCCCGTGTGACAGCCCCATCGAGGACACGGGCAGCACCGAGAACCCCGTCCGGTCGATCAGGAACGGGTACTCGTCCGGGCCGTGATGCGAGCCCCGGTACTTCACCACCCGCAGCCGGCGGGTGGAGACCTGGTCGCGCACCCGGTGATCGAGCAGGATCACGCAATCGGACACGTACTCCTCAAGCCCATGCCGTGTCAGCGTGCCGTCGCCACGCTCGCCGGTGACGATCGCCGTCACCCCACGGTCATTCAGCCAGCGGAACAACCGCCGCAGCTCCGCCCGCAGCACAATTTCGTTGCCCAGCGGCCCGAACAACGACTCCACCGTGTCGAGCACCACACGCTTGGCGCCCACCGAATCGATCGCCAGGCCGACACGAATGAACAACCCCTCCAGATCCCATGCTCCCGTCTCGATGACATCGCTCGCCGAGATCTGGACGTGATCGACCGCCAACAGCCTCCGCGCCTCCAGATCGGCCAGATCCCAACCCAACGAGCCGACGTTCTGCGCCAGCTCCGCCGGCGACTCCTCGAACGCGACAAACACCCCCGGCTCCCCGTACTCCAGCGCGCCGCGGACCAGGAACTGCATCCCCATCAACGTCTTCCCGCACCCCGGACCACCGCACACCAACGTCGTACGACCGCTGGGCAGGCCGCCGTCGGTGACCTCGTCCAAACCGGCGATCCCAGTCCGCGCCTTAGCCAAACGCAACGGGACCGGCACCTCCGCAAGCGAGCCAGACTCAGTCACGACCACCTCCACTCAAACACGTTGACTCGCAACCTAGACGAACGCGTATGCGCCGTGCAACGTGAGCAGGCCACACCACCATGCGGGAAACTACGCCCACAGTAGCGGCGCGTCGAGCGAGCGTAGCCGGTCGCTCCCCCGGACCCGCGACCCTCAAATCAGGTCCGCGGGGATCGCCATCCGCCCGTGCAAGATGCGTCCACCGGTCGGGGCAGCCAGACATCGCGACCTGCTCCGCGAGCATAACGCCACGGCATCGAGGCGCCGGACGCGGACGCCCGCCACGACGGACGCCGAGAACTCCGATCGACCTTCGTTCGCGAAGCGAACGAAGGTCATGACCAGGGGTGGCCTCGGCCGGTGGCGCGAGTCGGTAGTTACGGCCGACAGGGGATCAGTTGTGTGCCCCGATGGTCCACGGCACTCGCAACCGTAGTGTCTGGCTGTCGTTCTTGTCCGTGCCCAGACTGTGATGCCCTCTGTCCACAGCACAATCGGTGGCTTCGGCGCCCCAGTTCCGTCGGTCGCCGCCGTCTGCCGGCCGCTGCGGGTCGATGACTCGCTTGCCGGGCGCGCAGCATTGCTTGCCGTGAGGGCCATGATGTGAGAGCGCTGGCTTCGGCGGCCCAATCTCGATTGGCGGTCAATGGTGTCGCGAGTGCCGCCTCGGTCAACTGCGGCGAGGCTCGGGCCGCGATCGCGCCGCTCGATCGGGCGATCGGATGACCAGGGCATTCAAGGAGGCCGGGGTGGCCGCTGTGCCGGTCGGGCGTCTGCGAGCGACAGCGGGGCCGAGAGCTTGGGAGCGCTTGACCGACGCGCACGCAAGCGCCGGCGAGGTGCTCGCCGGGCGGTCGTTGTGGTCGATCAATTCGACCGCGGTCGGTGGCGGTGTTGCCGAGATGCTGCGGACGCTGCTGCCGTACACGCGGGCGGGGGGCGTCGACGCCCGCTGGCTGATCATTCAGGGAAGCGCGGATTTCTTCTGCGTGACCAAGCGGATCCATAACTTTCTTCACGGGCATCTTGGCGACAGCGGTCGGTTGGGTGAAGACGAGCGACGCGCGTACGAGCGCGTGACCGAACACGCTGGCCAGGCGCTGCGGGACGTGGTCCGTGCCGGGGACATCGTCGTCTTGCACGATCCCCAGACGCTCGGCCTGGTAATTGAGCTCAAGCGGCTGGGCGCGACGGTGATTTGGCGCTGCCACATCGGCACCAACGAGCCGGGCGGACTGTCCGAAGTGGCGTGGGACTTCCTCTGGCCGTACGTCCAGGAGGCGGACGTCGTGGTGTTCTCCCGGCGCGCGAGCGTGCCTTCGCGATTGCCGCGGCAGTCGGTCAGGCTGATCGCGCCGTCGATCGATCCGTGCTCGGTGAAGAACATGGACATGCGGTCGGAGGTGGCAGCGGCAATTCTCGAGCACACCGGGCTCGTCGCTTGCCAGGGCGAGGCGTCCCAGACACCAGCGTTCCACCGCGCTGACGGCTCGCCCGCGCGCGTGCGCCACCGATGTGACATCCTCCGCACCGGTCCGGCCCCGAGGCTCGGTCGTGATCAGCTGGTCGTGCATGCGTGCCGCTGGGATCGCATCAAGGACCCGATCGGTGTCATGCGCGGCTTCGTCGAGCACACGCTGCCCCACGTTCAGGCGCATTTGATCCTCGCCGGATCGGCCGTCCACTCGGTCACCGACGACCCCGAAGAGCCCGAAACGCTCGACGAGGTGCAAGCGGCTTGGCGCGCCTTGGCTCACGAGCAGCGCGCCCGGGTAACCGTCGCATGCCTGCCGATGCACGATGTCGAGGAGAACGCAGCGATCGTGAACGCGCTCCAGCGTCACGCCGAGGTGATCGTCAAGAAGAGCCTCGAGGAAGGCTTCGGGCTGGGAGTGACCGAGGCGCTGTGGAAGAGGCGCGCGGTCGTCGCTAGCGATGTTGGCGGTCACCGTGACCAGATTCGCCACCAGCACAGTGGCCTGCTGGTCGACCCGGCCGACGCGTGCGCCTTCGGTAGCGCGATCGCCGAACTGCTCGCCAACCCGAGCCGAGCGAGAGCGCTCGGCGACGCCGGACACGACGTCGTCAAACAGCTGTACCTACACAGCCGGCAGCTCGCCGAATGGTACGAGTTGCTCGCCGCGGTCTCCGAGACAACGAGCACAAAGGCCTCAGCACGCCACCCGAAACTCGAGATCGTCACGGTCGCACGTGGCCAAGGCCTCCTGGCCGAGGTCCCGCAAGACAACGAGGGCCGAAATGCATCCACATGACGAGTTGCCGACGCACGGATCGATCGACCAGGGCAGGGTCGATCCAGCCGACCGTGACGATCTGACCGGCCTGTGGAACCGCCGGCGCTTCGAGCAGGAGTTGGAACGGCGCATCGCCTGCTCACTCACGGGTGGCACGCGCCTCGCGCTTCTGTCGATCGACGTGGACGGATACCGGGATGTGATCCAGCGGCATGGTGCGGGCGCCGCCGAAGGACTGATCCTCAGCATCTCGCAGGTACTTGCGAAGCGTCTGCACCCAAACGACACAGTGGCTCGTCTGGGAGGCGACGAGTTCGCTGCGGTGATCCCCGACGCGACGCTTGAGCTCGCGCAGAGCCTGGCTGATGACCTCTGCACGGCTGTGCGCGAGCGGCCACATCCTGTCGGGGGCAGCCAGGTTCACGCCACCGTCAGCATCGGCGGCGTGCTCCTCGACTCGCCCACGGCGACGCACCGTGAGGCGTTGACCGCCGCCGACGGCGCTCTCTGGGAGGCGAAGACCGCGGGCGCCGACCGCGCCGTCCTACACGATCCCTGGCAAGGCGCACAGGCAGCGTCTCGGGTCGGTTTGTGATCCGGGGAGCCCGCGCCGCCGGGGCCTCCTTCTGGCCACATCACGGCAAGCCTGCCGTGCAGCCACAGGTCTCCCAACCCGCGGGTCACTGGTCGCGGGCGCTCAGAGGTGGCTCGTTGACCGCGAGCCAGTACAAGCCGATCTGCTGGATCACGTCGGCAAACTGGTCGAAGCCGATTGGCTTGCGGACGTAGCTGTTGGCCCCGTATCGATAGGCCGCGATGACATCGATCGGCGCGGCGAAGCCGGTCAGGACCACCACCGGCGTCGTGCATGTACGCTCGTCTTCGCGGATGCGCCGGAGCACGTTGAGCCCGTCAAGCTCCGGGAGGTTGAGATCCAGCAGCACGAGGCGGGGCATGTCATTGGCGTCGTCGAAGAGGTAGTCGAGTGCCGCTTGGCCGTCAGGCGCGACCGCGATGTTGGCGGTCGTGCTCATGCGCAGCGCGCGCATGGTCAACGACTGGTCATCCGCGTTGTCCTCGATCAGCAGGATAGTTCCAGGATTGGGCATCAGCTCACCGGTCGTTCTGTCGATGGTTGAAGCTCGAGCCGTCGGGCCAAGACAGCGTCGGGTGGCTCCGGATCGTACGCGGCTCGGTAGCAGGGATTGCTTCCAAGGCTCCAGTATCAACGGCGCCGTTACCACCGGTTCCTCGGGTGGCGGGGCTCGATGCGAAGCCGCGGGTCGAGCACGAGGCGGCCGTGGGTTGTGCAGCGGATGGGTTGAGGTCGGCCTCCATGATCTCGGAGGTCTCGTGGAGCAGCATCGCGAAGCGCAGGATCAGCTCGCGCAGCGCCTTGCGGTCGAGCATCGCGCTGCCGCGGAAGCTGTCCAGCTGGGTCCGACCGCGAGTGCCAGGCCGAGATCGGAATCGACGACGGCCCGACCAGCACGTTGGCCCCCGCCTGGCGCGAGCGGCTGGATGGTCGCCCGCCCCATGCCCGTCCGGCTGACCGCACGCGGTGTTGCAGCTCTCCCAGGCGGATCGGATCGCTGATTCGCCTTCGAGCCCGAGGAGCACGGCGTCGATGTCGCTGGCATGGGCGGGCGCGGGAAGGGCTTTCAGGACTGCGGGCCGCCGACGTCGGCCGCGACGCCGACTGGTTGGTGTGGGGGCGCTCGCCCTGGGGGCGCGATAGCCATTCGCTGCGCTCCGCGGCGCGGGCGAGCACCGCCGCGCACGAGTCCGGGAATAGATAGTTGGGAACGCCCGAGCCTGCCGCGCGTGGGGAGCTGCCCGGGTCGTCAAGCAGGTCGAACTAGCAGACGATCAGCGCGTCGATCCCCGGGTCGGCAAGCAGCCAAGGGATGCTCGCCGCGTATTCGTCCGCGCTCGCGCTGACGCCGAACAGCGGTGCGTGTTGACCGCCGCGCTGTCCGCAGGCCTCTGTTCCGACGCATCTTCTTGGGCGACCCGATCGCGCGATCCTCGTGCGTCGCAGCGATCGCCTGGTCGCGGGGGCCAGCTGCAGCCGCTGGTCGCTCCAAGGCTAGGAACGGAACGACGGACCGCGATCGAGGACGAGCCACGATTCCACCGCCGCCATGCCGCCGGCTAGCGGCGGCCCCAGGCGAGGGCTACGGCGAGATCAAGCGTCGAGATGATCCCGACTGGACGGGTGGTCGGTGCCGTGGAGACGATCAGGTGGCTGACGCGATGCTCAACCATCAGCTCCGCCGCGCGCTTGAGCGGTTCTGCCGATCCGATGAATGCTGCCTCCGAGCCGGCAAGCTCGCCGGCGGTCGCGTCGAGCTCGCCGCGCGCAGCCGCCCGCGCGAGCTCGAAGTCAGACACGATCCCCCACCCCTGCCGGGCCACCGCACCCGGTTCCCCCGCTCCCCTCTCGACCACTACCGCATGCACGTGGTAGCTCGCCATTAGCTCCGCAATCGCGCGCAGGCTGGTATCAGCCTGGCAGCTGATGATCCCGGCGCGCATCGCGTCCGCGACCGTCGCATGCTCAAATGCGGGGCCGATCAGTCTCGATGTCCTGGAAAAGCTCATCGCCTCTGTCTCCTACTGCGCGCCGACGTGCGGAGGCAGCCCGCGCGGCGCGCGGTCTGAGCCACGCGCACCGTACCTAATACGCTGCGCGATCGGCTACACCGCGGATCGCGGAGCGGCGATCGGCGCCGGCGGTGATCAAGACCGCCCCCGTCGCTCGTGCCGTCGTCCACGATGCGGTTGTGCGTAATCCGGGTCCTCGTCTCGTTGATGATCCTCACGAAGATGCACAGTCCCCTCAGTCAGCTCGGACCGTCGACCTCGGTCACAACCTACCGACTGCTCCTCTTGTCTGTCTACCACGTCGCGACCGCGGGCATTCGGTCCGCCGGTTTGCCGATCGTGGGTTCGCTGGGAAGGCTGACCGCGACTGACCCCGCGCGATAGCCCCTGTCTTCCGGCGAGCGGTCTTGACCGCCCCGGACTTACGTGACCAGCGAGGCGAGGCGCGTCCCCCGTCCCCGGGCGCCCGTCGCGAACGAGGGAGGTGGGACGGAGCCAGAAGCCGGCGCATGGCCCGGCGGCGATGCCATGGTCTCAGCCGCAGACCTCGCCCTGCTGGACTACGCCGCGCACCCGTACGGATGGTTGGACACTTGACGTGTCGCGAGCCGCGTGAGAGTCATTGTTGGATTCGAACTCAGTGGTATCCCGTGCGCGGCGTGTGGGCTGTCGCGGTAGCGGCTCGCCGGGCCGGTGTTCATCATCGTCAGTGTGAGGCAATGGTGGCCGTCCGGGCTCTCGGGTCGGGCATGACAGCGAGGCCGAGGTCGCCGGAGCCCTCGCAGCCGGCGGACGGAGGTGGAGTCATGTCCCATGTTGCAGCGTTTCCTCACTCCGCGGGCCATCGGTACAGCTGGTGTCCGAGCTGCGATGAGCTGTGGGTTACGGAGTGGATGGCGGCACAGGGTGTGCATCGCTGTCCGGCGTGCGACGGTGGTGTCCTGGCGTATGTCGGCCGGTCTCCGTACGACGCGCCACGTGGTCGCGCTGATGGCCCACCGGGACCTGTGACGGCGTCACCGACGCCAGACGGACCGATCAGCGCAGTCGCGTCGGTCGATCCCGTGAGGCGACCGGCTGGAGGTTCGTGATGGCCTACGTGTTTCTTGAACACCCCTCGTCGCTCGAGCACGACACCGGGGCGTTTCACGACGGCGGGTCGATCATCTTGCATCCCGAGCACGCCAGGCGGATCACGGTGATCGAGCGCGAGCTCGCGGCGCAGGGCTGGCTTGGGTTTGAGCGCGTGCGCGCACCGGCGGTCGACCGCTCGGTGCTGCGCGCGGTGCATCCCGAACCGTACGTCGCGTCGATCGAGCGGGCGTGCCGGTCGGGCGGGACGTTCCTGGACGGCGATACCGTGGTCGGGGAGCGGTCGTTCGAGGCGGCGCTGTACGCGGCCGGTGGAGCGGTACGGATGGTTGATCTGTTGCTCGACGGGGAAGCCGCGGCGGCCTTCAGCTCGCATCGACCGCCGGGTCACCACGCCCTTCCGTCGCACGCCATGGGTTTCTGCCTGTTCAACAACATCGCCGTGGCCGCCCGATACGCGCTCGACGTCCGGCGCCTTGAGCGGGTGATGATCATTGACTGGGACGTGCACCACGGCAACAGCACCAACCACATCTTCCATACCAGCCGGCAGGTGCTGTTCGTCTCGATCCACCAGTCGCCGCTGTTTCCCTTCACCGGCCAGGCCTCCGACGTGGGCGAGGGCGAGGGCGCTGGCTTCACGGTCAATCTTCCCGTGCCGGCCGGAGCGGGCGATGAGGTCTGGGTGTCGCTCATCGAGCATGTCGTCGTGCCGCTCGCGCACGCCTTCGAGCCTCAGCTCGTGCTGATCTCCGCCGGGTATGACGCCCACCGTGACGATCCCCTCGCGGACTGCGCGGTCACCGAGGAGGGCTTCGCGGCGATGACCCGCGCGATCGCGCGCGTGTGCGCGCTGCTGGCCGCCCCGGTCGGCGCCGTCCTTGAAGGCGGATACGCGCTCGGCGCGCTCGGACGCTCGGTCGCGGCGACGCTCCAGGCCCTATCGACCGGGCCCGCGCCCGACGCCGCCTCCTCCCCGGCCTCAGCTCTCACGCCGATCGCGCACCAGGCGCGCACACGCCTCGCCGAGCACTGGCCCCAGTTCCCCGCGGGCCCACGACCGGCCCGCAGCCACAGAAGCCGCACCGGGCCTCGAGCGTAATGCCCGAGCCTGGCCTCGTGCTGCCCCGCATCGCGCGCCACGACCTCGAACACCCCGACTGACGATGCGTCGACGCTATCGGCGGCGACCACGAGGTCACTTCGTTTCGGCGAGGGGCGATTGGCGGAGCGCCACGTCACGGTCGCCGATCTGCGTAGGCAGGAGTTCCGCGCCTCGACTGCTGAGAGCCGATGCTGCTTCCGCCCAGAAGGAGGCGCCGGCCGCCGACGGCCAGCGCTGTGGACAGCACCGGGGGAACCGCGGACGCTGCTTTCAGACGGTGTGATCCCCGCCCCATGGCAGGACGACCCAGCAGCGGAACTGTTTGGCGCCGGGTAAGACCTCTCGGTTGGTCGCGTCGAGACCGGCCTGCCCCGAGCCTTCACCGCGGTGCCCGTCCCGAGGTCGCTGTTCGAAGGAGGCGCACTGCCCGCATTCCGATGAGAGCGCTTGACTTCCGGAGAGTCGCTGCTGGTGAGACAGCGCCTGCGCCGAGAGAGTCTTGGAAGTTCTAGCCCGCAACCAGCGCGTCCGGCAGCTTGTCGCGGGAGTGCACGCCCGGGCGCTGGTCGACCCCAGCGCGGCGCTGCGCCGCCGGAATCACCGCAGAGAGGCGCGCCAACCGCTGCGGCACCGTGCATCAGGTCGCGCTCGCCAGACGGCAGCGCAGCGGCCCTGCTGGACAAATGCGAGATCCCGTTTAGAACCGCGACGGCGGCCCCCCAAAGGCAAATCGATCCCCAACGCCAACCCGCGGCCCGCGCGAACTTTGGGCATCGAGGATGGGAGAGGGTGTAGCGTGAAGCGGCTGGTGCGTGGGAAGGTAGCGGGATCGTGGCCGAGATCCGTTTTTGCACTGCGCCCGATGGGGCCCGTATCGCGTATGCGGTGCATGGCCGTGGTCCACCGCTGGTGAGGGTCGCGACGTGGCTGACTCATCTTGAGCTGGATTGGTCAAGCCCGGTCTGGCGGCATTGGCTTGATCGGCTTGGCGAGTCGCATACGGTTTTGCGGTATGACGAACGGGGCTGCGGGCTCTCGGGGTCGGGAGTGGACGAGTTGTCGGTCGAGACCTGGGTGAGGGATCTGGAGCGGGTGATCGACGCTGCCAGGTGGGAGCGCTTTGTACTGCTGGGGGTTTCGCAGGGGGCGGCGATCGCGGTTGAGTACGCGGCGCGGCATCCGGGTCGCATCTCGGATCTGGTGCTGTACGGCGGGTACGCGCGAGGCCGGCGGCTTCGTGGCCAGGGGGAGGAGGAGGAGGCGCTGATCGCCGCGATTCGCGCTGGGTGGGCGAGTGATGAGCCGGCGTACCGTCATTTGTTCAGCATGCTGTTCCTCCCGCGCGGCACACCCGACCAGATGGCGTGGTATGACGAGCTCCTGCGCACGACTACGACGGCCGAGGAGGCGGTTCGGCTGTTCAGGGCTCGTGGCGCGGTCGATGTCGTGGACGCCGCGCGAAGGGTCAAGGTGCGGACGTTGGTGATGCATGCGCGGGACGACCGGGTGGTTCCGGTTGAGGAAGGGCGGCTGCTGGCGGCGTTGATCCCGGGCGCGAGCCTGGTCGTGCTCGGCTCGGCGAATCACATCCTCCTCGCTGATGAGCCGTCGTGGGAGCAGTTCCTCACCGAACTGCG
>Ga0335078_10019471_pt1 | contig 10090 bp, 7 predicted proteins | sample Lox_Sample_32_FD_206711 | JGI IMG/M metagenome (GOLD analysis project Ga0335078, IMG submission 206711) | Soil microbial communities from Loxahatchee National Wildlife Refuge, Florida, United States - Lox_Sample_3.2 | ecosystem: Environmental > Terrestrial > Soil > Wetlands | place: USA: Florida...
TAGGGGCGTCCCGCAGGAAGGTCGAGGACGGTGACGAGCCCGCGCAGGGTGGGCAGCGCGGCCGCCGCGTGGACCAGGGCCCAGGCGGTGGCGGACTCGCCGGGGATCCCACCCGGAACGACGAGCCGCAAGGGGGGATCCGACTCGATGCGCACCTCGTCCCGCGGCTCGTCCGCTCCCACCGCCAGGACGAGCTCGAGGCGGACGACCTCGCGCCCGTCGAACCAGCCGCGGGCCACCTGCCTCACGCCGGCCACGCGTCCCTTCTTCACCGGCACGGCGCCGGAGTGGTCCCGGGTGGCGATCACCGGCTCGACGTCGTCCTCGACCTCGTCGAGCTCGAGACCGCTTCCGAGGGCGGCCAGGGCGGCGGACTCGGGCAGACCCACGTGGCCGACCTCGTCGGCGTCGAGGGCCCGCTGGAACTGCTCCTCGGTGAGCCCCACGCCCGCCTTGCGCGCGAGCTGTGGCCGCCGCCGGGAGAGCTCCACCACCCGGCGCCCCTCCAGGTGTCGCACCGGCCCGGTCGCCTGGGAGAGCAGGGCGGGCAAGCGGTCGAGCGCGAAGCCCGGGTTCACCCCGGTGGCCACCACCGCCACGTCGTGCCTCTCGCAAAGGGCGTCGAGGGAGTCCGCCTCCTCCTCGTAGGCGAGCCAGGGGTAGGCGAGCTCCTCGCAGGTGCTCGCCACCGCGACGCCGGCCTTCACGGCCTGCTCGACCTGCGGCAGGACCTCGCTGAAGAGGGAGGAGGTGGCCTGGAGCAAGACGCCTCCTGCGGCGGCGGCGAGGGCGCGGGTGACGTCCGCCCCTACTACCAGGGAGGGAGCGGGCGCCCCGACGACCTCCTCGAGCGCCTTGCCCGCGCAGCGGGGGTCGACGGCGCCGACGAGCGAGAGCTCGGACGAGGCGAGGACGGCTCTCGCTACGGCCTGGCCGACGGAGCCGAGGCCCGCCACGACGACCGGGATGCCGCTGCCTCGCTCTGCCACCGGTCCCTCCCTGAGGTAAATCGCTCAGGTTTCCAGGGAATTCTCGAGGACATATATGGCATCCCCTCGAAATCGTTCAAGACAAAACGGGCGTTTGCGGGGCGCGGCCACGCCGCGCCCATCCGAGTTTACACCTCATAAATCATATAGTTAGGCTTTTTCTGCGGGGCGCAAGCCACCGGCAGTCAACGGAGCAGCTTCTCGAGAAATCGCTGCGCCGCCGGGTCGTTCCAGTCCCGCGGCCCGACGATGTAGGCGACGAGCTTTCCGGAGGTGTCGACGATGTACGACTCCGGAAACTTGAACTCCGTGCAGACCCCGCGCCGCGCCGCGCAGTAGTAGTCCCTCGTCACCTGCTGGCTCGGGTCGAGGAGGAACTGCACGCCGCCCGGCAGGCGCCCGAGGAAGAACTGCCGCACCGCTTCCCAGCCGTCGTCCACCGATACCGCCACCATGCGGAACTTGCCCGGGTACCGCTCGGAGAGCTCGCGCCCGAGCTGCAACATGGAGGGCATTTCCTCCCGGCAGGGAGGGCACCAGGTGGCCCAGAAGTTGATGAAGAGCACCTGGCCCTTCACGTCGGAGAGGGTGAACGGCCTGCCGTCGGAGGAGAGGGCGCGGAACGGCGGAGCGGCGGGCGGAGGTGCGACCGGGGTGATGTCGAAGGCCTCCTCCGAGCGGTCGGGCCCGCCGCCGAAGAGCTTCGTCCCCCCCCAGGCGAGTGCGAGGAGGACGGCGAGGAGCGCCGCTCCCACCGCCACCCGGCGGACGGCGCGCGGCGGGGTGCCGAGGTCGCCGCTGCCCTGTGGCTCCTCCGACTCCCGGCCGTCGTCCTGGGACAGATCGGGCTTCATCGACGGCGATCTCTTACACGACGCCCGTCCTTGCCGCCAGCCGTCTTTAAAGCGACACTCGCTGGGTGCGCGGCCTGACTGGCAGCTTTTCCTTCATGCCGCTCGTCGAGCTCGTCGAGCTGCTCGCCCGGCGCCGCGTGACCGGCGCCCTCACCTGCGAGCGGGGAGCGGTGCGGAAGACCGTTCACCTCCGGGATGGGAACGCCGTGGGGGCGGCCTCCACCGACCCCCGGGAGTTCCTGGGCCAGCTCCTCATCAACTTCGGCCACCTGAAGGAGGAGCAGCTCGCCAAGGCCTTCAAGACCCAGCAGGAGACCCACATCCGGCTCGGGAAGGTCCTCGCCATGGTCGGCCTCGTCCCCTCGCCCACGGTGCGCGAGGTCCTGGACATCAAGATCCGCGAGACCCTTCTCGACGTATTCCGCTGGGACTCGGGCACGTTCGGCGTGGACGACGACCCGCCCGCGCCCCAGGACGAGGAGCTCGCCGTCTCCGTGCCCCTCGTCGAGATCCTCCAGGAGGCGGAGTTCCGGACCACGGCCTGGGAGGCCTTCCGCGCCCAGTTCCCGAGCGGCTCCGCCTCCCTCCTCATCGACGAGGATCGCATCCCCGCCTCCGCCCGGGACGACACTATCGACGGGAAGCTCCTCATGCTCGCCGTGCAGGGCAAGACCATCGACGAGATCGGCCTCGCCCTGCACTCCACCGAGTTCCACCTCTACCAACGCCTCTACGCGCTGGCCCGCCAGGGCGTGCTCCGGGCCGCGGCCGCGCCCGTGGGCTCCCCGGAGGCTCCGGGGGACATGCTCGCGGCCGCGGAGTCCGTCGACCGGGCCCGGCAGCTCCTCGCCGAGGGACGGGTGGAGGACGCGGAGCAGGCCGCCTCGCAGGCGCTCTCGCTGGCTCCGGGCGCGGAGGCGGCCCGCCAGGTCCTGCACGACGCCCGGGAGGCGCTCTCCACCTCGCTGCGGAGCGCGCTCGACCGGCACTGGGTGCCGGTGCTCCGGCTCTCGTCCGCCGAGATCGGGGCGCTCCACCTCGACTCCGCGGAGAAGTACCTCCTCTCCCGCTGCGACGGCCGCCGGGACCTGGGGCAGATCGCGCAGGTGGCCCCGCTCGACGAGCTCGAGGTCCTGAAGGCCTTTCGCCGCTTCCTGCTCTCGAACGTGATCGAGCTCCGCCCCGGCTGACAGCGGGCCCTCCGCTAGAGGAGGCGCGCGAGCACGAGCGCCGCACCGAGCGTCGCCGAGGCCAGGACCCAGGCACCCAGGCGCCGAGCCGACCCCGGCGGCCTCCGTCCCAGCGGGCGCCACGCCCCCGCCGCCCCCCTCGCCCGGACGATTTCGACCAGGGCGGGAGCGAAGAGGAAGCTCATCCCGGCGCCCAGCGCCGCGGCCCAGGGCCCTCCGCTCGCCCACAGGGGTCTCGCCGCCTCGGCGCCGAGGAAAGCGGCGAGCGCGTAGGCCGCGCCCAGGGCGGACCCGCCCATGGCCTCCCGGAGCGCGGACCGCTCGCCGGCCGCGAGCTGCCGCCGGGCGAGCGCCAGGGCGAGCGCGGAGGCGAGGCCCAGAACGACGAGGGAAAGGGAGGCGAGCGCCGATCGCTCGGCGAACCGCTCGGGGCGGCCGAGGAGGTCGAAGGCGACCGGGTAGCGCGCGGGGAAAGACGTCCAGCGGGCGACGAGCGCCGCCGCCACCGACCCGAGAAAGAGAAGGGGGGCCAGCTCGAGGAGGCTCACCCCTTCCATGCTACTGCGGGAGGGGAGGGAAGGCCCGCGCCTAGCGGGTCGCCAGCGCGCTCGGGCCGGAGGGCGCGGCGGAGGCCTGCAGGCGCCCCCACTCCCAGTCGGCCCAGGCCTCGAGCGCCGCTCGAGCCACCGTCGGGGCCTTCACGCGCCAGGAGCGATCGTTCATCACCACCACCGCGAAGGCCACCTGGGGGTGCTCCACCGGAGCGAAGCCCACGAACCAGGAGTAGTCGCGGTAGGGACCCGTCTCGGAGAGAGAGCCGGTCTTCCCGGCCACGGTGAGAGAGGAGAGGGAGGAGCGGCGGCTCCGCTTCAGGCGGAAGAACTGGCGGGCGGTGCCCTCGGTGACGGTGGTGCGCATCATGGCGGCGAGCTCGCTCGCGACCCGCTCGTCGAGCACCCGCCGCGCCTCGGGTCGACGCGGGGCCACCGCGCCGTCCACGGAGGCGAGCACGTCCGGGGCCACGAACATGCCGCCGTTCGCGACGATGGCGGCGAGGAGGGCGCCGTGCAGGGGCGAGAGCCGGACCGCGCCGAAGCCGGCCGCGGTGGTGGCGAGGGCGAAGGGGTCCTCCGGGATATCGGCCCGCGACATCTCCACCGGCTGCGGGAAGGGGATGGGGGTGTTGAAGAGCAGGTTCTGCGCCGAGCTCCGGAGCAGGTCGGCGTCGAGGGCGCGGTCGGCCAGCTTCGCGAACACCACGTTGGCGCTCTTCCCCAGCGCCGAGGCGAGCGAGAGGCAGGTGCGGTCGCGGCGCGGGTCGTCCGCCAGGTTGTTCCGCTGCACCCGGTGGCGGCCCCCGTGGTAGCAGACCTCGGCGTCGGGCTCGAAGCCGCGCTGCAGGAGGGCGGCGCTCGTCACGATCTTGAAGACGCTCGCCGCCGGGGCCCGGGCCTGGAGCGAGAGGCCGCGGGAGGCGGGCTCGCGCTGCGAGTGCTCCGCCATGGCGAGCACGCGGCCGCTCGCCGGCTCGAGGAGCACCGCCGCCGCCCAGGGGACCCGGTAGTCGCTGAGCAGCTTGGCGACGCGCTCCTGGACGCGGGGCACCATGGTCAGGACGGCGCGGCCGGCCCCCATGGGCGCGGTGTAGCGCTCCGACTCCGCGTCGAGGGCGATCTCGGCGAGCCGCAGCTCGTCGGGGGGGCGGGCCGGCTCGGCCTTGTCGGCCTTGGCCGGGGAGGCAGCGTCCCCGCTCGCGGCGAAGGGCGGGAGCGCGAGGAACGCGAACAAGGCAACGCAGGCGGCGATGAGCCAGGTCGCGTGGCGGCGGCGATTCATGCGGTACCGCCATCGTGCCCCATCCGGGTTGACCCGTCAAAAGTACTGCGGGCACCCTTTTCACCACAAAGGGTGCCCTCTTCGCCCCCAGGGAGCCCTGAACACACGTCAGCGGGCGCCGCCCGAAACGCGTGCCGATCGCCTCTTCGAGGCACCCCTGCGCTGGGGCCTATCGCGTGCGGTGAAGGCGCGCGCGAGCTCGCGGACACCTCCCTCGACTCGCTTCTCCAGGCGTCGCACGCCCTTCTCCACGCGCTTCTCCAGGTTGCGGACGCCGTGCTCGAGCTGCCCCACCACCCCTTCCACCTTCTTGCGCGCCTCGGCGGCTGCCGCCTTTCCCTGCTTCAGCACCGCCTGGGCTGCCGCCAGCCGGGCGATGGGAAGCCGGTAGGGGGAGGCGGAGACGTAGTCGAGGCCGATGTCGTGGCAGAACTCCACCGAGGACGGGTCGCCCCCGTGCTCCCCGCAGATGCCCATCTTCATTCCCGGCCGCGTGGCCCGCCCGCCCGCCACCGCCAGCCGCATGAGCGCGCCCACGCCCTCCCGGTCGATGGTGACGAACGGGTCGACGGGGTAGATGTCGCGCTCCAGGTAGGAGGCGAGCACCGAGCCCACGTCGTCGCGGGAGATGCCGAAGGTGGTCTGGGTGAGGTCGTTCGTCCCGAAGGAGAAGAACTCGGCGGTCTTCGCGATCTCGGCCGCGGCCAGGGCGCCGCGCGGCACCTCGATCATGGTGCCCACCGCGTAGCGCACCTTGCGGCCGCGCTCGGCGAAGACTCGGGCGGCGACCTCGTGCACGAGGCGCGCCTGATCGTCGATCTCCTGCTTCGTGCCCACGAGGGGGATCATGACTTCCGGTTGTACCGCCACCCCTTCGGCGGAAACCTCGGTCGCCGCCTCGAAGATGGCGCGGGCCTGCATCTCCGTGATCTCCGGGTAGGTGATGCCGAGCCGGCAGCCGCGGTGCCCGAGCATGGGGTTCGACTCGTGCAGCTCGTCGATGCGCGATCGGACCCGGGCCGCGTCCTTGCCGGTCGCCGCCGCGAGCTCCCTCACCCCGGCCTCGTCGTGGGGGAGGAACTCGTGCAGCGGCGGGTCGATGGTGCGGATGGTGACGGGCCTCGGGCCCATGGCGCGGAAGAGGCCGGCGAAGTCAGCGCGCTGCACCGGCAGGAGCTTGGCGAGCGCCCGGCGCCTTTCCTCCCCGTTCTCGGCGACGATCATCTCGCGCATGGGCTCGATCTTCCCGGCCCCGAAGAACATGTGCTCGGTGCGGCACAGGCCGATGCCCTGGGCTCCGAAGGCCACCGCAACCTCCGCCTGGTCGGGCTGGTCGGCGTTGGCCCGCACCTTGAGGCGCCGGACCCGGTCGGCCCAGCCGAGGAGCTTCGCGAACTGCTGGTAGACGGGCGCGTCCTCCGGCCGGCGAGTCTTCTCGAGGAGGACCTGGATGACCTCCGACGGGGTGGTCTTCACCTCGCCCGCCACCACCTCCCCGGTGGAGCCATCCACCGAGATCCAGTCGCCCTCCCGGAGCACCTTCGCCCCGCCCGGCGCGGCCACCGTCATGGTGCGCGCCTGGTAGTCGAAGGACAGGGCGTCGCAGCCCACCACCGCCACCTTCCCCATCTGCCGGGCCACCAGCGCCGCGTGCGAGGTCATGCCGCCGAAGGCGGTGAGGAAGCCCGCCGCGGCGTTCATGCCGCGGATGTCCTCGGGGCTGGTCTCGTGGCGACAGAGCACGACGCTCTCGCCGCGCTGCTTCCACTGCTCGGCGTCCTCGGCGAAGAAGACGATGCGCCCGCTGGCCGCGCCCGGGCCGGCCGGGAGTCCCTTGGCGAGGAACTTCCCCTCCGCGACGCAGCTCTTCCACTGCGCCCCGTCGAAGACCGGCCGGAGGAGCTGGTTGAGCGCCATGGGCTCCACCCGCAAGAGGGCCTCGTCCGGGGTGATGAGCTTCTCCCGCGCCATGTCCACGGCGATTCGCACCGCCGCCAGCCCCGTGCGCTTCGCGTTGCGGGTCTGCAGGACGTAGAGGACCTCGCGCTCGATGGTGAACTCGATGTCCTGCATGTCCCGGTTGTGCCGCTCCAGCCGGTGGCGAACCCGCTCGAGCTCCTTCGCCACCTCGGGGAAGAAGGAGCCGATCTCGGCGATCTTCCGGGGGGTGCGGATGCCCGCCACCACGTCCTCCCCCTGGGCGTTCACCAGGAACTCGCCGTAAAACTCGTTCTCCCCGGTGGCGGGGTTGCGGGTGAAAGCCACGCCGGTCCCGGAGTCCTCCCCCATGTTGCCGAAGACCATGGCCTGGACGGTGACCGCCGTCCCCCAGTTCGCCGGGATGCCGTTCAGCTTGCGGTAGGCGATGGCCCGGTCGTTCTCCCAGGAGCGGAACACGGCCTCGATGGCCATGGTGAGCTGCACCATGGGGTCGTCGGGGAAGGTCACGCCCTTGCGGCGGAGGATCTCCGCCTTGAACTCGGCGACGAGCGCGCGGAGCGCCTCCACGGGCAGCTCCGAGTCGAACTTGGCGCCGAGCTCGTGCTTCTTTCTCTCCAGGATGACCTCGAAGGGGTCGCGGTCCTCCTTGCGCTCGGGCTTCATTCCGAGCACCACGTCGCCGAACATGGCGACGAAGCGCCGGTAGCTGTCCCAGGCGAAGCGCTCGCCGCCCCGCGCCGCCAGGCCGAGGACGGTCCGGTCGTCGAGCCCGAGGTTGAGGACCGTGTCCATCATCCCGGGCATGGAGACGCGGGCGCCCGAGCGCACCGAGACGAGGAGCGGGTCCTCGGCGTTTCCGAACTTCTTGCCGGTGACCTCCTCGACCTTCGCGAGCGCAGCGCGAAGCTCGCTCGCGAGCTCCTTCGGCAGGCGCTTGCCCTGGCGGTAGAACGCGGTGCAGACGTCCGTGGTGATGGTGAACCCCGGTGGCACGGGGATGCCGATGCGGCTCATCTCGGCGAGGCCGGCGCCCTTCCCGCCGAGGACCTCCTTCATGTCCTTGTTGCCGTCCGCCCTGCCGCCGCCAAAGGAGTAGACGCGTTTCCCCGACTTGGTCGCCATGTTGCCCCTCGCCCCGCGCTGCCGCGAGGCCTTGGAAGTCCTTGCCGCGAGCCGCAGGCGCCGCCGCCGGCGCTCCCCTCGCGCTTTTCGAGACTTTCCCGGTTTCCGGAGCCGGCGGGCTTGAGCGCCGTCAAGAACGCTCCCATTGACATTGTCAAAACGCCGTCCCGGAGCGGAGTTAGGAGCGTTAAGGCTGAAAAGCCTGGTGGCGTTCCCGGGGAGGGGGACCGGGGCGCCTCGAGCGGAGCGCGAAAGGCCCGCCGAGTCAGATGCGCAAGCTCTCGATGCGCGCCTCGTCTTGCTCCGGCTCGACCTCGTATGTCTCCAGGGAGCCCTCTTCCTGCCAGTCGACCGAGAGGCGGGGCAGCTCCCTGCCCTTGCCGTAGCGGGCGACGATCCGGGCGGCGAGGATGCGCTCCTCCCAGGTGGTGACGCCCTCGACGAGCGCCACCGGCCCGGTGAGGTCGCGGGCCTCGAGGCGGGCCCGGCCCCCCCGGTACCCCTCCAGGATGGCGTTCTCGGCCTCGCTCCGGCCGACGATGAGCTTCGCCCGCGGCGAGAGGCGGAAGTGGCGGCCGGTGGAGAGGAGCACGATGTCGTCCCGGCGGATGCGCCGCTCCTCCCCGACATCCTCCCGGGCGTCGAGCAGGTCGAAGAACTTTCGCGAGAAGGCCTCGTCGGTGAGGTAGCAGCAGCCGCCGGCCGGCTGCGGCCAGCCGGAGATCCCGAGCTCGCGCGCGAGCTCGATCTGGCGATGGCGGGACCGGCCGCAAAGGTCGAGCAGCCGCGAGCGGTCGACGAGGCCCTGCTCCTCCGGCACGGTCGGTTCGAGCAGGCGCGCGGAGAGCGGTCGCAGGAGCCTTCCGGCGAGGCCGCTCTCCCGCTCGATGGTCCGCAGCGTATCCCGGCGCTGGCTCTTCGGGCGCTGCCCCAGCACTTCGCCGGTGAAGACGAAGGCCGCGCCCTCCTGCTCCATGAGCTCCCGGGCCCGGCGCATCATGAAGATGCGGCAGTCGACGCATGGGTTCGCGTTCGCCCCGTAGCCGTAGCGCGGATTCACGATGAGGTCGAGGTACCCGGCCTCGGAGACGTCCACGTACTCGATCTCCACCTCCAGGTCGGCGGCGGCGCGCAAGGCCTCGTTCTGCGGCATGGTCCCGTCCGGGCGCCCCCCCTTGCGGCGCTGGGTCTCGGTGATGCAGAAGCCGGTGTAGAAGTTCACCGCCTTCACCTCGATCCCCTGGCGCTTCATGAGGGCGAGCGCGAGCGTCGAGTCGAGCCCGCCGGAGATCATCCCGATCGCTTTCACGCTGCCCACGTTTCGCCTTCCCGGGTCACACCTTCGGCGAAGCGGCGCCGGATGCCCCGCTCATCCCGTCCGCTTGCGCACGTAGCTCTTGAATCCGCGCCCCTCCCGGAACGTCCCCAGGTGCTCGTGGCGGGTCGCCCGGCACCACATGGGCATGTCGGTCTCTATGCCCGGGTCGGTGGAGACCACGCACAGCACCTCCCCGGCCGCGAGGCGGCGGATGGCCCGCGCCGTCTCGACGATGGGGTACGGGCACAGTCTCCCGGAGGCGTCCAGGGTCTCTCGGGGCAGGGGGAGGGGCTCCTCGGCCATGCCGGCACCTTTATCGCGCCCCCGGGGAAGGGAGCAACGGGCCAAGCGTTTCTTACAAAGCCGTTTCTTGCCGCGGGGGAAGTGGGGCGATACCCTCTCGAGACTCTACGCACCTCATGCACGCTTTGCGCCGAACGATCCGGTGGGTTCCGCGGCTCGCCCTGCCCCTCTTCCTGCTCGCGCCCCGGCTCGCGCCGGCCTCGGACGCGCAGGCGGGCCACCGCCCCATCGGCTTCACGGTATCGGCGGACGTGGGCGGCGGCGGGCAGCTCGGCGCCGGGTCGGCCTACGGCGGGTCGAGCGTCTTCGAGTTCGAGGCGACGGCGGGCTACTACCTCGCCCTGGGGCTCGCGCCGGAGCTCTCCCTCGACCTCGGCACCTCCCCCAAGGTCTCCTTCGCCATCCGCCCGGGGCTGCACTGGTCCATCCCGGAGACGCCCTTCTACCTCCGGGGGGCGGTGGACGCCGCCACGCAGATCGGCTACCTGAATTGGCGCTGGGTCCTTCTCGGCGCCGGGCTTGAGCTACGCTTCTCCG
>Ga0335078_10019472_pt1 | contig 10090 bp, 10 predicted proteins | sample Lox_Sample_32_FD_206711 | JGI IMG/M metagenome (GOLD analysis project Ga0335078, IMG submission 206711) | Soil microbial communities from Loxahatchee National Wildlife Refuge, Florida, United States - Lox_Sample_3.2 | ecosystem: Environmental > Terrestrial > Soil > Wetlands | place: USA...
TCACGCGGCGTATTTTCAGCGGTTACTTTCCGCATTTGACTCGATCTTTAATCGAAAGAACTTGAGATTTATTCCGTTGTTGTCAGATTCGCCGACATGCGTTTCGCGAATTCTCCGGTTCTGCTTATCGCGCTCGGCGTCGCCTTCGCGTCGGCGCCCGCGTGGGCAACGCCGATCGACCGCGACTTCGGCGCCGGCGATTTCGAGCAGCTCGCCGCCCGCGACGGATCGTCGGGCGAGATGCGCGTCTTCGGCGATCCGCGTGCGCAAGGCGCGGCGCTGGCGCTGGTCTGGCCGGACAACGCGGCGCAGCGCTTCGCCGGCGACACGCTCGACCGGCCGGCGCGCGCCGACGCGGCCAGCGGATTCGCCCGCATGCTCGCGGCCGATCTCGGCACGCTCGGTCCCGGTTCCGATCCGCGCGTCCGCGGCAATCCCTATCTCGCGCTCGGCACCTGGGGCGGCGACGGCCGCGCCATCCTGCATTCGATCGCGGTCTCCGATACCGGCCACGTCCCGGCCGATTACGGCGTGGGATTGGGCCGCGCGGTCGAATCCTCGTTCGACGGCTTCTACGTCCGCGGCGGCGACCGCGCCGACGATGGCGACGGGCCGGCGCCGTTCGACGGCGAGGCGATGTTTTCGCCCGCCGGTTTGCCGCTGCCGCTTGCCACCTCGGGCGGCCCCGGCACCGGCGATGGCTCGTCGCTCGCGGGCGATCCCGGCACCGGCGATCCGGGCTCGGGCAACCCGGGCACCGGCGGCTCTCCCGGCGGCGGCTCGTCCGGCAACGGCGACCATGACGGAAACGGTCACGGCGGCGATCGCGACGGCGACGGGCCGGGCGGCCATGGCGGCGACGGTCACGGCTCGGGCTCCGGCTCGGGCGGCGGCGATCGCGACGGTCACGACGGTCACCATGGCGGCAATGGCGATGGCAACGGCAATCCCAATCCGGTCCCCGAACCCGGCACGCTCGGGCTGCTGATCTTGGCGTTCGTTGCGGTGGCAGCGGTGCGGAACATGCGCGGGTTGCGGGCCACGGCCTTGGCGCTCGTCGCGCTGCTGCCGGGCGCGGCTTTCGCCGCATCGCCGGGGGCGACCGGCATGGACGATTGGGAGCGGCTCTGCAACGGCGCCGGCGGGGTCACGCCCGAGCTCATCATCGAGGGCTGCTCGGCGGTGATCGGTTCGGAGGGCGAAAACCTCGGCAACGTCGCGATCGCCTACAACAACCGCGGCAACGCGCTGCGCGCCCAGGAGAAATTCGCCGAGGCCAAGCTCGACTACGACAATTCGATCAGCCTGGCGCCGGGCGACCCCTTCCCGTGGCGCAACCGCGGCCTGGTGCGGGGCTTGATGGGCCAGTACGATCTGGCGTTGGTCGACTTCAACCAGGCGATCCGCCTCAAGCCCGATTACGCCTCGGCCTTTCTCGGCCGCGCCTTCGCCGAGCAGCAGCTCGGCCAGGCCGACAAGGCGCAGGAAGACTTCGCCAAGGCGGCGAAGCTCGATCCCAAGCTCGCGTCGGTGATTCCGGCGGAATAGGCGGCGTTCAGCCGCCGTCCTCGGCGATGCCGTCCGCGCCCTTGGGCGCCTTGGCGACCCCGACCAGCGCCGGCCGCAGCAGCCGGTCGTGCATCACGTAGCCCGGCGCCAGCACCTGCGCGATCGTGCCGGGCGGAACGTCCGATGTCTCGTGCTCGAACATCGCCTGGTGGAGATTGTGGTCGAAGCGGTCGCCGGGCTCGGGCTCGATCCGCTTGATGCCGTGGCGCTCGAACGCCGCGAGCAATTCGCGCTCGGTCGCGGCCACGCCCTCGATCACGCCCTTGGCCGCAGGGTCGGCCGAGATCGCGGCCTCGCTGGCGATGGCGCGGCCGAGATTGTCGGCGACGCTCAAAAGCTCGCGCGCGAATTCCGCCGCGGCGAAGCGCTGCGCCTCGGCGCGCTCGCGCAGATGCCGCTGGCGCTGGTTCTCGGCCTCGGCCAGCGCGCGCAGCAGCTTGTCCCTGCTCTCGGCGAGCTGGGCCTCGAGCGCGGCGATGCGCTCCTCGGGCGAAGCCGTCTCGGCTTCGGGCGCCTTCAGGGCGTCCGGGTTCTCGCTGTCGCCGTCCATGCTCATCCCAACAGCCGGCCGATCACCTTGGCGGTGTAATCCACCATCGGGATGATCCGCGCGTAGTTGATCCGCGTCGGGCCGATCACGCCGATCGCGCCCACCACGTGCTCGCGCGAATTGGCGAAGGGTGCGACGATCATCGAACAGCCGGCGACGCCGAACAGCGGGTTGTCGGAGCCGATATAGATATGGACGCCCTCGCCCAGCCGCGTCGCGTCCAAGAGCCGCACCAGCGCCTCCTTGGTCTCGAGGATGCCGAACAGCACGCGCAGCCGCTCGATGTCGGCGACGGCGGTCACGTCCTCGAGCAAGGCGGCCTGGCCCTTGACGATCAGCGCCGAGTCGTGCGCGCTGCCCGACCACGAGGCCAGCCCGGTGGAGATGAGCCGCGCGGTCAGCTCGTCGATCTCGCCGCGGCGTTCCTCGATGTCGGTCAGGATCGCGTCGCGCGATTCCTCGAGCGTCCGTCCCACCAGGCGCGCGTTGAGGTAATTGCTCGCCGTGGTCATCGCCGAGGCCAGCGTCCCGGTCGGGACCTCGATGATGCGGTTCTCGACCAGGCCGTCCTCGGTCACCATGACCACGAGGGCGCGCCCCGGCGCCAGCGGCACGAACTCGATGTGCTTCAGCGGCCGCTCGGTCTTGGGCGACAGCACCAGCCCGGCGCAGCGCGACAAGCCGGCGAGCGTCGTCGTCGCCTCCTCGAGCGCCTGCGGCAGGCTCTTGCCCGCGGCGGCGCAGCGCGCCTCGATCGCGCGTTTTTCCTCCTCGGCGGGGCCGCCGATCTCCAGGAGGCCGTTGACGAAGAGCCGCAATCCCGCGTCGGTCGGCAGCCGCCCGGCGGAGGTATGCGGCGCGAACAGCAGCCCCTGCGCCTCGAGGTCGGCCATGACGTTGCGGATGGTGGCGGGCGAAATGTCGAAGCCCTTGCGCCGGGCGATGGTGCGCGAGCCCACCGGCTCGCCGGTCTCGACATAGCCGTCGACGATCATGCGGAAGATCTCGCGCGAGCGCTCGTCGAGCGCGCCGCTCGCCTGGTGCCGGCCCGCGCCGGATTTCGCCTTGGTGGTCATGACGCCATATCTAGGAAGCTGCGGGGTGGCGGTCAACCGGCGCCTTATCCCTTGTCCGCCCCTTCGCCCCGGACTAGCTTCGCGCTTCGTCACGGAAACCCAGGGAAAGGCCCGCCATGCCGCGCCCATCCGGCCGCGCCGGCAACCAGCTCCGCCCGATCCGCCTCGAGCCCGGCTTCGCCAAATACGCCGAAGGCTCGTGCCTCGCGTCGTTCGGCGACACCAAGGTGCTGTGCACCGCCACGGTCGAGGACAAGGTGCCGCCGTTCCTGCGCAACACCGGGCGCGGCTGGATCACCGCCGAATACGGCATGCTGCCGCGCTCGACCCATTCGCGCACCGACCGGGAAGCGGCCAGGGGGAAACAAAGCGGCCGCACCCACGAGATCCAGCGCCTGATCGGCCGCTCGCTCCGCGCCGTCGCCAACTTGAACGCGCTCGGCGAGCGCCAGGTGCGGATCGACTGCGACGTGCTCCAGGCCGACGGCGGCACGCGCACCGCCGCGGTCACCGGCGCCTATGTCGCGCTCTATTCGGCGCTCAAGAGCCCGATGGCGCAGGCGCTGCTCGCGGCCTTTCCGCTGACCGACGCGGTGGCGGCGGTGTCGTGCGGCATCGTCGGCGGCGAGCCGGTGCTCGATCTCGACTACGCCGAGGACTCGACCGCCGAGGCCGACGCCAATTTCGTCATCACCGGCACCGGCGGGCTGATCGAGGTCCAGGCCACGGCCGAGAAGGCGCCGTTCTCGGAAGACCGGTTCAAGGACATGCTGGCTCTGGCGCGCCAGGGCGTGGCCCAGCTCCTGGCGATGCAGCGCGCCGCCGTCGGCCTTGGCTGAGCCGCGCCGCTTCACCGGGAAGACCCTCGTCGTCGCGACGCATAATCCCGGCAAGCGCCGGGAAATCGCCGGCCTGCTGGCGCCCTACGGCATCGACACGGTCGGCGCGGCCGAGCTCAACCTCGCCGAGCCCGACGAGACCGGCGCGAGCTTCGCCGAGAATGCCGCCCTGAAGGCGCTGACCGCGGCCAAGGCGGCGGGCCTGCCGGCCCTCGCCGACGATTCCGGGCTGGCGGTGAATGCATTGGGCGGCGCGCCGGGGATTTACTCGGCGCGCTGGGCCGGGCCGAAGAAGGATTTTTCCCTGGCGATGAAACGGGTGGAACGGGAGCTCGCCGGATTCGACGAGCGCCGCGCCAAGTTCGTCGCGGCGCTGGCGCTCGCCTGGCCCGACGGCCATGTCGAAGGCTTTCTCGGCGAAGTCGAAGGGACGCTGGTCTTCCCGCCGCGCGGCAGCTTCGGCTTCGGCTACGACCCGATCTTCGTGCCCGACGGCGAAACCCGGACTTTCGGCGAGATGGATCCGGCGGAGAAAGAGCGCATCAGCCACCGCGCCCGGGCCTTCACCCGGCTGGCGGCGGCCTGTTTCGGCGGCGTGCGATGAGCGGTTTGGCGCTTTATATCCACTGGCCCTTCTGCAAGTCGAAATGTCCCTATTGCGACTTCAACAGCCATGTCCGGGACCGGATCGATCAATCCCGCTGGCGCGCGGCGCTGCTGGCCGAGCTCGCGCATTGGGCGGGCGAAACCGAAGGCGCCGCCGTGACCTCGATCTTCTTCGGCGGCGGCACGCCGTCGCTGATGGAACCCGCGACCGTGGCGGCGCTGCTGGCGCGCGCCCGCGCGCTCTGGCCCGTGGCCGAGGACTGCGAGATCACGCTCGAAGCCAACCCGACTTCGGTCGAAGCCGCGCGCTTCAGGGCGTTGCGCCAGGCCGGGGTCAACCGGGTGTCGCTCGGCGTCCAGGCGCTCGACGACCGCGCGCTCAGGTTCCTCGGCCGCGGCCACGACGCCCGGGAGGCGCGCGCGGCGGTCGGGCTCGCCCGCGACACCTTCCCGCGCTTCTCCTTCGACCTTATATATGCGCGGCCCGGCCAGGATGAATCCGCGTGGCGCGCCGAGCTCACGCAGGCGCTCGATCTCGCCGCCGACCATCTCTCGCTCTACCAGCTGACGATCGAACCCGGGACATCCTTCGCGACCACCTACGCGCGCGGCGATTTCGCCTTGCCCGACGAGGACCGCGCCGCGGCGCTTTACGAGACCACGCAGGAAACGCTCGAGGCATCCGGGCTCCCGGCCTACGAAATCTCGAACCACGCCCGGCCCGGCGCCGAATGCCGCCACAATCTCGCCTATTGGGAGGCGCGCGACTGGGTCGGGGTCGGCCCCGGCGCGCATGGGCGGCTGACGAGCGGGCCCGGGCGCTACGCCACGCGGAATTTCAAGGCGCCCGAGACCTGGCTCGAGGCGGTCGAACGCGACGGGCGCGGCACCGAGGAGATCGCGCGGCTCGGTCCATCCCAGCGCCGCGACGAGCTGCTGCTGATGGGGTTGCGCCTCGCGCGCGGGGTGGCGCGCGGCCGCTTCCTCGCCGCGACCGGACGGAACTTCGAGGACGCGCTCGGCCCGCGCTTGGCACCGCTGATCGAAGGCGGCTTCCTCGAACTCGACGACGCCGGATTGCGCGCGACCGCCGCCGGGCGCCAGCGGCTCAACGCCGTGCTCGCCGGCTTACTGGCCGAGTGACTGGAAGTCGCCCGGCGCCGGGTCGATCACCCGGGGCTGGGCGCGGCCGACTTCGAGCACGGCCAGCCCGCGCTGGGTCGTGCCGTCCGGCTTCAGCCGGAAAATGCCGTCGAGCCCGGCGAAGCCGTTCGGGTTGGCGAGCGCGGCCGGCGACAGATCGCCTTTCTGCGCCAGGGTCGCGACCAGCGCGGTCGCGTCGTAGGACAGCGTCGCGAGGCGCGGCGGCGCCTGGTGGAAGGTGTCGTTGAAGCGTTTCTGGAAGGAGGCCCGCGCCTGGGGCGGCGGCGCCGCGTACCAGCCGCCGGCCAGCGCCGGCTCGGTGCCGAGCCCCGGTTCGTCCCACAGGCCGGTGCCGAGATACTTGATGGTGTCGGGGTCGATGTCGTTGTAAGGGAGCAAAGGCGCCAGCAACCGCAGCCGGTTGCCGCCCTCGGGGATCAGCAGCGCGTCGAATTCGGTGTTTTGCGCGAAATTCCGGACGATCGGCGAGAGGTCCGAGGTGGCCGGATCGTAGCGCGCCACGCGCACCACGCTGGCGCTCGATCCCGCCACCGCGTCCTGCAAGGCGGCGAGCGCGATGTCGCCGTAGGGCGTCGAAGGCGCGATCGCGGCGAAGCGCTGATAGCCCTTGGCGCGCGCGTATTGCACGACGCGGATCACCTCCTGACGCGGCTGGAACCCCAAGAGGAAAAGGCCGCCGCCGCCCAGCTGGGTGGCGGTCGAGAACGCCAGCACCGGGACGTTGGCCGAAGCCGCGACCGGTTTCACCGCCGCGACCTCGGCCGCGAGCAGCGGGCCGATGATGACCTTGGCCCCGAGCGCGATCACGTCGCGCGCCGCGTCGGCGGCCTGCTGCGCCGCGCCGCCGGTGTCGCGCGGCAGCAGCTGGAGCCCGGAATCGGGCACGTCGAACAGGGCGAGCTCGGCCGATTGCAGCATCGCCGCGCCGAGCTGGCCGCTCGGACCCGAGAGCGGCAAGAGCAGGCCGATCCGCGCCGGACCGGCGGCGGCCGCCGGCACTTGCGGCTGCAACAGCGCGGGGGCGGACGGCGCGCCGGGTTGCGCGGGCGCACCGGGCGCCGCCGGCTGCGTCACCGGCGGGGGCGTCGGTTGCGGCCGCGGCGTGATGCCCGGTATTCTCATTCCGGCGCAGGACACCAGGGCGAAGGCGGAGACGATCAGCCATGCCGCGAGCGCGGCGCGCGGAAGGCGGGGCGTGGCGAGGCGCCGCGTCGCGCAAGACGAAACCCCGAAACGGAACAGGCGCGGCCTCCCTGGGCGAAACCGCCGCCGAGGGTATAGGGGCGCCTGCGCCAAGTAAACTCGCGGCTGGAAATCTTGCGCCAGGCAAGCTGGCGCCCGGGCTTTATTTGGTCTCCACGCCGATCGGCAATCTCGGCGACGTCACGTTGCGCGCGCTGGCGACGCTGGCGTCGGCCGACGCCGTGCTGTGCGAGGACACGCGCGTCACGGCCAAGCTCTTCGCGCGCCACGGCATCAAGGCGTCGATGATCCCCTATCACGACCGCAACGCCGCGCGCATCCGCCCGCAGGTGATCGAGCGCCTGAAGCAGGGCGCTGCGTTGGCGCTGGTGTCGGACGCCGGCACGCCGCTCGTCTCCGATCCGGGCTACAAGCTGGTGCGCGAGGCGCTCGGCCTGGGAATCGCGGTGACCTCGGTCCCGGGCGCCTCGGCGGCGCTGACCGCGTTGCAGCTCTCGGGTCTGCCGCCCGACCGGTTCCTCTTCGTCGGATTCCTGCCGGTCAAGTCCGCCGCGCGCCGCCGCGCGCTCGACGAGATCAAGGACATCGCCGCGACGCTCGTCTTCTATGAATCGGGGCCGCGCCTCGCCGCCAGCCTCGCCGACCTGGCGGACGTGCTGGGCGACCGTCCGGCCGCGGTGGCGCGCGAGCTGACCAAGCTGCACGAGGAGGTGCGCCGCGGCGATCTCGTCGCCCTCGCCGTGCACTTCCGAGATGCCGGCCCGCCCAAGGGAGAGCTCGCGGTGGTGGTGGCGCCGCCTTTCGCCGGCATTCCGCCCGCCGCGTCCGATCTCGACCGCGCGCTGGAGGAAGCGTTCACGCGCATGACGCTTCGCCAGGCGGTGGACGAAGTGGCGGCCGCGACCGGCCTCAAGCGCAAGGCGGTCTATGCCCGCGCGCTTCAGCTGAAGAACCGGCCGTGAGACGGCAGGCGCGCGGCGCCGCCGCCCATCACCGCGGTCGAACCGCCGAGACGCTCTGCGTCTGGTGGCTCCGGCTCAAGGGCTACCGCATCCTGGCGCGGCGCTATCGCGCGCCGGTGGGCGAGATCGACTTGATCGCGCGGCGCGGGCGCGTCCTCGCGGCGGTCGAGGTCAAGGCGCGCGCCGCCGCCGATGTCGCGGCGGAATCGCTCGGCGTCCAGCAGCGCCGGCGCATCGCCCGCGCGCTCGAGCATTTTCTCCAGGCGCGGCCCGCGCTGGCAAAGCTTGCGCCGCGCTTCGACGTGATGCTGGTGGCGCCGGGCGCGCCGCCGCGCCATCTCGTCGACGCCTGGCGGGAGGGCGAGTAGACGCAGCACAGGCGCCGATGGCGTCGTGGTGCGAAGCCAAAGAGCGAATCCCCGGCGAATCGGCTTGGGACATATGTTCCCAAGGCCCTTGCCCAACGCCTTGCCTTGCCTCGATAGTGCCGCAAATCCAACGTTAGGATTCGCGCCCGATTCGCCAGTGGAGTCCGATTTGATCCGCCCGCGCGCTCTCGTCCCGCTCGCTTTGCCGCTCGCGCTTTCGGGCTGCCTCGCGATCGCCGCCGCCGGCACCGGCAGCAGCGTCGGCTACATCGCGACCGAGGATCGCACCTTGCAGGAGAACGCCGACGACATCGTCACCTGCACCCAGGCGATCCAGATGTGGGCGAACTACAGCACCGCGCTCAACGACGACCTCAATTGCCGGACCTATCAGGGCCGGATGCTGGTGACCGGCACGGTGCCGACCCAGGAATGGCGCGACGAGGCGATCAAGCGCGCCTGGACGGCCAAGGGCGTCAAGGAGGTCTACGACGAGATCAAGGTCGGCAAGAGCGAGAGCTTCGGCTCGAGCGCCAAGGACGCGGTCATCTCGCAGAAGTTCAAGGCCAATTTGCTGACCGACGCCGACATCCATTCCAACAACTACATCGTCACGACCGACCGGGGCGTGCTCTACATCATCGGCTCGGCGCGCACCGACGCCGAGCGCGGCCGCGTGCTCGACTATGCGCGCAACACCGCCGACGTGAAGCGCGTCGTCTCCTATATCCGCATCCGCGCCGTCCCGCCCAGCGCGACCGCCGGCGTGCCCGCCTATACGCCGAACGGCGAGCCGCCGCCGCCCGCCCCGCCGCCCTACACGCCGGCGCCGGGCGACACGCCCGCGGACACGCCGACGCCGCGCGGCGACATCACCGTGACGCCGCTCAAATGAGCCTCGAAATCGCCATCCAGATGGATCCGATGGAGGCGATCAATCCCGCCTCGGACTCGACGTTCGTCCTCGCGCTCGAGGCGCAGGCGCGCGGCCACGCGCTTCACCATTACCTGCCGCGGGACCTGACGCTGCACGCCGGGCGGCTCACCGCGACGGCGCGGCCCCTGAGGGTGATGCGCGGCGAGGAATATTTCGCGCTGGGCCCTCCGCGCGTGCTCGAGCTCGCCGGGATGGACGTGATCCTGATGCGCCAGGATCCGCCCTTCGACATGGCCTACATCACCGCGACCCATCTGCTCGAGCACGTCGCCAAGGACGTGCTGGTGGTCAACGATCCGGCCGCGGTGCGCAACGCGCCCGAGAAGCTGTTCGCGACCCACTTCATGGAATTGATGCCCGAGACGCTGATCACCAGCGACCCCAAGGCGATCGCCGCGTTCCGCCAGCAGCACGGCGACATCATTTTGAAGCCGATCTTCGGCAACGGCGGCGCCGGCGTGTTCCGCCTCGCGCCCGAGGACGAGAATTTGAACGCCCTCCTCGAGATGTTCACCCGCTTCTCGCGCGAGCCGATCATCGTCCAGCGCTACCTGCCGGAGATCCGCACGGGCGACAAACGCATCATCCTGATCGAGGGCGAGCCCGCGGGCGCGGTGCTGCGCGTGCCGGCCAAGGGCGAGGCGCGCGCCAATCTCCATGTCGGCGGCCAGCCGAAGAAGGCGACGCTTTCGGCGCGCGACCGCGCGATCTGCGCCGCGATCGGGCCGGCGCTCAAGGCGATGGGCCTGGTGTTCGTCGGCATCGACGTGATCGGCGATTACCTGACCGAGATCAACGTCACCTCGCCGACCGGCC
>Ga0335078_10019473_pt1 | contig 10090 bp, 8 predicted proteins | sample Lox_Sample_32_FD_206711 | JGI IMG/M metagenome (GOLD analysis project Ga0335078, IMG submission 206711) | Soil microbial communities from Loxahatchee National Wildlife Refuge, Florida, United States - Lox_Sample_3.2 | ecosystem: Environmental > Terrestrial > Soil > Wetlands | place: USA: Florida...
CATCCTGCCCGTCACGACGCCCGGACAACAGCTTGTTCGACGTCGTCGGCAACCGCAGCGCCAGCGCCCGCGGCAGCTTCCCAACCAGCCCCTTCAGCCGCTCAGACTGCTCCAGGCGCGAGCCGTGCCCGCGCAGCCGCCGCAGCCGCTTCGGAAACGGCCGCCCATACCCCGCCCGGTCAAGCGCCACCAACGCCCGCTCGACCCGCTCAGCACCCCACGCTTCACACACCTCACCCCGCAACCACGACACCGCACCCAACGACGCGCGACCATCGAGCTCTGGAATGCCCTGACTTCGACGGAGTCCGAGTGGTCGTCACCATCACGTTCGCCAACGCCGTCAAACGACGCGGCGATCTTCAGCCCCGTCCCTGCCTACCTCGCGACCGTCCGTCACCCGTGCAAGCCGCTGCCGGCCGTAGGCCTTTAGGCGACCACCGGCCCCGGGCAGCACCGGACGGCCAGCGCTGGCTCCGCCGGTCCTGACTCTGCGCTACTGGAGGCGAGCGGGCACGCCATGACCACCAACGGCCGGACGCATATGGACTGTGATTTCGAGGGGGTCGTGGATGCCGGCAGCAACGGACAGGGCGGCGGCGTGGGGCAGCACCCCACGATCACACTAGACGTCCCGGCCGCGCAAACGATGTGAGCCGGCTGCACGCTCGCAGTCGCAAAAGCCGTGGACACCGGGCCGCTCAGAGCTGCGGTGGCGAGCAGTGCTGTTGTCGCGACACCGGCCAGTACGCGACGGGGGACATGACGAGCCATGGGTGGGTACTCCTTGGAAGCGTTTGGTTGTGACGGCGGGTTGAGATGGGCGAGCCGCACATCTGGACGCCAAATGCAGGCCCGCAAAGGGCGGCCTCTAGCTCAGCGAGCCAGAGGCCGGCCTTTCTTGATCATGGGAGGCTTCTGGGCTGCTGCGTGGACCCCACCGCTTCTCACCCGACCATCCGCTAGCTGCGTATTGGCGAGGCTAGTCTTGCTCGCTTTGGACGGCTGGTGAACTTCGTGCCAGCGCGAATGAGGAGTTTTCTCACCTCATTGGGCTCTGAAAATGAGCCCGGAGACGGCGTCTAGACCGTCGCGACACGACGCGACACCCGACCACTCACCTCGAGCAGGCGCCCCGGAGCCGAGAAGACCCGAAAACCGTTTGGCGACCTGAGCTCGGTACGGCTACGGCCGGCCACGACGGCTTGACTTCGCCGCATCGCGGACGCATAGCCACTTCACCCGGAAGCTAGCTAGCTTGGGGCTAAGCCCAGATGGTGAGAAAAACCCTCACCCAGAGGAGGGCAAAGTTCCTCAAACCTACTCAAAGCTCCTCATCAGACTGCTGCGCCGACGATCGCCCGGACGCGGGAGCCATGCGGATCGCTGAACGCTCCCGTCGCTCACCATCGACGGATCGAAGGAGACAAAGGAATGCACGAGCTGACGATGCACGAGCTGACGATGCACGAGCTGACGATGCACGAGCTGACGATGCACGAGCTGACGATTCACGAGCTGACGATTCACGAGCTGGATGCACAGCTGGCAGAGCAACTCCCTGCCCGTGAGCTGATGGGCCGGCTGGGCCGGCTCACCAACCTGATTCACATCATCACCGCCACTTCGGTCGTGCAAGGAAGTACCGCGACCGCCGCCAACAACAGCATCTTGATCGGGAGCGGCAACACATTCGTCATCAGCCTGCAGATCGTCTTGTGACCCAGGCTTGACCTGAGATAAGGGCGTGGCAGGAGCCGCTGGTGAGAAAGATCCTCATTCGGACTCGATGAAGTTCATCAAACGGCTGAACCAGTTCCGATGAAACTACGCCCGGTACCCCATCCGGGGAAGAGCGCCAGCGACGGGGCCCCACACTGACGCTCAAGCCTTCACTCACCATCAAGGAGCAAAGATGCACGAGCTAACGCTTCACGAGCTCGACGCCGAGCTGGCCGAGCAGCTCCCCAGCCGGGAGCTTATGGCCGTCGTCACCATCACCCCGACGAGCCAGTCCGCGACCGCGGTTGCCCTCGCGGGCAACCAGGTTGGTGGTCACAACGTCTCGATCGCAAACGTCAACACCGCCGTCGCTGCGGCACAGAACATCGCCGTGGTCGCCCCGCACGTGTTCGTGGTCTGATCGGTGCTCTAAGCTTCCGTTTAGGAAATGCGGATGGGGTGGCCTTCCGGGGTCACCCCATCTCAGGCTGTCCAAGGATGAGGCTCGAGCGATGACGCTCGAGCGATGACGATTGGGAAGTTGGGATCAGCGTGACGATGACGATCGAACGGGCTTCTGTGGATAGGCAGCCGCGCGACGGTCGCGCCGTCGGCACTGATCCGGTCGCCTGGCCGCGGCTGTTAGAGGGCACCGAGCCGATCGGCCAGGCCGCGGGATCTGGCCTGCGGGAGCCGCCGTACCTCGTACGCCGCTGCGACGGGCAGATCGTCCAGCTCTCGCAGCTGCTGTACGTGATCGCAAGCCGGCTGGACGGGCGCGGGCTAGCCGCGATCGCCGATGGTGTCGGCGCGCAGCTAGATGTGCACATCACGCCTGAGCAGGTCGAGTATGTCGCAGAGAAAAAGCTCGCTCCGTTGGGCCTAGTCGCCCACCGCGACGGTAGCGCGCCGATCCTGGAGCGCCGCACCGGGCTGCTGGGGTTGAAGTTTCGCGCCGGACTCGTTTCCGAGCGCGCGGTCAACGCGCTCGCCGGCTTCCTGCGATCGCTGTTCGTGCCGCCCGTTGTGATCGCGGCGCTCGCCGCGCTGGTGGCCTGCGACGTGTGGCTTGGGAGCTCGCACGGGATCGGCGCCGGCCTGCGCGACCTGATCCACGAGCCCGTGCTGGGGCTGGCGCTGGTCGCCGTGATGATCGTCTCGATGGTTGTCCACGAGTGTGGGCATGCGGCCGCGTGCCGCTATGGCGGAGCGCGACCCGGTCGAATCGGGGTCGGCATCTACGTGTTCTTCCCCGTCATGTTCACCGATGTCACCGACTCCTACCGCCTGTCCAAGGCGGGCCGCCTGCGGACCGATCTCGGCGGCGTCTACTTCAACGCCCTATTGGCGCTGAGCGCCATCGGCGCCTACTTCGCGACCGGCTATGAGCCGCTGCTGGTGTTCGTCGTCGCCCAGCAATTGGTGATCCTCGACCAGTTCATGCCGTGGCTGCGCCTCGACGGCTACCACGTCGTCAGCGACCTGATCGGCGTCTCGGACCTGTTCGCCCGGATCAAGCCGGTGATCGCCAGCCTGCTACCTGGCCGGCGACCAGGGCCGCGCGTCACCGAGCTCAAGCCGTGGGCGCGCGCCGCCGTCACGACCTGGGTTCTGACCGCCGTCGTCGCGCTCACCGCGATGGCTGCCACAACCGTCGGCTACGCCCCCACCTACCTCACCCACGCGTGGCAATCGCTGCTCACCCAGCTCGACATCATCGGGCAAGGCGTCCGAACCGCCAATCTCGTCGACGTCCTGATCGGCGCGACCAGCACCGTGCTACTCCTGTTCCCCGCCGCCGGAGCCACCTTGATGTACCTGCTGCTGTGCAGGCGCGCGGGAGCCTCACTGGCGATTCGCCGCGCACGCGCCGAACTGACGCTCGCCAGCACGCACCCGCAGCTCGCGCCGCCGGCACAACCCGGCGAGGCCGCTCACCCGGCGCCGGCCGCAAACCAGACTGCCAGGGCCGACGGCGACAGGCCCCACGAGGGTTCGCCTAGGTCACGCACGCTTCTAGCCTCGTAAGATGGTCGACCTGCATCGAGTTGGTGAGCGCATCGCCTCCCGGTGAGTGGGTGAGCACGCGTGGGCATCGCGGACCCCCAAGCCTCTTGGACGAGGCGAGCGATGTCCACGCGCCGCGCTGCAGTCAGCTCAGCAGCGCGGGGATCGGACCGTGCCGCTGAGCTAACTGGTAGCTGAGGTGTGAGAAGCCCCTGATGAGAAAGATCCTCATTCGGACTCGATGAAGTTCATCAAACGGCTGACCCAGTTCCGATGAAACTACGCCCGGTACCCCATCCGGGGAAGAGCGCCAGCGACGGGGCCCCACACTGACGCTCAAGCCTTCACTCACCATCAAGGAGCAAAGATGCACGAGCTAACGCTTCACGAGCTCGACGCCGAGCTGGCCGAGCAGCTCCCCAGCCGGGAGCTTATGGCCGTCGTCACCATCACCCCGACGAGCCAGTCCGCGACCGCGGTTGCCCTCGCGGGCAACCAGGTTGGTGGTCACAACGTCTCGATCGCAAACGTCAACACCGCCGTCGCTGCGGCACAGAACATCGCCGTGGTCGCCCCGCACGTGTTCGTGGTCTGATCGGTGCTCTAAGCTTCCGTTTAGGAAATGCGGATGGGGTGGCCTTCCGGGGTCACCCCATCTCAGGCTGTCCAAGGATGAGGCTCGAGCGATGACGCTCGAGCGATGACGATTGGGAAGTTGGGATCAGCGTGACGATGACGATCGAACGGGCTTCTGTGGATAGGCAGCCGCGCGACGGTCGCGCCGTCGGCACTGATCCGGTCGCCTGGCCGCGGCTGTTAGAGGGCACCGAGCCGATCGGCCAGGCCGCGGGATCTGGCCTGCGGGAGCCGCCGTACCTCGTACGCCGCTGCGACGGGCAGATCGTCCAGCTCTCGCAGCTGCTGTACGTGATCGCAAGCCGGCTGGACGGGCGCGGGCTAGCCGCGATCGCCGATGGTGTCGGCGCGCAGCTAGATGTGCACATCACGCCTGAGCAGGTCGAGTATGTCGCAGAGAAAAAGCTCGCTCCGTTGGGCCTAGTCGCCCACCGCGACGGTAGCGCGCCGATCCTGGAGCGCCGCACCGGGCTGCTGGGGTTGAAGTTTCGCGCCGGACTCGTTTCCGAGCGCGCGGTCAACGCGCTCGCCGGCTTCCTGCGATCGCTGTTCGTGCCGCCCGTTGTGATCGCGGCGCTCGCCGCGCTGGTGGCCTGCGACGTGTGGCTTGGGAGCTCGCACGGGATCGGCGCCGGCCTGCGCGACCTGATCCACGAGCCCGTGCTGGGGCTGGCGCTGGTCGCCGTGATGATCGTCTCGATGGTTGTCCACGAGTGTGGGCATGCGGCCGCGTGCCGCTATGGCGGAGCGCGACCCGGTCGAATCGGGGTCGGCATCTACGTGTTCTTCCCCGTCATGTTCACCGATGTCACCGACTCCTACCGCCTGTCCAAGGCGGGCCGCCTGCGGACCGATCTCGGCGGCGTCTACTTCAACGCCCTATTGGCGCTGAGCGCCATCGGCGCCTACTTCGCGACCGGCTATGAGCCGCTGCTGGTGTTCGTCGTCGCCCAGCAATTGGTGATCCTCGACCAGTTCATGCCGTGGCTGCGCCTCGACGGCTACCACGTCGTCAGCGACCTGATCGGCGTCTCGGACCTGTTCGCCCGGATCAAGCCGGTGATCGCCAGCCTGCTACCTGGCCGGCGACCAGGGCCGCGCGTCACCGAGCTCAAGCCGTGGGCGCGCGCCGCCGTCACGACCTGGGTTCTGACCGCCGTCGTCGCGCTCACCGCGATGGCTGCCACAACCGTCGGCTACGCCCCCACCTACCTCACCCACGCGTGGCAATCGCTGCTCACCCAGCTCGACATCATCGGGCAAGGCGTCCGAACCGCCAATCTCGTCGACGTCCTGATCGGCGCGACCAGCACCGTGCTACTCCTGTTCCCCGCCGCCGGAGCCACCTTGATGTACCTGCTGCTGTGCAGGCGCGCGGGAGCCTCACTGGCGATTCGCCGCGCACGCGCCGAACTGACGCTCGCCAGCACGCACCCGCAGCTCGCGCCGCCGGCACAACCCGGCGAGGCCGCTCACCCGGCGCCGGCCGCAAACCAGACTGCCAGGGCCGACGGCGACAGGCCCCACGAGGGTTCGCCTAGGTCACGCACGCTTCTAGCCTCGTAAGATGGTCGACCTGCATCGAGTTGGTGAGCGCATCGCCTCCCGGTGAGTGGGTGAGCACGCGTGGGCATCGCGGACCCCCAAGCCTCTTGGACGAGGCGAGCGATGTCCACGCGCCGCGCTGCAGTCAGCTCAGCAGCGCGGGGATCGGACCGTGCCGCTGAGCTAACTGGTCATTGGTGGCGATCGATCCCTGCTCGGGCGCCATGCATGGCAGGGAGCGTGGGCTGCCTACATCCCCTTGGCCGCTTAGCACCCGCCTGCCGACACGCCGGTCGGCGCGTCGATCGCGGCGAGCACGTCGTCGACCGTCGCTGTCGGCACGGCCGCACCATCCGTTGTATCGCTCTGCGCGGCCACTGCTACGACACAGGTGGGCGCGCCGGCGTCGGTTGACGTCCCGTCCCCGCTGATGAATGAACACGAAGCCTTCGTCGCCCCCGTGGACATCACCGTCGTCCCGCCGACGCCGCACATCGCCGTTTCGTCAGCCGATGCCGCTGCTGGCACAACCAGTGCCAGCGCACTGATGCTAATCAGCGCAGCAAGCGCTTTTCGCATGGGTACCTCCTTTGCTTAGATGAGTTCGGCCAACGCACCGAAGCTGCATGCCGTGCTCACCGTCGCGTCGATGTACCACAGGGCGCCCTACCTGCGGCACGGTGTTGACCGACGGGCCGACGGCAAACTCCCGGCGGACAGCTTCTCGATGGCCAGGGTCGCGAATCACTGTTGTCCTTCCCATTGCGAGAGCGAGAGCGTTGCGCGGGACGCAGCCGCTTGCTGCGCTCGCGGTCGACGTCCACGGCTTGTCTGATCTCCAGAGCTTCCGCCTGGCGCCAGCGACGTGGGAGAACCGACACGCACGAGATTGGAGGCCTTCCTGGCCATTGCCTCCTCGCGACGTAGGCGTTCGGCGGCAGCAACGGCGTCGCGACGTGAGTGGACGCCGAGCTTGCGCAGCACGCTCTTGACGTGGCTGTAGACGGTCGTCTGCTCGAGCACCAGGCACTCGGCGATCCGCTGGGTCGAAGCGCCGTCGGCCAGTAGCTCGACGATCTGCCATTCGCGGGTGGTCAGGCGGCTGTGCAATGGTCGCCAACCAGCGTCCGGCAGCTCTTGCAAGAGCTCTAGCAGCGACATCGTCAGCCGTCTAGGAACGATCGCCTCGCCGGCGACGGCCCGGAGGACCAGGTGCACGAACGTGTCCGGGTCGACGTCCTTGTCGACGTGCCCGACTGCCCCTGCACGCAGCGCCGCCAGCGCGGCCTGGTCGTCACCCGTGGCCGAGATCGTCAGGATCCGCATCTCGGACACCGCCTTCAGCTTGCCGATCAACTCGGCACCGCCGGCGGGCGGCAGCGCCGTGTCGAGGATCAGCACCGTCGGGCGGTAGTAGCGGGCGAGCTCCAACGCCTCGCGAGCGTCGTTTGCGGCGATGACCATCACGACTTCGGAAGCGTCCTGCAGCGCGGTTTGCATCATTCGCCGCGCGAGGCCGTCGTGGTCGGCGATCAGCACGCTTACGCGCTCATCGTCGATGTCTTCCTTCCACTCCGGCCGCCTGAGACGAATCGCCTGCGTCGTCATCGCTCGCTCCCTTCGTGCTTGGCGCCAGCAGCAGCGGGAACGCCGTTCAGCCCGGCGGTGAGCGCCGGCAGCGCTTGCGCCAGGCGCGCGGCCGCGCGAGCGCGGTGCACCTGCGCCCGCGTCCGCATATAGCTGCGGGATATCGTGGCCAAGCCCAGCACCGCGAACCCCAACAGCACCGGCATCACGGGCACCGCGGGCGAGCGTTCGCGCACGCGGCTTTCAGGCGCGACCTTCGGCTGAGGGATCGGATGGGCCTGAGAGACGGACGGCACCTGCGGATGCACGACCGCCGCCGGACGGCGTTGCGCTGCCCGCAAAGCATCCAGCGTGTGCGGACCGGCGATCCCGTCGACCGTCAGGCCGTTGGCGCGCTGAAAGCGCTCAACCGCTGCAACCGTCAGCGGGCCGTACCGCCCGTCGACCGGACCCGGGGTAAAGCCCGCCTCGGCCAGGCGCCGCTGCAGCGCCAGCACCGGACCTGAGGCCCCGAGCTCGGCTCCCGCACTGGGGTAGATCACACGGCTCGGCGCGGTCAGCGTCGCCAAGGTCTGCGAGCCGACGATCCCGTCGACCGTCAGGCCGTTGGCGCGCTGAAAGCGCTCAACCGCTGCAACCGTCAGCGGGCCGTACCGCCCGTCGACCGGACCCGGGGTAAAGCCCGCCTCCGCCAGGCGCCGCTGCAGCGCCAGCACCAGCCCCGAGCCGCCGGCAACGTGCTCGCTTTCGGCGAGCGCCATCAACCGCGCGCCATCACTGCTGATGTGGGAACCGGGGGCAGCGTACGCCAGCGATGCCGTCGCGCCGAAGGTCAGTACGAGCACCGCTGGCGCCGCCAGCCAACGTAGACGACGTTCGTGACCGACAAGCATCTGAAGGGCAGCGCCGCTGGTGACGGCTCTGACGAGCGCGCAGCTCTTCGTCCGCGCCCGATGTGAGCAAGACATGTCTCTCTCCTAATTGCTTGATATCGGAATGCACGGCCTAATCCGGCGTGCGAGAACCTGGAGAAACCGCCTCCGGCTTAGCCAGGCCGATCAAGCAGTAGGACGAAAGGTGCTGGAAGGAGCAGCTCTTTGATCAGACGCAACCGGCAGCTCCATCGCGGCAAGCTCAAAGCAAATAGTGCTGCTAGCAGTCCCGCGATCTCGAAGAAGAACAAGCCCGAACCCCCACTCGAGGAGCTGCCACCACCCGATCCCGCCATCATCTGAAGCGGCATGGGCTGATCAATCGCTATCCCCGCCAACGACGAGAGAGCCTTCTTACGCATAGCGTAATGACTCCGCGAGCGAGCGCCAGTCAGCTCAGCACTCGACAGCGGCTGCTCCTGTCTCTGGGCCCAGTTCGACGACGAGATGATCGGCGCGCTCGCGCTGGTGAGCTTCGGCAGGTCGGGCAGCAGCGTTCCGGGCATCAGAGTCGGCGTGGTCACAGCCAGTGGCGCGATGACCTCACACGCGGGGAGAGCGTCGGTTGCCGGGATCTGGTTAGCTGCGGCGCAGTTGGCACTGGCGGGCGTCGCCACCACGACCGCGCCAGGCGGCACCGACACTGCCGCGGTTAGCGTTGGATCCTGCGTCACCGACGGCGAGGAGGGAGCGGTAGGTGAGGTTGCGATCGTCGGGGTCGGCGTCGATATCGCGGCGGTCGGCGCCGGTACTGCGGCGGTCCGCGTCGGATCCTTAGCCAGCAACGGCAACAGGGACGGTGCCGGTGGGGTTGCGATCGCGGCGGTCGGCGCCGCTACCGCGGCGGTCGGCGCCGGATCCTTAGTCACCTGAGGTGACGGCGAAACGACCCGTGGGGTTGCAGTCTTGGCGGTCGGCGTCGGGTCCTTTTTCACCGGCGGCGACAGCGTGGTGGCCGACGGTGACGGCGGCGCGACCGGTGGGGTTGCAACCGACGTCGATACCGCGGCGGTCGGCGCCGAAACCTTTGCCACCGACGACGAAGGCGGCGCGACCCGTGGGACTGCGATCTCGGCAGGCGTCGCCGGAGTCTCTCTCACCGACGGCGGCAGCGGCGACAGGGACGTTGCCGGTGGGGCTGCAACTGTCGACGTCGACACCGCCGGGGTCGGCGCCGGAACCCTAACCACCAGCGGTGACGGCGGCGCGGTCGGTGGAGATGCAGCCTCGGCGGTCTTTGTCGCCGCCGGCAGCGAGGACGACGCCAGTGCGATAGCAACCGTCGGCGCCGACACCGCCACGATCGGCGCCGGATCCTTAGCCACCGACGGCGACGGCGAAGCGACCCGTGGGACTGCGATCCTATTGACGGGCGGCGCCGGATCGTTTGTCACGGGCGGCGACAGGAAAGCTGCCGGTGAGGTTGCAACTGTCAGCGTCGACACCGCCGCGGTCGGCGTTGGATCCTCTGTGACCGGCGGCGTGACCGTCGACGACGGGGACGACGCCGGTGAAGTTGTGACCTTGGCGGTCGGCGTCAATACCACGGCGGGCGGCGCCGGAATCTTTGTTGACGACGACGACGTAACGGACGACGACGTGACCGACGACGACGACGCCAGCTGCGTCAGTGCCGCGGCGGTCGGCGTTGGATTCTTCGT
>Ga0335078_10019474_pt1 | contig 10090 bp, 6 predicted proteins | sample Lox_Sample_32_FD_206711 | JGI IMG/M metagenome (GOLD analysis project Ga0335078, IMG submission 206711) | Soil microbial communities from Loxahatchee National Wildlife Refuge, Florida, United States - Lox_Sample_3.2 | ecosystem: Environmental > Terrestrial > Soil > Wetlands | place: USA: Florida...
CCGAACATCGCCAGTGTCTGCCCCTGTACAAAATGGGTGTTAGCGGCATTGATGACTACGGTCAGGACTTGGCCAAGCGCCCCGCTGCTCGGGTTGACGGAAGCGAGTAGAGGCTCGGCCTGACCTGCGGCGATTGTAAACGTAGCTGTAACTGATTGCGCGGCTACAACGTTCACCACGCATGGCCCCGTTCCTGAACACGCGCCCGACCATCCACCAAATATGGAACCGGTACTGGGCACGGCAGTCAGCGTTACTGTCGCACCTGCTCGATAGGTTGGTCCAGGCGGATTCGCGATGACCGTGCCACTTCCCGTGCCGACGGTTTGTGCGGCCAGTGTGAATGACCCTGGTGGCGGGGTGCCCCCACTCGTGGTTGTGGTTACTAGGACGGGGATGGTCGTAACGACACCGCTTGGCGTGGCGCGGAGGCCGAGTGCGCTTATCTGGCCGTTGGCGGGCGTATCGAACTCAACCGTGCCCCGCCTGCCAGCCGTGACCGAGTAGTTATCAGTCAACATGAACGACGTGTGTCCCAACGCCGGCAGGTTGACGGTGGCCTGGCCCAGGTACGCGCCAGTGTCATCGCGCAGAAACACCGGCACGTTCTCCGCCTGATTGGAGCCGTTCAAAAGGGCCAGTCCAGTCTTCAAACCACTCGTGTTATCAAATGCAAGTGCATATGCATTTGCGTTGCGCATTTCAAGTGGCACCACTGCTTCCTGCCCTGTAGGATTGTAGCGGAAGATCGCGAAGCCACCGACGTCTCCGGTGCTTGACAGTTGCGCCGATCCCACCACCGAATTCTTCGTTTCGTCCCCTTGGGCCAGAACCACCAAAGTGGCACCGCCGGCGATTGTTTCGTTCAGCATTGAAGTTGTGACAGTGCTTCCTGATTGCACCAGTGTGAGCGGCATCGAGAGGGGATTCCCACTGTCGTCGAAGAAACTCAACTGCGTTTGGGCGGGCGTTGTCCCGACATTAACCAGGGTGAACGTGGTCTGCCACCCGCCGCCAGAGGCCACGTGAGCCATCCAGCCCCCGGGGATTTCAGCAGCAGCGAGCACGGGAAGCGTTGTAAGCGCGGCGCCATTGACCCGCAACCCAAGCACGCTGATCTGGCCTCCAGGAGGCGTATCGAACTCGACCGTGCCTCTCTTGCCAGCCGTGACCGAGTAGTTGTCCGTTAGCATGAACGATGTATGTCCGTGGGCCGACAGGTTGAGGATGGCCACTTGGCCGAGGACTGTTCCGGTGTCGTCTCGGACAACGATCGGAATATTTGCCGATTGCGCAGCGAGATTCGCGATCGCGAGGCCGGTTGTAGGTCCTGTGTTGTCGAATGCGAGCACGTACGAACTCGCGTTGCGTGTCTCCAACGGTACGACGGCCTCCTGTCCTGTCGGCGTGTACTTGAAGATGGCAAAGCCGCCCGCGTTGCCGGCGGTGAGCAATTCCGCCCACCCAACGCCGACGGTCTGGCTATCCGGGCCAGTCGTATCGAGCATCAATAGCGCGTTCCCATTCACCTTTTGATTGAATGCGCCTGCCTGCTGTCCGGGGGCCGATGGAGACTGTGGAAATGTAAACGGCAGCGCCAATGGAGAGCCATCGTTTTGAAAGAAGTTCAGGCTCACTTGTGCCGGTCCTCCCCCGAGGTTCAGTAGTGTGAGGCTCGTGTCCCAGCCTCCGGCGGAAGCGAGCTGAGGCATCGAGCCTGCAGCGCTTGAAGAAGGCGTGGTGATCGTAAATGGCAGAGTAAGCTCCAGAGATCCGTTCCAGTAGACTTTTACGGTCCACGGGCCGGGGACAGAAGCCGGAGTCTTACCGGCGACGTACATCGAGTTCCAGAAGCATTGACTGCCCGGAGAGGACACGGGGGCCCAGGTGTAGGTGGTGTAGAGGGTGCCGTCGGGCGAGTACCACTCCGTTTTCGGCTGGTCTCCAGTACTTGTACCATCGACAAGAAACCAGACTGTCGCCGCGGCATCCGTCGTGAGGAAGGTGGTGTTAGCGGCGGGGGGCGAACATCCAGCTCCGTTGGGCACAGACTCTGTCATTAACCAGTTTTGGAAACTGACGCCGGTAGCGGCTTCTGCCTTGACCGACTGCCCGCCCAGGACGCGGGACCTGGAGGAAGCTGAGCTGGCTGCTGCTTGGACGCTAACGGTACCAACTCGAATACTCGCCCTGGAGTCACTCACAGCAGAGGAGGCTGAGTCGGCGTTGGTACGGCCCGAGGTATGAGCCCACTCTTGTGCGGCTACCGGAAAGGACAAGAGCATCAAGGCGCACCAACCCGCAGCCGCGTTGTGTATTAATCCAGATAACAGAGGCCACATTTGCTTCCTCGATTCACCCGACGCGGTTTACTCAATTAGACCAAACGTATACAGTTTCCCGGAGGAAGCACCGTTGGCGGAAGCTAGAGCGCCCGGGGCAAGAATGCCATACTCGCCGTCTCTTAGATCGGAAAGCGTCGCTTTATAAGTGTTACGACCGATCTTTTCGAACTTCATTGGAATAGCAGATTTGTTCACGCCGCCGGACGCGCCTATTGCGCCAAATTTAGCCTCTGTAAATTCTCGGCTGTCCCTCTTTTGGTCAAGGGGCACAAGTTGATATTCCGTGGGCGCTGTTCCATCGGAGCATCGAAGGACGAGGGTGACTGGATTCGTCACCTGGATGGAACTCTTGCTCCCGTTGACCGTTCCCTGAAACTTCGCCTTCTTTAAGCCATACGTGAAGGCCGCGCCAAGCACCCCAGCAGTCTTGAAGTTCACAATCTCTACTGGCAAGGCCGTCAAAGAATCCTTCAAACTCGCGTACGCTCCAATTTCGTCGGGGAGTCCCTTCTCTTGTTCAGCGACGTTCGGCCGCGTCGGTGCAGCCGTCGAGAGCGCCGCGCGGATTACCTGATCGCTGACGCCCGCGGACTTCACTTTTATGAGGGACTGAACTGAAGTATCCATGGAAACACCGTTGGCGGCCATTGCGTTAATGACCGTCTGGTCGTCAAAACCGGCTTTCTTCATCTGGATCAAATCATCAGAAGTTAGGGGTTTCTTGACCTGGCCGCTTAGCAGACTCGCTGCAAAGAGTGCTGTCAGCATGGCAGCAAGCAAGTTCGCGAACCGAAACGACGTTTCTATCGCGGTTTTCGTATTAAGGGCGTTTTCACTTCTTCTGCTCCAGCTCATCTTGATCTCCTGAACCTGCGAAATTTTTGTGACTTCAACAGCAAGAACGCTGGGTAGACCAGAATTCCATATGACATTTCCTGAATTCAGTCACCGTTTCAATCTCCGGCTGGGATAGCTCACTTCATCGCGTCAAGTCGGACGTTGAAGATGCGCACGGAAAATTCGCGACAACAAGAATCGGCTGGGCCGAAGTCCGGCCTTCCGTAAATGTTACTGGATGTCGGCGACTTTGCCGGCGCGGAATATTACCTTCGAGTCCTTGTACACGTAGATCTTCTTCGCCCCAAGATCCATAACGCTCTTCGGCTGACCAAGAGCTGCTATGACTTGACCAGGTGTTTGCCCCAGAGCGACAGCCGGAGGCTTGGCTGCGCCGTTCCTCGTGGCTACGACTTTCTGCCCATTCGCGACCCTTCCGCCAGCCGTAGCAGCATGTGTGCCTCCGGCAGTGGTCGCGTGCGCCCCGCCAGTTGGCCGACCGTACAAGGCGGTGGCGGCGGCCATGCTGTTTCTGGCAGTCACGGTGCTGTGTCCGACCGATGGCGGCCTGATCGAAGCAGTCTCACTCGAGCGAACATTAGCGACTGACGACGATCCCCTCCCAGCTGGCTTCACCAGTTTTGCGACTTGTGTTTCCGAACCCCCGGTCTGGGCCGGCGTTGGCACGGGGGCGGTATTCGCCGACTCCTGGCCAGGAGGAGTTGCCCGCACTGCGACTTGGATAGGGGAAACGGTGAGACGCCGGTCCGTCACAAAGGCACCGATCACGCCTAAAACCACCATGGCGGCCGCTCCCAGCGCTCCCTGCAGTCTCCAGGCGAAGGGCGACTTCGCGATGCGTTTCCGCCAGGGCAATAGGCCAGAGGCTTCGGCCCGCTTAGGCAAACGTCCTTCAAGAACCCCCGAACCAAGAGAGCTGTTCAGCCAGTTGTCAAGGCGTTTCTCAGTTTGGTTCCACTCCGCCTCCCGTATCAGGACGCTTCCCTGTTGGAAGTTAAGGAGGCGAGCGTGAAGATCGGCACAAGCGGAACACCCCAACAAATGATCGGCAATTGCAGCGCGCAACGCGTCGCTCGACTGCCCTTCAATCACAGCACGGAGTGTTTCCGGATCGGGGCAGGAGAACCGTCCAGCAGCGATCTTCCGCCTCAGTGGAGGCATCAGCCTCTCCAAAAAATTCCCTTCGGTCCAACTGCTCATTTCAGATGGGAAAGCACTCCTTCCATCTTGAGCCACAGCATCCGTCGCCCGTTTTGAAGGTGGGATTTCACTGCTTCGATCGACAAACCAATGCGGGCAGCTGTTTCCTCATAGGAGTAGCCTTCAATTTTCAGTTCCAGGCATTGCCGTTGCTCGGCGGAAAGGGACGTCATTTCCTGCCAAACCTCCTCAGCTACCAAGCGAAGATCAGGCGGCGAATCCAAAGCGGGCAATGCAGTCAATTCGGCATCTCCACCCTCGTTCTCCGGGCGGCGCTTTCGCCACTGATCAATGCAGACGTTCCTCGCGATCCGCATTAGCCATCCAGAGAAATCTCCCCCGTGGAAGCGGTGCATATTCTGGTAGGCACGGAGAAAAGTGTCTTGCGTCGCGTCTTCCGCCGCCCCTCCATCCGGGAAAAATCCCCGGCACGCCACAAAAACCTTCTTTCTATGCCTAGCAAAGAGCTGCGCAAAATACTCGTTGTCGCCGGTTTGCTGAAATCGGCGAACGATCTCCTCATCGGGTTGTATGAAGAGTGCTTGCGCCTCACTTGTCATAACGGATGAGGCTCGCCAATTCCATAATCGGCAAAAACAAATTGGGCCCAGAACACAAACCGTTATGATTCATCAGGTTGGCCGGAGGTGAATTGTGGTCGTGAAACGACTTACATCGACGCCAGTACTGAACTTCGGCGAAGTGACGGTTTAGATGGCGATGTGCCAAAGGGAAATCCGAAACCCCTTCCGGCATATTCACGGCGGCGATTCTGGTTAGGATCTTCCGCGTGGAACCTTCGCAGGTCCACCCGAGTAGTGGGCGCGAAATGGTCACCCCCCTCGCGGCGTCGTTGTGCTATATGGCAGAGCCGCTATCTGCCCGGTGCGACAACCGGGGCGTTCCTAGTCCGAGACGGGGTAGAAAACGTGGGCGAATTATAACACGGATGTTCCACATTGGCGGACTAGTTCTGGCAGCTTGTCACCCGCACAGCCCGCCCGCCGACATACGTCTGTCGCGACGGTTCCACGAGTGTTCCCGTGCCATCTGACTGCTTCCGTCGACGGTATACCATGTCGAGGATACGCTACGGCTGTCGCTGAGTGAGCTTAGCAAACAGTCGGCGAAGCGTGTTGACATCCGTCGCAAATAGCTTCTTCGAATCCGGATCGTACTCGATGATGATTCCAACAAGTTGGTCCGCCGCCTCGGGTTCGCTTAATGATCGCAACCAGAAGGCCCCTCCGCCGCTGAGGCCATTGAGCGCTCCAACTTCATAACGCGTGTTCCCGTACACGGCGCGCTGCGGGTCGACTGGAATTTGGACATAATGTCCGCTCCGATCGCATCCAGCGCTTGAGTAGATCAACGGGTCGTGGCGAACTTTCTCACTGGTCTCGTCTACCTTTACGGTCCCAACCTGATAGCCCATAGCCATCCCAAATTTGACGGTGAGGGTGGATGGAGAAAAATCGGTATCAGGGTTCAGGTACTCGCAATCCCAGAGTCCGATTTGTGCGTCAACGCTGAGCTCCACTAACGCGACATCGTACGGGTCTTCGCATCTCGTCGCCTCGCCGGTCAGCGCCACATGAGAGCCTCCTGCAGGATTGCCGACGTATAGCGTCGTCGGATTATTCAGAGGATCATAGATGTCGCCCTCGTTGTAGTCTAGGACGTGCTTTGCCGTGGCAAGGCACGGTCGGTCTTCAAACCTCACGAGTATTCCGCTGCCGATCGCATCATACCCACCGTCCTTGGTAGCGCCGCAGATTGGAAGCACCGTCAGACGCAATCTCTCTGCAAGTCGTAATGCAGCTCTGTCAAGATCTCCGAGGGTCACAATCGCCATGATACCGTCCCGAACGCATCAACCTTTTGGAACTGTCCTCCTCCACATTCATGACCGGGCGACAAACCGACAGGAGCTCCCTTTGAGCGAACCAAGGTCTCAGCGGCAACACAGCACAACCTTCAGAACCGGAGATCAAACGGCCGGCAGGCCCTCACCACCTAAATAGCAGGTAAGACAGCGGCAGGGTCGCCAAGAATCACCATGCTTTGTACATCGCGTGCACAAAGTAAGTCTTCGAGCATCGCCTCCCTGCTACCGCCCCCGCGTCCGAATTCTGCTAATGCGGCCTCGTATGAGGCATACAGGTAGCTCAGCCGGTCGTAGCATTTTCGGTAGGCTTGGCCAATCGGACTCGGCTGGTACAGCTCGGCGTAGAGCGCCTGTTGGGTCGAGTCGGTGAGAAACTGCCTCGTCTGGGGATTGCGCAACGTCCAATCGAAGGTAGGTTCTACATGCCCAATGAATGCACGCGCCGGCTTTTTGGCGCCCAACAGCGCGGCTGGAAGTGGCGCGACCCGGCTGCCCAATTTTGCCACGCCCTTCAAAACCCGATCCACCTCGGAACCTTCCGGACACAACCCGTCAAATAGCGTACGACCGCTGGAGCCGGCGGAACAACAGGCGTGCGCATACCAAATAACACCATCAGGCTCCCACCTGCCCAACAGGTCCGAGACTTGAACGGAAGCATAGTCCTGATCAACTAATAGACCCAGACAGTTCGCAAGCAGTTCCGGATTATCCAGCGGATATGTCTGTCCATGGCTGGTAGTCACCACAAGTCCGGGCCTCAATTTGCACAAAGCGTCAATCAGTGAGGCGCCGGTCGCCGATCCCGCCCCTCTGATAAATTTTGCGCCCGCTGCCAGGTCGCTGTCGGCGGAGAGCTTCGCATATACTTTGGCAGCGATCGAGTCGCAGATCAATCCGGTGATATCGCTCGATCCCTGATTTGTTGCCCAGACCACCGAGTTCTTAGGCTGAGCCCCTGATTCGGCCCAGTTCGAGCGTAGCGCGGCGACGTAATTCTCGAGTCCGCCACCTGCAAGAGGGAGACGGCCCACCGCATAGTGGGAATTGAGAATATACTGGAATTCCCACGGAATCTGCTCGGGACTCCCGACAATCAGTAAGTAGTGCGGTATGCATTCACGGCCGAGCCCCTCGGGCGACTGGCCGATCGCAACATCGACGCCGTTCGCATACGAGCGGAGCAGCCGGAACTGCTCGTCCCAACCGGGACGATAACGGAAGACCGGTGCACCACCTCTGTCTTTGATGAGTGCCTGGATGGGTTCCGGCAAGTCGCTAGACGTTCGCTTCTGTTCATCGGTCAGGCCGTCTGTTTCCGCGACCACGACACCCCAACCCACGTTGGTGTCCTTCCAATTGCGAAGGTCAGCCGGGGCCGGCGGCTTGAGAAATGTCCGCACCTTCGGCGGCGCATTGCGTAGGGGCCAACGCTTAGCCTCTGAGGCCAGGGCGCTGCGAGCGGCCTTATTTTCGCCGCCCAGATAGGCGTTGATCTGTAACTCGGTGGGCCAGCTCATAAATTGGTGATCAATTCGTTTGCTTCAGTCGCGCGGTAGCTTTTGCGAGTTGCTGATCGAAGTCGTCGAGAATGTCACGCAAAGCTTCCGGTGGAAGATCTTTGTAATCTTCGGACGCTTTTGTTCTTTGCCGCTGCAGCTCCTGAATATAGTCGATCTGGCGCTTCTTGGCATCCGACAACCCCGGAGGCGTGGCCGCCGGGGGCGCGATTCGTTTCAGTACGAATGGCTCGCGGCGGGCATAAAGAGCCGGGATGGTCCAGCTCTTGAAGCTCCGGGCCGCCTCCTGTGCCGTCGATCCTTTCATGCAAGCTTCGGCCAGTTTGGCCCGCACCCGGCTCAGTGCTTGAGCCCATTCAATATCGTAGTTGGGTCCATCCGGCGCCGCCTGATCGATCAATTGCAGCAGCGCAGGATAGAACGACTCGCACACTTGGTGAGCGAGCTGCACATCGATCCTTTCGCGCATGCCGAGCGCCGCCGGAAAGCCGGCCTCCACGAGGCTACTCGCCAGTCCGCGCCCATCCCGCGCCTGCGTTGCGCTTTCGCAGCAGTTGAGCGTTACCAGCCAGATCCCTTGTTTCGGATCGGCAAGCTGCCGGAGTTCCACTGCGGTAATTGCGATCGTGCCTTCCTGTTCCGCCTCCCAGTCCGTGAAGCTGCCGATCTGGAGATGCGGAACCTCTTCCGATGTTCCATGGCAGAAAAAGTGAAGCAAATGGGGACGCGCGCTTTTGATCTTCTCCAGGAGTCCGTCTTTATCGGTGATGTATTCGCACTGAATCCACGGCACCTGCGAGCCCCGAATCTCATCGCGCAGACTTTCTTCCCCCACCAAAACCGTCAGCAAAATAGGTATGGGGTTTGGCCCCGCAAGGCCATTCTGGATAGCCTGGTACATAGCTCTCCATTGGGGAGCGGCGGGGGCGCGAGTCAAATCGTCTTTGCCGGCAGCGGAGAGGACAGCCGTAATTCGCAGCGGCGGCTCGAAATTGTACAGCAGTCGGGGATCTGCCTCTTTCGCTTCATGAACCCGCACAACGGGCCAGCGGTCATCGAGCGAAAGGAACTGGCTGCTCTCCGGGCAAACCGCCTCCCAGGGGAGCGACTCCGCAGTGGTCACGTCGTGCAGCCACAGATAGAGCGGACTACAGCCGCCATTCTTTTGCAGCAATGCATGGTCCATCGCGGGCTTTACCGCAGGGTGGGAAGAAAGGTCATCGAACAGTTTGCGGCCCGCTTCCATCACCCGATTCGGAGATCCGTCTCCTGCCTGCATGTCGCTGAATGGCGATTTCCCGGGAAGGGACACAAGCCTGCAAACTCTACCCGAATACGGATAGATCTTCGGACTCTCCAAAGAAAAGACGGTCGTCCCGTCCCGGTCCTCCTGTATATGAACGACGGTACGCTCGCTCATTTTTTTCTCAGCTCCTGGGCAAGTTTGACCGCATGCCGTTCCAGCAGCTTCGAAGCGAATCGGAGCGCATCCGCTGCTCCGCCCGACATCACTTTGGACGGGTCTGGAGCTGTTTCGAAGAGTTGAGCGACAGATCTTTCCAATGCTCGCTGGCCGGATGCCAGCCAGCTAGGCGTGTTTTTGCTGCCCTCGAAAAGGTCCGGCAGCCGACCGGCCACGGTGAGCTCCTTTAGCAGTTGTTGCGTCCTATTGTCCGGCGCGGTTCCCGGCAAGGCCCAATCGGGATGGCAGCACAGGCTGATCGCATCGGAGAGCGGCGGCAGTGCTTCTTCAATCGCGTAGGCATACTGAAACGCCTCGTCCCATCCCTGCCGTTCCGGATCGCGAGCCACGTCGTGAAAAAGAACCGGCCCGGGTCGCATTCTCGCCATCTGATCTTGCAACATCCTAAGCCCTGAGATGGAATAGTTCCCAGGTGGAGAGCTGAAAGCCACCGACCACGCGCCAATCTGGTCGAGAAATGTGCAGAGTTGCCGCGCGCCAATAAACCGCGACCACTCCAAGTCCTCGTTGAGTACGGGCGAGTGGGATAACGCCAAAACGCCTTCCTCTTTGCCCAGGTATCCGTGACAGATAAAGTGGGCCACATCAATGCTCGTCTGCTCCAAAGCATCACGGATCCACAGCAGCCAGGGACTTTCCAGAGAGTCTTTGCATAATTCGCTGAGACCGGGATCGGCGTCTGGCGCGCCATATCGTGCAGCGTCGCGCGGATTGTACACAATGATGCGGAACTCGGGATTCGCATCGCGCAGGGACATGAGCAACGGATAGATGTCCAAATCGCCGAAGACATGAA
>Ga0335078_10019475_pt1 | contig 10090 bp, 5 predicted proteins | sample Lox_Sample_32_FD_206711 | JGI IMG/M metagenome (GOLD analysis project Ga0335078, IMG submission 206711) | Soil microbial communities from Loxahatchee National Wildlife Refuge, Florida, United States - Lox_Sample_3.2 | ecosystem: Environmental > Terrestrial > Soil > Wetlands | place: USA: Florida...
GACTCGTGGTCGATGGTTCTCTGGTATCCGAAAAAGCCGAACGTCTTGCTGCTGTGGAAGACGTGGGGAATCTCCAGCGGGCCGCCCACGGTGCCGCCAAACTGATTGCGTTTGAGCAAATCGGGGGGATTTTTCAATGTTTTGGGGTTGACGGTGAAATAATTTGACGCGTTCAGGTCGGAGTTGCGGACATATTCGAACAGGTCGCCGTGGTAATGATTGGTGCCGCTCTTGGTGATGATGTTGACCACGCCGCCGGCGTTCTGGCCGTACTGGGCGCTGTAGTTGTTGGTCTCGATGCTGAACTCCTGGACGGCATCGGGCATGGGGAACGGCATGTTGACATTGGTGTACTCATCCACGTTGTTACCGCCGTCGAGCATGTAGTTGGTCTGTCCCACAAATGTGCCGTTCGCCGAGATCTCAATCGCCGTGGGGAACGTCTTGGTATTTCCCTGGTCTGCCTGTGCCGGCGGCGCAATCGTAATGCCTGCCACTTCCTCGGTCAGTTGCGCCGCATTGCGGCCGTTCAGCGGTAGCTCGCTTACTTGCGAGGTGCCGATCACCTGCGACAGCGTTCCTGTCGTCACGTCCACCTGTGCGGTTTCCGCGCTGACGGTGACGGTTTCGCTGGTCCGACCGGGCTTCAGCGTGATGTTGACGGTTACCGCATTGTCGGCGCGCAGCGCGACGTCTTTTTCCGTGTAGGCCTCGAATCCCGCTGCGGTCGCGGTGATGTTGTAAGTTGACGGCCCCAGGATGGGAAAGACGAACGTGCCCGTGCTACTGGTTGTGGTCCTGGACGTAATTCCCGTTGCAACCTGCGTTGCTGTTACCACGGCGCTTCCAACTACCGCACCGCTTGCATCTGTCACTGTGCCGTTAATGCTCCCAAATCCCTGGGCGGCCAGCCTGCCTGGGGTGCAGACCGAAATCAGGCAAACCGTTGCTAGACCACCGATCAGCTTGAGCATCGCTTTCATGTTAGCCTCCTGAATTTTTGACCATTTCAGCTCAACCGGACTCTTTGTGAACGTTACAGGGCCGCCGCCTGAGCCGGATTCTGATGTCCGGAAGCTTTTTATTGGATGGATCAGACAATAGATAGACAGGTACCGTCTCTGACTGTCAGAGACCTCGTGTAATCCATTGGATCGAAGGGAGATATGGAAAACGAGAGCCGGCCTCGGCGCGGAGTCAAGTCAAATGACTAGTCTGCCGCCACGGCAAGCACTTTTGGGGGTCCGGGAACGCCGTCCGTGACAGTGGTTCCGAGGACAATCTGAAGGTTTCGGTTGGCTCCATTCGGGCGCATCTGGCCGGCAATCGCCTGCATGATCTCCGGATTGGTGAGGAACTCGCCCGCTGTCTCGGTTCCGTATGTGTAGAGGCCACCGATGACCACGACCACATGACCAGTCTCCGAATCCCGGATTCGCGATATGAGGGCAAAATCCTGGATTTTCGGACTATTAGCGCCGGTTATCGGCTCGGGCGGCTGGTTTGTGCCCCAGCTCCAGTTGCGCGACGCCGGGTTCCTCGCATCGCGGATATAAATCATGTGTTTGTCGGCGTCCATTGCCAGGCTGTAGCGCAGGGGACGAGTCAGCCGCAGGCTCCATTCATTGTTGAAGGCGCCGATCAGGACAACCGCTCCCTCGCGCAAGTCAGAGAATGAACTGGAGTTGCCACGCCGGATCACGACGCTCTTGCTCCGCGCTTCAAGCGCACCGACCACTCGCGCGATGGTCACGGTGTCAGCGAACGGCACAGTCTGCGAGGAATCGGAACTCGGGACGGGCGTCACCATTCCGCCGTTGACCCCGGTATCCGGCACCGTCGGCGGCCCATTGGGATGGTCACCGACCACCAGCAAGACCGGTCCAGGAGTTTCGAGCACGGGGCTCCAGAAAAGGTCCTCCGGACCGGCGCGGTGCAGCCAGGCATATGACACCGCTGCGGCGGTGATGGCGCCCGCCGCTACTGCGAACCCTAACATCCAGACTTTCTTTGAATTTGCGGTCAATTTCGCGGTGCTTCTGCCAGCAGGAAGCGGCACCGGCGCAAACTGAATGTGAGCGCCGTGGGGCTCAAAAGGAGTGTCCGCGACATCCACATCGGCGCCGGACTCGTGCGGGACGTGTTTCGCCTGACCGGGAAGCGTAAAACGAGGGACATAGGATCCGGGCACGAGGCCCATGCGCAGCTCGTTGCGATGCTTTTCGTCTACATAATAGGTAGCGAGTTTTTTGCGCAGTTCTGTTGCGGCGGTCCTGACAATGTGATCAAGATTTGTGTCGTAGGACGGATCGCGGCCGAATACTTCGATTCCAATCGTCCGCTCTTTGAGCTGGTCGGCCGAACCGTTGAGAGTTTGTTCGACAACGTATTTCAGGAAGGCAACCGATCTCTTGCTCGAGCGGAATACGTCATCGCGCACGAGCAGACCCAACTGCCCCCGAATCATGTCTGCGGTGAGCTCGGGCGTCGTTCCGAATTCGACTTCGGCCTCGATCATCGCGTTTCCAGTGACAGCGATTTTAGCACGGGTGCGTGTAGAAGTCGCTGTAGGCGAAGGTCTTATAACGGTGCATCACCTCAACATCTCACCGGTGCATATCCTGCGTTATCGCATAAACTCTGCCGCGAGGACGGAATAACGGGCTGCCAGTTGACCCATTTTCGCAGCCGCATATGCGGCGGTTTACACACGGCCGCAAGATTCCCTGGGCGTTGATCGTATCATTTTCTGCTGGTTCTTGGCTGCAGCCATGGTTGCCACTCATGTGACCGGACGAACCATGAACGTGCCACAATATAGGCTACGGACATTCAGCCGAGATAGGAGCAATTTGCCGTGGGTATCCTGCTTCAACCGTGGTCCTTGGTCGTCATTGCCGTCGTAGCGTTTGTTTTCTTTCTCACGATGAACAAGATGTCAAAGCAGCCTTAGACCGGTTTCACAGCGAATGTAGCCTCTTTTGGGCTCACGTCAAGGTGGCTTTTTCTTAAGGGAAAAAGCCAGTTAGCTTTTGTGGCTCCGGAGTACGGTCACTGTGAAACCGGTATAGCCCCGCATTCGAACGACCGGTCTCTGCGGACCCAAGTCCAAATTGAGCCAAGATGGACATGATCTACATGTATTCAGGAATGGCCATGCGGCATCAGCCACATTCGAAATAGATGAGTTCGCCTGCCCGCCCCGGCAATGCGCGGCATCCTTCAGGAACTGCAGCTCTACTGTTGCAAAACCACCTGGTCGCCTTCCTTTAGCCCACTCAGAACCTCGGTGACCGATCCATTTGAAAGTCCAACTGTTACCGGCACTTTGCGTGCCCCGTCCTTTTGATTCTTGTCCGGCACCTGCACCGAAGCATTCTTCTGGCCGTCATAAATCACCGCGTTCTCAGGAACCGTGAGAACACCTTTGTGCTCATCGAGGAGAATCTCCGCATTGGCGGTCATGTTGGCTTTCAGCTCGCCGCCCGGGTTATTGATGGAGACGCGCACCTCAAAGGTCGTCACGTTGTCCTTCTCCACGCCCATCGGCGCGATTTTGGTCACTTTGCCATAGAAGAGCCGGTCGCGGAAACTTTCCACCTTAATGCGCGCGGACTGGCCGAGGTAGACATGGGCGATATCCGCTTCATCTACCTTGCCCTGCACATATACCTCAGAGGTGTCTCCTTCAGTCATCACCAATGTCGCCGTCGAGCCCAGCACGAGGATGGAGCTCACCGCATCGCCCATCTCTACGTCGCGCGAAAGAATCACGCCGTCCATCGGCGCCAAAATGGTGGTGTAGGCAAGCTGCTGCTCAAGTTGCTTGAGACTGGCCTGGCTTTGCAGCACCTGGGCGCGTGCCTGTTTCAGTTTGGCCGTGTCAACGCCAATCTGCGCCTTCGCCGCGTCGCGCTTCGTCAGCGCCGCCAGGTAATCGCGATTTGCGTCGTCCAGTGTTTGCCGGCTCACAATGCCCGCGCGCTGCATCTCTGCGTTGCGGTCCAAGGTGGCTTTGTACATCGGCAAGTCTGGAGCGGCTGCGTTCACCCTGTCTTGTTCGATATTCGCTTCGTAGGTCGTCACATTGGCTTCCGCGCTTGCCAGTTGCGCGCGTTGCGCATCCACCTGATCGCCGATCTCCTGCTGATCGAGCTGGGCCAGCTCCTGGCCCTTCTTCACGCGGTCGTTAATATCCGCATAAAGTTTCTCCACGATGCCCGAGGCTTTGCTCTTCACCTCAACCTTCGTGATCGGTTGGATCTTTCCCGTGGCAATGACTGACCGCGCAACATCGCCGCGCGTGACCTTTGCCAGCCGGTTCGGGTCGATGGGGTCTCCCTTCGCAAGGTGCACAAGCGCCAAGGCCACTCCCACGAGAAAGAGCGCACCGAGGCTCCCCAGAGTGATCCAGAGTTTTCTGTTTTTATGCGAATTTGCCACAGGATCCTCCCATTCGGCAGGGGGAGCAAAGTCCCTCCGCGGACGCTGACGGAAAGTTAGGCGGTTAAAGATTCAGACGGCAGTCTACAGCCGTTGTAACCCAATAACACTTATTACGCGGCCGCGGACACTACGGTTCCATTTCGGTTGGTGAGCCAACTCACATCTAGGTAAATTGCAGCAGACCTCTCTGTCTTTGCGCGAAGGGATTCCGGAAGTTTCGAAGCCGGGCTCTGTGGAACCAGCTCAGTGACCGCAACGTATCTTTCACAGAACGCTCACGCGAAAGCAATCCAGCATCGTCTGCATATTATGGTCAGCTTTTCCGACACGCTCGGGCAGGTCTTCCGCGCCATCATGGCAAACAAACTGCGCAGCTTTCTGACCATGTTCGGCATCGCCTGGGGCGTCTTCTCTTTGCTCGTGCTCGTGGGGTTGGGTGAAGGCTTCCGGGAGGGCCAGCACAAGCAGTTAGCTCAATTCGGCGATGACGTGGTGATGGTCTTCAACGGCACTATCCCTGCACTTGCGAACCAGCACACCGGCATGCGCCCCTACGAGCTCACGCTGCGTGACGAGGCCGATATCCGCAGTTTGCCTGAGGTCCGCGGCGCGACTGCAGAGCTCGCCCGGTCAGACCCTTACGAAGTGAGCCAGTGGGGCAACACCTCAGGCCACCTCTCAGGATGCGAGGCCAATTACCCCCTCGTCCGTTACCTTCCCATCGCGGCCGGCCGGTATTTCGATGAGCAGGACGTCAGCGAATCGCGCCGTGTTGCCTTTCTTGCCTCCAAGACCGCTACGCTGCTGTTTCCCGGGCGCCCGGTTTTGGGCGAAACAGTCGCCATCAACGGCACGGATTTCACCGTCATCGGCGTAGGAAAGCCGATCGGACGCGGGAACAACACTTACGACGACGAAAAGATCTTCATCCCGATCACCACCATGCTCGAGCTATTCCCGCTCAAAGGCGACAACATCCCTCAGGATGCGGTGAATTCGATCCAGTACAACCCCACCACCAAGAATGACAACACCGCAGCAGACATCGCCGTGCACCGCCTCATTGCGAAAAATCACGGCTTCGATCCTTCGCTCGTCGACGCATTCAATGAGTGGGACACCATCACCGAATCGCACCTGATCGGGATCATCTTCACGGCCATGGATATCTTTCTTGGCAGCGTGGGATTTGTGACCCTTGGCCTGGGAGCCATCGGAATCATCAACATCATGCTCGTGTCAGTGAGCGAGCGGACCCGTGACATCGGCGTGATGAAAGCGGTCGGTGCGACAAGACGCAGCATCCTCGCCCAGTTCTTCTGGGAAGGCCTGCTGCTGACTGGATTGAGCGGCCTGATTGGGGTTTTGGTTTCCGAGGCAGTTATGGCGGTGCTCCAGGCGCTGCTCACTGACAAGATCCCGGGCTTCGACCCGCCGCGCATTGTGCCCTGGACAGCCGCTCTTGCCCTCAGCTCGCTCACGCTTTGCGGCGTGGCAGCGGGGCTTTACCCCGCCGGCAAGGCCGCCCAACTCGACCCTATCGAAGCCCTGCGCAAGGAGTGATGAAGCAGCCATTTGCTATCAGCTCTCAGCGTTCAACGTTACCCGGAGGAAACGAATTCGGTGATGCGATGCAGAGTCTGAAACACAGCCGCATTTCTGAATTCAAAGCTGAAGGCTGATGGCCGAAAGCTGATAGCTCGGAGAAGAAAATGCTGAAAGACATTCTCGCCCAGGCCTGGGAGGCAATGCTTTACAACCGCCGCCGCACCGCCATCACCATGATCGGCATGGCCTGGGGCATCGCCACGGTTATCCTGCTCCTCGCCTACGGAAACGGCTTTTCGAATGCACTCGAGACCATCTTCGCCGAATGGGGCACCAATACCATCGGCTTCTTCCCCGGTCGCAGCACCCAGCAGGCGGGAGGCGATAAAGCCGGTGTCCAGGTCCGTCTCACCCTCGACGATGTCGACCGCATTACAGCAGTTCTTCCCGAAATCACGCACATCACGCCAGCCGAGTATCAGACTGCGACCGTGCAGAACGATCTGCACACCTACACCTGGACTGTCATCGGCTCCCGTGCCTCGTACGCCGACATCATCAAGCTCACGGCAGAACAGGGACGTTTCTTCAACGGCGCCGAGGATCAGCAGCGCGCCCACGTCTGCGTCCTCGGCTCAGAGGCCAAGACCAAGCTCTTCTCGGGCGGTTGGGCGGTGGGCGACAGCATCCGCATCAACGGCGTGATCTTCACCATCGTCGGCGTGGTGCAGCCCAAGTTTCAGGAGGCCAACGACGACACGAATCGCACCATCTACGTTCCGTTTAACACGATGAGCGACTTGAAAGACACGACCTACCTCGACGGTGTCTGGATCGGCTATCACGGCGACTATCAGAGAATCGAAAAGACGATTCGCGACACCCTCGCCGCGGCCCATCACTTCCGGCCAACCGACCATGATGCCGTGCACATCTTCAATCTCCGTTCGCAGCTCCACCAGTTCCAGATTCTTTCCATCGCGCTTCAGGTTCTTCTCTCGCTGCTTGGCGCGTTCACATTGGGCATTGCCGGCGTCGGCCTCATGAACATCATGCTCGTGGCGGTGCAGCAGCGCACCCGCGAAATAGGCATCGAAAAAGCTCTCGGCGCGCGGAAACGTCACATCCTCATCCAATTCCTGGCTGAAGCTCTCGCCATCACCGGCGTCGGCGGCGTCAGCGGCATATCTCTCGCATACCTCATCTCCGTTTTGGTCGGCCGCATCCCTTTTTATAGCGCCATTGCGAAAAACGCCGAAGCCGCAGACATCCGCCTCATCATTACTCCCAGCGCCATCGCCGTGGCCACCGGGATTCTCATCATCACCGGCCTTGTCAGCGGCATGGTTCCTGCCATTCGCGCCGCTAACCTCGACCCGATTGAGGCCCTCCGCTACGAATAGAGTCCTGCTGGCATCCTGCGGCCCGCTCGCAACTCGATTCCCCGCTCGAGCCGCGAATTTCGTGTTTTTCTGAATCGACAGCCAGAAAGTACAATGCGAGGAATGAAGATCTCCGCAAGAAGAATTGAGGGCTGCGTTGCAGGCGTCCTGCTTCTGGCCGCGGCGCTCCAGGCAGGAGGGCAAACGGTGCCCGCGAGAGCGAAAGATCCGGTGCAGACAGCGGCTGGAGCAAGCGAGCTGGACTGGTGGAAAAATGCAGTCATCTATGAGGTCTACCCGCGAAGCTTTCAAGACAGCAACAACGACGGAGTCGGCGATCTGAATGGGATCATGCAACGCCTCGACTACCTGAAAGACCTCGGAGTCGATGCCATCTGGCTGACGCCCATCTATCCTTCGCCGCAGGTCGACTTCGGTTACGACATCTCCGACTACAAGAACATCGACCCGCGGTACGGCACGCTTGCCGACTTCGATCGCCTTGTGGCCGAAGCCGCCAAGCGCCACATCCGCGTGATCATGGACATGGTCATGAACCACACCTCCGATCAGCACGAGTGGTTCCTCCAGTCGCGGTCCTCGCGCAACAATCCTTATCGCGACTGGTACATGTGGCATGACGGCAAGGGCGAGACTGCAACCAGCCCGGGCGAGCCGCCGAACAACTGGCAATCGCTCTTCGGCCATTCCGCCTGGCAGTGGGATGAAAAAACCCGCCAGTACTACTATCACAAGTTTTATATTCAGCAGCCTGACCTGAACTGGCACAACCCTCAGGTGCACGAGGCATTCAAAGACATCGTTCGCTTCTGGCTCGAGCGCGGCGTCGGCGGATTCCGCTTCGACGCCATCACCACGCTCTTTGAGGACCCTGGCCTAGCAGATGAAGGTGTTGTAGTTGACAAGAACGGCAAGCCGGTCATCAACGCCTACGGCGATCCGCAGCTGGATAACTCGAAAACCGACAACCAGCCGGGGGTGCATGAAGTTGTTGCGGAGATGCGCGCCACCGCCGACAAGTTTGACTCGACGAGGTTCCCGGGCACGCGGGTTTTAATCGGTGAAACCTACCTGCCGAACATCGGCGAGTTGAAGAAGATGTACGGGACTCAGTCGAGGCCTGAGTTTCAGCTGCCCATGGATACGCAAGTGGCCTTGATCAACAAGCTCGACGTGACGACTTTTCGCGCCAAGCTGATCGACGCGGAAACCCACCTGGACAGGCACGTTCCGCTGCTGCTTTTTGACAACCACGACAATCCCCGCATCGACATGCGGTATGGCGACGGCGTGCACGATGTGGAGATCGAGCGTGTGATCTCCACAATCCTGTTTGCCAGCCGCGGCGCAGCGCTGATGTACTACGGCGACGAGATCGGCATGAAGACAACCCCTCCCAAGCGCAAGCAGGACGTAAAAGACCCTATCGGCATCACCGGCTGGCCCAAGGAGAAAGGCCGCGACGGCGAACGTACGCCAATGCAGTGGGACGCCTCAGCCAACGCCGGCTTCACCACCTGCGTGACGTGGCTTCCCGTCCCATCCAGTGCTTCCAGCATCAACGTGCGCGACGAGGAGCGCGATCCGCAGTCCTTGCTCGCATGGTACAAGGCGCTCATTCGCCTCAAGAAAACCGTCCCCGCGTTCGAGACCGGCGCCAACATCATGCTCGACACAGAGAATACAAAAGTGCTGAGCTGGATGCGCCGAGTGCCCGGTGCGGCGCAAGTCGTGGTCAGTGTCAACTTCACCGCTGAGCCACAGATCGTGAACCTCGAAAGTGCGGGCGCCGGATTGCGCGCAGAGCGCCTTAAGACATTGCTCAAGTCGCCCGGCACTCCCGATTCGTCCGCGCTTGATCACGTCGTGCTCGCTCCCTTCGGGGTCTACATCGGCGAAGTCAGGTAGGGTGACTGCTGCTCGTTTCCGGTTTCTGAATCTCAAAATCCTTTCAACGCTGTCATCGTGAGCGACGATTGGCCGATCTTTCGGCCAATCGAGCCGAAGCAGCTGCGGTTGTTCCTCCTATTCCCACCGTCACTCCTTGTGGTATCGTTGACCGGCATAAACAGAAGGTCGAGTGGCCATGCGTGTTTTGCGTCGTGTTTTTATTCCAGTGGTTTTCGCGCTCATCCCTTCCTGCTCATTCGCAAAGACCGTCGTCTTCTGGCAGCCGGAATTTCCCGCAGCCGATTCTCCCGCACCAGACGAAGCAGGGCTACGCGCCGCTTTCCCAGGGGCACAGTTCGCCGATGCAAACCGGCTGTCTGCTTCTCTCGCGGAATCCGAGACTGACCTGCTCGTGATGGCCTACGGATCCGCCTGGCCCGAGGCGGATTGGGATGCGATCCTGCGTTACCTCGATCGCGGCGGCAATTTGATTGTTCTGGGAGGCAAGCCTTTCACGCGCGCGGCATATCAGGATGCGAGCGGCTGGCATTTGCGCACAGAGAGCGCCGCTCAATCTCTCGAACTGTTCATTGATGGCTACCAGGAAACTCCAGGCTCCGATTGGCTCGCATTCGCCCCGAACGACGACGTCTTTCCGCATCTTCCGCCTCTTCAATGGAAGCGCGCCTTCAGTCCCGTCGTCCGCCTCTCGGTTATCAACTATGACTCGAGCGGCGGCGCCACCGGTGGTGATGACATGGATCTGACAACGCTGGCGTGGGGCGAGCGCGACGGCCATAAGC
>Ga0335078_10019476_pt1 | contig 10089 bp, 8 predicted proteins | sample Lox_Sample_32_FD_206711 | JGI IMG/M metagenome (GOLD analysis project Ga0335078, IMG submission 206711) | Soil microbial communities from Loxahatchee National Wildlife Refuge, Florida, United States - Lox_Sample_3.2 | ecosystem: Environmental > Terrestrial > Soil > Wetlands | place: USA: Florida...
TGTTTGGTGCGCGGCCCGGCCACGCCACTCTCGAAATCCAGAAACGTATTGAGCGCCGCGCGGTCCGCATCCACGATCCGCCTGGCTCGGTCCCGCAGCAGAGGCAGATGTTCGAACGCCGCTACGCTCAACAGCTCCCCCGGATGCGACGGCGTGGCCGCGAACAGATCGTTCAACCGCCACATCGCCCGCGCCAGATCCGGCCGCGCCAGAATCCAGCCGCACCGCAGTCCGCTCACGCCGTAGATTTTGGTCAGGCTGCTGGTCACCACTACGTTGTCCGCGAGATGTACCGCCGACCGCGGATTGTCTTCGTAAACTGCATCCAGGTACACCTCATCCACCAGCAGATGGCCGCCCGCCGACGCCGCGATATCGGCGAGTTCGCGAAGGACGCCGTTGTCCGTCAGCACACTCGACGGATTGTGCAGGTTGGTGACGACGATCAGCTTCGTCCGCGGCGTCATGGCCTTCCGCACCGCCGACGGATCGATCACGCAGCCGTCTTCCACGCTGCGCCGGAAGCGCGTCACGGTCGCGCCGGTAAACTGCGCCGCATCCACCAGCAATCCGTAGACCGGCTGCTCGATCAGCACATCGTCGCCTGGGTCGAGCAGCGAGGCCATGGCCAGGTAATTCGCCATCGACGTGCCTTCCGACGTCACCACGCAGTCGGCGTCCACGCCGTACTGTTGCGCGATGGCGCGCTTCAAGGGGCCGAAACCGTATTTGTTGTCGCCGTGTATGTCCAGGCGCGAGTAATCGAAGGGCAGATCGCGCAGCGGAAACCCTCCTACGCCGCTGGTCGCAAGATTATATTTGGGCCGCGGATTCGTTTTGGCCCAGTACATGTATTCGGACTGTTTGTATCTCATGAGTTGCGGGACGCCGCCGGCGCGCGCTTCCGATGCCGGCTCCAATACAAATATACGGGAACACCGGTCAGCAGAATCAACTGTCCGATCGCCGCATGCGTCGGATCGTGAGCCACCGTGCTGATGACGATCGCGGCGCAGGCGGCCACAAACAGCAGCGTGGTGTAAGGGTGGCCGGGTGAGCGATACAGTTCAGCCGGCGCGGCGCTCATCGCCCGGTCGCGCCTCCGGAAGATGAACAACGAGGCCGCCGTCAAGGCGAACGAAATGAAATCCACCGATACTTCGTAGTTCAAAATCTGCTCGTAGCGCCCCAGAATCGCTACCGCCGATGCCGTAATCCCTTGCAGGATGATGGCGACGATGGGCGCTCCCGTCCGCGCCGACAGCTTCCCCACGGTCTGGAAAAACAGGCCGTCGCGAGCCATGGCGTAGTAGACCCGCGGGGCGGTGAGAATTCCCTGGCTGAGAAATCCCAGCGTCGAAATGGCGATGCCGATGGCGATCCACTGCGCCCCGCGTTCGCCCAGGGCCACGCGCATCACCGCCGAGGCCGGCGTCCGGGTAGCCTCCAGCCCCGCCGGTCCGAGCACCCGCACGCAGACGAAGTTCACCGAAAGGTAGAGCGCCACCACGCCCAATACCCCGAAAAACAGGCCGCGCGACAGGTCGCGCCGCGGATTCCTCATCTCGCCGGCCACGAAACTGGCGGTCTGCCAGCCGCCGTACGCAAACGCCACCGGGGTCATGGCCGCGCCCAAAGCCGCGATCAGGCTCATCGAGACCGGCCGGTCGAGCAGCGGCTCGACCGCCACATGGCCGCCGCCGAAGAACAGCCCGATCACGACCATCGCCGCGATCGCCGAGGCCTTCAGCACCATCAACAGGCTTTGCACCGAACTTCCCGCGCGCACCCCCAGGCAGTTGATCGCGGTCAGCGTGAGCAGCGCCGCCGCCGCGATTGCGCCATCGCTGCCGCCGAATCCGGTGATCTCCCGATAGTAATGCGCGAAGGTGACGGCGACCGCCGCCATGCCGCCGGTGTTCGTCACCAACAGCAGCACCCAGCCATACACGAAAGCAACCATCGGATGATACGCCTCGCGCAGATAAAGATACTGTCCTCCGGCCTCGGGCAGGCGCGTTGCGAGTTCCGCCCAAATAAAGGCGCCGAGCATCGCCAGCACCCCGCCCGCTGACCACGCGCCCAGTATGAGAAACGGCGTATGGACCGCCTTCGCCACCACGTACGGGTTGATGAAGATGCCCGACCCCACGATGCCGCCCATCACGATCATGGTGGCGTCGAAGGGTCCCAACCGCCGGCGCAGTTTGGCTTCGCCGGCTTCCGGAGCCGCGCTCATCGGGCAGCCGCCATCGCCTGCAATTTCGCGTTGGCCAGGTCCAGTGGCCTCCGCCCCTGGTTGTCGCGGCGCTGGATGTCGCCGCCGGCCTGGAGCACCGCATCGAACATGCGCGCATTGCCTCGCGAGGCGGCCTGGTGGACCGCCGTCCATCCCTGGCTGTCGGCGACGTTCGGGCTGGCGCCGCGCTCGATCAGCCACATCGCCTGCTGCATCTGCCCCCAACGGATCAGGTTGTTCAAAAGCGGTTTGCCCTCGTGGATCGCTTGATCGGCCGAAGCGCCGTGCCGCAACGCGAGTTCGGCCAATGCAAAATGCTTGCCCCAAACGGCGTGTCCCAGCGCTTCCTGCGGATCGCAGCCGCCCTCCAGCACCAGATCGAACAGCTCCGGATCTTTCGAGCCCGCCGCATAGTACGACGCATCCAGTTCGTGCGCCCACGATTTCGTCCGCACTCGCGGATCGGCGCCGGCTTCGATCAGCAGGCGGGCGATGGCCGTGTACTCGCCGCGCGGCATGCGTCCACCGCACGCGCATTGCAGGGCAGTGAGACCGCCGTGGTCGCGCCCGCGCGCCAGGCTTGAGTTCGCGTTGAGAGCTTTCTCGACCGTCTTGCGGTTCCCCAGGGCCGCGCCCGCGAAACCGTCGATCTTCGACACGCGGCCCAACCGCTTGACGAATTCCGGTTCCCCCATGAACGCCGCGACGATAATGGCTCGCGAAGGCGGCCACGCTCCGGTCTGCTCCGCGTCGGCGCCGTTGGCCAGCAGCCAATCCAGGCAAGCCAGCCGCTCCGGCGTGGGTTTGGTTTCGCCGTGCGGCCGTTCCTGGATGAGCGCGTGCAACGGGCGATATCCCCTCCATACCCCATTCAGATCAGCCCCGTGCCGGAGAAGCAACTCCAGCGCCGGCTGCCAGGCGCGTCCGGCGCACATCACCGCCGCCCGTGCGAGAACCTGGGGCAGGCGATCGCTCTTTGTCCCCTGCCGGCCCCGGGACCGCTCCGCCGGGTGAATGCCGGCCTTCGCGTTCAGCGCATTGCGGACATCAGCCAGTTTGCTGCTCCGAATCGCCTCCACCAGCGCCTCCGTCATAGGGGCCAGTATAGTATGCGTCCAGACATCAAGAGATGCCGTCAAGAGATAATGAACATTTCATGGCCGGTACCGTCGCCAGCCCAGTCTCGTTGCGCTCCCGATCGTCGACCCGCACTCTCGCGGTCGTGTTCGCGGGCTTCTGCGCGTTCCTCACGTTGTATGCTCCGCAGCCGCTGCTGCCGATGCTTTCCGATGCCTTTCAGGTTTCGGCCAAGTCCGTCACCCGTGTGATGGGCATTTCGACTTTCGCGGTTGTGCTGGCGGCCCCGCTGGTGGGAATCCTCGCCGACCGCCTGGGACGCAAGCAGGTGATCGTGCGATCGGCGCTGCTGCTCGCCCTTCCGTCGCTGCTGGCCGCCACCTCCACCGGCCTGAACCAGCTCCTGTTCTGGCGATTCTGGATGGGCGTCTTCACGCCCGGGATTTTCGCGGTCACCATCGCCTACATCAACGAAGAGTGGACAGAAGGCGCCGGTTCCGCCATGTCCGCTTACGTCGGCGGCACCGTGCTGGGCGGTTTCAGCGGAAGGATGGTCTCCGGGTTCGTGGCGTCCGCCAGTTCCTGGCGATGGTCGTTCGTGGCTCTGGGCGTGTTGACGCTGGCCGGCGGCATCGCCATGTGGTCCTGGCTGCCGGGAGACCACCGTACCGCGCGGAAACAGAATGACGGCGCCGCGCCGGCGGGCGAGGGCAACGTCGCGCGCGCCATGCTGCGCCACTTGCGGGATCCGCGACTGGCCGCCACCTACATCGTCGGTTTCGGACTGCTGTTTACGCTCGTCGCCGCATTCACCTACGTCAATTTCCATCTCGCCGCGCCTCCGTTCAAGCTCACCACCAGGGGACTCAGCCTGGTGTTCACGGTGTATCTCGTGGGCGCTGCGGTAACCCCGATGTCCGGACGGGTCATCGACCGGATGGGGCACCGCTTCGCGCTAACCATGGCGACACTGTCCGGCGCGGCGGGGATGGCGCTGACGCTCATCCCGAATCTCTGGGCAGTGGTCGCGGGTCTGGCCATGTGTTGCACCGGTGTCTGGATCTCGCAATCGGCGGCCACCAGTTATATCGGCACCGTGGCGCGGGAAGCGCGCGCCGCCGCGGTCGGACTGTATGTGATGTTCTACTACCTGGGCGGCAGTTGCGGTTCGGAAGTGCCGGGACACTTCTGGGCGCGCGGCGGTTGGCCGGTGTGCGTGGCTTTGATCGTGGCTGTGCAGATTTTGTCGATCGTCGTAGGCCTGATCTTCTGGCGTCCTACGCGCGCCGCCGTCGAGGCTTAAGCTCCACTCCACGGTTGAAAAAAACTTCCCCATCTGCCATAGTTGTTTGCGCTAGGCATAGCTCAAACAACTATGGAAAGCAATCAACGCGACCTGTTCCCCGGAGCGCTGGAAATGATGGTGCTTCAGACCCTTCGCCGCGGACCGCTCCACGGATATGCGCTCGCCCAGGTCATCATGCGCAGCTCCGGCGACCTGCTGGCCATCGAAGAAGGCTCGTTATACCCCGCCTTGCAACGGATGTTGAAAGCCGGCTGGCTGGCCGCCGAGTGGGGCATGTCGGCGCGCCATCGCAAAGTCCGCGTCTACAGAATCACCCCGGCGGGCCGGAAGCAATTGGAGCAGCAGGTGTCCAGCTTCGACCGAATGCTCGAAGGAATCGTCCGCGTCATGCGTCCCGCGGAGTTGTGATCGCCCGACACGCGACGTGGCGCACGCACTCCTGCGTACAGTGCCGGCACTGCTGCCGGCGTTCCGGGGCGCGAGACCAGCTCTAGATCTGTGGTAGCAGCACCGTCGTACTTGCGCGTCATCACCCACTTCACACAGTTCAAACGTTGACAGGGCTCGCGGCCTTGGCCGAGACTGGTCGAAGACTCGGTATTTTGACGGATTCTTCCGCCGCCATGTGGGAGTGGCCGCGCGGTTTTGAGTTTCACGTCCTCTTAACGAGGATCCGCATCTTCGGATTGAGGCCTATGGAAAGACTCTTATCCACCCCGTTTCCCGCAACTTCTCGCACGATTCCCTTGTTGACCACGGCAGCCGTAGCCAAATGGCTCGGCGTTTCCACGCGTACCGTCTGTCTCTGGGCGGAATGCAAAATGATTCCCGCGCTGAAGATTGGCCGTCAGTGGCGATTTCGCGAAGGCGAATTGTCCGACTGGCTACGCGCTCCGGAATCGGGCAACGTAATCAATCGTCCGCGCGAACTCTCTCGCGCGGCGGGTGTTTCAACGGCTTAGAGACATTTGCGGCAATTGCCGCATTTGCCGCAAGGAAAGCAACCGGCTCGCCGCGGATTGTGGCACCATCGGGGCGTGAATGGAACCGGCCGGTTCCCTTCCACTACTTTCCAAAAACCTCGCGGGTAGATGGCATCGAACTCCCGCGAATTAGGAGAACCCATGTTTTCACACGATCCCTATCAAAGCTATTCCGCATTTACACCCTATATCGGCGCATCGCAATTCGGCCTTCCCCATTTCGGCCAAACCCATCCCGGGTTGAATCCTCTCGCGCAAAATCCTATCGCCGCCATGTATGGAGGCATCCAGCCCCTGCAGTTGCAGGCAGCGCTTGCAGCGCAGGCAGCCATCCAGCAACTGCAAAATCCCCTCCTCGCGCAGCTTTACCAGAATCCCCTGTTGGGTGCCGGAATCGGGCAGCTTCCGCTGCTGGCGCTCCAGAATCCCCTGCTGGCGCTCCAGAATCCGCTGCTCAACCCGATCGCATCGCTGAGCCCGTTCGGCCAGCCGAACCCATATCAGTCGATACAGCAGTCGCCCTACCAGCAGTCGCCGTATCAGCAGTCGCCTCTCCAGCAGATCAACCCGTTCCAGCTCCAGCCCCAGAGCTGGGTGGGGCAGCCTTATGGCGCGGTCAATCCGCTCCTCCAGCAGTTCGGCCATCGCGGTCAGGGCGGCATGAACCCATGGGGTGTCAGCTAGGTCGAACCGGTCATGACGACGCGAAAGCACGGGCGCACGGCGGCGGAGCATCCAACCGGGCGCCCGGCCGCGGATTTGCCGGCCCAAAAACCAGCCGAGAAACAACGAAAGGACATCCACATGACGCCATCAATTGCGATTCGTACCCCACTGCCCGCGCCGCCGGCGGAAGGCATCACGGTTACCGGCGAAGCGGTGCGCAGAGTTGCGCCGGAATCCGCGGAATTCCTGATTGAGATTACGGCCAGCGCGGGCTCCGCGGCACATGCTTTGCACGAGGTTCACGGGCGTACCGGACAGGTTGCCGACGCGCTCACCCACATCGGCGTGCAGCGCGCGGACATTCAATCCATTTCCCTCAACGTGCAAAATGTGTACTCCCCCCAGGTCCCGCGATTGCCGGTATACAGTCCCGTCGCCCAAATCGCGCCCGGAGGCATGGCTTACGGAGCCGCCACCGCCATGCAGCCCGAACCTCAGTTCGGCATGTACTACGCCCACAATATTCTGCGCATCACGGTGCGCGATGCCGCCCACGCCGGTGACGCCGCTGATTTGTGCACCAAGGCCGGCGCCATCGTCATCGGCGGATTCGCATTCCATGCCGCCGATGAGGCAGCCGCGCGCCGTGCGGTGCTGGAAGCGGCCGGCAAGGACGCTCAGACCCGCGCAGAAGGATTGGCTGCTGCCGCCGGCAAACGCGTCGGCGAGCCGATCGGTATTACCGAAGACGTGGTTGTTTCAAACGGCATGATCGCCGCCCTCCGCACTGCCGTTCCCTGGGCGCTCGGCGCCTCGGCCCCCACTGCCGGCGGCGAGTTGGAATATTACGCCCGCGTCACCGCCTGTTTCCGCTGGCAGTAGGACAGGCGATCGCCTTTTGTCGCCTGTCTTTCCGATCCGTAGACGTCGATACCGTGGACGGAAATTGCCTACGCCAAATCCGGAAGGAAACCAATCCGCCGGCGCGGCGGCTCAGGTGTGGACTCAGGCACGCGGTTGCCGCCCGACCGCTGCCACGCCGGATTGTAAGCCCAGATCAGTTCGTCCCGCAGCGCGCACCGTTGAACCGTGGTGGTGAAGGGCATCGGCAGTACCGCCACGTACAAGGGCCGCATTCCCGCGAATCTCGTTAGCCGCGAATAATCGCCGTACGCGATTGGCTGGCGCGAATTGTTCCCAAACTCCGCGAAGAATACCGGTTGAAACTTCCGCGGCGCCCATTCCTCATCTTCGATCTGAACAACCAGCAGACCGGCGAAGTGCGGCGGGGTCCAGGAAGCCAAATGGGTCGGTTCGGTAAACAGACAATCGTTAAATCGAATACCCTTGGCAGGAAAAGGTTCCATATCTTGTAAGGGTCCTGAAGCTTACCTGTAATGTACCCTACACTTATTGGATTCCGCAAGCGTGAGAATTGTTCCATCATGCCCGCCCAAACTCCACGGTCTGAACCTGTATGGATCACGCGCCCACAACCCGGCCGCTCCCCGTCGGGGCTCCTGGTCCTGACCGAGCGCGCGACTGAGCTGCCCGCGTCAGCCAACCGATAGCCACGGCCCCACGCTTGCACGTAGGTCAGTCGGCGTCTTCCGATTTTAGGATTGCTATCATTCCCCAAGGAGCCAGCGCATTGGCCAAGAGACCGTTACCCGCGAAATGTCCGGAATTACCCAAGGGCCGCCGCCCGGACCCGCGCATCAAGCACGTGATCGTGCTGATGCTCGAGAACCGTTCCTTCGATCACATGCTCGGCTACTCCCGCATCCCGGGCATCGACGGCGTCTGGGACAAGCCGTTCTCGAACCGGGACAAGAACGGCAAGGAAGTTTTCACGTCGGACGACGCCGTTTCCGCGGGCGATCTTTCCGACCCCGGCCACGATTTTCCCGATGTCCGCCGGCAGTTGTATCTGGATGCCGCGCCCGATTGGAAGACCGGCCCGTCGATGAAGGGCTTCGTGGAAAGCTATGCCGGATATGTCTCCGCCGAGAAGGCCGGCAACATCATGAAGTGCTTCGCGCCGGAATCCGTGCCCGTGATCACCGCGTTGGCCCGAAACTTCGCCGTCTGCAATCGCTGGTTCTCGTCCTTGCCCGGACCCACCATGCCGAACCGGCTCTTCGTGCACGCCGGTACTTCCAAGGGCCGCCTGGATGTCTCCGCGGAGCAGTTCGATATCACGCCCACCATTTACGAAATCCTCGATTGCGCCAACGTGCCCGCCACCATCTACTCCGACGGCTGGACCGCTGCCGCCACGTTCTGGAAACTGATGAAGCACCAGGACCAGTTCTACGGCACCATGGACGACTTCTATCAGGATTGCGCCGATAACAACCTGCCAGGTTATTGCTTTCTCGAGCCGCGTTACGCCTCTGGCCTGGTGAATGGCGTCTTCCGCGCCCAGAACGATCAACACCCCGACAGCGATGTCACCGAAGGCGAGCATCTCATCTACAGCGTTTACAAGGCCGTCCGCGGCAATCGCAGGGTTTGGGAATCCTCGGTGCTGCTCCTGGTCTGGGACGAGCATGGAGGCATCTTCGACCACGTGGTGCCTCCCCCGGCCATCCCGCCGGGAGACGACGTCTCATGCGATCCGCCGTTCGGATTCGACCGGCTGGGAGTGCGCGTACCGGCGGTGATCGTGTCTGCTTGGACCGACCACGCGGTCCTGGACCAGATCTTCGATCACACCTCCGTGGCCGCGACCGCGCGCCAACTCCTCACCGGCTTCCACCAGGACGACTCGCTCGGCCGTCGCGCCAAAATGGCCAATACCTTCGACAATGCTCTGAACCGCAAGACGCCCCGCTTCGATCATGTCGAATTCGCGCCGCGCCCCATCATGACCTCGTATGTAAGTCACCCGCTCAACCGTTTGCAGATTCAGCACCTCGAACAGACCATGTTGCTGGATTCGAAATTGCCCGAAGGCATGCGCACCAGGCCCAGAATGCTCCATTTCCGGGACCTCGATACCAATTCCGCCTCCAGTTGGGCCAGCCGCATTCAGGCGGACGAAGCGGAAGAGTATACCCGGCGAGTGATGACGGCGGTGCAGGAGATGGGCGGCCGCTTCGATCCTACAGTACCCGGAGGAGTGGCATGCGGCCCGCCCAAAAAGTCGCAATAGTCCTCCTGGGATTTGCCGCCTCGCTGCGCGGCGGAACCTTCCGCGACATTGACCAATACTGCTTCTCCGATGCCAACAAGGGCCTCGGAATTCATTGGGTCGAACAGTGTCTGCAAACCGTTTTCAGCGATGACCCGCTCCGGTTGACGGTCACGGTTGCCGCGCCGGGCACGGGCATCGCCATCGGTCCGGCCGTCGAGTTCATCCCGCGATTTCGACACTACGAGTTTTTGGTCACCGCCATGGCCGCGGTGTCGACCGATGGATCGAGCATCGCCGAAGCGCAGTTGACCGTGGGGCTGCCCTCGCGGGGCTTATCGCGGGAAGCTGTCGCTCCCGGCTCGGCCGCCAAAGGCGCCATCCCTCATCTCCGTACTCGGGCGGCGGATGTGCGGGCATCCCTTACTTTGGGCGGCAGACACATCGACGCCCGCGCCCAGGATTTCTACGGCATCGGCCCCGACACGTCCTTGAGCGGTCGTGCCAGCTATGGGCTGCAGCTCACCGAAGTGTACGCGGGATTCAACAATCCGCTGAGTTCCTGGAGCGCGGCGGGGTTCAACGCTTCTTTTCTGGTCCCGCGAGTCACCAGTTCCATCGACAACGGGTTGGGTACCATGGCCCAGCGGTACAATTCGGCGACCGCCCCGGGACTGTTCAT